>Ga0334722_10001359_pt1 | contig 30895 bp, 23 predicted proteins | sample C3_bottom_MG_FD_207210 | JGI IMG/M metagenome (GOLD analysis project Ga0334722, IMG submission 207210) | Sediment microbial communities from Yellowstone Lake, YNP, Wyoming, USA - C3_bottom | ecosystem: Environmental > Aquatic > Freshwater > Lake > Sediment | place: USA: Wyoming | collected... | reverse complement strand
TCGACAAGCTCACCACGAACGGAAATCACGAATAAAATCAAGCGGCATCCCGTTCACCCTGAGCTGTGAGCTTGTCGAACAGTCGAAGGGTGTTTAGAGGAGTTTTGCAAGAACCCCTGTTTATAGCGGATTTCTTGATAACTGTCCAGGCCGATAATATGCCAATGCCAAGCGGGTTAACAACAGAAAAAACTCGAAAAGGAATTCTGACTCCTGAACTCCTGTCTCCTGCACTCCTGAAGTTTTCACCTCAACAAAATCCGCCCCAACGTCTGGTCAACGGCGAGGGCCTGTTCCATCCGGGCCTCGAGGAACTCTTCGGAGAGATAGGCGCGGCTCTTCTCCATGGTGGCGCAGAGTTCCGCAATGTCGCCATTCTTGGCGCAGCCCATGACCTGTTTGAGGTTATCGTAAAAGGTGTCGACGATGGTGTTGCCCTGACCCTTGGCCGCCATGATCTCGGCATAGGTCTGCGGGTTCTGGACGTGAATCCTGGCCATGGCCAGGATGCCATAGAGGGAGGTCAGGGTCGAGTGGCTGGCAATGTCTGCCGGGCTGATCCCCTTGTCGCGCAGGGTCATGGCCAGGGCGAGCGAGATGGCGGTGGGCAGCTTCTGGCTGACCCCCATCAGCAGGTCATGCTTGGCCGGGGTATCCTGAAAGATTTCAGCGCCGTGCTTGTAGAGGAAGGACTCGAACTCGCTGCACAACTGCCCGCTGCGCTTGGTGCGGACCACGGCGGCATTCTTGTCCTTCATGGTGGCGGCCTTTGGCCCCCAGAGGTTGTGGACCAGCATGACCTCGACCCCGGGGGTGGTGGCGGCCAGGGCGCAGTCGATGGAGTCTTCCGCCTCGCCGGCCAACAAAATCAGTGCCTGACCGTCGCGCAGGAGTCCACCGTACTGCCTGACGGTGGGACCGGTGGCGCTGATCGGCACACAGACCACCACCACATCGACCTGCGGGATCATCTCCTCCGGGCGGAGGGCGGTCGAGCGGCCACAGGCGAGCGTCGGATAGCCTTCACTGTTTAAGCGGTCGATGAACCACTGACTCATGGCCCCGGTGCCGATGAAACCGAAATTCTTGATATGCCGGGTCCGCATCTCGACCCTAGGGAAGCTGCCAAGCACCTTGACCGTCCGCGCCTCTTGGATAACGTGCCGCTCCAGCCGGTCCATGACTTCTATGATGGCGGGATCGTCGACATGACCCTCGGCCTCGATATAGACCCTGAGCCTCTGGGTCTTGACATCGTTTTCGGAACGCAGGTCGAGGAGGCTGATGCCGCGCTTGGAAAATTCGCCCAGGATATCGTAAAGCAACCCCACTCGATCCTGCAAGGGGTGAGTAAAGAGGGCGGTGGAGTCATGGCCGGTGGCAACCGTCATCTCCCGGCCAAGCACTGCGAACCGCGTCCGGTTATGGGGGGCGACTTCCCGTTGCCGCATGGCGAGCCCATGGTCTCTGATGATGCCTTCGGTCTCGATGACGCCATGACTTATCAGCTGCAGCCGCTTAATCTCAAGGATCTGGGCCTCCACATCCTTGACGATCAGGATGCTTGCGCCTGAAAAATTTTGGGCGATAAACTCTTCGCACTGTTTGACGATGGCGGCACTCCCCACCAGGACTGTCAGCTCCGACGAATCGTCGAGTGCGCCGAGTGACAGTTGGATGGGCAGGACGATATTATCGATCCAGTAACCCTTGCGCAGATCTTCCAGTACCCGGACCTCCTTGATCTGGCCTTCGCGGGTGTTATAGATGGGGATGACGGCGAAATCGGCCTGCCCCGCCTCGAAGGCCTGGATAACCTCCTTGGTCGCGGGGAAGAGAATGATTTGCGCCTGCGGCAGGTAGCGTTGCGCCGCCTGCCAGGCTTGGGAGCCCTGAGGGCCTACAGTTGCGATGATTGCCATGGGTTGTTTAAACTGCTCAGGTTGTTTAGGCTGTAGTCTATTAGACTGTAGGGGAAGCTCACTCTTCCGAACTCTGGTATCCATCTCTATTGGCCGTAGGAGCGCCCCATACCCGCGAAACCGTGGGCCAGCAACAACGATCGCGGGCATGGCCCGCTCCTACGGAGTTACAATCTTCGCTTTTATTTACTTCTCGTTACCAAGCGCAAGCCTTGGCCCCGCATAGAGTCAGCTGACCGAGGGCCAAGCAAGTACTTGGCCTTCGGCCATTTTTTTGCTAACAGCCTACAGTCTAATAGACTAAACAACCTTAAAAGTTACTCGCAACTTTCCGTGCATCGCGCCGACACCACCGGCAGGGCGATGACAAAGCGACACCCCTCCCCTACCTGGGACTGGCATTCGATAGTTCCGCCGTGGTCGGCGATAATACCATAGACAATGGATAATCCCAAGCCTGTACCCTTGCCGATTGGCTTGGTGGTAAAAAAAGGTTCGAAGATCTTGTCGACGACCTGTTTGCCAATACCGCACCCGTTATCGGCAAAGGTAGTGACAATCGTGTCGTCCTTCAGGACAAAATCGACGGTAATCGTAGGGTTAACAACGCCAACCAAGGCGTCAAAGGCATTTTGCAAGAGGTTGATGAAGACCTGCTCCAGTTGAGTGGGGTTCCCGCAAATGTTTGGCAGCTCAGGGTCGATCGGCGCTTCCAAGGCAATCGAATTGATGCGCAATTTTTGCCGATACAAAATCAAGGTGTCGCTAAAGATGGCAGGCAGCGACAGATCGACCAGTTCGCCGCTGTCCGCCCGGCCAAAGGTGCGCAGGTGGTGGATAATCTGCGTGATCCGCTGCACCTGCCTGGTGGATTCCTTGATGTCCGCGGCCAACTCGTCCAGATTCAGGTTTCCCTGTTCGACATCCCGGCCAGTGGACTGCAGGATGATTTGGATGTAGGTCAGAGGCTGATTGATTTCATGGGCGATACCGGTGGCGATTTCGCCGAGCGATGCAAGCTTGGCCTGCGACAGCATCCTGACCTCGGCCTCGCGGCGCTGCTGTTCAAGCTTTTGTTGGAGTGCCAGGTCCGCCGCCAATTGTTGGTTAGCGGCGGTCAAGAGTTGGTTCTTCTCGTCCAGCATGAGGATGAGTTTTTTATTTTCCTGGAGCAGGTGGTATTTATCCACCGCTTGATGGAGAACCTGGTGCAACTCCTCGAACTTCCACGGTTTCTGGATGTACTGATAGATATGGCCCTGATTGACGGCCTCGGTGATATCGTTGAGGTCGGCGTAGGCGGTCAGGATGATCCGGATCGGGTCGGGGTTGACCTGATAGATCTCGCTTAAGAGCTGGACCCCAGTCATTTCCGGCATCCGCTGATCGGTCACGACCACGGCCAAATCCTGCTGGGCGGTAAAGATGTCAAGGGCCTCTTGTCCGTTGATGGCGGTCAATACCTCAAAATCTTTCCCGAAGAACATGACAAAATGCGAGAGGTTAATCTCTTCGTCATCGGCATAGAGAATTTTAGGCTTGGGCATGGCGTTTCCCCCGCGGGTGTTCGGTAACTGTTCAGGTGGATAGTCTGTAGGGGTTTAGTCTATTGTGATTCTTGCAAAATTCCTCTAAACACCCTTCGACAAGCTCAGGGTGAACGGGATGCCGCTTGATTTTATTCGTGATTTCCGTTCGTGGTGAGCTTGTCGAACCACAATGTGGTTTTTCCGCAAGAGCCTCTATAGCAACGACAAATTACCAGATACGGCGCTTCTTAGTCTCGACAGTTTTTTGCTAACAGACTACAGTCTAACTGCCTAAACAACCTGTCCTTAGTCCAGCAACCACTCTTCGATCTGCGCCCTGGTGGGAATGCGCCCGATGCTTTTGACCTGCCCGTTGATGACAAGCGCCGGGGTCTGCAGCACCCCAAAGCGGCCAATCTCATCCAAGTCATGCACCTGAAAGACATCGGCTGCGACCCCATGCTCGGCCACAATCTCAATCACCTGCTTCTGCAAATTGTTGCACGAGACGCAACCCGTCCCCAATATCCTAACCTCAAGATGAGCATTGGCTCTCGCCTGCCCACCCCTCAAATGCCGTATCTCCTGTTCCAGGGCCTGGCGGTACTTCTCTTCGGCCAAGGCCGGGACATAATTCTGGCGGGCAATTTCCGCATAGACCTGATTCACCGCAGCCGGAATATCCAACGCAGGCAGGGACAGGATCCGGGTAAGCGCCACATCGAGACCGATCAGGCCAACGCTCACCGCGCCAACCTTCAAATTTCTCGAAAGTGGGGCATCGATCACTGGATCCATGCCAGGACATCCTTTAGGGTTGGCGCCCGACCAACACACTTGATGACACCGTCAATGACAATGGCAGGCGTCGACAACACCCCCAAGGCCGCCATCTCGGCAAAGCCCGTCACCTTGGTCACCGAGGCCTTGACTCCCGCTTCGGCCAAAGCCTCGTTCACTATTTTTTCCGCCTTCAAACAATTGGCGCAACCAGGCCCACACACTTTGATCTCCACGATACCCTCCGGGATATTTTTTTGATTATTATTTGCTGCTCCGGTTGGCTCGATCAAGGTTTATTGTTGATGACAGACCCACGTCAACAATAAACATGGAACATTGCTCCTGAGCAATTACTTTTTTTGCGGGATCGGGCAAGAGTCGATTATGCGCTACGCTTTTCTCCCCTGCTTCCGGGGTGCGGAATGACGTGCCCCGCACCCCTCCTTCACAGCAAGGCGTTGAACAGATAGCCCACCAACATGATGCCACAGGCCACCACCGCGATAAAGACCCCGATCAACCTCGGCTTCAGAACCTTGCGCAGAATCACCATCTCCGGCAGGGACAGGGCGATGACGCTCATCATGAAGGCCAGTACCGTGCCCAGTGCGGCCCCCTTTTCAAGAAGGGCCTGGACCACCGGCACGATACCGGCGGCGTTGGAGTACATGGGCACACCGATAAGGACGGCAACCGGCACGCTCCACCAGGCCTCCCGACCCATGATCGCGGCCAGCATCCCTTCCGGCACATAGCCATGGATCCCGGCGCCAACCGCAATGCCTGCGACCACATACAACCAAACCTTACCGACGATATCCCCCACCGCCTCCCAGGCGCGAGCGAAGCGGTCATTCCAGGTCAAGCTCTCCTCGGGCAGGACGCTCCCCATGGCCCGTAGCTCCCGCACCCAATCCTCGACATGGTCCTCCATGCCCAGGAGGCCGATGACAAAGCCGGCGGCGATGGCAACCAAAAGGCCGGTGCCGAGATAGAGGGCGGCCACCTTCCAGCCCAGGAGTCCGTAGAGCAGGATCAGGGCGATTTCATTGACCATGGGCGCCGAGATCAGAAAAGAAAAGGTGACCCCGAGCGGCACCCCGGCCGTGACAAAGCCAATAAAAAGCGGCACCGCCGAACAGGAGCAAAATGGCGTCACAATGCCGAGCAGCGCCGCCATGATATTGCCCGCCAGCTCACTTCGCCCGGCGAGTATGGCGCGAGTCTTCTCCGGGGTAAAAAAAGTGCGGATGATGCCGACTCCATAGACCACCAGGGTCAAGAGCATCATGACCTTGGGGGTATCGTAGCAAAAAAACTCGACCGAACCCGCCAGATGACTCCCCCGCTCCAGACCGAATGCCGTGTACGTGACAAAGCGCGATAGCGGTTGGAGCTGGCGGTAGCACAAATACCAGAGGGAGAGCACCGCCACGGCGAGGCAAATTGTTAGCGCCGTATTGCCGCTGCCAGCCCCAAGACCACCATTTTTTTGCCTGCGGCCAGGTTTTTGGTTCTCGTCCGCTCCCTGCCTCACGAGCTGACCTCGCTCTTCCGGGTCAGCTCAAGGCGGTTAACCGACCGCGCCTGCCCCAAAATACCCGCCACACTCGGGTCATTGTTGAGCCAACCGGCAAGCTGCCGCTGCATATCTTGGGCGTAGACCGAAGCCGGGCCGTCCTCCAGCCGGTAATTGACCCACAAACCCTCCTTCCGGCTGACAACTAACTCTGCATCTTCCAGAATCCGCAAGTGGTTAGAGACCGTCGGCTGCGCCATCCCCAAAGTGGCGCAGATCTCGCAAACGCACATCTCTTTCTGCTCCAGCATCTTCATAACCCTGATCCGGTTGGGATCGGTCAAAGCCTTCATTACCCGTATCAACTGTTTCATGGGCCCTCCTTTACCATATATCGCTATATTATAATTTTTAAATATACTGTCAAGTGCTTTCCCGCTGAAACGACAGGCCTTGAAGCAACAAAAACCGTTACGCAGCCGCACGGGCACGATGGATTATCACCACAACGTAGCAGGCCAAGATTAATAGATAAATTTCGCGCAGTCCCTATTACTATTGAAGATAGTGCCCATAGCCACGTACTTCTACTTAGCCTTTTTTCTCACACCCTCCCAAAAAATAATTTGACCCGGCTCCATCGGATTTGATACCCTCAATTGTGCTTGACCACATTAACGAGATTGTACGACTTACCACGAACGAAAAGAATATTTTTTGTAACTACCAAGGTAGATTAGACTATTAGACTGTAGTCTGTTAGGTAAAATACGATCGGAAGTAAGGGTGATAAGAAGCGTGCCTTATCTGGTATTTTTCAGTTTCTAATAGACTAAACGCCTACAGACTATCTGCCTGACCCTTACACCAGGTACTCAATCAAACCCCATGACGAAACTGTTTCACTCCCTGCGATTCAGGCTGATCACATTTATTATCGGCGCGGTCTGTCTGTCGAATCTCGTTCTCTTCTTCGTAATCGAGAAAAAGGTCAGCCATGAGTTGTTGCATGCCGAAGACAAACTCATGGAGAAGACCCTCAACCAGATCACCACCTTCCTGCAAGGGCACGATGAAAAAATCCGCAAGGACCGTGAATTCATGGCTGACCTGACTGAACAGAAAGGCAAAAACCTGGTCACGATGTTCGCCAAGCTGGCGATGGACCCAATTCTGGTCGAGGACTCCCTGAAGCTCGATGCCATGGCCAAGATCGCCTTACAGGACGGTCAAGTCGCCTACTTCTTCGCTACCAACAAAGACGGCGACGTGCTTAACTCGTTGCATGAGGCAACCAATATCCCGGCACACGACTATACCGCAATGGGCATTATCCAAGGCAATGCCAGAGAGTCCCTGGCCAACCTCCTGCAAAGCAAATCCCTCCTCCACTTTCAAGAACAAATCGCAGACGAAGGTATAACCGCAGGCACTCTGTATTGGGGCTTATTCCGCATGAAAACTCAACCGGGCGGCAGGCAACCCCAAGGCGCCAACCAGGAGATCGCCTCTCTCGATGCCGATGACGTCAGGACAATGGCGGCGCTTGCCGACTCGGAGGTCATGATCTTCTCCGACAACCAAGCGCTCTCCTCCGATCCCAAGCTTACCGTAAGGCCGGAAACCTTCACCAGGGGCATCACGGCCTGCCAAACCCAGAACAAAACGATTCGGGAATGGTTTGAAAAGGATGGCATGTCATACAACGTTGCCTTTATTCCGTTTACCCTCGAAGGCACAAAAATCGTCATCCGCATCGCCGTCCCCATGAAAATCACCCATGAGGCAAAGCAAGCGATTCTGCTGATGCTCCTCGCCATCAACATCCTGCTCCCCGCATGCCTGGTGCTGAGTCTCGGCTTCTTTATCGTTAAGAACCTGAGCCGGCCTCTCGACACCATCGTCGATTTCCTCTGGCAGGTATCGTCGGGGAATCTTTACCAAAGGTTGCGGATCGATAGCCAAGACGAATTGGGCGACCTGTCGCGCACGATCAACACCATGTGCCAGAAGCTCAGGAGCACCATGGATCAACTCGAACAGACAACCGACATGGCCTACGCCATGGCCTCCCAGGCCGAAAAGGCAAACATCGCCAAAAGTGAATTTTTGGCCAACATGAGTCACGAGATTCGCACCCCCATGAACGGGGTAATCGGCATGACCGGTCTGCTGCTGGACACAGAACTAAACGAGAAACAGAGGAGCTATGCCGAGACCGTCCGCACCTGCGGAGAATCGTTGCTGGCGCTGATCAACGACATCCTGGATTTTTCCAAGATGGAGGCGGGCAAGCTGGACCTGGAGGCGCTGAATTTCGACCTGCGTATCGTGCTGGACGAGTTCGCCGCAATACTCGCCCTGCGCGCCCATGAAAAGGGACTCGAATTCGTCTGCGCCGCGGCGCCGGAAGTCCCGGCCTACCTCTGCGGCGACCCCGGACGCTTGCGGCAGATCCTCCTCAACCTGGCCGGAAACGCCCTGAAGTTCACCCACCAGGGCGAAATCTCCGTCCGGGTGGGAGTGGTCTCGGAAACCGAGAGCGACGCCCTGTTGCGCTTTTCGGTGAAGGACACCGGTATCGGCATCCCGGCAGAGAAACAGGCCCACCTGTTCCAGAAGTTCAGCCAGGTCGACGCCTCGATTACCAGACACTACGGCGGCACCGGCTTAGGGCTTGCCATCTCGAAGCAGTTAGCCGCAGCCATGGGCGGCGAAATCGGCATCGAAAGCGGTGAAGGCCGGGGCTCGGAGTTTTGGTTCACCGCGCGTTTTCCCAAGCAAGCCGAACGGCCCCATGACCTCGCGCCATCGTCTGCAATTCGCGGGATTCACGTCCTGGTGGTGGATGACAACGCCACCAATCGCGAGGTGCTCATGGCCCAGCTCAAGGCTTGGGGCGTCAGGCCGGAAGAGGCTGCGGACGGACCCGCGGCCATGCAGACGCTGCACTGGGCCAGAGACGCGGGAGACCCCTTCCGGGCTGCCATTCTCGATATGCAGATGCCCGGCATGGACGGCGGCACTCTGGCCAAGATCATCAAGTCCGACCAGACGCTGAAGGACACCCGCCTGGTGGTCATGACCTCGCTTGGCCTCCAGCGGGGCGATGCCAAGCATCTGCATGCGCTTGGCTTTTCCGCCTCCCTGTCCAAGCCGACCCGGCAGTCGGAACTGTTCGACAGCTTGTCCGCCGTCTTGGCCGGCGAGTCGCTCGAAGAGCTGAGAGAACCCCTTGTCCCACCCCCTGAAATCAGTGCCACGGGCCGGAGTAGGATTCGCATCCTGTTGGCCGAAGACAATGTCATCAACCAGCAAGTGGCCCTAGGCCTCCTCGAAAAAATGGGCCTGCGGGCAGACGCCGTGGCCAACGGCGCCGAAGCCGTCAACTCCCTGGCAACCCTCCCCTACGATCTGGTGCTGATGGATGTTCAGATGCCGGAGATGGATGGGCTGGAGGCCACCCGGCAAATTCGCAGCCAGGAATCCGCCGTCAAAAATCACAACATTCCAATCATCGCCATGACCGCCAACGCCATGCAGGGCGACCGGGAAAAATGCCTTGCCGCAGGGATGAACGACTATATCTCCAAACCGATACCACCCCAGACCTTGGCGGAAACACTGCAAAAATGGCTGCCGCACGAACCTGCGACAACTGCGGAACCCGTCACCGCAGCCGCCGTGGACAGCGCCATCGATTCCAGCGCCAAACCTGCGGACCTGGTGTTCAACAAGACGGAACTGATGACTCGGATGAAGGGCTACGACAATCTGGTCGCCATGACTGTCAAGGCCTTCGTCCATGACTTCCCCCGCCAGATCGAAAATCTCAAAAAACACCTGGACGCCGGAGACACCAAAAGCGCTGTGCGCTCGGCCCACACCATCAAAAGCCAAGCGGCCATCGTCAGTGGCGAAGTCCTGCGCACGGTGGCCTCTGAGATGGAACAATCAGCGGACATCGAAAGTATCCGCCAACGTCTGCCGGAACTGGAAGCGCAATTCGTCGAACTCAAGGAGGCGCTACAGGGACATTTTGGATTATAATTCAGGATTCAGGATATGGGAGGCGAGAGCTAACATCATTTGAGGCTCTTGCAAAAATACCACCTTGTGGTTCGACAAGCTCACCACGAACGGAAATCACGAATAAAATCAAGCGGGCATCCCGTTCACCCTGAGCTGTGAGCTTGTCGAACAGGCGAAGGGTGTTTAGAGGATTTTTGCAAAAACCCAATTTTTAAAGGCTTTTTGGAGGGGTGTATGAGGATTTTTGCAAAACCCTCCTTTTTTTTCTGTATCTTTACGCATGAATTCTGTAAGAAGACTCCACCATGAAAAAAGCACTCCTTCAACTCCTTGCCAGCGCCATGCTGCTGGCGATAATGCCACAATCAGCCCTGTCCAAGGAACCGATAAAAATCGGGGTGGCGGCGATGATTTCGCCCAAGGAGACCCTCAGATACTACCAGGCCATGCTGGAGTATATCGGAGATAAAGCCGGAGAAAAGGTGTCCCTCGTCCAACGGCCCTCCTATGCCGACATGGACGAACTGCTGAAAGACGAAGAGGTAAAGATCGCTTTTGTCTGCTCAGGCCCCTATGTCAAAGACCACGCCGCATTTGGCGCCGAACTCCTGGTAGCCCCGGTGTCCTATGGCCAAGCCTTCTATCACGCCTACATCATCGCCGCCAAGGACAGCCCCATCAAGTCCCTCACCGAAATGAAGGGCCGGAGCTTTGTCTTCACGGACCCGCATTCAAACACCGGCTGCCTGGTGCCAACTTACATGGTGGGCTCTCGCTTCAACCAGACCCCTGAAGAATTTTTCTCGAAGATTCAATACGCCATGCAGCATGACAAATCCATTGAAATGGTAGCAAAAGGCCTGGCAGATGGAGCAGCTGTCGACAGCCTGATCTATGATTACTCAGCAGCCACCAATCCGGTCTACACCAGCCAGACCAGGATCGTCGAAAAGTCGCCGGCTTACGGGGTGCCGCCCATCGTCACCACCAAGGGCCTCAATCCGCAACTCAAGGCCAAGCTCAAGAAGGCCTTCCTGGAAATGGCCGCTAACCCGAAGGGCAAGGCAATACTTGCCAAAATCGGGATCGACAGGTTCATCGTGCCAGACGACAAGAACTACGACACGATCCGGGAGATGGAGGAGTGGATTAAGAATTTCAAAAAAGAGTCGCCTACAGGGAAATAAACAAGAGGAAGAACAAGGTCAGGGCGACATAGAGTAGATACCCCCCGATGACGCCATGCTGCAGGAAGGAACGCACCGTAAACGCCAGACGGCTGATGCCACGGCAGAGAGGATAGAGCAGGCGATCGAGGACGACATCGGGGGTGTGATCGGCGAGCCGGGCCAGGGACGGAAAAAAGCCGAAGGGTGGTTCGCCTTTGATCTCAGTCCACAACCCCCAACCAAAAAGCCCGGTCAGCATCTCGGCGAATGAAGTGGCGGTGTACTGCATCCGCGCCGACGGCAAGCCATAGCCGCAGCCCCAGGTGGCAGGCCGCTCGCCGCCCGTGGCCTTTCGTTGCCGTTGCCAAAGAGCCAAGCCGCAGACCATGCCCAGAAAAAGAAGGGCGCTGACACTGACCCAGCCGACTGCAGCCAGACGCCCCGGGAAATCAGCCGCCGACCCCACCGCCCCCCAGGCCGCTAAAGCTGGACCCAGCACCGGCACGACCACCGCCGGAAAGACCCCGATGACGGCGCAACAGGCCAAAAGAATGCCCATGGCGGCTGTCATGCTGGCCGGCGACTCGACAATAGCGCGTGGCCAAACCTTGCGGGGCTCACCCAGAAACGTCACGCCAACGACCTTAACGAAACAGGCCACCGCCAGGGCGCCGACCATGGCGAGCATTGGCGCCGCCACCACCGCCAGGGTCAAGGCAAAGGGGGAGCTAGCGGCCTGACTGTGCAGGAGCCCCAGATAGATCAGCCACTCGCTGACAAAGCCGTTCAAGGGTGGCAGTCCGCAGATGGCCACCGCCCCGCCCAAGAAACAGATCCCCGTCACCGGCATCCGCCGGAGAAGCCCGCCATACGAATCAATCTGCCTGGTGCCGGTGGCGTTGATCACCGATCCGGCGCTCAGAAAGAGGAGCGACTTGAAGAGGCCGTGATTGACCACATGCAGCAGCGCCCCGGCCAGTCCGAGGACAACGAGCGCTGGCTGGTCATAGCTCCGTCCTAAGAGGGCGACGCCAAGCCCGATAAGGATGATGCCGATATTCTCGACCGAGTGATAGGCGAGCAACCGTTTGATATCATGCTGGGCAATGGCGAAGGCCACCCCCAACACCCCGGAGACCACGCCGAGCGCCAGCACCGTCCAGCCCCACCAGGGCGGGATAGCGACAAAGAAACTGGTCATCCGCACAATCCCGTAGATCCCCATCTTGATTACCACCCCTGACATCAATGCCGAGACATGACTGGGGGCGGCGGCATGGGCCTCGGGCAGCCAGATGTGGAGGGGCATGATTCCGGCCTTGAGCCCGAAGCCGAAGAGGGCAAGGAGAAACATGGCGCTACCGATGGGAGTTGCGGCGTCAAGGATAGCGATCTCCGGGAAATCGAACGTGCCGCGGCCCTTCGCCAGGAGGATAAAGAAGGCGTAGAGGGCCAGGGTGGCGATATGGGTGGTGGTAAGGTAGATAAAGGCGGCCCGCCGCACCTCCTCCTTGCCCTGCTCGGTCAGGATCAAGAGGAAACTGGCCAGCGCCATCAGCTCCCAGGCCACCAAAAAGAGGATGGCGTTCCGCGCACTCGGCAGGATCACGATGCTGGCGGCAAGGATGCCATAGAGGAGCCTAAGTCTGCCGGCAGCCGCCGGATGTTGATGATGGGGAAAGTAGCCAAGACCATAGGCCCCCCCCAACCCGCAGATCAAAAAGGCCGGCAGCAAAAAGACAACAGAGAGCCCATCCAGCCGCAAGGCCAAATGACCGCCGGGGATATTCCAGTCACAGACAAGCTCGGTGACTGCGCCTGCGGCCAGCGCCCCGCAGGCAGCCGCAAGACCAAGGAGAGCGCCCGCCGCTAACAGCCAGGCGCTCAACCGCTCGCCGACGTCCGAACGCCGCCCCGTAAGCCAGGCGGGCAGGCCGGAAAAAAACATTATGACTACGGCTACGACATAGGCGGTAATGACCATCAGACCCTCACGCAGAATTTTGTTTCCCGTAGCAAGTTCAACTCCTTCCCCCTCGCAGGGGCTCTTTTCAGTCCTCGCTTGACGGGGAGAAGGTTGCGGTTCTGCTGAACGTTTACCTTTTCCCCAAGAGCCGCAGCAGGCCATCAAGGATGGTGTACGGGTGCGGCGGGCAGCCGGGGACAAAGAGATCGACGGGAAGTAAGGAATCCAAGCCCTGCCCCACCTCGGGACTCCCGCGAAACGGCCCGCCGCCAAGGGCGCAGGCCCCCACGGCAATGACAATTTTCGGCGTCGGCACCGCCTCATAGGTGGCGAGCAGGGCCGAGCGCATATTCTCGGTCAGCGCCCCGGTGACCAGGATGCCGTCGGCATGGCGAGGCGAGGCCACGAACTGAATCCCGAAGCGGCCAAGGTCAAAGACCAGGGTGCCCAGGACATTGCAGTCCGCCTCGCAGGCATTGCAGCCCCCGGCCGAGACCTGGCGCAGCTTGAGCGATCTGCCGAAGAGCTTGTGCAGCTCAGAGGCCAAAGGCTTCGCCAGCTCAAGATCCCGCGTCTGCTGCCGCCAAAGCGCCTCCCGGCTGCTGACCGCTAATCGATAGTCGGTCGAAAAGCTGATCCTCCCGCGCCCGCAGGCCGGGCAATCGGTGCAAAAGAGACAGCGACCCAAGTCGATGGCCACCTCGCCATCCTTAAACTGGCAGGCGCCGAAGGGGCATTGCTCCATACACTCCCGGCAGCCTTTCGGGCAGTCCGGTTGGATAACTGGCAACCCTCGGAAGCGGGCCGGCAGGGTTGGCTCCTGGTCCGGGAACTTCCCGGTCCGGTAGCCCTGACGATAACGTTCAGCGATCACCCGCAGCATAGTTACTCCTTACTCTTCACAAAATCGGTAGGGGTGGATAAACGCAGCGCATCCACGTTCTCATTTTTAATCCGAGGCCCGTGCAAAAATACCACCTTGTGGTTCGACAAGCTCACCACGAACGGAAATCACGAATATTATCAAGCGGCATCCCGTTCACCCTGAGCTGTGAGCTTGTCGAACAGTCGAAGGGTGTTTAGAGGCGTTTTGCAAGAGCCCCATCTTTCACAACAATTTCTTTCGGATGGCGGTCACAACCTGGTTTCTAATACCCGATCCAGTTTTTGGTGGTTGCGCTACGCTTATCCCCCCCTACAAGCTTAAATCTATCCCCCGTAAACGTTCAGCTGCGGTGCTGCTGAACGTTTACTATAGATCAAACCCGCAATAGGAGAGATTAAAACTCTTGTTGCACAGCGGAAAATCCGAGATCTGCGTACCGCGCAAGGCCATGGACAAGCCGCTCCAGTTATGGAAGGAGGGGTCGACGATCTTGTAGCGCCGAAACCTGCCATCGGAGCCGGTAATCGCCACATGCACCACCTCGCCGCGCCACCCTTCAACGAGCGACAGGGACAAGGCGTCAGAGCGCAAGGGACCGAGGGAGATGTTGACCGGACCCGCCGGCAAGGCGGTCAGCAAGCGACGCACCAGACCGATCGACACCTCGATCTCACGGTGCCGCACCCGGGCCCGGGCAAAGACATCGCCCAGCTCGTCGGTGATCATCTCATCGAATGTCTCCCGATAGATACCGGTCGGGAAGAAAAACCGGCCGTCGCGCGGCACGCCGCAGGCCTTGGCCGCTACCCCGACCAGACCCAAGTCCTCGGCCGTGGAACGCGACACCCGACCAACCCCCTCCAGACGGCTCAAGACTGACGGGGTATCGAAAAAGAGCTTGCAGGCCCCCAGGGTGTTGGCTTCGACTGCGGCAAGCGAGGCAAGTATTTGCTCGGTGAGCTTCGGATCGAGGTCGAAACCCACCCCGCCCGGCCGCACCAACCCCCGCCCGAAACGGCTGCCGCAGAGGGCCGCCGTCATGTTCAGATAATCGCCCCGCAGCCTCCCGCAGAAAGCGGCGGTGGGCAAAAAGCCGACATCGCCGGAGAGCGCCCCGATATCGCCGACATGGTTGGCCAACCGCTCCAGCTCCAGGCCAAGTGCGCGGATGGTCTGGGCCCTCGGCGGCGCACCGCCGCTGCAACCGGCAAGGCCCTCGATTACCTTGCTGTACGCGGTCATGTGGCCAACCGAGGTGTCGCCTGCCACCGTCTCCATCTGCCGGCTGGTCGCCGGGTGCGGACCGCCAATCAGTGTCTTTTCCAACCCCCGGTGCTGATAGCCAAGAGATATCTCAAGGTGCAAAACCTTCTCGCCATAGCACTGGAAGCGGAAATGGCCAGGCTCGATGACGCCGGCATGGACCGGCCCCACCGCCACCTCATGGATGCCATCGCCCTCCACCCGGTAATAGTCCATCTCTCCCGGCAGGGGGTGTTTGCCCGGATCGCGCCCCCAGGCGTCATGCCCTGGCCGCCACGAGGAGTGAAATCGCAGCGGCTTGAACCACGGATGGCCCTCCGGCGCCACGCCAAACTGTTCGGCGATCTCCCGCTCGAAGAGGTGGAGCTGCGGGCAGTTGGGGGTGAGCGATTGGAAATGTTCGCCGATCCGCGTGCGGTAGATGGCGAAATTGGCGTTACGTTCCCGGGCCATGACCGCAAAAAGTTCGACCCCTTCTCCCGATCCATCTTCCGGCGTCACGCCAAAATAGGCGGCGGCCCGGCTGTCGCTGGCAAATTCGGAGAGGACGCCATCGGCAAAGGTATCGTAGTCAAGGATCGGCAACTGCTCCAGGGGGACCAGGCCGCCGTTCGCGATCCGCACCGCTTTTCTGTTTCTCATCGGATCACCTCCACCAGCCCCGCCGCATCAAGCACCAGCTTCCGCACCGGTTCCGGCAGATAGAGGCCGAGCACCAGCACCAAAAGCAGCATAACCAGCGGTGGCCCCGTCGTCAGCAGGGTCTCCTGATAATCGACCTTGTTCGCCCTCTCAGAAGGCGGCCCCAGGGTGACCGCCAGCACCGTGCTGCCCATGCCGACAAAGATCACCGACAGCATCACCAAGAAATAGCCGCCCAAGGTAAAATGCCCCGCCGAAAACACCCCGCGCAGGATGGTGAATTCGCTGATGAAGACACCGAAGGGCGGCGAGCCGGTGACAGCCAAAAAACCGGCAATAAAGAGCGAGGCGGAGAGCGGCAGCACCGTAATCGCCCCTGCCACCTCACCCCGCCGTTTGCTGTCGAAGCGGCGATGGATATTGCCCGCAGCCAGGAAAAGCACGCCCTTGGTCAGGGCATTGTTGACCATGTGCAGCATGGCGCCGAAGGTGGCAACCCCGCCAATGCCGATGCCAATCGCTAAAATCCCCATGTGCTCGACGCTGGAGTACGCCAAGAGCCGCTTGAAATCCGGTTGTTTGATGACAAAGACGGCGGCGAAGAAGAGGGACAAAGAGCCCATGGCCACAAAGGCCTGACGGGCGACCTCAGCCTCGCCCGCGGCAGCCATGACCTGCATGACCCGCATCAGCGCCATGAAGGCGATGGAGGTCAAGCCTCCAGCGAGGAGAGCCCCGACCATGCCGGGCGCCTCGCCGTAGGCGTCGGGCTTCCAGGTGTGGAGCGGCGCAAACCCGGCCTTGGTGCCGAAGCCGACTAGCAAAAAGACAAAGCCCGCCCGCAGCCAGGGCCGGGAAAAATGGGCCGCCGCAGCGAGCAAATCGTCGAGCTGCAGGCTGATGTGCTCCTTGGGCAGGCCGGAGTACGCCACAAAGAGAATCCCCAGCATGGCCAGCGCAATGCCCACAGAACAGAGCAGGAGGTATTTCCAGGTCGCCTCGATGGACAAGCGGTTGCGATTATAATAGATGAGCGGGGCCGAGGCGAGCGTTGTGGCCTCGACCGCCACCCACAAGAGGCCTAAGTGCCTGGCCTCCGCCGCCAGGCTCATGGCGGAGAGAAAGAGGAGCAGGCAAGGGACGAAGACCCGGTTGCCCCATTTCAGCCGAAAGCGCAGGTAACCCAGGCCATAGACCGCACAGCAACAATAGAGCACGGAAACCACGATCAGGATGAGGCGGCCGAGCGGGTCGATGCCCACCCAAGCGCCCACTGGCAACGGCGCGTCTTCAGCCAACATCTTCAACACCAGGCCAAGGTGGACAAAGCCGCCCACCGGCAAAAACCAGGGCCGCCAGCGGTCCGATGGCAGAACGTAAGCGGCCGCGGCAAACAGTAGAGGAATAAGTACAAGCAGTGTCGTCATTTTACTCCCTCAAGGAAGACAGGTTTTCGACGTTCATCGACGAGAATTCCCGGTTGATCTGGTTGACCACGATGCCGAGTACAAAGATCGCCACCAGCAGGTCGAGCAGGATGCCGGCCTCCACCATCACCGGCATGGCCTCGGTCAACAAGAGGCCGAAGATGAAGACGCCATTCTCGAAGATCAGATAGCCGAGGGCCTGGGTCAGGGCCTTACGCCGGGTGATCAACATCAAAAAACCGGTGGCGAGCGTCGCCAGGCCGCAAGGAATGACCAGCGTTCCGCGATGGGCCTCGATCAGCGGCAGATGGTCGCCGAAGATAAAGGCCCCGGCCGTGGCCATGGTCCCGAGAATCAAGGTCGGCACGTAGCCGATCATCGGCTCGATCTCACGCCGGATCTGCACCTGACGGATCGCCCGAAACAGGAGCCAGGGCATAAAAAATCCCTTCAGGGCCAAGGCGGAACCGGCCAGGAAAAGGGTGTGACCGGAGATGGGGTGCATGAGCAGCGGCACAAAGGCCAGCATGCTGCCTTGCAGGGCTGCGGTGCGGATGCAGGCGGCAAGACGGCTGCTGCCCAGGATGAAAAAATTGAGCAGGATGACTAGCAACAGCAGTAGGTTTGCGGAACTCTCCATAGGCTTACCTCAAGAGCAGAATCAAGGAGAAAAAAGAGAGCAGCGAAGCGCCGATCAGGAGTTGCGGGATCCTGAGCAGTTGCAGCCGGGCCATGATCGACTCGATGACGCCGATCAATACCGCCAGCCCAAGCATGCCAAGACCGAAGACCAGGGCGTCGAGGAGTTGGTTGCCGAGGGAAAAGGGCAGGATCAGGCCGACCATCATCGCCCCCAGCACCAGGAGTTTCATGGCGGCGCCATAAAGGATCATGCCGAAATCCGGCCCGCTATGATCGAGGACCATGACCTCGTGGATCATGGTCAGTTCAAGGTGGGTGGTCGGATCGTCAAAGGGGATGCGGCAATTTTCCACCAAGACGACGATAAACATACAGATCAGCACCAGTACCAACGACGGACCGGCGCTCTGCCAACCAGGCAGCAAGGCCGGGCCGAAGAGTCCTCCGAGGGAGAAAGAGCCGGTCAGCCGCACCAGGACGATCAAGACGAAAAAAAGCGTCGGCTCGGCCAGACAGGCGAAGGTGACCTCGCGCACCGCGCCCATGCCCTCAAAGGCGGAGCCGGTGTCGAGCGCCGCCGTCGCCGTGCAGAAGCGGGAGAGCGCCATGAGATAGACCACAAAGATCAGATCGCCGTCAAAGCCGAGCGGCGCGCCGATGGCGCCGAAGGGGACAAAAAGCGAGGCCAGCACCGGCGCCGCAAGTCCCACCACCGGCCCGGCCCGGAACAGCCAGGTCGTGGTCCGGCTAATCACCATCCCTTTGCGAAACAGCTTCCAGAGGTCGTAGTAGAGTTGCAGAAATGGCGGGCCAAGGCGTCCGCCAAACAGGGCCTTGGTCTTGCCAATCACCCCCAAGAGCAGGGGCGACAGACCAAAGAGCAGGAGAAAATGCAAAAAGAGTTGCGTGATCATAAGAGTCACAGTCGGTTGATGATTTTCGCTCAGTTTTTGTAGGCTGCGGTTGAGGAACGAACCGCGTCGTTTGCGTTCAATCAGAGTTTAGCCAACAAATTGCTCGTCATTCAGGCACTCTGTTCAGTCCTCGCTTGACGGGGGTGTTGTTAGCCGGAATCCAGTTTTCGTGATATCCAAAGGTCTTCTGGATGCCGGAACAAGCCCGGCATGACGGGATTGACAGCTCTTTATTTCATGCAATTCATTATACAATCGCACAAATTGCCACCTCAAAAAACTCAATCCGAAACCAGCAAATGGCCGAACAGGGCGCAGAGGCCAAGGGCGATTCCGGTATAGAGTTGCGAATGGGCCATGTAACTGTATCGCTTCATTTTTTTAACAAAAACAGCCTGATAGTGGCTGAGCAAAAATAGTCCAAAACCAAACTGCCAGGTGACCAGTAACAGCACCACCCGCATCAGGAGATTGGCCTGATGCCACCCCTCAATAAGGGCGTGGCCGAAAACGAGCAGCACCGTCGCCGCCCCCACATAGGGGTGCGTGGCGTTCAAAAAGGTCAACACCGTCTTTGCCATGGGCGAGGCAGTGTTCCAAATGCCTTCCGGCAGCAAACGGTCGAGCACCGGCCCCTGTCGCAGCAGAATTTTCAGACCTGTACGGCCATAAATAACCACAAAGAGCCAGATCGCTATGCTGCCGAGCAGCTCCCCGCCCTCATGCCGCCAGGAGTTATGCGGCGAAGGCGCCTGCCAGGGTGCGATCAACACATAGACGCCACAGAGCAAGGTCATGATCCCGGTGAAAAACAGCAGTCGTTTTATTTGATCCATGGACAAGCCTCGAAAAGCCCTCACCCCCACCCTTTCCCAGGGGGAGAGGGTGGGGGTGAGGGGAAAAGGCAGCCAGCAAGCGCGCCATGCAAAAGCCTAACAGGATAACGCTGTCCCTAGTAGTTCATTTCGCTAAAACCATTACCGTTCGTGGTGAGCTTGTCGAACCATGAGAGCCTCACCAACACTGGCCTTCGACAGGCTCAGTCCGAACGGGAAAATGTAAATGCTTTAATGAAACGAACTACTAGTAGATAAACGGAATCAGTTTGCGTACCCGCTTTTGATAGGCTGCATAGCCCGCGAATTTCTCTTGCAACCACTGTTCTTCCCGCCGCGACTTGAGGTCGAGGAAGGCAAACACCATTGCCGCGTAAAGAAAAGTGAGCAAGCCTTGCACCCAGAAGGCCCAACCAAAGGCCATGCACACCACCCCGCTGTAGACGGGATGCCGCACGAAACGGTATGGCCCCGTTTCAACTAACACTGCTTGCTCCTTCGGCCGCGGCAACACGGTGAGATTGGCCCCCAGTGTGAGCAAACCGGCCACGGCCAACAGTCCGCCGATCATGAGCAAGGCCCTGCCGAAAATAGCGCTCAGCCATGGATACGGGAATGCCCACCCCGCCCACGTGCGCGGCCCAAAGAGCAGCAGGAGAAACAAGGCCAATTGGACAACCACATACCATTCACCACGCCTGCCTTTCCACCAGGGGGGCTCGCTCATTCCACCCTTCATGGGTGCTGAAACCCCGCCGCCCGAAAGAGTCCAACGACACCAACCCCCACCCAGAAGACATTGAGGACGGTGTAGGCCCTGTCTTTTTTGATTATCGCACACCACGAGAGCAAAATCGCATCTATTGTGTTGAATCCCCAAACAAAGAGGAAAGGACTCTGGGGACCGAGCCAACTTACCAAAGAAAAGCTGAAGACTCGCATCAGCACGCCAGTCATCTCAATGGTTCTCAGATGCCGAGTCACTAAGGTATGCAGACTGCTGAATAGACTCAAGTTCATCGTGTACTCCCGCGCGATTAATGCCCCTCCCCCTGGGAGAGGGTTGGGGTGAGGAAAAATCGAACTATGCAATTTCTTAGAACACTGAGCATGGTGCCGATAGACGTGTCATGTTGCCGTTTGCCAACGTCCGCAAGATCATCTGCAATTTTTCGAAGATCTTGCGTACTCAGCGGAGCGGTGCATCTTGATGTAGTTAACGACTAAATACCTCATAAGAGTTCTTTTGGTTCTTTAAGTGCCATCTAACCTCACTATAGCTCACCCATTGCTTATCAGGTCAATTTGCCTTGATAAGTTGATAATTTTCGCCAAATCGAACAAACCAATCGTTACCGGTACCCGAGTCTGCGTCACCCCTCCCCTTCATCGCATCGCCACCCAAACCAACAACAACAACGTCGTGCTGAAGATATAAAACATATAGATATGCACCAGCCCTGATTGCAGCCTCCGCAAGCGGCTGCACCCGCCGGCCACCTTCCTGAAAAACGGCTGAAAGAATCCGTCCAGCACCAGATCTGGGGCCTGATGGCTGAAGCGGGCCACCTCAGGGAACAGGCTCAGTGAGCGGCCATCGGCCACCACCGGTTGCAGGGCCTCGCTCAAGAAACTGGTAGCGGCAAGTTCACTGAAGCCCTCGGCGCTGTAGGACATCCTAGCCGTCGGGAAGGCAAAGCCGCACCCCCAGGTCGAGGCAGAGACTGTGCGATTTCTGCCCTGCAACCAGCGGGACAGGGCAATGACCAGTGTCAGCATCAAGAGCAACCCCCACCCCAGCCATCCCAGCCAGGTCGGCAGCAGGTCAACTCCTGCCAACGCTTGCGGGAGACCAGGGTCGATCAGGGCCGCCACCCGGCTCACCGGCAGAATCAAGCCGGCAGGCAATAAGCCCCCGAGCAGACAAAGAGAGGCCAGCACAGCCATCGCCCCCACCATGCGCGGGCCGGACTCATGGGCGTTTGCCGCCTGCGTGTCTCTGGGCTCGCCGAGAAGGGCGATGCCGACCAGTCGGGTGAAGACCATCAGCACCATGCCGCCGACCAGGGCCAGGAGACCAAGCACAATCAGCGGGAAAAAGGCGGCCAGCCCCTGCAATGTCACCCCGGTCTGCATCAGCCCGCGGTAGATGAACCACTCGCCGACCAGGCCATTGAAGGGTGGCAAGGCCGCCACCGCCACGGCGCCGACAATGAGCAGCAACCCCGTCCGGGGCATCCGCCTGAGCAGCCCGCCCATCTGATTCAGGTTGCGGGTGCCGCTGCCGTGGAGCAGCGAGCCTGCCCCCATAAAGAGCAGACTCTTGAACAAGGCGTGATTCCAGACATGGAGAAGAGCCCCGATGAGCGCCAGGCTTGCGGCCAAGGGCTGATTGGTGCTCCGCGAAAAGAGCCAGAAGCCCAAGGCCAGAAAGATGAGACCGACATTTTCCACCGTGGAGTAGGCCAGACTGCGTTTCATATCCTTCTGGGAAGAGGCGAGAGCGATCCCGAAGAGGGCGCCGATGAGGCCGAGGGCAAGGATCAACCCGCCCCACCAAGCGGGGGCCGGCGGCAGAAACGAGACCATGCGGATAATACCATAAATGGCGGTCTTGACCATCACCCCGGACATCAGGGCCGAGACATGGCTGGGGGCGGCGGGATGGGCCTCCGGCAGCCAGACATGGAAGGGAAAGAGACCGGCCTTGCTGCCGAAGCCAATCAAGATCAGGATAAAGAGGATGGAGGCCAGGGGTGCCGAGACTTGGCGGAGGACGGTAAAGGTCGCAAAATCGAAACTGCCCGCCTTTGCGCCTGCCACCAGGAAAAAGACGAAGAGAAGCGCCGCGCCCAGGTGGGTGGCCAGCAGATAGATCAGCCCGGCCCGGCCGACGGCCGGATCCTGATGATCGCCAATCACCAGGAAGAAGGAGGAGAGGGACATGCACTCCCAGGCAAAGAGGAAGAGGATGCCGTTGGCGGCAGTAACCACGAGCGCCATCGACAGGAGCAGGAGATTATAAAACGACCAGTGCAGCCCTGGCCAACGCCCGTGCCCTGCCATGTATTCGCTGCCGTAGACCGCCCCGGCCAGGCCGATGAGGGCGATGGGCAGCAGGAAGAAGGCGGCCAGGCCATCAAGGTGGAGGACAAAGGAGACGCCGGGCATGGTCAGGGGGAGATCCAGACTAAGGGGCTGTCCGCCCATGAGCCCGTAGATAGCGGCGATCAACATGCCGAGCGACCCAAGCGCCGCCGCCCCGCTGCCAACCATTGAGGCCAGGCGCGGCCAACGGTTCAGCGCCGGGGCCAGGAGGGAACCGGCCAACAACAAGAGCCACGATCCGATAAGGAGTTGCATCGATATATCAACCTTCTACTTGAGTGCGCTGGAGGCCTACAGCCTCACCTGAACGGGGAAACATGCCCCACAAAACCGTAAGGGGCGAGAAAACAAAGGTGCGCGGTGGGAAGGGGGTATATTCAGGCGCAAAGGCGTGGGGATGAGCCCACGAAAATGGCATCTTTGCGTGAAGTCACCCTTCACGGTTTACCATCGTCGTCGGTCATGTGGGCAGTCGAGTGAAACGGGCTGTACGCATGGCTGGCAGCGTCAAACGAGCGCTTTGAATGTGCTATTTTTCGGCAAATGTCAAGGAAAAAACGGCAATCCGGGCAATCCCGCCAGAGCCGCCTTCACCATCCGCCAAACTCAGGTGAAAACAGAAGAGATAGCACGGCAAGTGATTTTTTCTTCCTTTTCCTTTTTCTGCCGCAGTGGTATAGAAAAGATCCTTTGGCGGTAATGGATCAGAAGTCAGAATACAGGAGCCGGAATGAGGTGGTCAGCGGCAACCGCGTTTCCTTAAGGGTCTCAGCAGTTGTTGACATACCGCCTACCAAGTCTCGACACGTCCGTCCTTCCGGCACTCAGTTCAGTCCTCGCTTGACGGGGGTGCTTAGCCAGCATGGTTCTCCGCTGGATACCAGCGAGAACCATGCTGGCAGGACGGATCTGTATTTTGTCTCCCTGAACAGTTCCCCGGCAAGCCAACAACGCCCCAAACTCAACACCCCTATCGACCATGCGCACCGAATTCCTGCCCTTCTCCAAACCATCCATCAGCGAAGCCGAAATTGCCGCGGTCTGCGATGTCCTGCGCTCCGGCTGGATCACCACCGGCCTCAAGGCCGCAGCCTTCGAAGAGGCCTTTGCCAGCTACTGCGGGGCAAAAAGCGCCGTAGCCTTGGCCTCGGCCACCGCAGGTATGCATATTTTACTGAAAGCGCTGGAGATCAAACCCGGCGATGAGGTGATCACCCCCTCCATGACCTGGGTCTCCACCGTCAACTTGATCACCATGGCCGGGGCCACTCCGGTCTTTGCCGATGTCGACATAGACACCCTGATGGTGACAGCTGAGACCATTGCCCCCTGCCTCACCGGCAAGACTAAACTGATCATCCCGGTCCACTTTGCCGGCGCAGCCCTTGACCTCGACCCCATCCGCGACTTGGCCGTCCGCCGCGGCATCCCCCTGGTCGAGGATGCCGCCCACGCCGCCGGCGCCGAATACAAGGGTCAGAAGATTGGCGCCACCGGCACCAGCATCTTCTCCTTTCACCCGATCAAAAACATGACTACCGGCGAAGGCGGCATGTTCATCAGCGACCAGCCGGAACTGGTTGAGCGGATCAAACGCCTGAAATTCCACGGCCTGGGCGTCGATGCCTTCGACCGCGTCAGCCAAGGCCGCGCCCCCCAGGCCGAGGTCATCGAGCCTGGATTCAAATACAACCTCACCGATTTTGCCGCAGTCCTGGGCTCAGGGCAGCTCGCCTCGCTCGATGGCTTCATCGAACGCCGCACCGTCCTGGCTCAGCGCTATCTCGACAAACTTGGTGAAATCGACGAGATCACCCCCCTTGCCGTGCCCGCGTGGCCCATGCGCCACGCCTGGCACCTCTTCATCGTCCGCCTGGATGTGGAACGAGCGAGGCTAAGCCGCGACGAATTCATGGCCCGGCTGAAGGCCAAAAACATCGGCGCCGGCCTCCACTTTCGGGCCGTGCACTCGCAGAAATACTACCGCGAGACCCTGAATCTGCCGCCGGAGGCACTGCCCGCCACCAGCTGGAATTCGGAACGCATCTGCTCGCTGCCCCTCTTCCCGGCCATGACCGACGACGATGTCGACCAGGTGGTGGCGACCATCAAGGAGGTTCTGACCCGATGAACAAAGTCATGCTCTCGATTGTCATCCCGGTCTATAACGAGGCCGCCTGCTTACACGAACTGATCACGCGGACCCTTGCCGCCTGCAGGTCTCTTGCCAGACCGTTTGAACTCATCCTGGTGGACGACGGCAGCCACGACGACACCGCCCGCCTGATTGAGCAGGCGGCAGCTCGCGACCCCGAGATTGTCGGCGTCATGCTGAACCGCAATTACGGCCAGCACGCCGCAGTCATGGCCGGGCTCGCCCAGAGCCGGGGCAAGGTCGTAGTCACCTTGGACGCCGACCTCCAGAACCCGCCCGAGGAGATCCCCAACCTGGTGCGCGAGATGGACAAGGGCGTCGACGTGGTCGGCACCGTCCGCCAGAACCGGCAGGACTCGCTCTTTCGGCGGCTGGCGTCGGCCATGATCAACAAGGCGGTGCGGCGCGCCACCGGCGTCATGATGCACGATTACGGCTGCATGCTCCGCGCTTACAGCCGGCCCATGGTTGACGCCATGCTCCAGTGCCGCGAGCACTCCACCTTCATCCCGATACTCGCCAACAGCTTCGCCCGCAGGACCGCCGAGATCCCGGTCAAGCACGAGGCCCGTCACCAAGGCGAATCGAAGTACAGCCTGATCAAACTCATCTCGCTGCAGTTCGACCTCCTGACCTCGATGTCGACCTTTCCGCTCCGGATGCTGTCGCTTACCGGTTGCGTCGTCGCCGCCGGCGGCATGGGCTTCGGCCTCTTCCTGATGATTATGCGCCTGATCTACGGCGCGATTTGGGCGGTGGACGGGGTCTTCACCCTGTTTGCGCCGCTCTTTGTGCTGATCGGCGCCCAGTTCATCGCCATGGGCCTGCTCGGCGAATACATCGGCCGCATCTATCAGGATGTGCGAGGCAGGCCCCGGTATTTTATCGAGAAGGTGGTTGGACAGAATGCCCAGGGAGAAGGGCCATGACCCCGGTCGCCTGGTTCACTTTCCTGTCCGCAGCGATCTTGGAGGTTGGCGGTGATGCCGCCATCCGCCGGGGCCTGCTGGGCAAGAGTCCAGGACTCATCCTTATCGGCGGCCTGATCCTGACGGGCTACGGCCTGCTGGTCAACACCGTCAAGTGGGATTTCTCAAAATTGCTCGGCGTCTATGTCGCCGCCTTTGCCGTGGTCAGCCTGGTGGCCGGTCACGTTGTTTTCAAAGAACAGATTCCTTTTTCCTCCTGGCTAGGCCTGCTCCTCATCGTGGCGGGCGGACTGATCATCCAGTACGGATCCTGACGCTTCACCGTACTCACCATCACCCTTTACCCCTTAGGTACCTCCAAATGAAAGCCATTGTCCTTGCCTATCACAACATCGGCTGCGCCGGCATCCGGGCGCTCATCAAGCACGGCTATGAAATCATTGCTGTCTTCACCCATCAGGACGACCCGAGCGAAAACCTCTGGTTCGAATCGGTAGCCGAACTCGCCGCGATTCACGGCATCCCGGTCCACGCCCCGGAAAACATCAACCATCCCTTGTGGGTCGAACGGATCAAGGCGCTTGACCCTGACATCCTCTTCTCCTTTTATTACCGCAACATGGTGGGCGCCGAAGTCCTCGGCCTGCCGCCCGCAGGCGCCCTTAACCTCCATGGCTCGCTGCTGCCCAAGTACCGGGGCCGCTGCCCGGTGAACTGGGCGCTTGTCCACGGCGAGACCGAAACCGGCGTCACGCTCCACTACATGACGGTCAAACCCGATGCCGGCGATATCGTAGGCCAGGAGAGAATGCCGATCAGCGATGACGACACGGCCCAAACCCTGCATCAGAAGATGACGGCCAAGGCCACCGACCTACTCGATCAGACCCTGCCGCTGATTAAAAAAGGCCAGGCTCCCCGCCAGCCCCAGGACAAAACCGAAGCCCGCTACTTCGGCGGCAGAAAACCCGCCGACGGCGAGATCGACTGGAACCAGCCGGCGCGGACGGTACGGAATCTGGTGCGGGCGGTGACCCGCCCCTACCCTGGCGCCTTCAGCTTTATCGGCAACCGCAAACTGATGGTCTGGTCGGCGGCAATCGAAGAGGGCAGAGCTGGGGTCAAGCCCGGCACCGTGCTCTCGGCCTCGCCGCTGATCATCGCCTGCGGCGAGGGCGCCATCCGCATCGAAGCGGGCCAGGGTGACGGCGGCGTCTTTATCAACGGCAGCCAGCTGGCCGAGGAACTGAACCTGGTGGAAGACATGCGGCTCTCCAGCCCCACCGCCCTCCAGACCGAACGTCTCCGCAAGAAAAAGGTGTTGATACTCGGCGTTGACGGCTTCATCGGCAACCACTTAAGCGAACGGCTGCTGGACAGTGGCCGCTTTGAAGTCTTCGGCATGGACCTCTCCTCGTCGTCGATTGGCCGGCTCTTAAACCGGCCCGACTTCAATTTCCGCGAGGGCGACATCTCCATCAATCGGGAGTGGATCGAGTACCACGTCAGGAAGTGCGACATCATCCTGCCGTTGGTGGCTATCGCCACGCCCGCGGTCTACGTCAAGGATCCTTTGCGGGTCTTCGAGCTCGATTTCGAGGAGAATCTGCGCATTGTCCGCTACTGCTCCAAATACAACAAGCGCATCATCTTCCCCTCCACCTCGGAGGTCTACGGCATGAGCCAGGATCCGGAGTTCAACGAGCAGGAGTCCAATCTGGTCCTCGGCCCCATCCGCAAGCAGCGCTGGATTTACTCGTGCAGCAAGCAGATGCTGGACCGGGTGATCTGGGCCTATGGCGCCACCAAAGGGTTGCAGTTCACCCTGATCCGGCCCTTCAACTGGGTAGGGGCCAGGCTCGACCGTCTGGAGTCGGCCCGCATCGGCAGCTCGCGGGTCATCACCCAGCTGATCTTGAACCTGGTGGAGGGCACCCCCATCCGCCTGGTGGACGGCGGATTGCAAAAACGCTGCTTCACCGATGTCAAGGACGGCATCGACTGCCTGTTTCGCATCATCGAGAACAAGGACAACTGCTGTAACGGCAAGATATTCAACATCGGCAACCCCGACAACGAGGCCTCCATCGCCGAACTGGCGCATACCTTGGTTGAAAAATTTGAGGCCCATCCGCTCCGCCATAAATTCCCGCCCTTTGCCGGCATGCGCTCCATCGAGGCCCGGACCTTTTACGGCTCGGGCTACCAGGATGTCCAACACCGCAGGCCAAGCATCCAGGCGGCCCGTAGCGTCTTAGGCTGGAACCCCGCCGTGCCGCTCGCACAATCGGTGGAGGAGACCCTCGATTTCTTCCTGCAACAGGCCATCGAAGAGGGGCATGTTCAAGGGTGATGGCGTCGCAAAATGGCCGATCTACCGCGTTGCAGCATGCTTTTGCTCATTCGGCACACTTATGTGCGGCCTCATTTCGCAACACCACGCTGCGCCTTGTATCTCGGCCCTTTTGCTTAGCCATCTCGTAAAACTTTGTTAGAAATGGTTCGGCTTGCGGAGTGTCATTTTGAATACGAACTGGACAAAAGATAGCGGTATCACCGTAGGCCTGCGGGTGGATGTCGATACCCTGCGCGGGACTAAACGCGGGGCGCCGAATCTGGTCGATCTGCTGGCCCGGCATCAAATACGGGCCAGTTTTTTCTTTTCGGTGGGACCGGACAACATGGGCCGCAACCTCTGGCGTTTGCTACGGCCCGCCTTCCTCAAAAAAATGCTGCGCTCCAAAGCCGCCAGCCTCTATGGCTGGGACATCCTGTTCAAGGGCACCTTCTGGCCTGGGCCAAACATTGGCGCCAAGGCGGAGCACGAGATCCGCCAAACGGCAAAAGCCGGCCATGAAATCGGCTTCCACGCCTGGGACCACCACCGTTGGCAGACCAAAATCGAGCGCTTAAGCCAGGCCGAGATCGAGCGTGATACTAGACGGGGCTTGGCGCGGCTTGCCGCCATCACCGGCCAGACAGTCGATTGCGCCGCCGCCCCGGCCTGGCGCTTGTCCGCTGCCGCCCTTGCTGCCCGCGCCTCATTTCCACTGCGCTACGCCTCGGACTGTCGCGGGGATTCGATCTTCATACCCATGGAGAACAAGCCCACCGCAGATCATTCCCATGTAAGCGGTTGCCGGGTGGCGCCCTGCAACCGCTTACCTCCCCAGGTGCCGGTCACCCTGCCAACCTTCGACGAAGTCATCGGCCAGGGGGGCGTCACCCTTGCCAATTATAATGAGTCCCTCCTCAAACTCCTACGGCCTGGAAAACTTAACGTGCTGACCATCCACGCCGAGGCTGAAGGCCTGAGCTGCCTTGAGCTGTTCGCGGATTTTCTGCAACAGGCAACGCGGAGTGGGGTGCGATTCATGGCCTTGGGCGACCTGATGGCCGACTGCGGCAAAATCCCCACTGCCCCCATGCTCCAGAAAGAGATCCCTGGCCGCGACGGCTGGCTCTCCTGGCAAGGACCGACGGTGAACGAATGACCACCAAGACCAAACTTCACCTCCTGCTGCTGTCGCTTTTTGTCTGCATCTACCTCCTCCCCTTAGGGGTTCGCCCCCTGATGGAGCCGGATGAGACCCGCTACGGCGAAATACCACGAGAGATGATCGCCTCAGGCGATTGGATCTCCCCTCACCTGAATGGCCTGCGCTACTTCGAGAAGCCCCCCCTCGGCTACTGGTTGAACGGGTTGTCGATCATGGCCTGCGGCGAAAACGCCTTCGCCATCCGCCTGCCATCGGCCTTGAGCGTGGGATTGAGCGCCTTGGTCATCATGCTCATGATCCGCCAGGCCTGCCCCCGTGACCCATGTGATCACGAGGCAGGCTCCGACCTTTGCTCTCCCCAGAAACGTAAGCGAATACAGGGTGCCCCAGATGCGCGAAAGAGTCCTGCGAGCTATACCGAGGTATGCGAGCAGGACTCTGATCCCCCGCGAGGGGGGATAAACGCCGCAGATGGGGTGCCCTGTGTTCGCTTACACGGCGATTGGGCAGGCCCTATCGCCGCGCTCGTCCTCCTCACCTGCCTTGAGGTGGCAGCGGTCGGCACCTTCAGCGTCCTGGACTCCATGCTCGCCTGCACCTTGACCCTTACCATGGCGTGCTTCTTCCTGGCGAGCCAAGCGGAACGCGGCTCATCGCGGCAGCGTTGGCTCTTGGTCGGGGCCGGCACAGCTTGCGGACTGGCCTTCCTGACCAAGGGCTTTCTCGCCCTGGTGGTACCGGCGCTTAGCCTGGGGGCCTATCTTGCCTGGGAACGCAGGTGGCGTGATCTCATCGGCCTTGCCTGGCTGCCGCTCCTCGTTGCCACCCTCACCGCCTTGCCCTGGAGCCTGGCCATTCATGCACACGATCCCGATTTCTGGAATTTTTTCTTCTGGCACGAGCATGTCCGCCGTTTCCTGGGGGGGGGGGAAGCCCAGCATCCGGAGTCGTTCTGGTTCTTTTTCACCACCGCCCCGGCCATGTTCCTGCCTTGGACCGTTTTGATCCCGGCCGCCTGCATCGGCTTGCGAAGTGGCAACCAGCCAAACGGCGCCCGACAGCTCATCCGCTTTTGCCTGTCCTGGTTATGCCTGCCCTTTCTCTTCTTTTCCCTCTCCTCCGGCAAACTGCTGACCTATATCCTGCCCTGTTTTCCGCCCTTTGCCATCTTGGTCGGTCTTGGACTTCCGGCCGCGCTCCGCTCCGGTCGACAACGACTTTTCCAGCTCGGCGCCTGGGCGGCGGAACTGATCTTTGGCCTACTGGCTGTCGCCTTTGTCGCGATCCAATTCGTTGGCGCAGGCGGGATCGTTCCTCCCTATGCCAAGACCTGGCAATGGCTCCTGGCCGTAGCCAGCGTCACCGCCATGACCCTGTTGCCTCTGGCCGCCTGTCGCGCCCAGGCTCTTGGTAACAAAATCATCCTCTTCGGCCTGAGCATGACCCTCCTCCTCGTCGCGGCCCCCTTCATCATCCCCGCCCAAGCAATCGAAAAAAAGTCACCCGGCGCCTTGCTGCTCAGACATAAAGCGGAAATATCCGCCGACACCATCGTCCTCTCCGACGAGGAGACAGTGCGCGCGGTCTGTTGGTTTCTGCAAAGAGCGGATGTCCTGCTCGTCAATGGAGCAGGCGAACTCTCCTATGGCCTGAACTATCCGGAGGCCAAGGCC
>Ga0334722_10001358_pt1 | contig 30908 bp, 27 predicted proteins | sample C3_bottom_MG_FD_207210 | JGI IMG/M metagenome (GOLD analysis project Ga0334722, IMG submission 207210) | Sediment microbial communities from Yellowstone Lake, YNP, Wyoming, USA - C3_bottom | ecosystem: Environmental > Aquatic > Freshwater > Lake > Sediment | place: USA: Wyoming | collected... | reverse complement strand
TGGAAGGTATACGCCTTGAGTTCAAGAACGGACGGGCGGTAAAAATAAGCGCGCAGAAGGGCGAAGAATACGTGAAGAAGATAATGGCCACCGACAAGGGCGCGGCGCAGCTTGGGGAATACTCCCTGACTGACCGGCGCTTCTCGGGGATAAACAAATTCATGGCCGATACGCTCTTCGATGAGAACCACGGCGGCGAACACGGCAACTGTCACGTGGCGATAGGCGATTCCTACTCGGACACCTACGCCGGCGACATCTCCAAGCTGAGCAAGGATAAAAAAGCCGCGCTGGGTTATAACAGTTCGGCCGTCCACTGGGACCTGATAAACACCGAGGATAAGAAGGTCACCGCTAAACTGAAGAACGGCAAAAGCGTGACCATTTACGAGAAAGGGCAGTTCAAGTACTGAAGTATCAGGCTGCCCGCGACCTTAAGCACCAAATACCAGAGGGGCAGGCATGGGGTTGCTCTGGAGCCACATAGCGGATGGGGGGCCCCAATCTGAAAGATTGGGGGGAAACCACGGGAGGGTTTCCTACGTGGCGGAATGGGCAACCCCATGCCTGACCCGAACTACACTATATGTCCACACTCACAGCGGCGTTGAAAACGGAGCGCGGCCGGCATGTTGCCGCCGCCATGGTCCTTACGGGGCTCTCCGCCTGTTTCCTGTTCTGCGGCTACGAGTTCATCCGCACCGGACTGGAATCCATCTTTATCGCCGAATTCGGCGCCAGATACATCCCCTACGCCATGGTCTGCCTGCCCTTCATGATGGGCCTGCTGATCTATCTTTACGGCCGGCTGCTTTCCGCCGTCGGAGGGAAGCGGGCTATGGCCGGCTCGATGCTTTTCAGCATCGCCGTATTTGCCGGTTCGTTTTTCGCGCTTAAGACCGGGTTCAAGGCGCTGGTATTCTTCCTTTACGTGTTCAAGCAGTCCTATGTGGTCATCATCTCCGAGCAATACTGGTCCTTCGTCAACAGCACGCTTAAAGACGAAGAGGGGAAAGTCTTCAACGGGCCGGTCGCCGGTTTGGGCGCCCTCGGTTCCATAATCGGCGGCTACCTGCTGAGCCGGTATGCCGTGACCCTGCATACGGAGACTTTTATTCTTCTTTGCGCCGTCGTCATGGTGCCGGCCATGCTGTTGTTCTGGCTCGCCTATGAAAAAGCCGGCGAGCCCAAACCCAAACCCGAAGAGGCCGGAGGCAGGCAGGGCCATGTGCACCTGAGCATCCTGAAGGAGAACAGGACCGTACTCTACATCGCCCTCATCATTTTCGCCACGCAGGTGGTGGCCACCGTCATGGAGCTGAATTTCTACACGCTGGTGCAGGGCGCTTTGTCCGATAAGGATCTCCGCGCGGCCTACCTGGGCGGTTTCTGGATGAAGGTCAATATCTTTTCTTTCTGCATGCAGTTCCTGCTGACGCCCATACTGCTGCGGCGTATCCCCATAAGGGGGATACAGTCGGCCATCCCGGCGGTGCACCTCGCGACCTGCGCTCTGATGCTGGTGAACCCGCAGCTCGGCGTGGCCGCGCTGGCCCTGCTTTTGTTCAAGGGGATGGATTACTCCATCTTCCGCGCGTCCAAGGAAACTCTTTATATTCCCTTCTCGTACGATACGCGCTACCGGGCCAAACAGGTGGCCGACGCTTTCACGTACCGTTTCTCGAAGGGCTTGACGGCCGCCGTCATTTCCGCGGTCAGCGCCGCCGGAGCGATCCCCGTGGCTCTTTACGCCTCGGCCGGTCTTCTCTTCTCCGGGGTCTGGATGGGGATCTCCTTCCCGCTTACGGCCAAGCGCGATAAAGTGACCGGTAATTAATATAAACAGGCGGGTGTGATAACGGCCGGGATCAGGGGACCCGGCCGTCCGCTGTTGTGTTTAGAAGTTAAGCGCCGCGGAGATGCGGTGGACGGAACCGAGGTCGCCGAAAGGCGAGAAAGAATAGTCTATCGAGTAGATGGTGTATCTGAAGCCCGTGCCCATGGTGATGTTGCGCAATCCGCCCAGTTCCGTGATCGAGCGGGTGTTGAAGCCGCCGCGCAGGAAGAGGTCCACATCATGACCGATGCCGGTCCGAAACTCGCCTCCCATGGCTAAGAAGGGGGCGTTGTCGCGGGGCGCCACGAAGTCCGCCGTTACGAGCATGTTGTCGTTAACGCGCGTCAAACTGCCCAGTCTCAGCATGAGCGGGAGGGGGTAGTCGAATTTATCGTAGCGGAGCGTGCCCATGAGGTTCTGGACCGTCATCGAGATCAGGAAGCGGTTCTCGAATAAATAGGGGAGGAGCACGCCTATATCGGAAGAGACGGCGCTGTCCGAAGACAGCAGCTCGGACCTTATGAATTTGCCGGTCGCGCCAAGCACGAAGCGGTCTTCGGGATCCTTGTTGAACCCGGTTATATAGGTCGCGAAGCCCACGGCTACGGATACGTCGTAAGGGCTGAACTCTCCGATCTCCACCCCGGCCGTGTCGGTTTTAACTATCTTCCCGTAGTCCATGTATTTGACCGACATGCCCCAGCAGCCGACCTCTCCCGCGCGCTGCGAGTAGGCGAAGAAATCCACGAAGGTGCCGGCAAGATAAGGCGAGTGCATGAGGGCCAGCGAATGGCTTTTTATCTTTATCAGTCCGGCGGGGTTCCAGTCTATGGCGGTGGCGTCGTCGGCCAGCGCCGAGAACGCCTCGCCCATCGCCACGCCCCGCGCGCCGGGCGCGATCTTGAGGAACTGCGCGGTGGCGGTGCCGGCGGAGTTGCTGTCGAAGCCCGCGGCGCCGGCCGAGAGGGGATAGAGAACGGGCGGCAGGGAACAAAGCGCCAGCGCGGCCAGGCAATGGAGGGCCTTCAGGGAGGCGGTTCCCCGTTTTGAGCCCGCAGTCCGCGTTCTTTGAGTCCTCATCTCTCCACCACCACTTTTACCACCTTGTGCGATTTTTTATCCTGCGTCTGCAGCAGGGCGATGTACACCCCGCTGGCCACTTTCTGTCCTCCCGTATTTTTTCCGTCCCAGTAGGCCATGCCGTTGGCGTCGGCGGTCAGCGCCTTGACCAGTTCGCCCAGGAAGGTGTAGATCTTAACTTTGGCGTAAGGCGGCATGTTGGAAAAATGCATCACGTCGCTTACGCTTGAGGGGGCGTAAGGATTCGGGTATATCCTTGTGCTGCCGAGTTCCGCGGCCGGCAGGGTTTCCATCAGCTGGAAAGTTGAAAGATGCCATGTCTGGGCCGTAACCTTATGGTTGGGCAGGTCCGAAACGGACGGCAGCGGCACCCAGACCCTGCTGCCCTCATCGTAAAGGGCCAGGACCAGCCGCGATCGGTCCACGCCGGGCGACAGGTCGGAGACCCGGTAAGGCAGTGTGATAGTAATTGGGTTCAGGACCCGGACCGGCGGGAACTGGTTGATTATTATTCCTATGCCGGTGGGGCGCAGGACAGAAACCGCCGACACCGGTTGTGCGAAGACGTCCTCGGGCCTTATGGTGCTTACGGTGATCCTGGACGAGCCGCCCAGCGAGCCGAAGGGCATGAAAACGGAGATCAGGCCGTAGGACGTCTGCAGGGTTACAAGCGTGTCCTTGCTGACCAAAGCGCCGGCTTCGTTGGAGAGCAGCGTCCTGGTGGAGCCGGCCTCCGCAAAGGCCGTGAGGGCTCCCGCCTGCCCCACGGATTGTATCCGCGTCCAGTAGGTGGTGTCGACCATGAGGTCGGTAAAGTTATAGAACAGGCCCCGCACCGACGCGGTTTTACTGCTCGCCCCCGAGTTGAAATCGCTGGCGGTGGAGGCTGTAAGATTGTAGACGGTGTGCGTGGAGTTGCCGTTGGAGGTCCAGTGGAGAGTGAAGCCGTCCGTAAGCCTGCCGGAGAAAGTGTCGTCGGGAGACAGTGTGTAGGCGGTGGACGGCAGCGTGAGCGCGGCGCCGAGGTCCCTGGCGGTGTCGGTCCGCACTCCCGTGCGGTTCAGTGCGAAAACCTGCAGGTAATAGGTGGCGTCGGAGACCAGGCCGTAAAAAGTGGCGCTGGTGGCCAGAGTCACCGACGACAGCAGCAGTTCGGCGAAGGCCGGGCTGGAGGATATCCGGGCTTCATACCAGGTGTTGCCGGCGGGGTTGGAGCCGCGGAGCCAGTTGAGAGTTATGGACGATACCCCGAGACTGGAGAAAGAGGAAAAATCAGGGACATAGGCCAAGGTGGCCATGGCGTTGAACGTGTAGGGCCCCTCAGGCCTGTTAAGGCGGTTTATAGCCGTAACCTCGGGATAATAAGTGGTGTTGGGCTCCAGGCCGCCGAAGGAGGCGAAAGTGTTCCTGGTGTCCGAAGAAAAGACCGGCGGCGAAACGAGGTCGGAATTGGACGAGAATCTGACCCTGTAGAGCGTGTCGGAGGGGTTTGAATTGGGCAGCCAGTTCACCCTCATCTGGCCCGTGGTCAGGCTGGTGAAATCGGTCTGGATCGGGGCGTTCGCGAGCGTGGAGGTGGCCGGCGTATAGACATAATTTTCTGCGTCATCCCAGTTCAGGGTGCCGGCCCTCAAGTAGTAACTGGTATTGGGGATAAGGTTCAGTACGGTCATGCTGGTGAGGGTTATATCGGAGGTTATTGCCGTATAGACCACGTTGGCGAAGTCCGGCGAGGTGGAAGCTTCAAGGTGATACTGCTCGGCGGTCATGTTTTGCGGAGCCGCGGCCAGGGCAGTCCAGGATACGGTCACGCTGCTGTGGAAGACGCCGGCTATCAGAGGCGAGCCGAGCGGCTTGGCCAGGGTGGAGCGCGGTGAAGAGGGGGTGAGGTTCGTGTAGACGGTAGTTCCGTTATAAAGAGGCCCCGCGTGGAAATAGTAGAGGGTGTTCCGGTCCAGTCCCGTGACGGTCAGGCCGCCGGCACCGGAGTCCAGGGTGGAAGATGAAAGTACGGGGCTGAAATAAGAGTTTGTGGAGGCCTCCAGTACATATCCGTCGCTGACAAGGCTGGTGAAAGAAATAGCCGCGCTTGATTCCCATATGGCGGTGATGCTGACCGATTCCAGCGGGCCGGCCATGGAGGTCCGTATAAGGGGCAAGTCGATGAAATTGGGCGTTCCGGTCCAGTTCAGCGTCGCCATGCGCAGGTAATACGTGGTGTTGGGCCTTAAGCTTTCGAGCGTCATGGAATTTGTAAGGTTGGTATATGAGACGGAGGAATAGATCACGCTTCCGGCGCCGAAAGTCCTGGAGGAGGCCTGCAGCAAATAGCCCTCGCATGAGTTTTTTTTCGGACTGGAGGGAAGGGGGGGGGTGAGGGTTACGGTAACGCTTTGCTGGGCCGCGGCGGCCGAGGGCTGGCCCTGTAAAAGCGGTACGGAGAGAGTTATTGTCGAAAGCCTTGCGGAATAAGTGGGGACGGCGGCCTGGTTCAGGGCTCCGATGCGGAAATAATAAGTGGTGTTCGCGTCAAGGTTCTGGAGGGTGAGCGTACTGTCGGAAATATTGTAAGTGGCCGTGGTCAGTATGGTGCCGCCGCTGAAATCGCTTGAGGAAGCCTCCAGCCGATACCCCATCGCCGTGGCCGAGGACGGACCCGCCGGCAGGGCGGTCCAGTCCAGGGTTGCGGTATTGGTGGTGGCGCTGATAAGCCGGAGGCCCTGAGGCTGGACGGCCAGCGTGGTAAAATTCCTTGTCCCTTCATAGGCCATGACCCCGTTCCAGTTCAGGGTTCCGGCCCTGTAATAGTAAGTGGTGTTGGGGTCCAGGCCGGTCAGGGTCGTGGAAGACACGGTGTTATCCGGGATGCTCAAGTCGGTAATGAGCACGGCCAGATTTTCCGATCGTGACAGCGTGAGCCGGTAGCCCTCGGACTTCTCCGCCTGGGCGGCGCCGTCGACCGGCGTCCACGAAACGGTGGTGCTGGACTGGTAAATGGTCTCCGTTATGCCGGACAGGACCTGCGCCAGGGTTATTGTGGAAACGATGGGGGTCGGGGCGGATTGAACGTCGGCCAGGTTCACGGCCCGCACGCGGAGATAATAAGTGGTGTTGGCTTCAAGGGAGCCGAGGACCGCCGGGGGCAGGGGTTCCATGAATGTCGAAGACCCCGCGAGCAGGCTGTCCTTGGAATACTCGACAAGGTAATCGGTCCATTCCGGATTCCCGTTCATGGCCCAGTCCAGGCCGATCCTGGCGGTGCTGGATGAGTCCGACGCGAAATTAGCGGGCACAAAGCTTACGCCCGAAGGCGCGGCGGCGTAAGTAACGACGGTGGATATCGTCACGTAAGTGGCATCGCTGTCGGTGGAGCGTTTTACGCGGAAATAATAGATCTCGTTCTGGGTCAGGTTAACGTAGGTCGTGGTCAGGGCGGTCAGGGACCCGGTGGCCGTTAAGACCGAGAAGTTGCTCATGGTGGACAGGTTCATGGTGCAATTTCCGGTGGCTCCGCCCCAGCTGAAAGCCAGGGAACTGATCCCGACGTCGCTGATGGAGGGGGTTAAGTTCGCCGCGCTCAACGGCGCCTGGGCGGCGCAAAGGAACCACGCGGCCGCGAGGCACCCGATCATGTTCTTGGCTGTACGGCAGGGAAACGCCATAGTGATAGTCTAACAGATAATAGTTAAAATTTAATTGAAAATATGTTACAAAGTATACAAAAAACATCCTCTTCAGCGCATGGTGCCGGACGTAGCAAGCGGGTGAAGGTCACCGCCTGCGCCCTGTCCGCTGTTGTTGAAATACCGGGTGATTGTATTATATGATAAACGTGAAATCATTAATTATCTTTGGAAGCTTGAAGGCTTAAATGAAGTTGTCCGCTTTTTTCACCGTTCTCCTGCTCCTGACCACACGCAGCCTCCTTTTGGCGGCCCCCGAAGCCGCTGGTTCCAGCACCGCCGCGGCCGCCCAGTCCGGTCCCGCCGCCGGATTTGAACTGGTTTCGGTAAAGGAAATAGGCCCTTTGCTCGCTCCCCGCAGATCATCTTCGCCCGTGGTGGGCCAGGCCGGGAACTATTCCATGGCGCTTGAGAACGGCAGGAGCCTCTGGTTCCTTAACAATATCTGGACCGGGGAGCTTAAGGATAAAGGGGAGCTGGCGCTGTGGGGGATAGTGGACGGCGGGCTGGCCGTCCTGGAGGCCACGTCCCCGTACTCCGCCGCCGGGAATTTTATGTACGTGGCCGACGAGAATAAATGGCCGCTGCCCGTTCTTACGGCGGATCTGTCGGAATACTCCGCCGTCAGGAAGTTCTGGCCCAGGGCCGGGGTCAGGACCGTCGCCGGATCTTACGTCTATTATTCCCTGATGAATAATTTCGGTCCGGCGGGCGGCGATTATTTCAGGGTAGGCCAGGGCCTTGCCGAGGCGCGGAATTTTTCCGGCCCTTATAAACCGGTCGGCAACAGCGAACATTATGCGCTCTGGAACGACATCGCCCCCGCTTTCGGTTCCGCGCTCTGGCTCGACCGGGACGGCTGGCTTTACGTCTATGGCCGCCAGATAACCGAGCCCGGCAAACCCACGGTGGCTCTGGCCAGGGTCAGGCCGGAGGACATCGCGGCGAAAGATAAATATCTTTACTATACTCTGGAATCCGCCTCCGATACCTGGACCACGGATATCGCGGAGCTCACCCCCGTGATGGACGATATGCCCGATGAGTTTTCCGTCGCGTTTAACGACCACCTCAAGGAATACCTCGCGCTTTATTTCGATCAGGAGGCCGGAGAAGTGGTGGTAAAGATCTCTCCTTATCCCTGGGGGCCCTGGGAAGCTTCCCAGAAGGTCCTGGCCTGCGCGAAAGAGGAGTATTGTTTCGGCGCCAAAGAGCAGGCGATCTTCGCCGCCGAAGGCGGTAAGAAGATCTTCTTTACTCTTGAAAAAAAGAACATGCCGTATCTTTACGAGGTGAGTTTTAAATAAACGCGCTACAAGGACCCTGAATATGGCCGAATTCAATATCCTGGTTATAAATCCCGGTTCCACTTCCGACGAAGTCAGTTATTACCGCGGCGACAAACTGGTGTTCCATAAAACGGTCCGCTACAGTCCCGAAGTCCTCAAGCCTTATGAAAACCAGAAGATCACCGCCCAGTACGATTTCAGGAAGGAGATGGTCCTCGCCGCCCTGGCGGAAAACAAGGTGGAGCTGCCCGAGATCCACGCCGTTATAGGCCGAGGCGGGCTGCTCAAACCAATGGAAGGCGGCACGTATGAGATAAACGAAAAAATGCTCAAGGACCTGCAGGACTCGCATATGGGCGACCACGCCTCCAACCTGGGCGGCATCCTCGCTAAAAGCATCGCCGATCTGCGCGGCATCCCTTCCTTCATCGCCGACCCCGTGGTGGTGGACGAAATGGACCCGCTGGCCCGGTATTCCGGCATGCCGGAGAATCCCCGCATTTCTATTTTCCACGCCCTTAACCAGAGGCGCGTGGGCCGCCACGCCGCCCGCAGCCTCGGCAAGCCGTACGACGAATGCAATTTTATCATCATGCACGGCGGCGGCGGTCTTTCGGTGGGCGCCCATAAGCAGGGCCGCGTGGTGGACGTGAACAACGCCCTTGACGGCGACGGCCCGTTCACTCCGCAGAGAAGCGGCGGCGTGCCGGCCGGCGGGCTGGCGAAAATGTGCTTCTCCGGAAAATACACTCTGGCCGATATTAAACTCAAGATCAAAGGCCGCGGCGGGATGATAGCCTATACCGGCACCTCGGACATGCTGGCCCTCGAGAAGTATATCCTCAACGGCGAGGTTACTCCGGGCTGCGGTCTGGACCCGACCGTAGTCAGCAGGGAAAAGGCGAAAGAGGCCGTGCTTGCGATGGCCTACCAGATATCAAAAGAGATAGCTTCCATGACCGCCGTCCTCGAGGGTAAAGTCGACGCGCTGGTGCTGACCGGCGGCCTGGCCCACGACAAGATAATAGTGCCGGAAATTAAGCGCCGGGTAGGCTGGATAGCCCCCGTCCTGCTGTTCCCGGGCGGCGACGAGATGAGCGCCTTGCGCATAGCCGCGGAGACCGGCCTGAAGCATCCGAAAAAGGTGCGTAAATACCGCGGCGACCGGGCGTAAAGACCCAGATCTTGGTACTAAATTAAATAAGGAGCTTATATATGAAATTCCGCAACTTCGACGAACTTTTGAAAATGGTGAAAGGCAAGACTAACCGTATAGTCGTGCCGGGCGCCAATAACGATGAGGTGCTCACCGCCTGCAAGATGGGGGTGGATAACAGGATAATTTCCGCCGGCATCCTCATCGGCCCCAAGGCCGAGGTGCAGGCCATGGCCGCCAAGGTCGGCCTGAAGCTCGATATTTTCGAACTGATAGACCTGACCGACTGCGCCGAGATGTGCAACAAGGCCGTGGACCTGGTGAAGGCCGGAAAAGGCGACTTCCTGGTCAAAGGCCTCGTGGACACCAAGTTCTATATGAAGGCCATATTGCGCAAGGAGGTCGCCGCGGTGGCCGAAGGCACCGTGCTCAGCCACTTCGTGCTTTTTGAACTGGCCAACTATCATAAATTGTTCGCGGTCACCGACGCGGCCATAATGATAAATCCCAACCTGGACCAGAAGTCCAAGATCCTGCGCAACTCCGTGGATATGATGCGCATGTTGGGCGTGGAGAAGCCCAAGGTTTCGGTGGTCTGCCCGGTCGAGAAGGTCAACCCCGGCATCCCCAGCACGCTGGACGCGGAAGCTCTGGTAAAGATGAATAAAGAGGGCGTGATCAAGAACTGCGTGGTGGAAGGTCCCTACGATATTTATATTTCGTTCTCAAAGGAGCTGGCCGCCGAGAAAGGCATAAAAGGCGCGCAGGTGCCCGGTGAGACCGATATCGCGCTGTTCCCGAACCTGGACTCGGCCAACCCCGTGTACAAGTGCCTCTCCTTCTTCGGCGCCGGTATGAAGTCGGCTACCCTGCTGGCGGGCTGCAATATCCCGGTGATCCTGCCTTCACGGACGGATTCGCCGGTGACCAAACTGCATTCCATAGCGCTGGCGTGCTTTCTGAAAGACGCGAAAGTACCGGCGTAAGGGTTCGGGCCAGGCATGAGTTCCTGATGCCGGCGGTTGCAAGTTCGGGGTCCTGTCGGGGTCAGTCTTTTTCGCGTTCCCTCGGCGGCCTGCGGGGTCGAAAAAGACTGACACCCGCCACCCCTCCAGCTATACCCGCCGGCACAGAACTCAGTGCCCGGCCCTCCAGTGATGTCATTTAAGGTCGTGGTTGATGCTTTCAAGTTTCAGGAGGAAATATTATGTGGGATTTTATAAAAAAGTTGACGAAAGGCGAACCTAAAAAGGCGGATGCGCCGGTAAAGGGATCGGCTGTGGCGCCGGCTCCCAAGCCGGCGCAGGAGCCGAAGCCCGCGCCGCCCCCGGCGTCCCAGGCTGCCGCCCCGGCAACGACCCCTGCCGCGCCCAAGGCGGAAAAGCCTCACGCTGAGAAGACTGACGACGAGCTGGCGGAAGAGCTTAACGCGATCTCGCCCGAGATCCTGTCCCAGGCCAAGAATCCTCAGATGCGCAAGCTTGTCATAGACCTCTACCGGAAGATGCTGGTGGAAGGCGTGGACGTTAATAACGAGAAAGAAGTGAAAAAATGGCTTAAAAAGCATCCCGAGGTGGCCAATGGCGGGGACGTGCAGAAAGTTGTTACCGTAAAGCGGGACGCTCCCAAGGTCGGGCGCAACGAGCCCTGCCCCTGCGGCAGCGGGAAGAAATACAAGAAGTGCTGCGGTGCCGGCCAGTAAGGCCGGGAACAGACCCGTAAATGCAAAACAGCCCCTGCGGAGGGGCTGTTTTTATCGGCGCAATCGGTGATCAGTTCCAGGATACCGCGGGGATCTCCGCCGCTTTTACCGGGGGTATTTCTTTAGTCAGGGCTTTTTCCGCGGCGTTAAGGTCCTTGAAATTCCCGTTGCCGTCTATAGTGTAGCTCCAGGCGCCGCCTTTGTTCAGGAGCATGTTCGAGACCGTCCACCTGAGGTCGGATTTCAGGAAGGCCACCGGCTTAAGCACCGTTCCCACGTTCATCGGGTGCGACATGATCGCGTCCAGGTTGAAGTGCCAGCCCCATTTTACGTCCACATCCGTGGCGGTCACGGTGAAGTTGGTGAGGTATTTCCCGGTTACGCTCATAGGCGTCACCGCTCTGTCGGTATAGTCCTCGGTGCCCCCGTAGAAAAAGGATATCTTGTATTTGACCTTTATGACGTCGACGCCCATCAGGTTGGTGACCGTGTAGGTGTAAAAATATTCCTGCGGGCCCTTCCAGTTGGCGACGCTGTTCCAGGTCATGTAGAAGGCCGGGGGGAGCGCGCTCGCGTAAGCGGAGCTGGCCGCGCCCGAGGGCGAGCCGCCGCTGATCACGTTCCACGCCGCGATGCCGGTGTTGACGAGGGCGGTCGCCGCCGCGACGTCTTTATTCCCGAGGATGGGATCGGACAGCAGTTCGGGCCTCCGGAGCATGACTTCTTTGCCGGAAGCGCCTTCAGTGATGGAGATCGTTTCGTTCTTTATACCGTAGTAGTCGGCGTCGTCTTGGGCATAGGCCGGCGTCAGGAAAATGGAAAAAGCCGATAAAAGGATCGCTGCGGCCGCTTTGAAGTAGTTGTTCATGGTTCCTCCTGTCCTATATATAGTCTATCGCACGACCGCTTATCTCACAAGGGAGCAAAGGCCCATGACCCGCTGGGCATTAGGGCCTATTTCACAGCCCCTAAGGCCCTTGACAAAATGAGGCTTTCCCTTTATCCTATGTCTAGCGGGATAAAGATATCCATAAGGACTATCATATGGCCGGCTTATTCTCTACTTTGCGGCTGCTTTTGCTTAGCCTGCTCTTTGCCGGGATCTCCATTGCCGTCGCCGAGCCCCCGGGGGGGCAGGCCAACGGCGGGGCCGGCATATCCGTCGCTCCCGTGATCCCGCTTCCGGACCAGCCCGCCACCGGCGATTCCATACCGATCGATAATACGCACTCTTTCCACGGCAACGGGGATTACAGGATATTCAAGGACAACGCCGACAGCCATCCGGATGTCTCGGCCCAGGCGCTTATCAGGATGCTGTCCAAAATGCCGCCCGACAGGCGGGCGGAATTCGTTTCCCGGCATTACGTACAGATAGCGGGGATGCTGGCCCAGCTTGATTCCGCCGCCGTTTCAGGCAGCGTCGATCCGGGATCATATGACACCATCACCGCCGGCCTCGCTCCTTTCGAGATAAACACCATCAAGGGCCGTCCTTCGGACCATGGCGCCCACGACGGCTCGCACGATAAAGGCACCGCGCTGAAAAAGACCCCGCTTGACGAAGTGGTGGACGCCCATGTGACGCTCGACTCCGGGGATAAACCGAAGACGGAAACAGTTTTAAAAGCGCTGCAGGAAACCTATCCCTCCAACCCCGGCGTGCAGTCCGCCGTGGCCCAATACTATAATGATGTGCAGAATTACGACATGGCCAATAAGACCGCGACCACTGCCATCAGCCTCGACCCGGGCAATCCGGACGCCTACAAGACCAGGGCCCTGGCAAGGGTTTCCCTGCGTGACCGCAAGGGCGCTATTGAGGATATCAACAAGGCCATGGAGATGGATCCCCAGGACGAGTCGGCCAAGATCCTTTCGGCGCTGGTGGACAGCAAAAGGGACATAAGCGGCCTTAAATCCCTTGCCTCTCTTCAGGATATGCGCAAGGCCATGAGCGGCGCCGAGGCTTCCGGGGCCGTGAAGGCCGCGGACGGTGCCCAGGCCGACGAGGCGCAGGATGAAGGCAGCGCGTTCAGGGCCGGCGCCCAGAGTCCCGACTACGCCAGGTCCAATATTTTCCTTAAAACCGCGTCTTCAAAGAACCAGCTGGGCGATTACGAGTCGGCCGTTAAGTACGCGGGGCTGGCCATAGAAAAGAATCCCGGCAATCTCGAGGCGTACCTTGAACGCGCCAATGCCTATAATTTCCTGGGCCGCTACGACGAAGCCGTGAAGGACGCCACTCATGTCATAGGCCGCGACCCCGGCAACGCCCAGGCCCTGAACATGCGCGCCTGGGCCCTGAACCGCAAAGGCCTGGCCCACGACGCCGAGACGGACGCCAATAAAGCCATAGGCATCAACCCGGAGTTCGCGGACGCCTGGTATAACCGCGCCCTGGCCTACGAAAAGCAGGGCAACTATAAGGGAATGCTGGAGGATTACCGCCAGGCGGCTTCGCTTAACAGCGCCTACGGGGCGCGTTTTCAGGACGCCGTGGCCCAATACGCGGGCCGTGTTCCCGACTTCTCCTATAACCGTCCGGCCGCCCCGTCCGGCGGTAAACCCGGTTCGGGCGCCACGCGCTTCATCATTCTGCTCGGTTTCACTTTGACCGGCGGTCTGCTGGTGGCCCTGGGGCTGCTGCATATAGTGACCTCCGCGAAAGAAAAAGCGCTCGTGACCGGAAAGACCACCCACCCCGATATGCTCTCCCCTTCGATCTTTTATGAGGGCGTGGCTTCCGGCAAGTATAAGATAGAGCGCAAGATCGGCGAAGGGGGGATGGGCATCGTTTATGAGGCCATAGACCAGTCCCTGGAAAGGACCGTGGCCATTAAAAAGATGAATGACGAGATCAAGGTGAACGACCGGGAAAAACAGCGCTTCCTGGAAGAGGCGCGCATGGTGGCGATGCTCCATCACCCTAATATCGTGGAGATCCACACTATTTTCGAGGAAGAGGATAATATCTATCTCGTTTTCGAGCACGTTAACGGCGTTACCCTGGACAAACTCCTGGATAAGGAAGTGCGTCTGTCTTTTGACAGGGCGCGGTCTATCTTCGACGAAGCGGCCAAGGCGCTTTCCTACGCCCACTCCAAGAACGTGGTCCACAGGGACATGAAGCTTTCCAACATCATGATCTCGGCCGAGAACGAGGTCAAGGTCATGGACTTCGGCCTGGCCCGGCACGCGAAGGAATCGCTGGCGCGCACTTCGGCCCGCGAAGTGGTGGGAAGCCCCGCCTATATGGCGCCGGAGCAGGACCTGGGTGTCTCCTCCAAGGAATCCGATATTTACGCGCTGGGCGTCTGCCTCTATGAAACCCTTACGGGGGACTTGCCGTTCAAAGGGCCGGATTTCCACTTTCAGAAAGAGCACCGCCAATATCAGCCGGCCAGCGCCGCGGTCCCGGGCCTGCCTAAGGCGGTGGACGACCTTATCTCCAGAACCCTGGACCCGGACCCGGAGAACAGGTTCACGACCGCCGAAGAATTCCGAGCCGCCCTGCTGAAGATAGCTTAGCCCCGTCCTGACCGCCGTTCCCGCGCAAGCCCGCGTAATTTATTTTTTGTAGAATAATAGATCATGAAAAACCATTTTCACGCCTTACTGCTGCCGTTCCTTTTCGCTTTTTCACCCGCCCTGTTCACCGGTGTCTGCTCGGCAGGGGCGCCCGTAAAGGATACGGCGCCGGCCGCGGCGGATATAGCGCTGCCGCCGGCGGTTTCCACTTCCATCTTTTCGCTGGGCCCGCTGGTGGACGAGAGATACGACCGCGGCATCGCGCTTATGTACCGCCTGGAGTTCGATAAGGCCCAGGAACAGTTCCAGGATATCATCAAAGCGGACACCTCCAACCCGGCGGGTTATTTCGCGCTGGCGGCCCTCTCCTGGTGGCGCTATTCGCAGAATTTCGACGTGACGGCCGACTTTAAGGACCTTGAAGACGAGTTCATGAAGAACGCCGACGCCGCCATAAAGGTCTGCGATGCCCGCCTGGATAAAAAGGAGGTCCTGGACCAGACCTACTTTTTCCTGGGCAGCTCCTACGGCCTGAAGGGGCGCTGGTATGCGGTGCAGCGGCGCTGGTTCAAGGCCTATATTAACGGCAATAAAGGAAAAAAGTATTTAAGCAAAGCCGTGAAGGTGAATCCGGAGTTTTACGACGCGTACCTCGGCCTGGGTATTTACGACTACTTCGCCGACACCCTGCCCGGGGTGCTCAAAATTTCGGCGCTCCTGTTCGTTCACGGGGATAAGGAGCGCGGTATCGCGGAGGTGCGGCTGGCGCAGCAAAAAGGGCGTTTCTTCTCCACCGAAGCCAGCCTTTTCCTGGTCGAGATCCTGACGCGTCACGAGAAGGATTTCAAGTCCGCCCTTGTGGAGGTCGCTGGGCTGGAAACCAAAGACACGACCAACCTGTTCTTCCGGCTCGGTGAGATCCTGACGCTCATTCACGCCCAGAACTGGCAGACCGTGCTGAACGAGTGCGATAAGTTCCTGGCGGAGTATAAGAAAACTCCCTCTCCCGGCATAACCCAGCAGCTTTCCCTTATCTATCTCTCGGCCGGCGACGCCTACCTGGCGCTCAACAAGCCGCGCGAGGCGGCCGCCTGGTTCACCGGCGGTATATCGGAGACGGCTTTTCCGAAAAAAGGGTGGATCACCTACTGTTATCTCAGACGCGGCCAGGCCCTGGACATGATGGGCAAGCGCGAAGAGGCCCTGCTGGATTACGGAACCGTGCTGGCGCGCGATAATTTCTGGGATTCGCAGAAATACGCGAAGATCTCGATCAAAAAAGCCGCGGATTTTAAGGAGGTTTACCGTCAGCTGCTGGAAGATTAGTTAGCGAAGAAGAATTTTTTTACGCCGTCCAGCATGAACTGCATGGCCGTGGCGGCGAGGATCAACCCCATAAGCCGGGTGGTGATGTTCATGGCTATGGGGTTTATTTTTTTGGCTTTTTTAACGGAGAAGCGGAAGGTAAAGTAGCAGGCGAAACCCATGGCGATAAAAAGGGCGTAAAGCACGGCGTCATGCAGTATGGTCTTGGCCTTGGACTGGAGAAGGATGGCGGTGGTTATGGCGCCGGGGCCGGAAAGCATGGGAATGGCCAGGGGCGTGATGGAAATGTCGTCTTTCTCGATACCTTCCTGTTTTTCCTCTTCGGTTTCCTGGACCTCGGAGCGCTTTGCGCGCAGGCTGTCCAGGGATACGAGCAGGAGCAGGAGCCCTCCGGCCATCTGGAAGGCGGCTATGGTAATGCCGAAGATGCCGAAAAGCCGGTTGCCCGTGGCGGCGAACAGTATAAGAACGCCGGAAGCGGTGATGGAAGCCCTGCGCGCCATCCCGAGCCGTTCGGCCTCGGTATTGTTCGGTGTCATGGCGAAAAAAGTGGGGACGGCGGCCATGGGGTTTACGATGGCGAACAGCGCGCCCGCGCTCATCAGCGCAAAATTCATTATTTCCATAAAGTAACTCCGTGAAATTATAACACAATAAATAACGCGCCGTCCTATCTTTTTGCCGGCCGGGGGCCCTTGACAAAGTAGTTATACGGATGTATAATTATACAGGTGGATAAGAATTAACCGCGGAGGGGAATAATATGGGCAGACCTGCGTCGGGAACGGATCTGAAACTTAAGGCCGCCGGCCGCCGGCTCCTTGTTGAGAACGGCATAACCGGCTTGAGCGTCCGCGAAGCCTGCCGCCTGGCGGGCATAAACACCGGCATGTTCCATTATTACTTCGGGTCAAAGGATGAGTTCATTAAGACCATTCTAAAGGAAATATACGCCGAATTTATGCTTAAATTGCGCTTGGAGACGGCGGTGGCGGGAGGGAGCAGGGAAAAACTCAAAAGCACGCTGGTCGCGGTGGGCAAGTTCGCGCGCGAAATAAGGAAAGTAGCCCCGATGCTGCTGGCAGACATGGCCCACGGCAATAAAGCGGCTTTCCTCTTTCTGAGCGGGAACTTCACCGAGCATGTAAAATATCTGTCCGCTCTGGCCAAAGAATGCCGGCCGCGCAGCGCCGTTAAAGGCCATTCTATTCCTTATATAGTGGGCGCGCTGCTCCCGGTGCTGGTTTTCCCGGTCATTATGGGCGGCGTAATGGAGAGAAACGGCGTTAAGGACGTGGGCGGGGTCAAAATGGAAGACCTGCTGGAAGAATTCCTCTCCGATGAAGGGATAGCCGGCAGGGCTGAAATAGCCCTGAGGGGGATAGGTTTATGAAAGCGCTATTGTTCCTTTTGATCGCGACTGCGGCCCTGCCCGTCCGCGCGGCTGGACCGACTACGCCGCCGTTAAGTCCTGCTGCGGAAAGGTCTGAATTCAAGGTCACGCTGAAAGACGCCGAGGAGGGGGCACTGGCCGCCTCGAACCAATATAAGAGCGTTAAATTATCCGCCGCAGCGGCCCGGGCCGCCGCGGACGCCGCAGGCACGTCGCTTTATCCAAGGCTAAGCCTGGATGGGAACCTTAAATACACGGAAACCATTCCAGCGATAGCGATGCCCGCCGCTTTAGGGGGCCCTAAACCGCTGGGAGATAATTGGAATTATTCCATAGGTCCCTCAGCCTACTGGACGCTGGACGGCGGAACCCTGCGCTCAGGGCGTGAAGTTGCGCGCAAAACGGCTTCGGCCCGGTCCGCCGAGGCGGAGAACGTCCGCCGGCAGGTCCTGCTCAAAGCCCGCGCGGCCTACTTCGGGCTGCAGCTGGCGCTCGAGAAGGTTTACCTGATAGGCGAGAACCTGCAGCTTTCGCTCAACCAGCTTAAGGATATAGAACTCGGCGTGAAGGCGGGTTCGCGCAGCCGCCTCGACGGCATCAGGGCCAGGCTGGAGACGACGGCCACGCGGCGCGATCTGCTGCGCGCCCGTTCCGAACTCTCCTCCGCCCTCAGCGATTTCAGTTTGTTGACGGGGTTCCCGGTCCCGCCCGGAGAGGGGCTGCCGCTGGACGCCCGCCTGGCCGGCAAGGATTACGCCGCAAGCGCCCGGCTGCTGGTGCGCGCGGAACCGTATGAGGAAATACTCTCCCGCTTCATGCCCGACGCCGGGAGGACGCCCGGCAAAGCCCTTCCCTCCGTGACCGCGCTTTCCGAGCAGGCCGGCGCGTACAGGGCCGCGGCCGCGGGCTATAAGGCCGAAAGGTTCCCGCGCCTCACTTTCAGCGCGCGCAGTTCCATAGATTATCCGAACGGCCCGAAGCTTTACTCCTTCCTTCAGAATTCGGCCGGGGTTTCCCTGAGCTTGCCTCTTTTCGAAAGCGGCCGCATCGCCGACAGGGAGAAGGAGACCTTGCTGAACGCCGGGTCCGCGGAAGAGAAAAAGAACGAGGCCGCGCTCGAGGCAGGCAGGGATTTCGCCAAAGCCCTGGACGAATATGAAGCCCTTATGGAAGAGCAGTTGCTTAATATAGAAGCGGTTGACGACGCGAGCCAGGCCGCGAAACTGGCGTACGAGTCATACAAAGCCGGCGGCGGCACCTGGCTGGAAGTGGAAAGCGCCAACCTCAAGGCCCTGCAGGCTAAAACGGGGGCGGCTTCGGCCAACGCGGAGATCCTGATGAAACTGGCTGTTCTGGACAGTCTGTCGGAGGAATAATATGAAAAAAATAATACCGGTAATTATGATCCTGGTCATTGGCGGCGCTATATTCCTGAAGGTGCGCTCCGGGGATGATTTCCGCTACAGCGGCACGGTGGAAGCGACCGAGATAGACCTTTCCGCCCGCATATCGGGCGTTATCGAGTCTTACGGGGCGCGTGAGGGTGAGCCTGTAAAAAAAGGCCAGGCGGTGGCGGCGCTCGACTGCGCGGACCTCAAATTGGCCGCCGGTATAGCCGGAGAGGATTTTAAACGGGCGGAAGAACTTTATAAAGGCGGTTCGGTCTCAAAGGAAAATTATGACCGCCTGAAATATAAACGGGATGACTCCGCCCTGAAAGTCGAATGGTGTTCCATCAAATCCCCGGTTGCGGGCCGCCTGCTTTACGCCTACCGCGAGAAGGGGGAGCTGGTGTCTCCGGGCACGAAGCTGGCCACGGTCGCGGACCTCTCGGAGGTCTGGGCTTATATCTATGTCCCGCATGACCTGCTGGCAGGGCTTAAAACTGGGATGGAAATAAAAGGTTTCCTGCCGGAAGCCGGGGACCGGGAGCTCCCCGGCCGCATATCGGTCATCTATTCCGAAGCGGAATTCACTCCCAAGAACGTGCAGACCCGCAAGGAGCGGACGCGGCTGGTTTTCGCGGTGAAGGTGAACTTCCCCAACCCCGATGAAATTCTCAAGCCGGGCATGACCGTGGAGGTGAAGCTGCCGGAATAAGTTCGGGTCGGGTAAGCTCTGCCAACGGTTGCAAGTTCGGGGTCCTGTCGGGGTCGGTCTTTTTCGCGTTCCCTCGGCGGCCTGCGGGGTCGAAAAAGACCGACACCCGCCACCCCTCCAACGATACCCGTCGGCAGAGCTCACCTGACCCTCCAGGGATGTTGATCAAGGTTGATTAAGGATTAGGGATTGTATGGAAAACTTTTCGATACGGACGGAAGGGCTGAGAAAAAATTTCGGCGCTGTTAAGGCGCTGGACGGGGTTTCTATCGATCTTTCGGCGGGGCTGCTGCACGGGCTTATCGGTTCGGACGGGGCCGGCAAGACCACCACCCTGCGGCTGCTGGCGGGACTGCTGAAGCCCTCGGACGGGAAAGTGCTCTACGCCAGGGGCGGCTCGGCCGTGCCATTCGCGGAAGTCCGTCCCGGTCTGGCCTATATGCCGCAGCAGGCCAGTCTCTACCCGGACCTTTCAATAGGGGAACACTTGGAATTTTTCAAGGAACTCTACCGGCTGGACGCTCAGATTTTCAGGAAGCGTTCGGAGGAACTGCTTGAGATTACCCGCCTCGGGAAGTTCAGGGACCGCCGGGCCGGGCAGCTCTCGGGCGGCATGTACAAGAAACTCGGCCTTATGTGCGCGCTGCTGCAGTCGCCCTCGGTGCTGCTGCTCGACGAGCCCACCAACGGCGTGGACCCGATAAGCCGCAGGGAATTCTGGGAAATGCTTTACGCCCTGGCGGCGGATAAAATACTGATCGTAGTTTCTACGGCTTACATGGACGAGGCCGAGCGCTGCTCGCGGGTGCATCTGCTGGACTCCGGCCGCCTGCTGGCTTCCGGCGAGCCGCGCGGCGTGCTTAAAGAGACCGGCGCGGCCAATTTCGAGGAACTCTTCATCAAAAAGGGGGCCGCGAGATGAATCCCGCTCCCGCCCTTGAAGTGAACGGCCTGTCGATAAAGTTCGGCGATTTCACCGCCGTGGATAACGTCACTTTTTCTGTGGCCAAAGGGGAGATATTCGGTTTCCTCGGGGCGAACGGCGCGGGCAAGACCACCACTATACGCATGCTCTGCGGGCTTCTTGTGCCCAGTTCCGGTTCGGCGCGGGTGGGCGGCCTGGGTTTCGAGGATGGCGGCCGCGGTATAAAAAAGATAGTGGGCTACATGTCCCAGAAATTCACGCTCTATAACGATATGACCGTGGGCGAGAACCTGGACTTCGCCGCCGGGCTGCGCAAGCTGGAGCCGGCTTACGCCGAAAAGCGCAGGGCCGAGCTGTTCGATCTGATAGGTTTCGACCGCCCGCTCTCAACCATGGTGTCCTCTCTGCCCGGCGGTACAAAGCAGGAGCTCGCGCTGGGCGCGGCCATGCTGCACGACCCGGAGATAGTTTTCCTGGACGAACCCACCGCCGGCGTGGCCCCGGCCGCCCGCGCGCGGTTCTGGGCGCTGATAAGGAAAATAACCGCCCTGGGCAAGACCGTGATAGTCACCACCCATTATATGGACGAGGCCGAAAATTGCGGACGCATAGCGCTGATGCGGACCGGGCGGCTGATAGCGCTTGGCACGCCGGCCGAACTCAAGGCCTCGGCTTTCCCCGGGCCGATGAGCGAGATCGATTTCAAGGAAGCGGTCCCGGGAGCGTACCTTAAGAAACTCGAAAGCGCGCCCGGCCTCCTGGAACTTTCGCCGCACGGCATGCGCTGGCACGCGGCCTTCAGGGACCGGGCTTCCATGGACGCCGCGCTGGAGGGAATGCCCTCAGGCGCCTCAGTATCCCTGATAAAACCGTCGCTGGAAGACGTCTTTATAAGACTGGTGGAGAGCGCGGAGCGTTAAAAACATATGATGTTCAACGTCCATAGAGCTTATTCCATCGCGCGCAAGGAAGTGATGCACATACTGCGCGATCCCTTTACGCTGGCCCTGGCTTTGGGCCTGCCCGTCATACTTGTGGCCTTTTTCGGACTGGTGATAGATTTCGAGGTGAAGGATATCGGCATGGTCACGGCCGACCAGGATAACGGTTCCGCGGCGCGCCGTCTCAAGGATGTTTTTTTAAGTTCCGGCTTTTTCCGCGAGATCCCGGCGCGTCCCGGTGAGAACCCGCTGGAAGCCGTGGATTCGGGGCGGGCGGCGGCGGTGCTCTATATCCCGCCGGATTTTTCGCGCGATATCCGCGGCGGGAAACCGGCCTCGGCGCAGTTCGTGGTGGACGGCAGCGACAATTCGAAGGGGGCGGCCATCCTCGGCTACCTGCCGGGCATACAGCGGGCGGCCATAAAAAAAATAACGGGTTCCGCGCCGGCCGAAGGCTGGGAGGTGGAGACCCGCTTCCTTTATAACCCGGAACTCAACAGCCGCTGGTTCACCATACCGGGGCTGGCAGTGATGGTCATAGGGCTCTTGTCCATACTGCTTACCGCGCTTACCGTGGCGCGTGAATGGGAGAACGGCTCCATGGAAATGCTGCTGGCCACGCCGGTGCGTCCTCTGGAAATAATGGCGGGAAAGATAGCGCCTTATGTCGTTATAGTGCTGGGCGGAGTGACGCTTATTTACCTGGTCGCCCGGCTGGGGTTTGGAGTGCCTTTTGCGGGCAGTCATCTGCTTTTTCTGCTCGCCTGCCTGCTGTTCATCGTGGCGGCGCTCTCGCAGGGGCTGCTTATATCGGTGCTTACGCGTCAGCAGCAGATCGCCATGCAGTTCTCCATGGTGACCGGCCTGCTGCCCTCGCTGCTGCTGTCCGGGTTCATATTCCCGGTGGAGAGCATGCCGGTGTTTTTCAGGTATTTCACCATGATACTCGCGCCGCGCTGGTTCATGGAAGCCGCCAGGGGCATATTTCTGAAAGGAGCGGGGCTTGAGGAACTGGCGGTGCCGTTCGCCGCGCTGGGGGCCATCGCTTTCATACTGCTCGCCGTGGCCGTGGCGAAATTCAAGACGGACGTGGAACCGTAGGGGCGGCCGGGCGGGGATGGAATAAGGATATATGAATAGCACGCTGATCGCGTTCATAAAAAAAGAACTTGTGCAGGCCCTCAGGGACAAGAAAATGAGGGCGCTGATCTTTGTCGTTCCGGTCGTGCAGATGGCGGTTTTCGGCCTGGCCCTTTCCACCGAAATACGCAATATCAAGCTGGCCTCTTTCCTGCCGCCGGGGGACTATGCGGCCCGCCGGCTTTCCGAAAAATTCATCGCTTCGGGCTGGTTCAAGTCCGTCAGTTTCGCCCCGGGGGAGGACCCGTATGAACTTATCGCCTCCGGCCGGGCGGACGCCGTCCTGATCCCTCCGCCGGAAGGTCTTGAACGCGGCGGGGAGCGCGGCCGCGGCGGCATACAGCTTTTGGTGGACGCCTCCAACGCCACAAAGGCGCGCGCGGTGGAAAATTACGCCAAGACCATAACGGCCGCCGCCTACGCTGAAGAAAAAGGCGGGGCTTCAGAGCCGCCGCTAAAAATAAGCGTGCGCGTGCTGTATAACCCGGCCATGGAATCCGCCATGTTCCTGGTGCCGGGCGTTATGAGCATGATAGTCTGCCTGATAACCATAATACTTACCGCCATGTCGCTTACCCGCGAGCGGGAGATGGGCACTTTTGAAACTATCGTTTCCGCGCCGCTCGAGGATCGCGAGATACTGTTCGGAAAGACCGTTCCCTACATAATACTGGGTCTGATCGAGACGCTCATCGTAATACTAGCGGGCTTTTTGCTTTTCGGCGTGCCGGTGCGCGGCCCTTTGTGGCAATTGGCGCTTTCCTCCATTATTTTTGTTATCACAACGGTAAGCGTCGGCACTCTCATTTCCACCATTTCCCGCAACCAGCAGCAGGCCATGCTGGGCGGCTTCCTTTTTCTTTTCCCGGCCGTGCTGATGAGCGGCATAATGTTTCCGGTGGAGAACATGCCCGGCTTTTTCATAGCCGCGGCCTACCTGGACCCGCTGATGTATTTCGTGCGCCTTTTAAGGAACATAATGCTGAAAGGCGGTGACACGGCCGTTTTCTGGCGGAATACCGGCGTTATGGCGCTGATGGCCGCCGCGGCGGCGGGACTCGCTTTTAAGAGGTTCAGGCAGACGCTCGATTAGTGAAATAAGGTAAGGGAGAAAACTATGAAAAACAGGGTAGGGGCAATAGTGTGCGGTGTTCTGATAATGGGCGGCTTTGCCGGAACGGCGGGCGCTCACTGTGATACCATGGACGGACCGGTGGTAAAAGCCGCCAGGGAGGCGCTCGGGAAAAATGACCCCAAGGGCGTGCTTGCCTGGGTGCAAAAAGCCGATGAGCCCGCCGTTAAGGAGGCGTTCGATAAGACCGTTGAAGTGAGGAAGCTTGGCGGCAAGGCACAGGAGCTGGCCGACATGTATTTCTTCGAGACGCTGGTGCGCATCCACAGGGCCGGAGAGGGGGCGCCTTATACGGGGCTTAAGCCCGCCGGAACGGCACAGGATCCGATAATAGAGGCCTCCGACAAAGCGCTTGAGACGGGTTCGGTGGACGCCCTTGTTCAGAAGATCACCGGGCACGCGGCCGCGGGCATACGCGAACGGTTCAACGAAGCGATGGAAAAGAAAAAGACGGCCGCAACGAGCGTTGAGGCGGGCCGGGAGTTCGTCGAGGCCTATGTGAAGTTCGTGCATTATGCCGCCGGGATACATAAAGCCGTAGCCGGGCCAGGTGCGCATGAAGGCGGGGAAGAAAAAGCCGGGCACGAAGATTGAACACGCGGTAATTTAAACGGAGGCATATGAAAAATACATGTTCAGACGTTAAGGAAAAGGAAGACATACGGGGCAAAGCGCTCTGTGTTAAAGATCTGGTGGCCTATGACAAGGGTTCAGTGGTCAGCCGCACGCTTATAAATAAACCCGTCGGCACGGTGACGATCTTCTCTTTTGACAAGGGCGAGGGCTTAAGCGAGCATACCGCGCCCTATGACGCCCTGGTGCAGATCCTGGACGGGGAAGCCGAGATCTCCATAATGGGCAAGCCGCGCCTGGTCAAGGCCGGGGAGCTGATAATCATGCCGGCCAAAAAACCCCACGCGCTCAAGGCCGTGAAAAAATTTAAGATGATGCTTGTGATGATCCGCGCGTAGCGGGGGCGCCGGGGAGCCCCTTTACAAAAACTTATTGTGCGGGCGGATTCAGGCGGGCATGGAGCGCGCGCAGTTCCCGCGCGTGACGGTCTTCTTCGACCACCAGGTCATGCAGCCTGGCGCGTTTCCAGGCCTGGGGAAAGGCTGTTTCGAATGACCGGTAAAACTCCATGGTCGCGACTTCCTGGCGTATGGCATAGGCGGTCATTTCCTCCTCCGACGCGTCCGCGGCGGGAGGACAGCAGAAGATCCCCTTTTGCCTCACTTCTTCCAGCAGGGCCGGCCACAGCGTGTGGTGGACCGGAAGCACGCGCCATTCGTCAAGCTGCCGTTTAAAAATGTCCCTATGGACGTCTTCCTCGTCAGCCAGCCGGCTGCAGAGTTTTTTTGCCTCCGGATCGGCCGCGCGTTCGGCGAGCCGGCGGTAAAAGGCCGCGCCGTCCTCCTCCATAGATACGGCGAGCCTGTAAATGTCCCGCAGTCTCACCGTCCCTTCAAGCCGGTCGAGAATGGTCCCTTTCCGGGGGCGGGGATCCAGCCTGCGCGCGCGCAGGAATATTACCAGGGTTATAGTCAGTACCGCTGCCGCTAAAAGGATAGATCCGGTCATATACCGTAATTATATATAAACCGGGCCGGACCGGCGAGGATCAGGGGCCTGGAACATACGGGAAGCGCCCGATCGGTCGGATCAGCCGGGCCTTTCGGCTCATTGAGGGGTAGGCACAAAAACACGGGCCGGGTGGGTACTCCGCCTCATATCCTGAACCGCGCTAATTCATACAATAGTTATGTGGATCTGAACTTTACGGGGGAAATACAATGAGCAACGCAAAGTCTTTGGCGGCGGTCCTTATCCTTTCTGTTTTCTCGGCCGCGGTATGTAAGGCCGGCCAACTTGAAACTTCTTCCGCGGGCGCGGGAAAAGATTTTTCGGCTTTTACTCTGACGGGTTCCGTACAAGCGGCCTCGATCGGCAATAAGATAGTCTTCGACCAGCCCCGGCCGGCACCGTTCGCCGCCGAGCCGTCCCTGAACAAGGCGTTAGAGCTTTACTGCTCGGTGGGCAAGCTTCAACTGACGCCCAAGGGCGGGGTCAGGTATAACGCGATAGTGAACGACGCCGCAATGACCAAGTCCCTGCGCGAGACCGCGTCCAAACTGCCGGGCGGGCCGCAATCGCTGGTCAATGTGTCCTTTATCAATGACACGTCCTTTATGGTAGTGGATTTTCAGAAAGAGGATGGGACCGGGAACTATGACGCCGGGCAGTTCGCCCCCAAGCTGAGGCTGCTCGGCGGCGGACGGGCCGTGATGGTACTGACCTATTTCCACATGACCGGGAGCCACTCTTACGACTACAACGAAGTGGTTTCCCTGGGATTCAGCGGCTGCATAAAGTAAGGCGCGCCGCTCATTTGAAAAGCCGGGCCCGGAAGGTCCGGCTTTTTTATTTATACTCTGATACGGCGCCTGCGCAAGCATTGTAAAGGTTTTTCCTTAAGCGGTATAATAGGCTGTCGGCGGATAACGGCCGCCGGCCTGAAATTTGTTCGACAGGTAAAAGGAAAATATCATGAAAGCTCTTGTTAAGAAGAACCGCGAGAAGGGCCTCTGGATGGAAGATGTCCCCAAGCCCGAGATAGGCGATCACGATGTGTTGATAAAAATAAAACAAACCGCGATATGCGGTACCGATATCCACATCTACCAGTGGGACGACTGGGCGCAGAAGACCATCCCCGTTCCCATGCATGTGGGCCATGAATTCGTGGGCGAGATCGCCGAAATGGGCAAGCATGTCCAGGGGTTGACCGTAGGCGAAAAGGTTTCGGGCGAAGGACATATAGTCTGCGGGCACTGCAGGAACTGCCGCGCGGGCCACAGGCATCTCTGTATAAATACCAAAGGCGTGGGTGTGAACAGGCCCGGCTGCTTCGCCGAATACCTGGCTATCCCTTCCAAGAACGTTTTTCCGATACCCGAAGGCGTCAGCGACGACGAGGCCTCTATCCTGGACCCGCTGGGCAACGCGGTGCACACGGCCCTGTCCTTCGACCTGGTGGGCGAGGACGTGCTTATCACCGGCGCCGGCCCTATCGGCATCATGGCCGCGGCCATCGCCCAGCACGTGGGCGCGCGCCACGTGGTAATTACCGACGTTAACGGATACCGCATGGAACTGGCCCGCAAGCTCGGGATCCTCAACGTTGTGGACGCGCGCAAGGAAAAGCTCGCCGACGTCATGCATCGCCTCAAGATGACGGAAGGTTTCGACGTGGGGCTGGAAATGTCCGGCAACCCGCAGGCTTTCAACGATATGATCCCGGCGGTAAAGATGGGCGCGAAGATCGCGCTGCTCGGTATCCTGCCGCCCAATACCACCATTCCCTGGAACCAGGTGATCTTCAAGGCCCTGTTCCTCAAAGGCATCTACGGCCGCGAGATGTTCGAGACCTGGTATAAGATGTGCGCCATGCTGACCAGCGGGCTGAACATAAAACCCATCATCACTCACCGGTTCCCGGCGGCGCAATTCAAGGAAGGCTTTGAGATAATGTCTTCCGGGAACTCGGGCAAGATAATCCTGGACTGGACGAAGATCTGAACCGGGGAGGGGACCGATATGAAATATTCCGACAATTTCGATAAATTCTGCAAGGCGCTGGAAGGAAGCGGAGCTTTCCTCGTCGTGACCAGGGAAAACGGCAAAACCAATATCATGACCATCGGCTGGGCCCAGATGGGCTACATCTGGGGAAAGCCGGTCATGACCGTTCTGGTGCGGCCGTCGCGCTATACTCACGGCCTGATGGAAAAGGCCGCGCATTTCACCGTCTGCGTTCCGCCCGAAGGAAAAATGCGCAAAGAGCTCGCTTTCTGCGGCGCTAAGTCCGGCAGGGACCTCGATAAAGTGAAGGAATGCGGTTTCTCTCTCAAAGAAGGACGCGACGGGGCTAAGTATATCGCGGGTTCGGAGCTGGTCTACGAATGTGCGACGCTCGAGCGTACGCAGGTGCTGCCCGAGACTCTGGCGCAAAGCGTGAACGCGGCATATTATCCGGATGGCGACCACCATACTCTCTATTTCGGCGGGATAACCGGCGTTCATGAAGGCTGACATTAAGATGAAAAAAATTATAGCCTTCGCCTTGGCGGCGGTCTTTTTGACCGGGTGCGGAAAGATAAAGGAAAAAGTTTCCGGTTATTACCTTTCCAAAGCCCAGAAGGTGCTGGCGCAGCAGAATCCTTCCGAGGCCGAACTGGAAACCGCTTACGCGGATATAGGCAAAAGCCTGGAATACCGTCCCGCCTCCCGCCGCTCTCTTGAAACCCTCGGGTCGCTGACCGAGAGGTCCAATAAGGCCGGTTTTGCCAGGGGCTTCGACCTGGAAATAAACATACTTAAACGCGTATTGCGCGGGTCCCCGTCCAATTGGCCGGTCTATGCCTCCGTCATAAACGCTTTATCCGTGCGGGGCGACCTTTACTCCCTGAACGCGCTGGCCTCGAGGCTTGAGGAGGGCGCCCCGGTCAAGGATGATCCGCAGGTCTACGAAAGATCCATGGCCCTGGCCCTCTGCTACGCCTCCATGGCCCCATGGGTGGAATCGGAAGGCTACCTCAGCCTGAATAAGTCGCCCGACACTCTTATGGAAAAAGCCAGGGAGTACGTGCGCGTGCGCAAGCGGGCGGAGGAATTGCAGGCCGCTCTGGCGAAGATGGACGCCGCCGATACGTCCCTTAAGAAAAAAGTTCCCGAGGCGCTGCTTTCTTCGGCCGAAGTCGTCCTGGGAGACCTTGCCGGGAACGCGTCCGAGGCGGAACGCATACGCGTTTCGGTGGCCAAAATGGACGCGGAACCCGCCTTCACGAAAGCGATAACCCTGACGGTCCAGGGCAACAGCGCCCTTATTAAAAAAGATTATTCGCAGGCCCGCGCGCTTTACCAGAGCGCTATGCAGAATTATCCCGGTTTCATCGACGCCAGGAAACAGCTGGTGGAAGTGGATTTTCAGGAAGGCGCCGGCATGGTCATGACGGGCGCCGGCGTTAAAGCCGGAAAACAGCTCCTGTACAGGGCGTATGAAGACTCGGACGCCGTGATCGAGATCGCCCTCGAGCAGCCGAGCTGGCTGCCGTTCATGAGCAGGGATAAATTCCTGGCCGACACTTACTCTATCCGCGCGGCCGTCATCTCCGCGGTAAACGCCATTGAAAAAGGCAGGCTTAAGAACAAGGCAAAGCTTGAAAAAGAGTTCAAGGCGGCGCTGGATGAAGCCGTGCGCCTCAATCCCCAGGGGAAGCTCGCCCGCGATCTCCTGGAAAGATATTCCAAAGAAGGCTTTTAAAAATAAATGACAACGGTAAAGCTCAAGATCTTGGGTGTCCTGCTTTTGTGCCTGCCGGTTTTTTGCGGAACCGTTTTTTCCCAGGAAGACGTAAAGATCTCCACGCTCTCCGCTCCGCCCGAAAGGGGGGAAAGCCCGCTTATGCTGAACCTCGCCAAGGACAACAGGGAATCCCGTGTCTCCCTGGACTATTCCATCCGCTGGGATTTTTCGGACCTCGCGCATTTCAGCCCCGGCTTCAAGACCCTGGCGGATGGCATCGCGGCGATAGGGCGGTGGGATATAACGGAGAATACGAGGGTGAAATATTACGGTTTCAAGACCAATCCCTGGCGCATCTTCATCGCCAGGGAGAGGGTGGGCAACGGCAATAACGCGGTCAATGGCGCCGGCGGAGGTTCTCAGTACACTTCGGCGGGCCCCGCGGCGGCCGTGTATAAAAAGCGGCTGCGCATATCCTTCAGTCCGCTGGTGGACGACTTCACCAGGGACCTGGACGAGAGCCTGCGCAATGCCCTGCTCCGGAATTCGCTCAAGTCCACCGGCCCGCAGTGGGAGAAGGTCAGCACGCAGGGTAAAAAAAGCTTTTTCAGCGACGTCCTGACGCTGGATATCTGGAACCTTCCCGTATTGGATACCACCAAAGAAGGCCTGCAATACATCTCGAAATAAAAATGCGCCGGAGCGCGCCCGCGCGCCGTCCGGCCGGCCTCAGTTCCCGCTTCCTGTAAGGGTTTTACTTTTGGGGTTTTTGCCGAAGCAGGCAAGATGGGCGTTACCGGCTTCGTTATCGAGTTTGGCGCTTTCCCGCGTAAGGAACTCCACGGCTTTGAACCATTTCTGAAGGCATGCCCTGTCGCAGCCGGACGGCCATTTGGCCGGAAGGATGCCGGGACAGCAATCGGTGGAGGACTTTTCCCTGCCTGCGGCGAGTTTTTCTTCCATTATCTTCTTTTTATCCGCGTAGTCCGCGTCCTTCTTAAGGCACGTTTTAAGCTTTTCGCAGCTAAGGAGGCCGTTCTCCTTTGGAGAGCCGGGTCCGGGATCGTACTTCACTTTTTCGCAGGCGGCTGAAACGGGCATAAGCCGGGCGATATAGTACGGCTGGAGCTTGTCGGGGGTATACTGCACGCAATAGCACTGGTTCTGGTTCAAAACCGGCCCGCTTTTAGGGGCATGGGCTTCCTCCGCGCCTCCAGGCGCGGCCAAAAGCAGAAAGCCCGCGGTGAGAAAAGAAGTTAATTCGGTCATTTTTCCTCCCAAAACCATGATACCAAAAAGCGCGGCGGCTTGAGCTCACCCCCGTGATCATGTGCCCATTTAGCCCAGGCCCCGTATAGGCAGAAAAACCGCTCCCCTCTAGGACTTCCGCACCTACCCCTGAACACACGTTCCTCGTATAATCTAATTACGGCAAGGTGAAGCGGCAGGCAAAGGAGACTTTAATGAACGGGAAAAAATTTACGCTGGGACTGGCGGTGCTGACGCTGGGCTGCGGGCTTTCTTTCGCCCAGGAAAGCACCCTCGCCAGCGGCCTCGAGAACACCACCAAGTGGCACTCGCTTTTCGGCTCCACCCACAGGAAACTGGCCAAAGAGGCCATGAAGCGGATAGACAAGAACGTGTATCCCGACATAGAAAGGATGGCGGACCAGCTGCGCGAGGGCGCCTACTCCGAAAGCGGCCATCAGAATTTCTGGAAGGACAACGGCGGTTTCCCGAAGGACCTCTGGGGGAAAGGCGACAAGAAAAATTCCGGCGGCGTGCTGGGCAATTACGAAGCTTTTAAGACGCAGGAAGCCTACAAGAACATCGGCCGCATCTGCCACCTCACGCAGGACCAGGCCGTTCCGGCGCACGCGGCCAACATCCAGCATCTTACCTCCGAAGGCATGGAAGCCTGGGCGGATTGGGATTTCCAGCTCGGCCAGGTTCCCGAGATAGACCCCTCCAAACAGCCTTACGAATATTACCAGGACCAGCAGGACGACACGCGCTCCCGCCTGTCCACCTGGGTCAACCCCGTCACCGGCGTGCCTTACTGGGTAGCCCCGATGACCGCCAAGTCCGGCGAGGATGTGACGATGGGGACTCGCGGCGCTTACGGCGGCGGGAAGGACACATATTCCGAATGGATCGACGACAACAATAACAACTTCGAGGGCAACAGCAATAACCGGAAATTGGTCACGAAAATGCCGGAGATCTGCAGCGAAAGGCTGGGGACTTCCGTCGGCTACACCAAGGCCGTCATGATAGCCGCCTCCAACAGGCTGCCCCCGCTCGTAAAGGATATCAAAGTCGTTCCGAACGTGGTTTTGCCGGGCGGCAAAGCGGACATATTCTTCAC
>Ga0334722_10001357_pt1 | contig 30914 bp, 24 predicted proteins | sample C3_bottom_MG_FD_207210 | JGI IMG/M metagenome (GOLD analysis project Ga0334722, IMG submission 207210) | Sediment microbial communities from Yellowstone Lake, YNP, Wyoming, USA - C3_bottom | ecosystem: Environmental > Aquatic > Freshwater > Lake > Sediment | place: USA: Wyoming | collected... | reverse complement strand
CGATGCTGAAGTGCTTCGGGCTCGGATGTGGGCTCGACTGAAGTGGCCAGCCAATAGTGTGATGCCGCACCGGACCAGTCGACCTGACTGTCGATCAGGGCCCACCGGACGGAGCCGTCAGACCAGTGATCAAGCACCCGTGTCTGAATCGGCTGGGGCTGGCCCGCGACATTGGTCAGGGTGAGGCCGTCCACGCTGGCGAGGAACCCGCGTGGGAACGGGAGGCCACACGTCACCGGTTCGGCGCGACGACGACCGGCGGCAGGCGCTCGCGAGGCAACGACGTTGAGGCGTATGCGCTTCACAGGACCTTGGCAGCGGCTGACTCGGGGTTCCGCTCGCCTAGTCTACGGCAGGAACCGGACAATCTCCGGCCCAATGGCGTTGGTGATTCTCAGCGGTAGCCGCCGCCAGATGGCAATCGCACTGCTGAACCGGCTGTTCTTCGGACTTCGGTCCGGCAGGGGGCCGTCCGACATCATCACGTATTCCCATGCCATCGGACCTGGCGTCGCTCCCCACTGCTTCTTGAAACGATAGGTGCCCTCGTCCGGCGTCGAGCGGCCGAAGTCCAGGACACGGATGCCGCTCGCAATCGCGTACTGCATGATGCCCCAGTAGAGCAGCATGTTGGGGCACATCGACCGATGCGACCGGAGATCGGCGGCCGACGGCACCTCGATTGACGATCCGAACGCAAAGGTCACGGCACCGGCCACGGCCTTGTTGCCGTGGCGCACCAGCACGACGCGCGCGTGCTCGGGGAAGCAGCGGAAGATCTCCTCGAACCACTGTCGGGGATAGACCGGCGTGCCGAGATCGCGCATCTGCTCCGCGAAGACGGCGTAGAAGTCCGCCAGCAGTTCCCCGCCTCCCACTTCGGTGGTCAGCCCGCTCTTCTCCGCCTTCCGCACCTGGTTCCGGATCTTGCGATCGAGACCGTCCCACGCGACATCCACGTCTCGCGGCAGATCGAGCGTCATCGACACCTTGTGGTGTTTGACCGGCAGGTGCTCAAAGTGCTGCGTGTGGTGCCGCAGTTCGATGTGCTTGAGACCATGCCACTTCGCCCGCTCAGTCGCTTCCGCGACAAGTGCGCGCGCTGCGATCTCATCGTCAGCCAGAACGCCGCCGTAGTTCACGAACGGCAGCGACACCATGAAGCGGCCAAACACCGGGTGATCGAAGACGACCAGAGGAAGAATTCCTGCGATGGCTCCGTTGGGTCGCCTGGCCGCCAGATACTCGGTCCGGTGATGGTACGTGGCCTGGTACACCTTGCGCCACGACCACAGGTGGTTTCCGGTCGCATTCGGATGCTGCTTGACGTACGCGTCCCACTCCTCGCGCGAGACGTCCGCCGACGTGGTCAGCGGGCCGGTCGCCGCCACCGTTGCCACCCGCGGTTCCGGAGTTGCATTCATCATGATCGCACCTGCGCTCAGCATCATCGTGATCCTTCCCTGCGGAGAACTGTCTTGATTGTCGAGAAGACGATGAACAGATCGAGCATCGTCGACATGTTCTTGATGTAGAACAGGTCGTACTGCAGTTTCTCCATGGCGTCTTCGATGCTCGCGGCGTACGTGTACCGCACCTGCGCCCATCCCGTCAGTCCAGGCTTCACGGCGTGACGCTGTCCGTAGAACGGGATCTGGTCCGTCAATGCCTCCACGAACTCCGGGCGCTCTGGTCGCGGCCCGACCAGGCTCATGTTGCCGCACAGGATGTTCCACAACTGCGGCAGTTCGTCGAGTCTGGTGCGTCGAAGGAATCCGCCGATCCGAGTCACGCGCGAGTCGTTTGCCGAAGCCCAAACGGGCCCTGTGGCCTTTTCCGCGTCGGTTCGCATGGTTCTGAACTTGTGGACGGAGAACGGTCGCCCGCCCTCGCCCGTGCGGGTCTGGTGATAGAGGACCGGCCCGCGCGATGTCAGCTTCACCGCCACAGCCACAGAGAGCATCAAGGGTGCGCCGATAAGCAGACCGACGGTTCCCGCGCACAGATCGACGATGCGCTTGGTGACCATCAGGGTGCGGGGCTTTCTGAATCCATCGGAGAAGATCAACCAGCTCGGGCGGAGATTCTCGACGGCTATGCGCCCCATGTACTCTTCGAACACCGATGCCAGGTGATCGAAACGCACGCCGCGCAATTTCATATCGAGCAGCGCGTCCATCGGTAGTTTGCCGCGGGCATCGTCGACGCTGACCACCACTCGGTCGACGCGAAGCGATTCGACGATGCTCGGGATGTCGGCGACTTGCCCAAGCACGCCAGGCGCGGGCAAGAAGGCCCGAATCCGCGATGACGGCTCCGCTTCGACAAAACCGACGATCTCCACGCCGAGATCGCGCTGGCGTCCCAGCAGTTCTCGAACCATGCTCACGGCGGCCGGCCCTGTGCCCAGCATGAGTATCCGTTCGCTTGGCGCGACACGGCCCAGGGCCCAGTCGAAGGCTGCGCGCCAGACCGGCAGGAACGCCAGGATCAGGCCGACGGCCAGGGCGAAGACCCCGCGTCCAACCATCAGAGAGGGAACCACGGCGTAAACAGCCGACAGCACCAGCGCGGTCACCCCAAGCGATTGCGTCAGGCGGACGACGAGTTCGCGCGAATTGCCGCGGGAGCGCGCGTCGTATAGATCGGCGTAATACAGGCAGAGCTGGCAGATGGCGGCCAGCAGAGCGACCTTCGCGACGAGCCACGCAATGCCACTCGGCTCTGTCTCCTGCGAGCTGACCAGCAGGGCCGTGCTCGCAATGACGGCGCATACGATCAAGGCGCCGTCGATGACGATAGGCGCGGTAAACCGCCACGTGATGCGTTGATTCAGGACGCGTGCCACGTCAGTTCCTCCGCTCACCGTAGGAGTAGCCATAGCCATACCGGGTCAGCGAGGAATTCTCCACCCGGTTGAGAACCGTCCCGAGAATCCGCTCCCGGCCGATCGCCTCGATCGCATGTTCGATCGCCTCGAACTGTGTCGACCCGGCGGCAATGACAAGCACGATCGCATCAACGATTGGGGCCAGCACGCTCGCATCGGGAATGAGCGCGGCAGGCGGCGCGTCCACAATGACGAAGTCGAACGAGTCGGCGGCAACCGTCATCAGCTGCTTCATGCGCGCTGAGGTCAGCCCGCCCATCGGGTCGTTGACGGGCTTGCCGGCTGGCAGCAGTGCCAGTCCCTGGGCCAGCTGTACGGTTGCGGCGGGCGTGCCGTCGCCGCCACGCAGGTAGTCGCTCAATCCGCCAGAGTTCGCGACGTGGAAGATCTGGTGCTGGGAAGGATCGCGCTGATCGGTATCGATGATGAGCGTCGAGCGCTTGTATGAATGCGCCAGCGTCACCGCCAGATTCGCCGCAGTCAGGCTCTTGCCCTCGCCCGCCACTGCCGACGTGACCATCACGACCTTGATGCCGTGTTCCGTCTGGGCGTGAATGAGTGCTGCCGCGAGCCGGCGGTACTGTTCAACTGCGGCCCTTTGTCCGGACGCGAGCACCGGTGACCACGACGCTGTACGACTCTCGGCAAACGGCACGGTAACCGGCGGGGCCTCAATGGGCGATGCAGCATTGCCGCTCCGTGTCCCTTTGACAACGTCGAAACGGTGAGGTGCCCGGTTCGAGTCGTCGACCGGGACGCGCGGGCTGATCGCTTCGGCGGCAGGGGCGGCGCCGTTCGCACGCGGGCTCATCGCGTTCCTCCTGAGACCGGCCGATTCAACACAGGTATGGTGGCCAATACGGGCAGGCGAAGGCTGACGGTGACGTCCTCGTCTGTTCGCATGCTGCTGTCCCGATACTCGATGACGGCTGCGAGCGTGAGACTGAAGACGAGAGCCGCCAGCAGGCCAACGGCAAAGTAGTTCCGGCGGCTTGGGCTGAAGGGTTTCTCGGGCAGCCGCGCCGGGTCGAGCACCTGGAACCGATCGCCCACGTCCTTGCGTTCGAGGCTCGCCCTCATGCCGGCATCCTGCCTCCGTTGCAAGAGGCTGGAGTACATCCGCTTCGTATCGTCGTAGTCCCTGTTGAGCGAGGTGATTTCTGATTCGCGGAGCGGAGCCGCATCCACGCGGCGGTTGTATTCGTCGATCCGCGCGCGAAGCTGTCGCTCCTCAACGGCCCGGCTTGCCGTCTGGCGATCGAGCACATCGATTTGGTTCTGGATGTCCATCGTGCGCGGGTTCCGCCGATTCGTTGCAGGACTTCCGGCCGTGCCGGCAACACCACGATCCGCGGCCGCAAGCTGTAGCAGCGTGGCGACCCGCTGTTTCGCCCGCTGAACATCGGGATGTTCCGGCGTCAGGCGCAGTTCGAGGGCGCGGAGGTTCGCCTTCGCGCCTGCCAGATCGTCGCCGTCATCGCCTGGCGCGCCGGAGTTACCAGCAGCCGCCGGGCGACCGACGGATGCAGCGCCACCCGGATTGTCCGTCGCTGGAGAGAATTCCAATTGGCGCTGCAGGAACACCTTCTGGTCGTTATCGCGGCCCTGCAGATCCTGCAGGGCGCGAAGCCGCATCTGGTTGTTGTTGACTTCCTGGACGTTGGATTGAAGCTGCGACGGCAGCTCCCCAGAATGCTGCAGCCGGTAGGCCTCGAGCTTTCTCTCCTGTGCTTCCAGTTTCGTCCTGGCTTCTTCGAGTTGGGTGTCAAGGAAGGTGGTCTCGGCGTCGGCTCGCTCTCGGCGGCTCCTCGCGTTCTCATCCAGGAACAGCGCGGTCAGGCGTGTCGCCGTCGCCAACGCCACTTGCGGGTCTCGGGCGGTATAGCCGAGCTGAAACATGTCACGGTCGGTCATCTGGAAGGTGATGTCGCTGCGCATCCGGGCAATGACGTTCTCCATCACGGTGGATTGACGCAGCCCTGCGTACAGGTCGAGGTCGCTGATAATTCGCTCCAGGCGCGTCCGGGTCAGCGTTTCCTGACCGATGCTCGAAAGCCGATCGCCGACGGACTGTTGTTGCGCTCCATCCCGAACCAGGGCACTGGCCGAGTCGGGAAGCACCTGGATGGTCGCAATCGAGCGGTAGTTATAGGACACCGACATCGCATAGCCGAGCGCGACGGTGGCCAACGCGGCAAATGGCACCACGATCCACCACCGGCGGCGCCACGCCGCCGCAATCACGTCGTTCGGTGTGTAGCTCTTTCCTGGGATCACGGCCTGATGTCCTTCTATCGAAACAACGGTAGCCACAATGCGACGTTGAACCGGACCGACCACCTGTTCAGCTGCGATGGCAGTCCGGCCGGCAGTACGATTCGGCTGTCGAACGAGTGACGAGCCATGAGACCCTCGACATCGATGGCGACGAACCTCGCGACCGCCAGACGCATCCGCGCCGACCCCTGGACCGCCCAGTATGGGTCTCGCGTAAACCCGACCACGCCTCGCGAATACGCGCCCGACGTCAGCAATTCCACGCGCCGACCGAGAAAGCCGCCGAGACTCCCCGTGGCCGTATTGACAAACAGGGGATTGGAAAACCCCTCGACCAACTGCGTCGTGCGAGCCAGATCACCCTGGATGAACCAGCCGGCGTCGAACTGGTGGCGCACATTCACGGCACCAATGACCCGCCACTGGCGGCGCGACTCCGCCGTCACCAACTGCGAGCCTGTCTCGAAGCCGAACGTGGTCCGACGCGACGGTGCAAACAAACGCCGGTAATCCAGCGAGATGTCGATGTCGTGGGTCTGGAGTCGCTGCTGTGCCTGCGCGCCGTACGATCCGAACCGGGTGCCATAGCCCAGGCGCAGGGCGACATACCGCGAGAAGCGGTACCCGAAGGCGGCGGCCACATGCATCGTGCGCACGTCGAGTCCGGGGATGTCCGCCTTCGTGGCGCGCGCGTCCTCGGTCAACGTGAAGAACGAACGCGCCGACAATGGAAGGTCAAAACCAAACGACTGGCCAAAGATGTAGCGCGCCTGCCGGTAGAGAAGATCGTCCCGGTTCGTGGGAACAATCGCCGCTCCCTCCACGACCGATACGGGAGTCTCGAGGAGGGACAGCATGTAATACGGCTCGTAGTTGACCGAACCGCCAAAGCGAACCGCGGACTGGCGCTCGCCGCCGATCCGGCGATCAACGCCGGCCTGCACGCTGTAGCGGGGCAGCGTCGACTGTCCGGAATCGCGGTAATACCGGAAGCTGCCGTCGGTGCGAAGCCCGAGCTGCGTCCACTGACCGGCCTTCCGATACGACAACCCGCCCTGCACGCCGAGGAACCAGCCGGTATCGAGAACGAGTGGCCCCAGTTGAGTCCCTTGATCCTGAGTGTTGCCGTACTCCTCGTAGACCGACGCGGTGAAGTCGAGGACGTGGCCGCCTGGACGGGCAGGACTGCCAGCCTCGAACAAGCCGCGATAGGGCCTCGGAGGCTGAACGGGTTCCGTGGGCTGCGCAGGTTGTGTGGGCTGCGTGGGCGGTGGGACTTGCGTGAGTTGCGTGAGTTGCAACGCCTGATCGACGACGGCCCCCTGCTGCGGCTGGGACTGCCCCGCCTCAGCCGGCGCGGCCAGCCAGCCCATCAGCACGATCAACGCCACCGCCATTCGCTTCATCGAACCAGCTCCAATGGAGTAGAACCTCTGATCACCAACAGCCACGCTATGGCACGACAACCGTGTCGCCAGCCTTGAGAAGAATGTTCTGCGCCAAGTCCCGGCGCTTGACCACGTCGTCGTAGTTGAACGAATAGGCACGCTGAGTGCCGTTTTCAAGCCTGGTAATCAGCACGTGCTTGCGATCAGCAAAATCCGAAAATCCCCCCGCCAGGGAAATCAGCTGCAGCACTGTGGTCGGACCCGAAAGCGTGTAGGGGCCAGGATGCCCAACCTGCCCGGTGATGTACGCCCGGTTGTTGTTCACCTGACGCACGATGACGGTGACGACTGGGGCCTTGACGAACCGTCCCGCCTGTTCGGTCAGCCGGAGTCGCAATTGCTCGGGTGTGAATCCTGCGGCGACGACGTCGTTGAGGAGATACAGCGAAATCTTGCCGTCCGGTCGCACAACCACCTCAGCCGTCATCGCCGTCTCTCCCGAGACCGCGATTGAGAGCACGTCGGTCGGGCCAATCACGTAGTCGGGCGTCGTGCCGATGATGGATGAGGGCGAAGCCGGCGTCTGGACCGCTGCTTTGGCCAGAGACGCCTGCCCGGCGCCAGAGAGGCGGGCCGAACCAACGAGGATGGCGAGCACGCACATGACCGCAGCCATGAGAAGGTGTCGCCAGGTTGAATTCGGTTGAACCGGTTTCGTGGCCATCGACAGATCCTCCATCCAGACACCCGGTGGACTGCAAACGGACGGCCATCCTGCCCGACCGGTTCACGCTGAGGGCAACTTGTTGAAAGACTGAGATTTGCCGGTGGTCGCCGAGTTGTCGCAGGCACGGATCCCCACTCGGGGCTACAGACTTTGTACGGATCGAAACAGGGCATCCACCATTCCCCGTAGCTACTCTGCGCGTGCGACACGTCGTGGCCAACGCGCGGCTGACCATTGGAACTGCGGCAACCTACGGTCTTTCAAGGGTTTTCGCGCTGGCGATGTCGCTGATGCCATGTCGGGGCGCCGCGACGGAACCGGTCTTGCAGCCCGCCTCCGGTAGTTCGAGGTGCTCAAACAGATGTCACACCAACCTTCGTCTCAACGTATAGGCAGACCCGGGAGACGCAGTGCCCCTGCCTGGGCGCGTCGAACGGCCCTGCTGGGCTCGATCGTCGTGGGCCTGGCGCTGGTCGGAGACCAGGCAATGGCAGGAAACCGCGCGCCTGGCGCATACGTGCGCTCGGACGTCGCGAGCAATTCCCACTGGCTGGGACTCACGCTCGCCGTCAACCTTATGGGCACGGCCCAGCGGTCGTTGATGGCGCTGTCTGACGGGTCAGCCGAAGTCGTCTCGCTGCTTGTGGTCGGCTTCAGCCTCATCGGGGTGAGTCGTGCATTGAAACGACAGCGGCAACAGCCGGCGGCCTCTGTGCAGCGATCGCACGAAGCACGTCCGGCGGCCGACGTCACAAGCCTGGCTGCTCATTCGCTGGCGAGGAAGCGGCAGGAATCGCGCGGGCGCGCCGCCGGCTAACCGTATGCGTCACGACCAGCCACTCGTCTCGTTCGTGATTCCGGTCCGCAACGGCGCGGCACGGCTTCAAGCCTGCCTGGCCAGCATCAAGAAGGACACGTACCCGGCCGATCGCGTCGAGATTCTCGTCGCTGATAACGGATCGACCGACGACACCGCCCTGGTGGCCGAGGCGGCCGGCGCGCGTGTGTTGTTTGTGCCTGAGCTCAGCGTTGCGGCGGTTCGCAATATTGCCGCGCGAGAGGCCGCCGGCGATGTGCTGGCGTTTGTGGATGCCGATCACGAAATCGACCCGGGTTGGATATGCAGTGCCGTAGAGGCGCTGCGCACGCCGGGCGTGGTCGGCGTCGGCGCCCCATACTACCCTCCCAAAGACGGAACCTGGGTTCAACGGATGTACGACGGGTTTCGCGATCATCGAAGTGAGTCGGGGCCGGTCGAATGGCTGGGCAGTGGAAACCTGGCGGTCACGCGAAGCGTCTTTATCGCAGCCGGCGGATTCGATGACCGGCTCGAAACGTGCGAAGACGTAGATCTGTGCCAGCGCCTCCGGATGAAGGGCGGACAGCTGATGCAGGAACCGCGGATGCGCACGACGCATTTCGGCGATCCCGCGACACTGAAGGCGCTCTTTCTAGGAGAGCTGTGGAGGGGCCGCGACAATATTCGCGCCAGCCTGTGGGCACCGCTGACGTGGCGCAGTCTGCCGAGCGTGGTCATTCCCATGACAGACCTCGCGCTGGTGGCCGTTGCTGGCGTGGGCATGCTGACCGCCTACTGGAGCGGCATCTGGTTTCCGGCGCTGGCGTTGCTGATGCTCGGGGCGCTGGCCGGACTGCGCGCGGGCGTCATGCTGCGGCGCATGAAGACGATGACGGTAAAGGACGCGATCCAGGCGCTGGCGGTGGCTGCCGTCTACGATCTGGCACGAGCCTTGGCGCCGGTCTGCCCGGGTTCGCACGTCGCACGCCAGCGGTCGGCGGTGCCCGCTCATGCCTGAACCCATTGGCGTCCTCGAGCTTCGGAGCGTACGGGGAACCGGCGGCGGTCCAGAGAAGACCATTCTGCTTGGAGCCGCGCGATCGGACCCGGCCCGAGTACGGGTGACGGTTGCGTATCTACGTGACGACCGCGACCCGGTGTTCGGCATCGACACATGGGCCGCGAAGCTCGGTATCGACTACGCGGAAATCCGCGAGCGCCACTCCTTCGACCCGGGCATCTGGAAGCCGCTCACTGCGCTTGTCCGTGAGCGAGGCATTCAGATTGTCCACGCACACGATTACAAGACGAACCTGCTGGCCCTGATGCTGGCTCGACGCACGGGCGTCGTGCCGCTGGCAACCGAGCACGGCTGGACGGGTCATTCGTGGCGTGAACGGGCTGTGTACTACCGCGCCGACAAGTGGCTCGCCCGGTTCTTTCCGCGCATCGTCGCCGTCTCGGAGAATATCCGAGAGGAGTTGGTGCGACACGGGGTTGCTCCCGATCGGGTGACCACCGTGCTCAATGGCATCGACCCCGCGGCGTTCTGCAGAGACCGCCACCGCGAGCGCGAGGTCCGGGCTTCGTTGGAGATTGCCGACTCGGACATCGTGATTGGTTCGGCCGGCCGGCTGGAACCGCAGAAGCGATTCGACCTGCTCGTCGAGGCCGTCTCGGGCCTCACCCACGCACTTCCCAGACTCAGGCTGTTCATTGCGGGCGAAGGCAGCGAGCGTCCCCGACTGGAGGCACTGCAGCGGCGGCCCGGAATCGGCAACCGTGTCACGCTATTGGGCCACCGCACCGATATCGCCCGCCTGCACCACGCGTTTGATCTCTACGTCCAGTCGTCGGACTATGAGGGAACGCCGAACTCCGTGCTGGAGGCGATGGCGATGGAAACTCCCATTGTCGCCACCGACGCCGGCGGCACGCGTCAGTTGGTCACCGACGCAGTTCATGCCCTGGTGGTGCGGACAGGATCCAGCGTGGCGCTGACTGATGCCATTCGCGCGGCGCTTTCGGCGCCCGGAGCGTCGGCCGTCAGAGCGCGCGCCGCGAGGCTGCGGGTGGAAGGACCGCTGTCGTTCGCAGCCCGGACCGAGCGGCTCGAAGGCCTTTACCGATCGCTCTTGAACGATTCGAGGGTCTCGATCGCGCCAACGCTGAACGTCCCGGCGTGAAAGACGACGAGCTCTTGCGCGTTCTGATCCTGACCCATCGGCTCCCATACGCGCCGAACAAAGGTGATCGCCTGCGTGCGTACCACATGCTCCGCGCCCTTCACGGGGTGGCAGACGTGGATCTTGTCTCGCTCGTGCATGATGCCGAGGAGGCGACGCACGCGGGTGATCTTCGTCCGATGGTCGATCGCGTGGTGACGTTGCCGGTGTCCCGGCTCTCGAATCTCCTCCGCTCGGTGCCGGCACTGGCCGGCACGCGGCCGCTCACGCACGTCCTGCTCAGTTCCCCCCGCGCGCGACAGGCGATCGCCGCACTCATCGAGTCGCGCACGCCGGACGTCGTGCTCGCCGTCTGCTCGAGCATGGCCCGCCTGGCGTTCGAGCCGCCGCTCTCGGGCCTGCCCGTCGTCGTCGACCTGATGGACGTCGACTCGGCGAAATGGCGGGCGATGGCCGACGCGTCACGATGGCCGCTGGCAGCGATATACGCCCGCGAAGCCCGGTACCTGGCCCGCTTCGAGCGAGTGATCGCGCAGAAAGCCGCCGCGACGCTGGTGGTCAATACCCGCGAGCAGGCGGCGCTGCATGAGGTCGACCCGACCGCTGAAGCGACCGTGCTCGAGAACGGCGTGGACACCGCGCACTTCGCCGCGACGGCTCCACCGACCGGTCGTCCGACCGTGATCTTTACCGGCGTGATGGACTATGCCCCGAACGCACAGGGCGCCATGTGGCTGGCGCGGGACATCTGGCCGCAAGTGCTCCGTCAGCGACCGGACGCACGCCTGATGCTTGTCGGCGCCTCGCCGGGAGCGAGCCTCCGATCGTTGCCGACACGCGATGCGAGCATCACGGTGACGGGCACGGTCCCGAGCGTGCGGGAGTATCTCTGGGACGCCGCCGTCGCCGTCGCGCCTCTGCGGATTGCTCGCGGCGTTCAGAACAAAGTGATAGAGGCCGTCGCTGCCGGCGTGCCATGTGTCATCACCAGCGAAGTGGACGCGGGTCTTCCTCCGGAAGTGCGGCCGGCATGCCACGTCTGCGATTCTGACGCGGCCTTCGCGAATGCCGTCGTTGAGCTGCTCGCCAGGACGCCACAGGAGCGGAGAGCCCTGGCGGCTCGCGCTCACGTGTCGGCGCTCGACTGGACGGCACGCATGCGGGTGCTGATGCCGATTCTCGAAGCCGCGGCAAGTCGATCGCGTGCCTCATGATGGAGGAGGGAGATCGGCATTCGCCACGCTCGCTGGCGAGCCTGTTCCTGGTTGCCCTGCTGGGATACGTCCTGCTGGCGGTTCACGGCAGCTTCGTGCCTTACGGCTTCGTGCCACTTCCCCTTGATGAAGCCCTCTCCAGGGTGACGACGGCATTGACGACGATGCCCGGCAGGGTGCCGCGCATCGATTTCGTCTCGAACGTGATTCTGTTTCTGCCGTTCGGATTCCTGTTGACCGGGTACCTGGCACTCCGACAGTCGCGGATGCCAGGCGGAATCATTGATGTGTGGCTGACACTGATGGCCTGCCTGGTGTTCAGCACCGCGATTGAGGCCGCCCAGGTGTTCTTCCCTGTGCGTCGTGTGTCGCCGACCGACATCATCGGAGAGACGGCCGGCGGGCTCGTCGGGGCTGGAGCCTGGCTCCTGAGCGGAACGTGTATCGGGCGGGCGCTCGATGCCAGGCACACTGACGGTCAATCGCGGGCGCTGGCGCGACTGTTGTTCGTGTCGTATGTCGTGCTCTACGCCGCTTCGCAGTTGCTCCCGTTCGACATCACGCTCGAGCCGTCGGAACTCGCACAGAAGTTCAGGGCCGGCGGCATTGTCCTCGTGCCGTTTACCGCCGCTCATGTATCCGCCGGAGATGCCGTCGCCAGCGCCGTCGTTGCCGCGCTTGCCGCCGCCCCGCTTGGCGCCCTGCTCGTCTGGATTGCCCGCCGAAGACAGCGCGCGACGGCGGTCGCACTCGGTGTGCTGTTGGTCGGGGCGGTCGAGGCGGCGCAGATCCTGGTCGCGTCTCGCGTCGCCGACACGACCGACGTCCTGTTTGGAGCCATCGGGATACTTGTCGGAGCGTGGCTCGCGAGTGCGCTGACCACGGAAGGATCAGCGCCAGAACGACCTCGCGTCGACCGCCGTTGGCCGGTGATGCTGGCGGGGCTGGTATGGACGCTCGGTGTGGCGATGTCCGAATGGAGACCGTTCGATTTTTCGAGTGATCCAGATCTGGTCGCCCGGCACTGGGCGGCGTTTGGCGCCATGCCCTTCGTCAGTTACTGGGCCTCGTCGGAATGGAACGCGCTCGTCAATCTCGTCCAGAAGCTGCCGCCGATTGTCGCATTGGGCTTCCTGATCGGCCTGGGGCTTCGCCTCGATCAGATCCGATCATCTGCACGAATCGCCGGCGCGATCCTGGTCACGACGTTCGTGTTGACGGCTGTCGAGATCGGCCAGGTCTATCTGCCGGGCCGAGTCCCGGACGTCACGGACGTGATTGTGGGAACGATCTGCGCAAGCCTGGCCATCGGACTCATGACGTCGCGTCGCTCGTGATCAGATAACGACCTTGACTCTCCCCTTGCCTCTCTTCACCACCCACCAGATGATGAACACCATCACCAGCAGCGCGAGACCGCCGCTGACGGCGAAGAGCAGAAGCGTCGAGTAGAGAATCGACGTGCGCTCGATGCGGGCTTCTATCTCGAGCGGTTTGCCCGCAACACGGTCGGTGAGCGTCTGTTCCCACACGAGGATGTTGCCGCGCCTCAGGTTGTCGGCGCCGGCGTTGTGGTAGCGGATGCGGCTCGGCAGATGCAGCCGGATCGCCACCAGTTCACTGCCGTTCCACCCAACCGACCCGACCGGCTTGCCGGCAGACGCCCCGACGTGCTGTCGATACACCATGAGGTCATCGGGGCGATCGATCTGGTAGCTCGACCAGGCGAACAGGGGCGATTGGCCCAGTTTGGTGATGTCGTCGACCTGAAGCCGCACCTGGACGAACCGGCGGCCAAACCTCCGCCAGGAGCTGACGCGAACCACGTGCGCCACATCCGAGTTGTAGATCTTCCGCACGAGCTCGCGGTCGATTTGCGCCTTCGGGTCCGTGTTGACGTCGACACCGCGCAGGCTGGCCAGCGCGGCGAGCGATGTGTTGACGTACACCGCCGCACTGCCGTCAACCGACAGGTAGACCTCTTCCTCGTATTCGTACTGGCGAATGAGCCCGCCGCTGCACGCCACGGCAGAGAGGACGCAACAACTGCCCAGGATCAACAGAAGAACGGTTCGCAATGGAGATCGGACTCCCGACGGCATAGTCCGACAATGATATCGGATTGCGGTGCCGTGGCGCTTCGCGCCGCGTCCCCGTCTTCTTCTTCGTGGTTCGAGGGGCCGCGACTGCGAATCGCCACGGCACCTCGGTGTCTCCCCGAGTGCGCTTTTCACGCTAATCCCCAATCCCTAATCCCCAATCCCTATATCATCCTCCCATGCCCACTCTCTACCTCATCGACGGCCATTCCCAGATGTACCGGGCGTATCACGCCATCCGCGGATTGACTGGTCCGGACGGCCATGCCACCAACGCGGTGTTTGGCTTCGTGATGATGCTCCGTCGGTTGATCGCCGACCATCGACCGGACTACATCGCGGCGGCGTTCGACCTGGCGGGACCGACGTTCCGATCAGAATTGGCCAGCGACTACAAAGCGCATCGTCCGCCAATGCCGCCCGATCTGGAGGAGCAGATCCCGTGGGTCCATCGTACGTGCGAGGCGCTGGGCGTTCCGGTCGTCACGTCCGAAACGTTCGAGGCCGACGACGTGATCGGGACGCTGGCGATCAAGGGAGCCGCGGCGAGTTTCGACGTGGCGATCGTCACTGGGGACAAAGACTTCTATCAGCTTGTCGGCGGGCGAATTCGTGTGTTCAACCCGAAGGATGACGGCACCTGGTACGACGAGGCGGGGGTCGTCGCCAAGTTCGGCGTGCCGCCGCGTCAGGTCATCGACGTACTGGCACTGACGGGCGATACGTCCGACAACGTGAAGGGGGTTCCGGGCATCGGCGACAAGGGAGCGAGGGAGCTGCTGGCGCAGTTCGGCTCTCTTGATGCGCTGCTCGAACAGGCCGCGACTGTCTCGCAGAAACGGTACCGCGAATCCCTGCTGGCGAACGCCGACGCGGCCCGGCTGAGCCGTGAACTGGTGACCATCCGCGCCGATGTGCCCGTCGACTCCAACCTCGAACGCTTCCGCTATCCGGGTCCCTCGCGCGACGCGTGCTATCGCCTTTTTGCCAAACTCGGATTCAGGACGCTCACTCGCGAGTTCGCGCCAGACCAGGCGGCGCCCGCTCCTCGCGAGGCCGGTGTGGGCGAACCGGCCGACCGCGACTCCGGCGTGGTCGGTTCCGTTGCGGCCAAGGTGGCCAGTGGCGAGGCGTCGGTCGCCGGGCCGGCTGTTCGCGACTACGCCGTTATCGATTCAGTTGAGACGCTCGAGACGCTCACGCAGGAGCTTCGGGCTGCGGGCCGATTCGGCCTGAAGGTGGTCGCCGACGACCCGGCGCCCATGCGTGCGCGATTCGTGGGCATCGCGCTCTCCGCGCGCGAGGGGCACGCCCGCTATGTCCCGCTTGGGCATCGCTCGCTCGACGAGCATTCCAACCTGCCGGAACGTGCGGTGCTCGACGCGCTGCGGCCGTTGCTGGAAGATCCGGCCATTCACGTGGCCGGTCACGACCTGAAGACTGACACGATCATCCTGTCGCGCCATGGTGTGAGACTCGGCGGACGGATGTTCGATACGATGCTGGCCAGCTATCTGTTGGATTCCACGCGGGCGCCCCACGCGCTCGAGACCATCGCGCTCGAGCAAGTCGGCGTCAAGGCCGCCACTGAAGAGCTGACGTACGGAAAGGGCGCCAAAGCCACGCGGGCGTCGGACCTGCCCGCGGCGGCCACGCTGGCCTTCGCGGGAGAGCGTGCCGAGTTGCCCTTGCGGATGGTCGAGGTGCTGCGGGACCAGTTGGTCCGTCTGTCGCTGGCCGAACTGAACGACACAATGGAATTGCCGCTGGTGTCCATCCTGGCGGAGGTCGAGCAGCTCGGGGTGCGTGTCGATACGGCGGCGCTCGGCGCCCTGTCGGCGCGGCTCGATCGGGATCTCCAGGCCCTGGCTCGGCGGATCTTCGAGATGGGCGGAGGCGAGTTCAACATCAATTCACCGAAACAGCTGGCCGAGGTCCTGTTCGAGCGACTGCAACTGACCGCCACGAAGAAGACCGGCAAGACGCGCGTCGCCTCCACGGCCGTCGACGTCCTGGAGGAACTCGCGCTGACACACGAGCTGCCGCGCCTCATTCTCGAATGGCGCAGCATGCAGAAGCTCAAGGGCACGTACATCGATGCGCTCCCACTGCTCGTTCACACCGAGACGGGGCGCGTCCACACCAGCTTCAATCAGGCGGTCGCCGCGACCGGCCGATTGAGCAGCAGCGACCCGAATCTCCAGAACATTCCGGTCCGCACCGAACTCGGGCGGGAAATCCGGCAGGCGTTCGTGGCCGATCCGGGATGTGTGCTGATCTCGGCGGACTATTCACAGATTGAGCTTCGGGTGCTGGCCCATCTGTCGGAAGACGAGGCGCTGATAGAAGCATTCAAGCGCGGCGAGGATATTCACGATCGGACGGCCGACGCCATCTTCGGGCCCGACAGCACGAAGGATCGCAAGCATCGGCGTACGGTGGCCAAGATGATCAACTACGCACTGCTGTATGGGAAGACCGCCTTCACGCTGGCGAAGGACATCGGCGTCACCCAGCAGGCTGCGCAGGCCTTTATCGACGCCTATTTCGCGGGGTTCCCTGGCGTGCGCCGGTTCCTCGATCGCACACTCGAAGAAGCGCGCCTGTCCGGTGAAGTGAGAACACTGTTCGGCCGGCGGCGACCGGTGCCGGAACTGACGAGCCAGAACGGCCAGGTGCGGATCGCAGCCGAGCGGGTGGCCGTCAACATGCCCATCCAGGGCACGGCGGCCGACATCATGAAACGCGCCATGGTGGACGTGCATCGGGCCCTCGCGGCCAGACCGGGAGCGGCAGACGGGCGGCATCCACGCATGATCCTGACGGTTCACGACGAACTCGTCTTCGAGGTCCGGCGCGAGGAAGCCGACGAGATTGCCGGAATTGCCAGGAAATTGATGGAAGAGGCCGTCAGGCTGGCCGTCCCGTTGACGGTGGACGTCGGCATCGGCGGCAACTGGAACGCCGCGAAGCCGTAGACCCCTATAATGGATGCCCGTGGAACCTCTCGTCGTCCCTCGCGATCAGCACACGCTCACGCGACGGGATATTGATCCGGACGCCCTCAAGGTGCTCTACCGGCTGAAAGACGCCGGGTTTTCCGCCTATCTGGTCGGGGGAGGGGTGCGCGATCTGCTGCTCGGCCGGCGCCCCAAGGACTTCGACATCGGCACCGACGCGCACCCGTACCAGGTCAAGAAGCTGTTCCGGAATTGCTGGATCATTGGCCGTCGGTTCCGGCTGGCTCACGTCGTGTTCGGCAAAAAAGTCGTCGAGGTCGCCACGTTTCGCCGCCAGGTGAGCGACGCGGAGATGGCCGAGGCGAAAGCCGCGGCCGAGAGCGCCGAAGCGCCACTATTCGACGAGCACCAGCATCTGATTCACCGCGACAATACGTTCGGTACAGCCGAGGAAGACGCCTTCCGCCGCGACTTCACGATCAACGCGCTCTTCTACGACATCGCCACGTTTTCCATCATCGACTACGTCGGCGGATGGGAGGACCTGCACGCCGGCGTGATCAAGTGCATCGGCGATCCGACACTCCGGTTTCGCGAGGACCCGGTGCGCATGCAGCGGGCCATTTCATTTGCGGCGCGGCTGGAATTCGATATCGATCAACCCATCCTCGACGCCATTGCGTGTCATCGGGACGAGATCGCCAAAGCCGCTCCGCCCCGGCTGATGGATGAGTACTACAAGATTCTGCGAACCGGCTGCGCGCGCCGCACCTTCGAAGCGCTGAAGCAGGTCGGGCTGTTCGAACCGCTCAGCCCAGTGCTGCACGAGCAGGCCGGCGCCACGCTGTGGGCGTCTCTCGACCGGCTCGACGCCTACCGCCGTCGCTTCGCCGCCTGCCCGGACGCGCTGACCAATGCGTTGCTGCTCGGCAGCTTGATCGTGCCCCTGGGCTTCTCACAGGCTGGCTGGCCGGCGTGGCTCGAAGGCGGGGACAAGCCGGGGTTGAACCTCGGCCTGCTGCCGCTGGCGAGGAAGGACGTCGAGCGAATCCACCAGCTGCTGATGCTACAACGCCGACTGCGGGAACCGGGCCGCTCGTCTCCGCACTCGAGGAGGATGCTCGTCCAGCGCGCCGCGTTCGCTGACGCGTTGACGTGGCTCGAGATCCACTCGGATTCGGCCGATCTTGTCACCTACTGGCGGGCCGAGGTCGGCCAACCTGGGCCTGATGCGCCGCCCGCGGCGACGCCCGGAAGGCGCCGGCGGCGCAGAAGACGCTCCCCCCGGCCAGGGTAGCGTATCGGCCGCGGCGGTGAGTGTTTGGTGTCCCAGGAGTTTCGGAACGCCAGACCGGTGACCTTCGATAGTCTGGCGGCCGGCTCACGACGAACGCCGTTCGCTGGCGCCTCGTGCCGACGGCCCTATTGCCGCATTCGTCTGCGGGTCCTACGTTCGGTGACATCTGTGTGTTGTGTCACACACCATGAAGATCGATCCAGGCGGCGTCGCGCATCAAGCTGGCCCTCGCCGCCCCGCAGGCCGACCTGCCCCCGCTCGTGAGTACCCGCGCTCCGCGCGCCCGCTGCCCACGCCAACAGCCTGTCGCCGTCGTGCCAACTCCGCGACTCCGAAAAAGATCTAGAGCTCCTTTTGGATTCGAGAAGCTGGCGTTCGGCGAACGCTAGCCCACGTCGAGCATTTCAACAATTGTGTCGGCCGCTACTGCTTCGATCGCCCTCGGGAATGCGGCAGCGATCAGGGAACGGCACGCGATAGCGGATGTCGACCGTGGCTGCGCTAGAATGGGCCGTATCAGCAGCGCCGAAGGCGAGAGCCGACTCGATTCGCATAGTGGAATCCGCCCACGACTGCCGCGTTCCATTTTCGAGGTGATGCCATGCCGCAGATCAGAATCACCCACGGCGACCTGTTGTTCACGGGTCGTTTTCTTCGCCCTACCTTTGGTCTCTTTTCTGAGACCCAGCGGTTGTTTCAGGCTGTGGCAGAGACGCTTCAACCGTACGGCTTTCAACCAGCCGACCTCAAGTGGGAGCAGGGCGTCGGGCCGGGCGACATGCAGTTGACGTTCCCGTTGTTGGGGTACTCGATTGTGATGAGGCTTCGGGTGGACAGGATTGAGGTTCAATCGTTCGATCTGCGACGGGTGGATACGTCACAGACGCGCGATGCGACGCGCGATCTGTTGAAGCTCGTCGAGGGTGTCTCCGGGATTTGTTTCGACACGTACTCTCTCGCGGTCGGCTATCACGGCCTTCTTGACGGAACGTCGTTGACGAGCTACCTCGCGGGTTACACCCTTGTACCGGCAGCGGCACTTGGTGTGTTGGTCGGAGCCGGAACCTCCTTCTACTATGGACCGGAGGCCGGGCGCGTTTCCAGTTCGGTGACGCTTGATCGCTCCGCGGCGGTTCCGGAAGGTCTGTTTGTTCGGGTCAATGGTGTTTGGAACGCAGGGACGATCACTCCAGATCAAATTGGCATTACGGTTGTGGAGTTTCTCGAACACGCGATGTTGCAGTTTGCTCTAGAACCGAGTTGGTGACGAGCAAGGACGTGGGCAGACAGGACGAGCAGCGATTCTGGATGACGATGGCACCGCCGCCTGCCCTCTCGGGATTGGGCTCGCTGACGGGTAATCAAGGCATCGCTTTGCCGGGGATTGGCGTAGCGCCCGCGCGGATCTTGCAGCTTGGGGCCATCGACCTTTCTGGTCGCGCGCTTTCGACGCCGAGAGCCGACGTTCTCATATCCATCTCCGAGACGGCGGGTCGTTTTGGTTCTCAGAACGGCTCAACCGTCGTGCCCCGTACGCAGTCCGCCGGTGGCCAGATGGCCCCGCAGCTACAGATCGCCGTTGCGCGTAACCCTCTCAACGCCCAGCCCGAGGTGCAAGTCGATCCGGCACCGCCGCCGGATCTTTCCGCTTCAGCGGCCCCGTACCTTTCACTTGCCAAGGCCATGGTCGAGGAACGTAACCTCCTGACCGCACGCGTGCTCGTACGGTTGGCGTTAGCCGAAGGTCATCCTGATCCTGAATCGATTCGTTTGAGCCGCATCATCGGATTGCCGTCAGTTGTGATTTCTCGTGCCGTCGACGCGGATCGATCCTCGGAGTATCAGTGGCTGTCGCAGTTTGGTCGCCAGCACAAAGGGCAATGGGTCGCGGTGGTGGAGAGCGAGCTCGTCGCCGAAGCGGCGACTCTAAAGGGACTTCTCACGTTGATCAAGGGATCCACCGGGTTCGCGGGTTCTAGGCGCCCATTCATTCATCACTTCGAGTAGACCGTCATTTCACCATGCTCACACTCAGAGGCGAGCCGTTTGCTGGCGGGAAATCGAGATTCTCCGATGAGCTTCCCGTGAACCCGGAGGTCACTGCCAAGGTCTACGTGCGCATCCAAGCGGGCACATTGCTGGAGCCTTTCTTGGCACAGCTCGACACCGGCGCGGCTTATTCTGTGCTCGAACCAGAAATCGTTGAAGCAATCGGTGCTTCCAGCGACCCAGGCTCGCCGGCGCGCCTCAGTGTGAAGGGCCTGGAGTTCGATGGCCGGCTGATCAAGATCCCGATCACGCTATTGGCCGACGAGGGCGTTGCCCTGTCGGTCGATGCAACCGTGTTTGTCGCTGCAAACCTGCCGCCAGGCAAGAACTTCTTGGGCTACACGGGATTCCTTGAGGCGATTCGCTTCGCCGTTGACCCACAGAAGAACAACTTCTACTTCGGGCCTTCGTCCTGATGCTTACCGATCTCCCAGGATGGGCGTCTGTACATTCAAGCGGTTCACCGCTCCCCTTGCGGCGCTCGACCTTCGGCGTGGCGCGTTCTCCTTTTCGCATCAGCAGACTCAGGGTCTCAACAGAAAGACAAGAGCCGGTACGTCACTCACCGTGATGCGCGACGAGATTATGAAGGGGCTCAACAGCCCGAAGGCGTTCATCTTGGCCATCGTACGGGTCGAGGGCGAATCGGCGCTCCCACAGTACGTTCGCCAACCGTTTCAGCGGGAGCCCGACTTCGACGTGACCAGCGTCAACTACGACTTGTCGGGCCAGCTTAACCGTGCCGGGGCGCCATCATGATGACTGCGGACGAGTTCAGAGACATTCTCACCGCGCCGGAAGGCGCTCGGCTGGAGTTCAAGGAAGCGTCGAACCGCTTCGACTTCGACGAGTTGGTCCGGTATTGCGTGGCGATTGCGAATGAAGGCGGAGGGCTGATCGTGCTCGGCGTCACCAACGGTCGACCACGCCGGGTGGTTGGCACGGCTGCGTTCGAAGAACCGGGCCAGACCGAAGCCCGGATCTTCGAGCGAATCGGGCATCGGGTTCCGATCGAAGAGACGGTGCAGCAGGGCCAACGTGCTCTGATAGTACGTGTGCCGTCGCGGATCGCAGGCACAGCCTGGAATGACCGCGGAACCTATTGGATGCGGGCTGGCGAAGCCCTCGTCCCGATGCCAGACGAGCGTTTACAAGGGATACACGCCGAAGTGACTCCGGACTTCTCGGGCGAAGCTTGCGTCGCGGCGTCGTTTGAGGATCTCGATCCGCGCGCGATTGGGGAGTTCAGGCGGCGTTGGGCGAGACGCGAGGGCAATCCTCGTATAGAAGGCTGGTCTGATGATGCGCTCCTCCGGAACGCGGAACTGATTCATGAAGGGCGAATCCTACACGCAACACTCCTGCTGTTCGGGACACGAGACGCGCTGACGCGTTTCATCCCGCGCGCGGAGACCATCTTCGAATATCGTTCGTCGGAGGCCGCTGGCCCGGCACAAGAACGCCTCGAATTCCGTGAAGGGTTCCTGACATACCAGGATCGGCTATGGGAACGAATCAACCAGCGAAACGACCGACAAAGCTACCAGGACGGCCTGTTTCGTGCGGAGATTCCCACCTTCGATGAAGCGGCTATCCGTGAGGCCATTCTGAATGCCTTCTGCCACCGCGACTACCGTCGGGAAGGCTCGGTATTCGTACGGCAGTTCTCGCGGCGGCTCGAAGTAACGAACCCCGGTGGGTTTCCGCCGGGGATCACCCCGGAGAATGTAATCGACGAACAGAACCCAAGGAACCGGCGGCTCGCCGAAGCCTTGGGTCGTTGCGGACTCGTCGAGCGTTCCGGCCAGGGGATGAACCTGATGTTCGAGCGAGCGATTCGCCAGAGCAAGCCGCTCCCCGACTTCACTGGGTCGTCGCCGCATGCCGTCAGTCTTACCCTGCGGGGCCAGGTCACAAACCCGAACTTCCTGAGATTCCTCGAACGTGTTGGCGACGAAACGCTCTCATCGTTCGATACGCGGGATCTGCTAGTTCTGGACAGCCTGCAACGCGGCGAATACGTTCCGTTCGGACTCTTGGGTCGGTTGCCCCGTCTGGTTCACATCGGTGTCGTCGAGTCGATTGGCCGAGGGCGGGGCACGCAGTATCTCCTGAGCCGCCGCTTCGCCGCCGCGTTGGGTCAGCGAGCGGCCTACACCAGGCGGCGGGGGCTGGATCGAGACCAGAACAAGGAACTGCTTCTTAGGCATCTTCGGGATGGCGGCGACCACGGAAGCCCGATGTCTGAACTTCAGCAGGTGGTCCCGGCGCTGTCCCGGGAGCAGGTCAAAGGCATTTTGGACGAGCTGAGACGCGAAGATCGCGTCCGATTGGTCGGAGCACGTCGATGGGCCAGGTGGGTTGTCGCCTAGTGTGGTCTATGGGGCTGTTCAATGGTGAAAACCCGATATCGGAACCCTATACAGCCAGATCCCTCCTGAATTCAATGACTTGTATAGAGCCAACGCCCCATAGCCGAGTTGTGGATTCCCGAAGATGACCCACAGGAAGAGGCTCATCGAAGCTGCCCTGCCGCTGGATGCCATCAACGTGGCGTCGGTACAAGAAAAGTCGATTGGCGGGGCCACCCGGGCACGCTGTACCTCTAATGGGCGCGGCGCCCTCTGGCGGAGGCGCCGCGACGATCTTCGCCCAGACGGTAGACGACCCGCATCTGAAGGACAGGGGGCCTCTCGACGACGCGCGGTCGTCTCTTGAAAACGCCGGTGTGATCGACCCGGCGTCACGGTCTGAATGCCCTGGTGGCCTTCGAGGCTCGGCCGCGGCGTCGACGGCGAAGACGCTCCCCCCGGCCAGGCTAGGCTGTCGGCTGCGGGGGTTTTGCTTCTCGGCGTGCCTCAAGGTAGAATTTGCGGGTGCCGGGTGTAACCCCGGCGCCTCTCGCCTCTCCTGCCCCCCGTCGCCGTTCTTGAGACGAGACGGCTTGTCGGCCCGACACGCTGGCTACCCGAACAAGAAGATTGTTTAGTATGGAGTCATGCCATGCGCGTGAAGGACTTTCTCACGATTCGCGACTTCGACAGCGCCGAACTGCAGCACCTGCTCGATCTCGCCCGCGACATCAAGGCCAGCCCCAGCCGGTTCGCTGACACCCTCAAAGGCAAGACGCTCGCCCTCATCTTCGAGAAGCCCTCGCTCCGGACGCGCGTGAGCTTCGACGTCGGCATCCAGCAGCTGGGCGGATTCTCGGTCTACCTGTCGCCAGCCGAGATCAATCTCGGCAAACGCGAGTCGATCTTCGACGTCGCCAAGAACCTCGAGCGGATGGTGCAGGGCATCATGATCCGCACGTTCGGCCACGACATCGTCGAGAAGATGGCGGAATACGCGGGCATCCCGATCATCAACGGGCTCACCGACTTCAGCCATCCATGCCAGGCGATGGCGGACTTCCTGACGATCACCGAACGCAAGGGCTCGCTCGCCGGACTCAAGCTCGCCTACGTGGGCGATGGCAACAACGTGTCGAATTCCCTGATGTTCGCGGCGGCACGCTTCGGCGTCCACGTGGCGATTGGGGCGCCGGCCGGATACCAGCCGACCGACGAGGTGATTGCGTGGACGCGCACGGAAGGCGCCAAGACCGGGTCGACCTGCCTGATCACGGAGGATCCGGCTGAAGCCGTCGCGGGTGCCGACGTGGTGTACACCGACACCTGGGCGAGCATGGGCCAGGAATCCGAGGCCTACGCGCGCAAGGGCGTCTTCAGACCGTTCCAGGTCAACGCGTCGTTGTTTGCCAAGGCCAAGCCTGACGCCATCTTCATGCATTGCCTGCCGGCCCATCGCGGCGACGAAGTCACCGACGAGGTCATCGACTCGCCGCGTTCGGTGGTGTTCCAGGAAGCTGAGAATCGCCTGCACGCACAGAAGGCGATCATGCTGGAACTGATGAAGTAGGTGCCAGCGTGGCGCAGACAGCTGTCGTTGCCGTCGGCGGGAACTCGCTCATCCGCGCGGGTGAGAAAGGGACAATTGCGGAGCAGCTCGCCAACACGCGGCGGACGGCGGAGGCCATTGTCCAGATTATCCGCCTCGGCTTCCACGTCGTCGTCACTCACGGCAACGGCCCGCAGGTTGGCGCGGCCTTGCTGCGCTCCGAGCGATCGGCCGACCATGTCTACACGCACCCGCTCGATGTCTGCGACGCGACGACGCAGGGCGAGATCGGGTACCTGTTGCAGCAGTCGCTGCGCGGGGCGCTGGCCGACGCGGGGCTGAACACGCCGGTGGCCACGGTGTTGACGCAGGTCGTGGTGTCGCCGACGGATCCGGCCATGGAGCGGCCCACCAAGCCCATCGGTCCGTTCTACTCTGCACGCGAGGCCGAGAGCCGGCATCAACAGTTCGGCTGGCACGTGGTTGAGGATGCAGCCCGAGGCTATCGGCGCGTCGTGCCGTCGCCCGAACCCATGGAAATCATCGAAGAAGACGTCATCCGGCGCCTGGCCGATACCGGTGTCCTGGTGATTGCCGTGGGCGGTGGCGGCATTCCCGTGGTACGCGTGGGGCGCGGCTTGCGGGGCGTCGAGGCGGTCATCGACAAAGATCGGGCATCGGCGCTGCTGGCGTCGCGGCTTCGGTCGGACCTGTTCATCATCTCCACCGACGCCGAGCGCGTGTGCCTGAACTACAAGAAGGCCAACCAGCGCCCGCTGGCGAGGGTCACCGTCGACGAACTCACCAGGTACCACGCCGAGGGGCACTTTCCGCCGGGCAACATGGGCCCCAAGGTCGAATCGGCGCTGCGGTTTCTCCGGAACGGCGGGCAGGAAGTCATCATCACGTCCTACGAGCGTCTGTTCGAGGCGGTTCGAGGAGACGCGGGAACGCATGTGGTGAGGGAGTGAGAAATTGGAAGTAGTCGGTAGACAGTAGACGGTAGAAATGCGCATCCAGACTGCTGCCGCCTGCTGTCTCCTGAGTTTCGAACAGGTGGAGCCGGTGACCAGAGAACGGCAGTCGGAAGTCAGAAACCAGCAGGTGCGGTCGTGCATCGAGCGCGACACCATCCCTACTGTCTACCGTCTACTGACTACTGTCTACTGACATTGACGCCTAACTCGCGAGCGAATGCAGGTTCCTTATGAAGCTTCAACACGTACTGGAATCCCAGCAGTTCACCGTCCCGCTTCTGATGGAGTTGTTCGAGCGGACACGGGAGATGGAGCGCATGGTCATGCGCGGAGGCACCCGCGATTACTCCGACAAGATCATGGCGTCGCTCTTCTACGAACCGTCTACCCGGACTCGATTCTCGTTCGAAGCGGCCATGTACCGCCTCGGTGGCCGCACGCTGTCGACCGAACACGCGCGGATATTCTCGTCCGAGAGCGAGGTCGAGCAGCTCGAAGACACGATTCGGATCATCTCGTCGTTCTCCGACGTGATTGTGCTGCGGCCCACCGAAGAAGGCGGCGCCAGACGGGCCGCGCGGGTGTCACATGTGCCCATCATCAATGCGGGTGATGGCAGCAGCGGCCAGCATCCCACGCAGGCGTTGCTGGATCTCTACACGATCTACCGCGAGCGGCGTTCGCTCGACGGCCTGACCATCGCGATTGTCGGCGAGCTGGATGGCGGCCGGACGGCGCGCTCGCTGGCCTACTTGTTGAGCAAGTTCGAACGCGTCAAGATTCACTTCGTCAGCCCGCCCGAACTGCAGATGAAGCCGGACATCCTGGCACATCTCGACGAGCACGACGTCTGGTACGACATGCTCCACGACGTCGATCCGATTGTCGGCGACGTCGACGTGATCTACCAGACGCGCATTCGCCCGGATCGGGTGTCCGACCGCGCCGCGCTCTCCCGCTACACGATCAACGCCCGCCTCCTGCGCAAGATGAAGCCGGACGCGATGATTCTCCACCCGCTGCCGCGAACCGTCGAAATCGACAAGGACGTGGACGACGACCCGCGGGCGCTGTATTTCAAGCAGGCCGCCAACGGGCTGGTGGTGAGGATGGCGCTGCTGACACTGCTGTGGGATCGCGACTGAGAGGCGTCTGATGTTGAGTTCTCGAAACCAGCGGCCGGAAGATCATTAGTGACCGTGGCACAAGGCCGGGCGGCTGGAAAACCACTCCCGGAGTGGTTTTGTTGCCACGGAGAATTCAGCAGAAAACCAACCCGGGAGTGGTTTTCGCGATCGGTCTTTCACAGGTGCTTTATGAACACAACAGCGACTCGTAGTCAGTCATTCATCGATATCGAAGAACAGTACGGCGCGCACAATTATCACCCGCTCGATGTCGTCATCGAGCGTGCCGAAGGCGTGTGGGTGTACGACGTGGACGGCAAGCGCTACCTGGATTGTCTGGCCGCCTACTCGGCGGTCAACCAGGGCCATTGCCACCCGGCGATCATGCAGGCGATGCTGGATCAAGCGAAGCGCGTCACGCTGACGTCGCGCGCGTTTCGCAACGATCAGCTGCCCCTGCTCTACAAGGACCTGCACGACCTCACGGGCATGGACATGTCCCTGCCCATGAATTCCGGCGCCGAGGCGGTCGAGACCGCGCTCAAGGCGGCGCGGAAGTGGGGGTACACGGTCAAGGGCATTCCGGCCGACAAGGCGGAGATCATTGCCTGCCGGAACAACTTCCATGGACGCACGATCAGCGTCATCAGTTTCTCGACCGAGGCGCAGTACACGGACAACTTCGGGCCCTTGACCCCCGGTTTCGTCGTGGTCCCGTTCGGCGACGTCGCGGCGCTCGAGGCGGCGATCACGCCGAATACGGCGGCCTTTCTCGTCGAACCCATCCAGGGAGAGGCGGGCATCATCCTGCCGCCGGCCGGATACCTCAAGAAAGCCGAGGCGCTGTGCAGGAAGCACAACGTGCTGTTGATTGCCGACGAGATCCAGTCCGGGCTCGGCCGCACCGGAAAACTGTTCGCCCATCAGTGGGACCACGTCGAACCCGACATGGTGCTGGTCGCCAAGGCGCTCTCGGGCGGCTTCTACCCCATTTCCGTCGTGCTGTCCCGGCGCGAGGTGTTGGGCGTTTTCAAGCCGGGCGACCACGGCAGCACATTCGGCGGCAATCCGCTTGCCTGCGCCGTTGCGCGCGCGGCGATCAAGGTGCTGGTCGACGAGAAGCTGGTGGAGCGATCGGCCGAGCTTGGCGAGTACTTCCTCGGCAAGCTCCGCACGATCTCCAGCCCGGTCATCAAGGAAGTCCGCGGCCGAGGTTTGTGGATTGCCGTTGAGTTGACGGCAGCCGCCAGACCGTACTGCGAGCGCCTCAAGGACGAGGGCCTGCTCTGCAAGGAAACGCACGACCACGTCATCCGCCTCGCGCCGCCACTGGTGATCACGCGGGACGAAATCGACTGGGCATTCCACAGACTGAGGAAGGTGCTAGAGGGCTAGCTCGAATTTCTAATCCCTAATCCCTAACCCCTTGGCGCGCCATAGCCCTTCGACAGGCTGAGGGCGACGGCGGCCTAATCCCGAGAGAGATGCAGTCATGAAACGTATCCGCATCGTCATCATGGGCGCCGCCGGGCGCGACTTCCACAACTTCAACGTGGTCTACCGCAACGACGCCCGCTACGACGTCGTCGCGTTTACCGCGACTCAGATTCCGAACATCGACGACCGGCGCTATCCCGCGTCGCTCGCCGGCAGACTCTATCCGAAGGGCATCCCGATCCTGGCCGAGGAAGACCTCGAGTCCATCATTCGTGAACACAAGGTCAACGAAGTCGTCTTCGCGTACAGCGACGTGCCTTACACGTACGTCATGGGCCGCGGCTCGATCGCCAATTCAGCCGGAGCCAGCTTCAAGATCCTGGGCGCGGCCGAGACGATGATCACGAGCACGAAGCCGGTGATCTCCGTGTGCGCGGTCCGCACGGGTTCGGGCAAGAGCCAGACGACCCGCCGCATCGCGGGCATTCTCCAGGAGCACGGCCTGAAGGTCGCGGCGATTCGGCACCCGATGCCCTATGGAGATTTGGAGAAGCAGCGGGTGCAGCGCTTCGGGTCGATTGCCGACCTCAAGAAGCACAAGTGCACGATCGAGGAAATCGAGGAGTACGAGCCGCATATCGTCAGCGGTACGATCATCTACGCGGGCGTGGACTACGGCGACATCCTGGCGCAGGCGCAGGCGGAAGCCGATGTCATCCTGTGGGATGGAGGAAACAACGACACGCCATTCTACAAGCCCGATCTCCACATCGTCGTCGCCGACCCGCTGCGCGTGGGCAACGAACTGCTCTACCATCCGAGCGAAACCAACGTGCGGATCGCGGATGTCGTCATCATCAACAAGGTGGATACGGCGGATATCAACGCGATCAATCAGCTGCGGCAGAACATCCGCCGGGTCAACGGCCGGGCCACCATCATCGAGGCCGCCTCGCCTATCCTGGTGGATCACCCCGAGCACATCACCGGCAAGCGGGTGCTCGTCGTTGAAGACGGGCCGACGCTCACGCACGGCGAGATGAAGTTCGGCGCGGGTGTGGTCGCCGCCGGCAAGTTCGGCGCCTCAGAGATCGTGGACCCACGGCCCTGGACGGTGGGAACCATCACCGCCACGTTCAAGAAGTACCCGAACATCGGGACGCTGCTGCCGGCGATGGGCTACGGCGACACGCAGGTGAAGGACCTCGAAACGACCATCAACAAGGTGCCGTGCGACGCCGTCATCATCGGCACGCCGATCGATTTGAATCGTCTGATCAAGATCCGGAAACCGACCGTGCGGGTGCGCTACGAACTGCAGGAAATCGGCAAACCCGACCTGATGGATGTCTTGAAGCCGTTCCTGAAGAAACGAAAGTCCTGAGCGCCGGTGAAGGACTGAAGCCGTTTCTGAAGCGGCGGAAGAGCTGAGGCTGCGCGGCTGCGGGGGCACGGCATGCCGTACCCCCGCAGGATTCTATTAGCAAGCGACGAGCGCGTCGGGCCGAGAGTATCCGCCCGCCACCATGCGCGAATGGTGCATCACGAAGGCGATTCGGCGATCCAGAAAACGGCAGCGTTGTCGATCTGGCATCAAGGTACGTTAGCCCCCGATCACCGCGGAAATCTGATTCGCGGCAGCGATGATGGTGTTGGCCTGTTCAACCGTCAACTTCTTGCCTGATTGGGCTCGCGTCTCGTTGACCACGGCCTTGAGCGTGTTTCGCGCCGCCTGATAGTTGCCCGCAGCAACTTCTGCCTGCGCATTCGCCACCTTGTTGGCGAGGCTGCCACCCGGACCCACACCGGCCACGACGACCGCCAGGTCGGCAAGTTGCGATTCGGCACCCCTCACCGTCACCGGGAACGATCCGGTCACCGTGTTTCCGTGAGTGTCGGTTGCAGTGCAGGTCACGGTCGTCATCCCGAGTGCAATGACCCGGCCCGATCCTGGCGCGCACGTCGCGGGCACGACGCCATCCACCAGATCCACGGCCGTCGTCGCGTAGATCACCGTCGCCCCCGACGGGGACGTGGCGTCCACGCTCACGCTCGCCGGCAGATGCAGCACCGGCGGCGTCGTGTCGCGCACGGTCACCGAGACGGTGTCTGCAGACGATCCACCCTGACCGTCCGAGACCGTCAGCGTGATGACGTGTGTTCCAAGCGAAAGTGCGACGCTCGGTGTGGCGCCCGTCGCCGTCCCGAAGGGCCCGGACCATGCGTAGGTCAGCGGGTTCGAGTCGGGGTCGGTCGACGCCGTTCCGTCGAGCGCGACGATAGCACCTGCCGCACTGGTGGCTTCGACCGTCTGGTCCGAGCCAGCATTGGCCACCGGCTCCCGGTTCGACGGTTCGAACGACAACGAGAAGACCAGTGTGCCGCCGTCATTGTTCAGGGCGGCCACCTGGATGAGATACGTCGTGTTTGCCGTGACCCCCACGGACACGAGCCCGTTCGTCAGCGAATTAGCCGCGGTGTACCCTCTAGCTGAGTAGTAGGTGTCGTCGGAGCAGGCGTTGGGCAATTCGGCGACCGAACCGCAGGTCCCCGAGGTCACCGACACGACCGTATCGTAGCCGCTTCCGAGTCCCTGCACTGTCAGGGTGCCGTCGAAAACCGGCGTGAATCGGTACCACACCGTCTTGGCGGGCAACCCGTACCCGCATGACTGGATGGGGTCACTCGATGACGTTGTTGTCTGAAGCGTTGAAACCGCCTCAGCATACGGCGTCGTCGTGATGTCCGTTGCGTTCGAGCACGAGTCGTTGAGGGCCACCTGAGCCAGGTTGAGCGCGAAGTTGATCCCGCCAGTGGTCGACCCCAAAGTGACTGCAGCGGGCTCGCCTGTTCGGATATCGCAATTGAGACAGGGCTTCCCGCCGCTCACCTGATCGATGTATCCCAGCTTGTTGCCGGTTCGCACGTAGTACGTGCCCGTTGAGAGGCCGGTCAGCACGTAGGCGCCGGTGAGGTCGGTCGAGGCCGTAGCGGCCTGCGTCATGCCGTCCGCGTAGAAGGCCGTCAGGCGAACGCCTTCGAGCGACGTCCCTGACGCGCTGGTGACTTTGCCGGTGATGCGCCCTCCCGCCATCAGTGAAAAGTTGATACCCGCCGTCGTGCTCGGAGCCGTAACTGGAACGGGTGCGCCCTCGGATCCAATTCCTGTGTAAGGAAGGTCCTTGTAGGCTTGGTTGGCAAACCCCTGTGCGTTGCTGGTCCGCACGGAGTACTGTCCACTCGGAAATGCCGGCGACAGGTATTGGCCTGCCGCGTCGGTCGAGACGGTGCCGGCCACACCACTCCCACTCGAGATCTGGATGGTGACCGACCTGAGAGGCGTACCGGTGCCTTCGTCGGTCACCATGCCGGAGATCCGCCCGCCTTTCGACAGGACAAAGTTCGTGGTGACAGCCAGATCGTTCGGGCCGACGACGATCGGTGTGCCCACCGCAGCCGGGTTGGCTACGAAGATCGAGACCTGCTGGTCGTAGATCTGATCGACATATCCTTGCGAGTTGGACGTGCGCAGATAGTAAGTACCGGCGGACAGCCCACCAATTGAGTAGGCACCGTCGGCACTGGTA
>Ga0334722_10001356_pt1 | contig 30916 bp, 48 predicted proteins | sample C3_bottom_MG_FD_207210 | JGI IMG/M metagenome (GOLD analysis project Ga0334722, IMG submission 207210) | Sediment microbial communities from Yellowstone Lake, YNP, Wyoming, USA - C3_bottom | ecosystem: Environmental > Aquatic > Freshwater > Lake > Sediment | place: USA: Wyoming | collected... | reverse complement strand
CAGAGCCGATGCCGCCTCCCGCTTGAGGAGGCCGGCGGCCGCCAGCCTCTCCACCGCAACGAGGGCCCTCTCGCCGTACTTGGATTTATCCTTCAGGAAGTCCTTGCCCAGAACCTCCTTGTATATCCTGCCCAGCAGATGCGACTTAGCGGCCTCGGCCAGCTCCGGCTTGTCTATGGCCTTACGTAGGAGCTCCAGCTCCACTAGGTCTGAACTATCATGGCTCGGATCCCGACTCATAGTTAGGGGAAAGAGCATGGCTAAAAGATTTCACCTAAGCGAGGGGGTTGATCAGCAACGGCTTCACGTGCTTGCGGAACGACTCCACAAAGTCGATAGGGCGGAGTACTTCACCCGACGCATGTCGCACAACGAGCGAGTAGTCGTGGCCGTATATTTCCACATTGTAGCCGCGGTTTGGGCATATATCCATGGCGAAGTCCCGATAGTTGAGTGTGATGCTACGATCTATGTCGGCTATCCGCATGCACTCGATCGAGCTTTGAGAGGGGCAGGGGACGTGCGAGAACAAGTCGTACTCGAAGGCGATCAGCGCATCAGCTATGTTACCTATAGTGACGTCCCGCCTGACGGACTCAGCAAACGTCGATAACCGAGCTATGGCGGCCTTGATCTCTATCTCGGGCGCCTCTATGGATATTGTCACCTCTACGGAGTCGGATACGTTGCCCACGTCGCGGCTTGTGGAGAATGAAACCCTCAACCCGCGCGCGGTTAAGCCGTCCAGCACGCGGTTCAGGTCGGATATTGTCATATTCATCAAGGCTTCGCGGGAGTCAGCAAGCACGGCTAGTGCATTGTGGATCGCTTCGATCCGATCCATGGCCTTGAAAAAGTGGGGATTTAAAAAGATTGCGGGCCGGAGCTGGGCGTCCCGGGATCGGCGCTTGGCAAGCCCGGCAACGCTGGGCATAAACCAAGCAACTTGTTGACCTCCGTGGACAACGCCGTATCCAGATCGGCGCTGACCTCCTCCCCGCCCTAAAGGATGAGGTTTTCTAGATATTTATCAAATGCGGTACAGCTCAGCGCATTCGTCCATCAAACGACGCCATCTATGCGACACATCGCTGTACCATACGTAGCCAATCGGAAGCTTTGATATAGAGCTCCCGTATGCGCGCGCCAACTCGTCGCGGATCGCCCATACGCTCTTGGCTATATTATATGCGGAGCTGGGATTTATGAACAGCCTATCGTACACTATGATCGGCCTGGTCGCCGAATGTTTGAGGTATATAGCCCAGATGCCGTCGCGGTGGTTCAGCGTGTGCAACATATTAGCGATGCCCCAATTCACATGCGATGAAATGATCGCCACTCCATATCCATGATAGCAAGGCGAATTGATTATGGTGAAGCCCACGGCCATCGGCGAGGGCATGTCCGTATCGATGTTGTATGACGATTTGTATTCGGCCATGAGCTGACCTATATCGCTGATGTCGAGCTGTGGGTTGCACATTATCCTGTCGGATATCGATTGCTTTTCTTCGAAGGACATGATGGTGGCGAAAACAGTAATTTATAAAGATTTCGCGTTTATGCCCAGCGGCCTCCTCCCCGCTGGGGTTATGTCTTATCTATTACCGTGAAGGTCTTTATCTTGGGAAGATATGCTATATGGAGCGGTTCCAGCATGCCGATCACGGGCAACATAGGTATGGCCCACCACGCCTTAGAGTTGAAGATCCCTTTTACGTATGCCGATATATAGTATGCCGCGGCCACGAGGCCAAATGTGCTCGTTATGTGGAGGATGATCCAAGCCGGTGAAAACAGCATCGATGTGAGGATCCCGAAGATGCTCCGCGCCGCCCCGGCCGCAACTGTAGCTGGGTGAGCGCGAGGTAGCTCCATCCATATGCCCTTAGTCCACCTGGCTCTTTGCCTGATGAGATCCTTTATGGAGTTCGGGCTCTTTATCGATACTCTAGTCGAGACCTGCCATGTCTTGTAGCCTCTTTTGTACAGCAGTTGCGAATATACGAAGTCCTCCACAAGGCTGTCCGTAGGAAACGGCACCTCGGAAAATACATCGCCCCGTATTATGAGGAGCTCTCCGTGCATGCCGTATATCGGACGGCCAAGGATGCTTGTCGATAACCTGAAGAACGTCAGGTCGTCCCATAGCCTGACGTGGTCGATAATATACGCCAGCTTGGATCTGCCCGGCCTGGGTACGAGTATTCCATTCGCGGCGGCATACCTACTGTCAAACGGCGGAAGCTCCTCAAGGAATCTGTCGTCCAGCGGATATGAGTCGTCGTCGAGTATGACGTACCACATGTCGGGCCGCGCATATCTCTGTCTGAAGTACTCGATTGCTCTCCCCTTGCACGGCTTCCCAGGGAAGTCCTTCGGCACTTTAACTACACGAGCGTGCTTCTCTATCTCAGAGGTGATCGATGGATCGGCGGGTTCATCCACGACTACGTATATGGGCGCCCACGGAAACCTCTCAACAAGGTTCGCCAGAACCTCTCTAAGTGCAGGCATAACCGATGGTTTAGCTATGGTCGGTATCACGAACACCACGTTTCTGGCCTTAGCTCCCGTGCGGCGCGGCCTATAGAAAAAGTACGCCAATAGAGCGATCACCACCATCAAACCATACACAGTAAACGCTATGTCGAATACGGCTTCTAGAGGACTCATTTCCTATCCGCCATTATTCGGCTTGCCGGACTTCGGCATTTCCACCAGGACAGCGAGCGTCACCTCGATCGGATCATGTTCATCAAGCATGGCCATAACAATACGCCGCTTTTTAAGCGTGACCACAACCTGCGGGCCTCGCCGCCAAAGGCTTGGGATCTCTTCCCGAGCGGCTCACAGGCCTGCATAAGAGGAATGCACGGGCTTAAATGCCTATCGTTCAGCATGCGGGAATGCAGGGCAAGAAAGCTGAAGCGGTTGCGCCATAGCGACCACCTGCTTAAGGCCGCAAAAGTTTTAATCCCCCAATTTTCTGTGTTCATGTCTGAGCGGCAAATAAGGGACTTACTAGCTATGCTTCAAGCTAGGGAATCCCGAGCTATCAAGAAGATGGCCGAGCTTTTGAAGATCAGCCGCGATGATGCTGATGCCATAGCTCAGGCGGTGTGGTTGGCTCAAGATAGGTTGTGCCCCGCCTATGCGGCGTGGGCGGCATACCATGTAGTAGGACTGAAGTATGGTCACAGAGCAGGCGTCACATCGGCCGCAGGAGTATTGATATGCTCGTGTGGGCTCCTAAACTTGGATGCCCTAATCAGATGCGCCGTAAGGAGGTGCCAACACCCCAACACATGGGTAGCCGATATCCTGTGGGCATCTCTGATACGAGACGCTGACACTGTGGCCGCAGTTGCAAAAGAAATGGGCGACCTAATCGGCCTGAACGGCGATATAAAGAGCTACATCAGATGGGAGTTCCTTTACAGTGATATTGAGGGGAGTCTGGAGTACATCCTAGAAGATAGTGAGGGAGTACTCATGGGCAAGTTGATGGCTAAAGCTTGCCATCCCCCTAATCAGACCTCCTCTCAGCCCTAAGAGTAACACTTTCAATTATTTGTCGTAAGATCGGCAGAGCCGCGGCCCCGTTTTTACCCCAGTCGGCCCCCTCCCCACTCCACGGGTATGCAGTTTGGCTGGGCGGCCGCGGCTCAACCTGTACATGCTCGTGAGATTAAATATTTTGCGATGAGGTCGAGGATCCTACCACACCTCTATCTTCATCAGGGGAAATACCGCATCCACGTCGTCATCCCAGCTCTCAGCCTCAAAGTCGATGGCCCAGATCCCCCATTCATCTGCAAAGATGACGACAGTTCCGCGGCCTACCACCACATATTTGGGCTCGCCCTGCCTCACCGTGATCGACAGGACATCGACCTCCCTATCGTAGTGGGCCTGCACCTGCTGGGGTTGGCAGTCATGATTGGGTTGGCCGACCGCGGCCTGTGACTCTATCCGTATGGGCTCCGCTATGGCGTTGCTCCACTCGTTGGTATAAGCATTGCGAGCCGTAACTATGAAGCTCATTGGACTGATCCCGAATCAGGATTTTTAGCTTTACCGATTAGCTTACCTCCTCCCCGCCCTAAATTGCTATGCTTTCAATTATTTTAGATCAGGCCCAGGTTCATCAGGATGAACGAGTAGGGGAAAGACTTCAGGGTGCCGGCCGTCTGCGTGACCGTGATCTTATACGCGGCGTTGTAGGGCAGGGTCTTGCTGTGGAAGCGGATTATGGGATCCGCAACCGGTGCGGCGTAGCTGGCAGTTATGTACGTGTAGTAGTTCGTGCCGTCGAGAGCAATATACTCCCTTATGGTGACGTAGTCGCCCGCCTGGAGCTGGGACAAGTTTATGTAGCCCTCGACCACGTAGTCGTCGGGCTGGGGAGATATACTGACCACATTGGTCTCTACGTTGAGGCCGGATGGCGATGCCGTGCCTGTATATCGCGTCTTGTTGGCTATTACGTACGGCATGGCCTAGCTAAAGCTGTATATGTAGTAGCCATACTTATCGCCATCCCACATGCTGTCGCCGAATGCCACATCTATACTATCATTGCCATAATCTATTACATATAGATTCCAATTATTGCTCTGCTTATGACGCGACATTATATCTGTAGTAATAGATAGCTGTACAACTGTAGCGCGTTTATCGGGCTCCTTACCGCTCCGATGTATGCGCTCGAACATATTTATGCTGATCTGCCGCTGTGTAACCTGCATATCATTTACCGCCACGTTACTGCCTAACGGCACGATTAAACCCTTACTGTCGCGCTGGATCCACAGCCTAACCTCGTTGTCCCATTTGGCTATAACCGTATTGGCAGTCACATGTTTAGATACATCGAGCATGACTTCAGGCACCGGCGGCTTGGTCGCAACTTGAAACCTGAAATTCGTGTTGTCGATGCCGCGCTGAATAGATGCCCACTGATTCCAATTGGCCGACCAATCATCTTGATAGCCGTATAATATGTTATATATTCCATTTGGTATATTTGTAATCATATTGTAACTAACCCCTGGATTTGCTGGAGTAAAACTGTACATGGGCGGATTGGTGAACACTATATAACCGCTCAACGGATTGCCATATGATCCGTTGCTGTAACCCAATCCCGACATAGACCAGCCTATATTGACCCACGGATATGAATCGTTGCGTTTAACTTGATCCAGGTTGTTCTTATCAAGAATTACGAAATGCAGATTGGCCCTTGTGGCGTTATATCCGTGATATGCGCCGACCCGCGCGACGATGTTGAGCCGCGATGATATCGGCATGTTCTGCTTGAGTAGCCAGCCGTAAACGTAATCGAGCTGAGTGCCATTGCCCTCATAACTGCGTTTATGTCCAGTCGCGGGCTGATCCAGCTGAATAGTCGGTGGGGCCGAGTAGTTGGTATAAGAGAGGCTATTGTTGAAATAATGCGGCGTTGTGTCGCTCCACGTGTGATCCACTAGTGGCGCAGGATCGATCACATATACAGTACTGCCATCAGGCGTATACCTTAACTGCTTCAAGTCCCCTCTAAGCCATATCATGCCGCTTGTAAGCGGCGATGGGTCTGATGTAACCGGATTTAACACCAAGTAGTTAAGCTGAAGCTTCGATGGCGTTATGCTGGCATCAGGATGGTCTATCGGTACCTTCAGCCTGTGATAATCCAACACCAAATCGGGCATGCGTATAACTAACGTCTGAACTTAAAATCAATCCGCTTATTTCAGCGATGTCGTCGTGATATACACGCCATAGCTCGATGTCAGGCATGCGTATAACTAACTGCCGTGCCTGTATATCGCGTCTTGTTGATTATTACGTACGGCATGTATTACACAACATGCACATATATTAATATGAAAAGACAATAGTCGTAGGCAGATCCGGCTGAACTGGCGGCGGGTCGTAGATCGCGACGTGGTGGACGAGGAACGATGTGGTGCCGCCGTTGGGCTTCCAGATGCCTAGCATGAGTTGCGAGATCGCCGACGGCGTGTATGCAGTGTCGCTCGCGCTCAGCGAGATGCCCAAGCTGTTGTAGAGGTAGAGGTACGACTGCGTCGTGTAGAGCCACTGGAATGTGTGGTAAATGTTTCTGTAGTTGCTACATGCGAGAGATGTGGATGTGAGGTATGTCACCGAGCCGCTGGAGACTTTGGCTATGAAGTGGTTTGAACCGCCGTAGCCGAAGTTGCTCGCCGCGTAGCCGTTTCCGGCAAATGGCGCTGTTAAGCTGTTGCCGAGCCCTACGGCGAAGTCATTGCCGCCACTACAGCCGCAACACTGCAACACGTCGTATACTGTATGCACCGCCGCGCCTATGGACAGCGGCGTGGCGCTCCTCACCAGCCCCATGTTGTTGTTTGCGTTTGACGATAGCGTCATTGTCAAGCCGTTGTTGACTGATATTGAGCCGCCGTTCAAGTTCTGCGTCCAGGCAGGCGATAACGTAGTTCCAGCGAAGTTATCATAGAGCAGAAACATCGAACTGCCGTTATCCAGCTGGCCGTAGGGTATGGCATACATCTGCTGACCCGCCCATGCCGATATGCCTACCGTCTTACCGTCGGCCAGTATGTTGCCGTATGAGTACAGCAGGTATAGGGTATACGTAGATTGAGCGCTGATCTGATTGGTTTTTACAAACCAGTGGTGGTATACGCCATCAAACACACTGTACCACGACGGAGCAAGTGTGCCAGTCTGTGGGTCAAGAAACGCTATGCGCCTGGCGTCCACAGCGGTGTTGAGCCAATACTGCAGGTACGAATTTTGTATGGCTATATGTTGCACGTGCGGCTGTGCCGTATTATATGCAGTAGGATTAGAGATGGTGATCGCGAATGCCTTAACGTCGCGATATGCGCGCCATAACTCAATATCGGGCATGTGATTAATGTTTGGACTTAAAATTAATCGTACCTAGATTCGGCGGCTCGTTGCCATAAGTTGCTGTTACGTCGGTGGTTGCTGTTGTGGCGGTGACTGCTTAGCCAAAAACGCTACCTGTAAGCTATCTGGATTCTGAACTACGGATATCGTATAGTCTTCAGCTACATCGTTGGCATCCAGCGGCCATTGTTTATTTATAAGGTCAAACATATCATATACACGTTTTGCTTTTACATCTATTATATATTTATTCACAACAAATATATTTTGATATTTGAAATGCCTAAACGGCGGCGTAATATACAGGTTATTGGCTTCTGTCACACCTAACGGCATAATGTCGAACGACGATGTATCGATATTGTAGTACAGCAGATACTGCTGACCGTTGTTATCTATAAGCGTAAATGCCGCAGACTGGTCGCAGAACTGCGGCCCTGTGGACGGCGTAATGGTGCATGCCGAAGTGGCATTGACTACATACAATCCCTTAGGTATGTCCATCAACTTTATGAGTGTGCCCGATTTGTAGTCGAGCTCATACAGTGTATAGCGCAGATACCAATATTGGTCAAAGTCCCACGTAATAATGTATTTAGTTATGGTCGTTATAGGCGCATTGTTGAATGTTATCGGCAACTTATTCATTGTACCATCTGATGATACATAATATGCGTAATTGTATGCATATAATATTACCTCGGTATCAGATATAGGTACTAGACAATAGTAGCTACCTTCAGGTGGTTGTAAATTAAACGTTTTATATTGTATTTGTAATGTATTTAAGTCTAATATGCCTAATCCATATAAATAAACTGACGTACTAAATGCAAATAATAGCTTATATGGATACATATATTTTGCAAAATAGATAGAGGAATAATCACCTATACCGCTCACTGGGAATAACTGTGTAGTCCCATTCGAACCGACCCTATATATGCCGTTATAGGCCACCACTATATAGTCGGAGCCATACGGAATGGTCATTAATACACTATTATATCCTATATCGACCGGGAAGGGCAACTTAATTACACGTCTTACCGACGGCACGGACATGTTAAATAATCCTAGCCATACTTTCCAGTTCCTTACATATAAATCCTACTATAGGTATCCTGTCTGTGACGCGCTTTATGCATAATATGCCCAGTAGCAACATGGATGATGCCGCCACGGCCGCCACTGTGCCCAATACAGGCAGGGCTGACGATATGTCTGAAACCATGTCATTAAACATGTTGGCAACGCCAGAGATGAGTGGAGATAGGTCGAGCTGAGTGGATGGAGATGGCACCAACGAGATTTCGTAGACGTAAAGATTTTGCGAGACTTGACTTTGACTGTTCGGATACGACATAGCCTATCCGTCGATCTGAACCTGCACTGATGGATCGCCCGACCTAGATGTACTGCGGCGCCTTGTATTGCAAGCTGACATGACAACGCCATATAGTATGATTTAATAGAACTCGCTCTGCATTAGGATCAGCTTCAAAATATCCTGAGCGGATAGAGTTTTAAACCGCCCTTTTGTTCCGCACATGCTCAATAAAGCCGCTATCAGGCCACACATAGTCACCATCGTATCGATCTCCATATTAGTCGTGGCTGTGGGCGCGGCCATACTCATGATAATGGCGCCGGCCTTGAGGCCCTACCTCGTGTTCATCGATCCCGCCATAGCCACCGCTTATTCCTTGGCCGTGTATTGGTTGAAGGGGGTGATAGATGAGATGACAGATGAGGAGGTGCTCAGGCTCAGCATGATCGAGGTGTGCGCCGCGGTCATAGCCACGCCGGTTGCGACATTTATATCGCTCCTGACCCCCATACTGCTTATCATGATCGATAGCAACGGCAGTTTGCTGTACTTCATCGCGTGGCTACTTACGGCATTAATCTATCTTCTGGTGCCTGATGGGGAATAGGCCGATATCAGAACACGATCCCTATTACTTTACACAACAACGACAGCACCGGCACACGTCCAGATAGATCTGCGGCGCACATGACGCCCAGCGCCGCAGTCATCACGATAGCTACCCCAATTATCGCTCCGACTATGCCTAGAGCTGAGCTTATGGATGACAGTGTTATGTTCATCATCATAGAGAACCCATCGACCAGCTGGGTTACATTGAGGTTCTGATTGTACGGCAAAACGAGGGGATACGACATATACGTATAGCCGCCTAGCTATTTAAAACGGTCTGATCCAGCCACGGCTTCTCGGGGAGGGGGCCGTGGGCCTTCTCGGCGTCCTCTATGGCGTATAGGCGGCAGTCCTGCCCCTCGGGAACTTTAGCACAGAAGTCGCGGTGTAGCTGGGGGAGGTCTTGCCACACCAGCCTGGCGAGGGTGGGCCAGAGCCTCCACGCTATTGCGAAGATCTGCCAGCAGACATGCCTTATCTCGGCCTGCGCCGCCGCGGCGCACCTCAGGGGGACGAAGTTGAGGAGGAGCTCCCTCGCGTTCATCTGCACTGCGAACCTCACGGCCGCCGCGTTGGGGAGGGCCATCCTGGCATACTCCGGCTTGAAGGAACGCCTCAGCGCCAGGTAGTCCCCGTAGGCCCTCTTGAGGATCTCCTCGGGGAAGCCCGCCGGCACCACGAACCGCACCTCCCTCTTGGAGTAGTCCACGTACCGTTGCGACTCAGACCAGTAGGACGCCAGCCTGTGCCTTATGAACTGGGTGTGGCAAGCCCTACTGCACTCCACCAGGAGCTGTGCCCCCATGAACTCGAAGACCGACCAGTGGCCCTGCCTGTAGAACCCCGACACCCTCTTATCAACGACGTCCTGCGGCTGGGCCTTGAGGGCATCCTCGACGGATGTCCCTCTATACAAGATGTCGGTCAAGGCCGATACAAGCGCCTCAGAGCCCCATGACGATATGAGGGCCACCTTGGGCGTATTGTACACCTTCATAGCTACTGCTCAGCTATCAAGGTGTGGTCGAGCGCTACGAGCATACTATACAACGCATCTGCATCTATATGAATCCCGCGGACTTCCTCGTTAGGCATGTATCCCGACGCGCAATCCTTAAAAACGTTTTCTATCGCAATCCACATGCCGGTGCTGACAGGGGACAAAATAAGGGAGCTCATCAAAAATGGATCGCTTTTTATCGATCCGCTGTATCATGATACGGTACGCGAGAACGGGCTGGATCTCCGCATAGGGAGGGAGTACGCGATATATGCGTACGAGGGGGCCGCCATAAGGCCGTGCGAGCTGGCTGAGGGCGAGGCGAGGCGGCACTTCAGAATCGTCAAGGAGGCGGACGAGATAGCGGTGCCCCCGAGGAACTTCGTCCTCCTGACCACCGAGGAGTACGTCAAGATGCCCAACGACGTGGTCGGCCTAGCCAACCTCCGCTCCACGCTGGCCCGCTACGGCCTCGTGATACCTCCGACGGTCGTCGACGCGGGGTTTGAGGGCAACATAACCATAGAGGTCGTGAACGAATCCCCCAACACGATAGTCCTCAGGCCAGGCCTCCGCTTCCTCCACCTGATCCTGGTCAGAGCCGAGGGCGCGGCTAAATACCTCGGCACGTACCTAGGTCAGAGGGGCGTGACCCCGCCCAAGGGGCTCAGGGCTGAGTGTTGACCCCCTCCCCACCCTGAGGGGTGGGAGTTCCCCTTGAGCGGATCGTGGGTTTGCGGTTTACCGCATTCATCCTCACTGCCTCATAGCTGGTGGGATTTACCCACCCTGCTCCGCTCATCCAGCGGTAGACTGCAGGCTGGGCCTTCAGCCCATTACCCCTATCACTCACAGACTGCACTCGTTCTGCTTGGTTTTGACTACATATGCGCATACCTCTACCTCGTTTCTGTCGTTGTACATTGGATATATGATCAGCTCGCAGTTATTCGGCGGCGATTGGAGATACTCAGTAAAGCTGTCGTAGCCTTGATAGTACAGTGGCTTCAGCTCCAGCCACATCGGCGTGCGCATGAGGCATCCTATAACTATGCCGTTGGCCATCATTTTGGCCGCCACTTCACGCGTCCACGACGCATACGACATGTCGTGTATATCGCGTGGTATATCTACATACATATTATCTACTTTGTAATACATAGTCCTAGAATCAATTAAATCAAATAAATATATTTTATCGGTGTTTGGCACTATCCCATATAGAGCCATTATCAGCCCATAGCCAAGCGGTTCCAAGTATGAGGCGTATTCATGGAGCAACTTCTGCTCGAATGTGAACAGGAATTGTGCGCCATGTGCGGCCACCTCGTCCGGATGTTTCGTCATCACTATGGCGTGAGCCATCTCGTGAAACAGCACTATCAACAGCCTATTGATGTCATGTTGAGATTCTCTATCATACACGGCGCCGTTCGATTTAAGATGCCTGACTACTCTGTCTAGCAGGTCTATGTTGAGCGATATCTCTATGCCGCAGGGCACAGTTGTGGTCACGCCTAACTCAGTAGTGTACCCGCTCCTGAACTTAAGCGAACACAGATTGTCCAGATTGGATAGACCGCGGGCCAGCGCCAGCAAATAGCGAGACGCCCTAATCGCATACTTAGTAGTAACCATCTTGGTCTTATCGTACTTAGACGCCGCTGACGCTATGAAGTCAGACGATTGCACAAACGGTACATCGGAGAACAAATTGTTGCTGATCAGCACGTAGGTGTCTGGCATCACCTTTATGACCTCCTCTACGTCGACCAGCGACATGGCAGTGCTCAGCCTTATCACCTTAGCGTTATCTATTCTCAGCAACCCCAGCTCCTGCAATGACTTCACCAGCGTCTGCTCTGCGGTCTGCCTGGTCACCGTGACCGGCGTGGGATCGAGCTCAATAGCTTCAATGTCCGAATAGCGAGGCTCAATGAAGATGTAGTTGAGGCTTGAGCTCCTCGTCATCTTCATGTCGTGCGATATCAGCTTAGTCAGGAGCTTCTCCGAGTATAATACTGTCTCAGCGTATTTGCGCATTATGAACAGCTCGGTGCTCCTGCGATCCGTAGACGTTGGAGCAAAGGGCAAGTTGTAGGTGAACTCATGACAGAATCTGGAGCCAATGGTGAAGCCTGGCTGACAGAACTTGATCGCATTGTCGGCTTCACTCAAATTATCTGCGAGCAGTAGGTCGCGCAGATATATGCGCCTACCTATATTATCTGCATCATAAGTGACTACGTAGGTATCTATATAGCCCATGGATACTGCCTTCTCGACGTCTTCACCTTTTACTTCTGTGTTGGGCACGCTGTATATGATATCAATCAGATGCCTCAGGTACGCCTCTTTGCCCATTATCTCGCTCGCCCTGACGACCTCGTACTTTATGTTGCTGTAGCGCAGTAGATCGAGATACGTGCTGAACACCATGCCGGCCACCTTCTTGGTGTCTGATGCTATGATTGCTCTAGCCACGCCGCGGTCTATATCTGAAAACGGGCTGACTGCGTGAACCGCCACTGTAGTGAACCCATGTCTATCCAGATGCGACTCACCGATCAGATATACGAGCTCGTACACGTGGGTGTGGTTGAGTATGAAGGGCACTATGGAGTACGCCACTACTCCCTCTTCGCCTCGGTACTGAGTATGGACGGCTGTAACGTATTCGCCGCTCATGGCATATACCGACAGGGCGCCCTTGAGCCCCTCGCCGAATATGCCGCGGTATCTGATGGCGTCCACGCGCTTCCTTGAGAATCCGTAGTATAGGGCCGTGGGCGATATGCCCGGGCCCGTATCGGCAATGCCCATCATGTGATCGTACTGCCACCGCGATGTATACGGCGTCTCCATGTACATGAGCAAGTTGGGCCTGTAGCCCATCGGCGCTGGCGTGCCGTTGGGGCCGCTGGCATCTGCGGCGTTCTGTATGTGCTCGCGGAGTGCATTGTATATGTTCCACGCGCGGGCGTCGGTGTAGTGTTTGGCAGAATGCATTGATCTCACTATGCCTATAGGCGTCATCTTGAGCCAGTCTGCCAAGACGTCCATCCGCCTGCCGTCCACAGCTATGTTGCCCAGGTACAGCTGTCCTAGATATTTGCCCACGTCGGTATCTATAGGTATTCGCGCTTTGCTGAATATGTTAGTTATCTCATTGGACATCAGCTCTGCTGTTGCTTGCGCTTCTTGACCGTGATTATCGTTATGCGGTCGCCGTGCTTGATCACGACGTCCTCAAGCTCATCAGAGGGATTATCCTGAGCGCTCATACAGATGACCGGACGTCTTAATTTAAACGGCTAAAAGGTCGGATACTCCAGTTCGAGCTGGGCGCTGTAGCACGTGCGTCTGAATACGCAGTAGTTGCAGTGGGGCCCCTCCTCCCTTGGCGGCAACGTGCCGTTTGCGATCGATTCCTCAAACACGGCGGCACGCTTACGCATATCGCTGAGCGTGGCGTCCACGTCCACGCTGTCCACGATCTCAATATACCACGTCTTGAGCATGAAGTCCATGACCAGCAGAACGCCCTTAGGCATACCGCCGTTGAGCTTGGCGTCTATAGCCATGTAGTACTTCAGCTGGCGCCGGTAAAACGGAAGGAACGGATTGTGCACAGTGCTGTTCTTGGAGAACTTGAACTCGAATATCAAGCGGCTGTCGCCGTTTACGCAGTACAGATCGACCCTGCCGCCTATGCCGTCGATCTCAAGCTTATACTCGGGCTCGCACCGCCAGCCGCGCTTGGCCATGTGATCAACCATGCGCCTGCTGAGCCATGCGTGGTTCTCGGTGCCATACAGCATCTTGTCGTTTATGAAGTCCATCTCGTTGGAGCGGGCCCTATATACTGCGGCGCGGAGGCATGTGGAGAGCAATGACGCCATGGGCTTGCGCTTGGATTCGATGTACTCATGCGATATTGATCTCAGAATGTCATGAATGTAGTCCAAGCTGTCGGCCATGATCAATAGATGGAGGCAAATTAAAAGCTCGACGTCGGTGCGCCCTTACCTCAGCTATAGCTATGTAGCGACCATCTGCCGTCCACGGGCTCCAGCTTGAATAAAGCCGCATCCGGCACCTTTACCGACGCCACATCACTGCGCCGCGTGGTCGCGAACAGCACTATGCCGCGGTTTTTGGCCATCGAGGCTATCTCGTTCAGCGTATCGGCGTAATTGTCGTCGAGGTAGTTGTCCACGTCATCTATAACCACCACGGCGCCTTGCGGCGCCCGGTTGATCGCCGCGAATATTACCTCCATGTTGGTCATGCTGTCGTTTGATGCCGCAAACGAGTTGATGTCGATGTCCAACGCGGCCAAATCACGCATCATGAAGTCCGCATCGACGCCCAGAAGAGACCTCAGATATCCGGCAATCATGTCCTGAAGCGAGTCCATGATGGATGATATCAGCGATGATGTCTCACCTGGCAGTGATTCAAAGACCGCCCTGCCCGACGTGATGAACCGCAGGGACGTTATGTATGCCACTCTGTGGGACGGCAGGTATATCGACATAGGGCCGTTGGTTCCTACCACCCGAGTCTGAAGCGGCCTATCCGGATCTATCGTGAATTCGGCGTCGCTGGATCCGCTTATGCGTATAGTCGCTTTGCTCTTGGGCAGGATGCGAACCGCCGATTTGTGGCCGCTGTATAGCTTGATGGCCGCATAGACGTATCTGGCGAGGGTGGTCTTGCACGACTGGTTGGGGCCATATATTATGTTTATCGGCTTGAGCTCAACATCTGCATCACCGCTGATGCACGGTATGCCGCTTATGGTTATCCTCATGGGCATCATTGCTTAACCGATATTTCCCTCTTCATTTTGGACACGGCCTCAGCCAGATCCTCGATCCTGTAGCAGTGCCTGTCGGCCACAACGCGCTCGATCAGGCTGTCGATATGTCTCACCGTACGGTAGAATTCCGAGCTATGCTCCGCGAAGTTGTACCCGCGCCTCACACACCACCTCACGAAGTCGTTGAACCTCAGGCATGCCACGTTACCCCTCGATTTGGATATCAGGTGTTCTATGTATTCCAGCGCAACTTGCATGTGATGGGCACCAACAACTATTTAAAAGCGTTTAGAACCATCTGCGCTCTACCATGAGCACATCGTTTGGAACCTTATAGCCGAAGTGGCGCATGACGTATTGGCCGTACTCCTGCCATATGGCGTTGACCTCACTCACATCGGCCGATGGTATGCGGCGCTGGAACTGCGTAGCCACTGTGGGCCCGGTGGGCTGGCGTCCGGGCACCACGTCGTATGGATACTGAGGCGTCTGCACGTTGCACGCCGCCTGCACCGATGGGCGCGAGCCGCGAGCCATAGATAGTATAAAGTTGCACATGCGCATACTGCCGTACATTATATGCACCAGGTGGTATGAGCGGGACGGATATGCCGTTGACAGCTCCACATGCGATACGTTGCCTCCAGCTATGACCCGTTGCAGTGAGTCGTACTGCATCATATCCCCGGACACCATAGCGTAGCCGAACGGAGGCACGTTCCAGTAGAGATATACGTCGCCCGCATCTACGAATAAATCCACGACCGATTTATCCAATGTGCCGAACGATAAATTATGCATGAACTCGTATATCGCCCGCTTCGCATCCTGTTTGATCGGATGCGGTATACGTTTCGACTTACATAACGGCTCCACAATATTATCGGCGGGAAATATTTAATATTAAATATCTGGGCTAGCGTAGCATCTTGGCTATACGCATGAAATACGCCTTATTGTAGCCCGCCACTGCGGCCGCCTCATCATATGTGGCCAACCTCTTCTTGATCAGAGCTATGGCCGTTTCAGTCCTGTATTGGAACAGCTTGGCGGCCAGCTTACTGGTACAGAGCCCGTACTTGAAGCAGGCGTAGGTCATCAGCTGTTCCTTGCTCAATTTGCTCACTAAATTGGCCACAGTGCGTAGCTTGGCACAGTTATATTCATCGCAGAACGCGTCGTAGTGCCGCTCGATCGCATCGTCGTCGAATCCGCATATCTGGCTTCCGCCCGATATGATATCCTCGCTGTCCAGCCTGTCGAGCAGTTCATCTAGACCTTGTATCGTTATGCCCTTGTCGCCGACCGATATATCTAGCTTGTAGTTCGTCATCTTGCTGTACAGCGCCATGGCGTAGTCCAACTGCCAGCGCCACAGGCAGTTCTTGATGTACAGTATCGATAGCAGAAGATACCTCATTCCTCATCGCTGTCATCTGATATCATATCCTCAGATATCCTAGATAGGCAGTACAGATTGGATAGAACCCGCATGGTCATGAAATACGCAGTGTTTGCATCGCCGACCCACTTTATTTCGTACTGCTCACGGGTTCTGTCGCTGTATATCATAACAACCCTCACACGCCTCCCCGATGATAGCGTGGATAGGATGGCCATTATGGCCAAAGGTGCGCCTAACACCGACATCAAATATATCGGCCTGCCATCGACCATGTAGCCGAACGTGGAGAAGTAGTATCCGGCTATCTCCTTGGCGGTCTCGATCACGTTAGCGGCATTTACATAGCCATCCTTGATGGGAGGTATATATTTCAGGGCCGCACTCACATCGTCATAGCTCATTTGCGACAAAGTATGGGGCAACACACCGGCATTGATGACATCATAGTCGTTGTCGAAAACCTCGCGGAACTCGGACTTGCAACGTATGTTGGCATGCGCCTTCAATACAAGGCCCTGCTCATCTATATCGCCCGATTCCTCGATCGTGGCAGAACAATTCGGAGTGAAAATCCATATTCCGGCCTCACCCATGACTACGAGTATAGACCGGAATAAATAGATTGGGGAAAAAAGTGGGGGTTGTTTAGAACAGACCGGAGAACCAGTCCCAGATCCTCTGCAGGACGCCGCCGACCACCGGTATCTTAGTAGCGACGACCAGCATCAGCGTGACCACGGCCACAGCGGCAAGCACCGGCCCCAGCACAGGCATAATGCCAGATATGCCGTTTATGACGGACTGTAGCAAGCCAGTGAAGCCGTTTATCAGCGGAGTGAAGTCTATGTTGAACGAGTACGACATAGCCTATCAGAATACGCCCTGCACGTATCCAACTACTTTGTCAATCAGCCCGCCCACGACAGGTATCCTCTTGGCGACGGCGAGCATGATCAACACGCCAGCCACAGCGGCGAGCACACCACCGACGGGCGTAAGGACTCCAGATATGCCGTTTATGACGGACTGTAGCAAGCCAGTGAAGCCGTTTATCAGCGGAGTGAAGTCTATGTTGAACGAGTACGACATGGTTACCTAGTCGCGCCGACCGCTTGTATCACTGCTAGCGCATTACGCACAGCCTGCAACGCCTTGGGGCCTATGCCGTACCAGTGGCTGTAGGCATCGAGACCCTTTCTGTCGCCCACAGTGGCTCTGTACACAGGAGAAGCGGCTTGGGCGATCTGTCTGTATATGTCACCCCTTCTGTACTTGTTGGCCTTAAGCACTGCGTTAGTAGCCATGTTGTACATCCACGCAACCTCATCGGGAGTGGCATATCCAAATAGACCCGCACGTTGTTCCATCACCTGTTTAGCGTATTCTAGAGCTTGCGCCATCGAATGGCTTAGCCTCGGTTATTTAAAAATCGGTCAACCGCCTATGCGGCATCCACCCCATCAACAGTTCATGCTCGGCGTATAGGAGCGGCCTTATCCGCCGCCAGTGCATAACATGCGGCATGGGCGTCCAGCTCCTGGACGCCTTCGCTGAATTGGAATATGTCCAGAGGCGATGACGGCTTAATCACCTTGACCTTCATGGTACCCTTCATCCATTTGGCCGCATCGACTATCCGCCATATGTCGTCCACCTCGCGCTCCACCTTTATCACCTTCAGGCACGAGCCACCGTGTATTGTGTTTATACAGCCTATGAGCCTCGACGTATCTATCGTGACGTTTCTGTCGAAGGCCTTGCCCAGCTTAACCAAAGCGTCGCATCTAGGTATTGCGTGCTTCAGAACTTGGTTGCCCGCGGTGCACGTGAACTCGTAGCCGTTCATCATGTAGTCCACGACCTTTATGCGGACGTCCCTGTCGGCGGCCGATAGGGCGCCGCTACATATCACATGGAATCCGCGGCGTCCGCTGAAGTGCACCTCGCACCTATCGCCGAAGACGTCCAATATATAGTCGGCGAGCTCGAACGACGTGCGAAGAGTTGTGGACATGCATTCCTCGTATGTATGGCACCTCCGCTCCTCTATCAGCTTGTCGGAATCTATGTCTATCACGAAGTCAGCCGCAAGCCACTGCTTGGCATCCATATCTTGGTTGCTCGGGTCGCTGTACAGCGCAACCGAGTGGAACACGCGCATGGGCACATATTTGGCCAAATAGCTACGTAGCGACCGGCCGTCCGAGAACGACCTGTGGCGAATCACCACGTTGTTGCGGTACATAAAGGCGAACTCGCGCATCTCCATTTGAGGCACCTCAAGATCTGTAGGCATTACAACTTCCCTGTAGTAACGCGATATTATGCCGGCTACCGCAGGCCTACTTGACATCGCCACCCATCTTGATGACCAGCTTGCCTAGCCCTTTGCGCTTGATGCCGTAGACTGCCGGGCTCTTCACGCCGCATGCGCCTCCTACAGGGCATACGCCGTTGGCGATTACCGTACTGCACGACGGCACGGAATATTGCTTGCGTCCGCCAGCCTGGCCCGATATATGCCTCAGCTGATATTCCGTCTTCTTTGGGTCGAAGTCCGGCGCGTGTTTAAATATATCCATAAGGATCTGCATCGCATTATCGCCGTACCGCTTGAAGTACCACGTAGCCAGGAGGAACCGCTCGAAGTGGCCCACCTCCTCGCCCCGCTTAATATTCTCCTCGATCTCGATTATGCACGGCGGCTTGTCGCCGGCTTGCGGCGGCGGCTCCTCACGCGGCGCCTCCGCTGATGTGCGCCTGGGCCTCTTAGGCGCCTCCTCCTTGCGCTGTATGAGCGCCATCAAGTCATCCAAGGTGAGGAATACGTATCCCCTATATATCGGCTTGCCGTCGGGCCAGCCCCACTTCTGGAGGTACTCGCTCAGCGGTATGGCCGCCTGATAGCACACGTAGAACGGACATGGCAGTCCCTCTATTTGGGTCGAAAACGACATGATCGGTTTGCAATAACCTATTTAAAAAGATTTCATAGTTTTATAAATATCCTGTAGTTATATCTACTCATGTAAAGAGCCTATGAAGCGCCGTAACGTAGAACCTGGCCGACCTCACATACCTGGCGTATTCGGACAGCCATGGGATGTTCCTACTGATGTCCGTGCAGTTGCGGCGCAGGCCAACGGCAAATGCATATTCGGACAGCCAACGCTCTATATCGGCAAGAGTTATCTCGCTGACTTGGGGCACCTCGCGCCTCGATAGAGAGCGCATGATCTCCGCCACATAGTTGCGCACCTGCTCTATCGGCATGTACTCGATGAGCGTGGATGCCGCCTGGCTGATCTCGCTCTCGGTCAGCCTAGGGCACCTGCATCTAACTGCATAATACGTGCGCCTTAGGGGCAACACGTAGCGGGTCTGGGCAGGGCCTGAGCCGCATGGCGGCGTAATCCTGGGCGCCACCACATCGATCATGTCTACCATGTCCTCGATGGATTCGAAGAACTCGTGACCTGCGTCCTCAATTATGAACTGCGCAAATAAATCCCTGAGGTTGTCCATCAGCAGATCCGCAACGGAGTTGAGATACTCATGCACCCGCCTCAGGTATCTAGCCCTGGTGCCCCTGCGCACTATTATCAGCCTGTCTAATAGGCCCTCGGAGATCGGCGTGCATACCCGCATCTCGTAGTACAGATTGCGGGATTCCTTATTACGGGCGCAGTATGATACCGATACCGTATAGCATATGTAGAAGTACCTAATCCTGCCGCACCACCTGATCAGGCCCTCCCTGGTTATGGTTGCCGCATATATGCGGGCGCGCCAGCGGCTCCCATCGTAATGGGGCACTATAACTATATGCGGCGCAACGCCGTAAATGAGCACGCGCCTACCCCTATGCGGCAGAATGGGTACGGACATGAGCTAGATGGGGAAATACTTTTTAACTATGACGTCGGCACGGGCATGTTGAAGCTGGATCTTGACGATGGTGTGCCTGAGTGGGTGGTCGACGTAGCCAGGAGCAGGAACAACTGGCACGGCGGCGTTCCGGTGGAGATCAGAGGATGCGTCAGACCCATAATAGCCATGGTGTTGGGCTCAGATCCTAGGAGGGAGTGCTTCAATTTGTTCATGTGCCTTAACGGCATAGATAGGGACTATCTATCCGACTGGTACAGAAAGCCCGAATGCAACGGCAATATACCCAACTGGTGCCGCCCGATATACGAGTTCGCCATGGAGATTCGCAAAGCCATTCATGAGCGGTAGCCAATCGCGCCAGCTGGCGCAGATACTGACCTTGCTGAGCCAGTACAACAAGGTAGATCTGAGCAAGCTAAAGGTGGCGACCGAGTACGTCAACCTGGGCGGCGTCAACGATGCGGCGATGCTCATGCAGGCCTTGACCGAACAGCGCAAGCAGATAGTCGGAGGCACACAGGTCAACAAGCACAGCATAAGCGAGCTAGGCGGGGAGATAAGAATAGTGGGGATCAGCGGCAGGGTCGTATCGGTCGAGAGGGTTATGTTGCCCCACGTGATCACGTACAAGTGCGCCCTATGCGGAACCAAGTTCAACAAGAGCTATTCGGTTCTGCACGCAATAGGCGATCACCTCAAGAAGCGCGATTGGACTGTCAGCGTGTGCCCCGCATGCAGGTACGAGGCCAAGATGAGCATGGAGGATAGGCACGAGCTTTACTCCATGATCAAGATGGTGGTCACAGACGGCACGGGCACCATAACCGTATATGCTCCCACCAGCCTCTACGACGGCAAGAGTAGCGATGTGAACATAACCGGCGTGTACATGCCGCATCCGCTGGGCCACTTCATCTACGCCACCGGCATAGATGCCGATGCTGGGATCTCGATATCGCAGGATCAGGTGATGCAGGCACTGTATAAGTTCATAACGGCAGATACGCTGACGGTCGCCGCCATTCTCGCCTCGGTGGTGCGGCCGTCTAAATCGGAGCCGTTGAGGACGCTGATATTCATCACGTGGCGCGGCTACGGCACATGGAGGTATCTATACAAGGCCATGACCGCGGTATCGGTTAAGACCAAAGTGGTCGGACTACCCAGGTTGAAGTTGCATCCGTCTACACCGGTGATGGCGTTCGCAAACGGCACCAACAACGAGCTGGATATACTCAACGACATATTCAACGGTACCCTATACTACGGCGGAGCCTATGTCCATCTGAACAACAACCTCGTAGTGTACACCACGAACCCAAGGGCGTTCAAGATGTTGCGCGGCCTTGGATGGGATCTGGTGGCGGTTGTGAGCAAGTCCTACGCCGTAAGCGAGCAATATCTGGACGCAATAACCGCGGGACTGCGCAACGCCGTGCTGAAATTATGGGATAAAGATGTTGAGGGGTGCGATGCTAAGATCTGCAAGAGCGCATACAAGCTGACGGGGAAACGCATAATGGCTTCGGTGGTTCAGATCTGATCTGGCGTATACGATAGATGTTTAGAATTGCACGGAATGATAAGCCGCATCGAAATAATCCATGAACCTGCGCGGTTGGGATGCATCGACTCCGGTAACGACTGTTTCGTCCTTATATCCGAGGTACAGCAGTATCGCGTTGCGTAGAAATTCGGCAAACGATTCGCGGGGCTGTATGCCTAAATCGTGCATCATCCGATAGTATATACGCGCACATCTGTAATACTCAGCACTGCGTATGACCTTAGAGGGGAAGGCTTCCTCCTGGCGGCTCATCGCCATCTATCTCATCGAGCAGACAATTAAGCCGATCACAGTATATCCAAACGCTGTACGTTCTTTTGATCGGTCTGTGTCTGCTGAGGTTGTTGTTGGGGTTGGGCCTGCTGTGACTGATCCGCGTTAGCGGCGGCGTTGGGCATAGGCGGCATCGGCATATTGGGCATGCCAGGCATCTGCATCATAGATGGCATCATAGATGCTTGCATCCTCTGCATCATCTGCTGTATCATGGGCACGAACATCATGGCCAGCATCTGCTTCATCATGCCACGCAGATCGAAGCCTCCACCACCCTCATCTTCGCCGCCGAACTGTTTCTCAAGCACTTTGGCCAGCACCTGTTGCACTATAGCGCTCTGCATATCTTGAGGCTGTTGAGGTGCTTGTTGAGGTGCGCCGGGCGGCGGGGCGCCTGGAGGTGTGCCTGGAGGTGCATTGGGCATCGTGGGCGCTACATACATCAGCGCTATGTATATCCTCACCGCGTTGACCAGCACTGTAAGTATCGAGCCCTCCTTATCGACAGCATTTATCAGGTGTATGTATATATGTTCAGGCAGGATCTCGCGCAGGAGGCGAACCACCGTGTTGACACAGCCCTTATCCTTGAATTCGGCGATGTAGGACTGTATTATCGTCTGCTTGTGCTCATCGGCCTCTATCTCATCGCCTCCGGCAGGAGAAACTGTATCTAAGGCGGGAGCGGCCATTATTGATGTTGGGCATCACTGTTTTCATTGGACTCAGCTTGATCGGCGGACTGAACAGGTATTTCTGTGCCTCCGCCGTGAACCACCTTACGTATCTCTTCCAGTAACATATTGGCCACATCGGGGGCGTATTGCTTGTATGATCTGAACATATCCACTATGAAGCTCCTGGCATCGCTGGGACAGCGGGTATCTATGCCGCCAACGCACAACACTATCCAGCCAGGCCCCGTAAAACCTAGAACAGACCACTGAATCTCCGTTGAGACTTGCATTATGTTGCTCTTCAACCTATCCAATATCATGGCAACTATGTACTTTCTGCCCTCAGGCGTATGCGCCATATAATCCAACTGTTGCGCGTACTGAGGATTCTGGGCCTTAAGGACGTCTAGACCCAATTTATTGCCACCGCTGATAATTATTGGCTGGTTGTTTTGTGACATTGAGGAGGAGCTGTGCGATGAAATATAAGCTTTACCATTGGGCAGGGAGGAGGCCGGGCGCTCAGCGGACGAACTGCATGATCACCGTATAGATCATGCCTTGAGATATGGGCATGTCGTTGCCTAAATAGAATGTGTATTCCAGGGCGTTGACTGTATTGCCCAACACCCTCACTGTTAGGTCTATGGATTGTATGTACCCATTCACCGGCGCCAAAAACACGAGTTTGCACGAGAACGCGGATCCGTCGTAGTTGCAGGATAGGCTATTGGGGTTCGATGATGATTGTGTAGCTGTGGCAGTAGATATGGGGCCCCATGTCTGCACGTTGCCGTTGTAGTCGCGCGTGGTCACCTTGACCAGCGCTTGGTCGCACGTTGTCGCATCGCTACACGGGCTGGATATCGATGAATACATGAACTTGAACATCGTGTCAACCAAGTCTATCGACACGACCGGCGTGGCCACGTATAAGCATTGCCGATAATATAAAACTCACGCACCGCGAAATCTTTTTAAACTGAGGCTCTGTTAGAGCTGTGGATGAGGCTATACGCCTGCTCAAACAGTCGCTCAAGGATACGCCCATAGGCAACACCATAGCGGAATATATCGCACATGCGGAATCGCTCGATCCTCAGTGCCGCAGGCTGGTGCTACAGAAGGCCATGGAGCTCGCCCGTAAATATGAATCCATCTGATGTTCCCTATTGGCAGTACATAGAGAGGTACCTAATGCAGTGTTGCTACACTATACGCAAACCGTGCATATCTGTGGGCCTGTTGCGCATAGTGGCAGACGTCACGGCTATGGTGGTCAGGGATCATATATCGCGCGGACAGCAGATCGATGTAGAGCAGGTGCGCAGTCAGATACTGACCAGCATACGCATGTTGCGCAACATGGGCGCGGCCAATATAGTCGATGATATGGTGGTCAACTTCAACGACGGCATAGTTTCGTGCCAACAGCAGGCCGTAGCAGTAAACAGCGGCGAGGGCAAGCGCGTGGAAAAGAAACGCTCAACTCTGCTGGACTTTTTGCACTGATGTCCTTGAGGAGCTAGACTTGCCGTTCACTGCCATGTCACCGTGATCAATACCCTGTATGTACCTCCCGATATGACGTTCATGTCTGGGCTTGAGTCGAGATGGATCATGCTGAGCTCCGCAACTGGATTTATAGATCCGCCGCCGGTCGACCCGGATAGAAAGCGTATGTAGACCTCGGATATGCGGCCGTCGCGCTGGGGAGTGAACGAGCCGGTACACGTGAATCTCTTGTTGGTCAGATCGGCGCCGCATTTGATGTTCGATAGGGATATGGTGGCGTCACTGCCGGACAGCTTAACGTGGCCCTCTACCGTGGTTATGGATACCAAGAGCAAAATCATAGAGTCCAACGGCGATGGCGTAGACGACATGAGCTAAAATAATTGGGTGAATTAACGGGTGGTTATCACGCCCTTAGTCCTCTGTATCGGCTGTTCTACGGCAACCGCCTGCTGTGCCGGTAGTTGAACCATTGCTGACTGAATCTCTTGTAGCTTGTTTATAGGCACCGCTATGACTATCTTCTCATCATCCATGGACACTATAGTGCCGAAGTTGCTGAGCATGCCGACAATATCCATCGTAACGCGCGTGGTCACCTTGCCCCCGAACTCGACTTTGGATATGTACTGGGGCAACTGCTTCGGCCGTATCAGAGATGCGTCGAACACCAGCGTAAGCACCAAACTGCGGGTGACGCTGTCGACCATTGCGTCATACGTCACTGACTGACCCAACATGGATGAGTCGAACTCACTGCCCATCGACTGGATGAACTCCTTGATGAACGACTGCATCATGTTATTCTTTATCGCCTCTATGGGTATGGTCAGCTGTATCGTATCTCCGGATATCATGAGCAATATCGAGCCCCTATTTAAATTGATTTAGAACGGCGGTCTGCCGCCGCCTAGGATCTTGAACTGAGGCGCAACACGCTGTGCAGTGTATGCGCCCATTATCGTGTATACGCAGTTGCCCGTGTATATGGCCATCTCGAAGTTGCCCGGCATTACGTTGGCTACTATGGTGGACTCGGGGCCCTGCATCTCGATGCGCATGCCGTTGGAGGTGTTGACCACGGCCAGCTGGAGCACTCCGCGCATGTACTTAAGTGAACGCGATACAAAATCGGCAAGCCGCCGCGGATCCACTAACCGGTTAGCGAGCGCGTTCGACACGTCGGTGATCAGCTTGACTAGGCTTCTAAGCGATCCCAGCTGTATGCTGGTAACGGCCTTACGCCTGCATCCATCGTTGTTGGCCGTGACGGTTATGTTGAAGTTGTTGATCGATATATTGCGTGCGCCTGCCTGAGGCCTGACTCCCGCGCGCTGAGCTGGGGGTTGCGATATCAGAACCGGCTGTAGGGTAGAGCTGTAATCATCAGCAGTAGTATTTCTGAACGACATCGAAAATACGGCTCAGCGTTGTTTAAAATGATTCAGTGGAGGTAGCCGGCCAGCACCTTGACCACATGGCCGCCGAACCTCGATTCCAGCGCCGCATAGTCTATCGATGTAGTAGATGATAATGCGGTTTTGATCATTGCTATGTAGTCCCTAATATCGCCCCACTTGAACTCGATCAGCGCATCGCCAGTGCCGTGCACGAACGTTGAGAGCTCACAGGTCTTGGATTGGTTGGCCGGCACGAAGTATGCCCCCTCTATGCCGTCCAAGGTCTCGGACATGGCAGGGGCATTCCACGCGACCACCTTGGTGCCTACATATAGAGCCATGATCGGATTCAGTCCAAAGCCCTCGTGCTTGGCCAGATTTGTATATATTTTACCCAACGCCAGCAGTTTATACACATCGACCATATTGGGCGCTGAAAACTTAATCGCGTTGGGCTCATCACCGTTGCCTATAAATCCGATCGAGTTGAACTGCGAATAGATGTCGCGCCAGAAGTGCCACCCCTTGCGCTCGCACATGAGGTCATGTTGAGGCATCAACTGATATTTGTTGTTTAGGTAGACCACCTCGAATGGGCGGGGCTGTTCTCTAAGCTTTTCGATGAGCTCTGCGCTTACGGGCGGAATTGGATGGTACATATAGTCGGCCACGGGTATCCCTTGCTCCTCGAATATGGCCTTACCCCACTTAGTTGCGGCTATGCAGGGGCGCGACTTGCATATCCGTTTGATCGACTCCACATTGGCCTGATTCTTATACTTGCCCTCAACTGTCACGTAGATGACCTTGGCCTTGTCTGCTATATACTGCCGTACTGATAAATCGGACTGCGACCCTATAAATATATCTATGGGGGAAAACATCCAGCGCTCATGCGGCTGTATGTTGCACCTGACGTTCATGTAATGGCATATGGATTCAGCTACAACCCTATATGATTGCACGTTTGTATGGTATATATTCAGCGCTGGCTCTTGCTTATTGACGTTACTTACCACGTTATTTGTAACATTGATGACCGGCATAGGCACGACTAAATTGGGCATGGTTACCGTGACCTTGAACGCCTGATTCGTGTCCATTGAGCCATCTGAGCTGAATTTTTATAGCTTGTACATCCATACGTCCGCTGATGCAGGAGGTCGCTTGCTGAATATATGATGTAAGGCTGGATATCTGAATAAAATATATCCTACAACCTTATCATAGTGTTTATATTATCCGTATAGTTGACGGTTATCAGCGCAGGTATCATGATCGACGATATCTTGCCCACTATGACTTGGCCGTTGCCCACGTTGTAGTACAGCTCTATGTCCTTGAGCCGCGACTGTGCTGGCACCGTTGGCGCACTTATCGTGTACGTGACCTCCACGGTGTGTTGCGATGCCTCCTTGATCTCTATATTCACGGGCAGGTTGGTAAGCGTGGTGCCGTCTGTGAACGACATGGCGGCCGTATAGTTGCTCAAGTTGAAGTAGCCGTTGGCTATCATCACAGCCGATGGATCTATATCAACGTAGCCCGGATTGACCGACCTATCTACCCCGAACATGTCGTATATGTGTATTGTCGGGCGTTGATAGTACGACCTGTACACCTCATATAGGCCCAGGTACTTGTCGTAGCTGTTGGGGTCTGTGGCATTGCCGCCAGGCCTAAGGCAGAATACCTCAACGTTGATCAGCTCATCGGTCTCGGTCGGTATGCCCGGCGCGGCGACGCAGGATCCGGATCCAGGCGCAGGCACGGCCGTCTGGCATACGCCCGTAAGTATCTTGGTCTCGTCCAGGTCGGAGAGATCTATGAAGCTGTCTACCGCCAGGGATAGCATATCGGCCGACAGCTGGTAGATCAGGCATACGTTGCCAGTATATACTTGCCCCCAGTTCCTGAAGACGAGCTTGGCGTAGCATGGATACAAGTTGCCCGAGCTGTCGACGAAGTTGCCCTGCCTTTTGTACCGCAGAGTGGCCCTTATGGGCGTTATATCTATAATCACGTTGGCTCCCGCAGAACATAATTAAAAACTCGACGTGGCTAGGATCCATGAGCGTCACCTACGACTACATCCCCCACTCGCTCAAGTACGCCAGCGGGCAGTGCACCAAATGCAAGGTGTCCATAACCATCGGAAGCAACACATACAGCGCACCGTGCACCTTCACCCTCACAGACCAGCAGTACAGCGGCACGAACAACCAGATCACCGCTGGCTATCAGATAAACGGAACCATTACGATAGATACAGGCGGCACCGCCACACAGCTGTACTACGAGTTGAACAACGGCACAAACACGTGCATATCGGCCACATATCCGATAAACGTGAACATACCCAACTACACACAGTTGACCGTGAACATAGCCGTTACGTATACGTCAACCACTACCTAGGCTGACAGGTACAGCACCAAGGCGCACTTAGCGCCGTAGTTATAAATCAGCGTAGTCAGCGCTATCATTTCATCGCTTGTCAGGTTAAGCGACGACTGTTTTAGGTACTGATACGAGTTGGATACAGGTATCGTGTAGCTGTTGCCTCCGATAGTTATGGTGATTTGGCTTGTGTTGACGTCGGTGCTCATATTGCCGGTCAGGCAGTTCGTAGTAAATATCCTGACCTCGGTGTTTGCCGAAGATATATACATGGCTACGTCAGGATCGACAGAAAGCGCCGAGTATATTATGCTCGACAGGGTTGCCGAGCTTATATTAACATTGGCGGTACCTGGAGAGTATGTAAAGTATATATCTATATATAAAGTAAGAGAGTTATTAGATACACTTACTCCAGATATATTAAAACTATATGAATAGTTATTGCTATATATATGTATAGTATACGACCCATTGGGTATGTTGCTAAACGACGACATACCGTATATATGGACTACCGATGCGCCCGAGGAGTTCTGCGACAGCACTATATTCAGCGTAGCCGTCTGGGATAGAGATGCGGCGCCGGTGAACACCACGTTCACGGTATCGGATGTAGTCACTGTGGGTATACCCTTGGCCGATGCAAATGGCGTAGTCGTAACCGAGACCGACATGGCTACGCTATTGCTACTGATGAGTATGGAGTGTTTGCAAATGCAAAATTAAAGTTCAGAACATAATTAGATAGTGTTTGCTGTATTACTTGGGACGTTATAGTAAATTTAGGTTGAAATATAATGCCCCAGTCAAGCTGTATGTCGTTAGCTCCGACGTATTTGCCGTATGCCAAACTATATATATCTATATAGTCGTTGGGGCCGGGATTCAATGTGCCCAGCATATCTTGAGCTAAATTTCTCATTATAGCATAATTTATACCCACCCTAAGTTTTAGTGGCCCACCAGATGTTGAATAGCTATAATATGGGCTTATGTTGCTATACGATAAGCACTTATCGCCCGCCACAGTGCTATGGGCACCTATGAATGTAACTTGGCTGTACGGTATGGTACCGTAGTTGGCGGCGTATTTGGCCAGCGCCTCTACTGGATTCAGGCTACCGTTGTATGTATCCGAACCCATCACGCATGCAGGATACCCGAAATACACGGATACACTGTTGCCGGCAGTATCAGTAATGGTGAACGGCATAGATACTCCATCGCCTATGAATTCGGCATATGCAAGCCTTAATACATTTGTGGCCTGAGTTGCGGCAAAGTAGTTGCTGTAATTTGTGTCGTACGATATCCCCATGGTGAATTGATAGTTGTTCAGCTTTATGCCGATATATTTGGCAGAGCTTGTCGACATTAAGAGGCCGGCGCTTTGTGGCTGTCCCTGCACGAAGAGCATAAACGGACACACCGTGCTGGTGCACGACGAGCCGGTGTCGAGCACCTGTATCGATGCCGGTGTATACGATATAGCCGATGTGGTGGTGCCTATGCCTATCTGGGCTTGGAGCTGGCCGCCGCTGTTAGACGCATCAATAAGCGCTTGTATCAACATGGGGAGTATGCCGCCGTAGCCGTAGCTCGACATGGTGTTTGTTGCGCTACGCGATTTAAATTGCTCAGCTGAGCGTCACGCTCATGTTCTGGTCTTGAGGCATAGGCGACGTAATGTAGAGGACGTACGTGCCGTTCTGTATCGCTGTGTTGAACGTTATCTCAATGTGGAGAGCGTGGTTGTTCGACGAGTCCATGCAGTAGTATATGGCCTTCTGAAGCGTGGCTGACGTGGTGCCGCTTGGAAGCGTCACATTGAACACCGCAGTAACCGCATAGGTGTTGTTGTACAAGTTGTAGCTAAGCGATGATGACGATATGTTGCCCGTGCTGAGCTGTAGCGTGGCCGTATGCGTAGTACACAGGCCGTATGCGTAGGAAAACGATGAAGCGTAGAGCTGGGCCATCAGCGCGTCGATTCAAGCTTGCGTATGCACATCATCAGACTGCCCTGACACGACGTTATGTCCACTAACTTGCCCTTCAGCTGGTACTCCTGTATGAACTTGACTTTGTTGCAGTCACAGTCAGGCGAGTTACAGTTCTGCAAGCAGTTGGATGGGACGTACATGCGGCCGACCACGTTGTGACCTGAGATGAGTATGTACACGTCGCCCGACTTTATAATTCCGGAAACAGCCATATGGGAAAAATAATGTGGAGTTAAAAACCATCCGTGCCCATCAATCGAACTCAATGCTTCTAAGCACCTCGCTCTTCGTCTGATCCAGCTTGTTCAGCAACCGGTTGCGCGTATTTTCATCGGGAACCGTAGACTTGATCAGCTCGGACATCACATCCATGATCGATGCGGCCACATCCTCGAATTTGATCAGTCTTCTGTTGGCGTTATGGGCGATCTTCAGCACGTTGTTCATGGTTATCGACACATCCTTAATGCGGTCGATTATACCTGCTATGTAGTTCACCTTGTCGTGGGTTCTATAGATCAACACGCTGTCCTGGCTCAAGTTGCGTATCGCGTTTATTAGCTCGCGCAGTTCATTGACTACCGTGGCTATTTCGGCAATCTGGTTCAGCTGGCTCGACAGCTTTTCTATAGGCTCGATGGCACTGCATCTGCAACCCATGGCGGCAGTCTTTATGTCGTTGATGGCCGATATGTAGCCTAATAGAACGCTGTTGAGCTTATTCACCGCATCGCTCAACCTATCTACGTCGGACGACAGCTCATCCAGCAGTTGGGCCAATTTGCTCTGGCGTTCAGAGCTGAACTGATTACGAACTGCGTCGTTGATTACCCTCGATATGGCGCGGATGGTACCGTAGTTATCAACCGCGTATCCTATGACCAGCTTATACACGTCGTCGTCCAATATCACCGTAGTCTTGCGGCCGATTTGGGACATGGAAGTATAGAAATAACTCACTTAAAAAATTTATCACCGTATAACGGAGCCTTTGAGCCCTAAACTCTTTAGGCTCTGTTACGCTTAAAGGACAATACATACAACGGGGACTAATACATTTAAGGAAAAAAGGCTCTGTTGTA
>Ga0334722_10001355_pt1 | contig 30940 bp, 36 predicted proteins | sample C3_bottom_MG_FD_207210 | JGI IMG/M metagenome (GOLD analysis project Ga0334722, IMG submission 207210) | Sediment microbial communities from Yellowstone Lake, YNP, Wyoming, USA - C3_bottom | ecosystem: Environmental > Aquatic > Freshwater > Lake > Sediment | place: USA: Wyoming | collected... | reverse complement strand
GCTTTCAGGTCAGCCGGTGGCGCAATAGAAAGAGGCCACTACACGCCACGAGGTAAGTCAGTTGTAAAATTTGTTTCTTATGTGATGTCCAAAAAGCAGCTTGATGAACTGGAAAAGAAAAAAGATGACGAAGTTTTGAAATTCATAGAAACCATGACCAAAGAAACTTTGGACGCAATGGCTGATGATTTGAAGAAATACCTGGAAGGGGACAAGGGAGAGAAGAAAAAGAAGGAAGAAATACCTTTTGTAACTCCTGCAGTGGACTTTGCAAATTATGTGAAACGGTTTAGCGAACATCTCACAAAAATTGCACCGCTGAAAGGTCCAAAAAGAGAAGCGTGGAAAGTTGCTTTGCTAAGGGCCGCAACTAAAAAGAAAGCAAAGGATGATAACTGGAAACTCTACGAACTTTACAAGAAAGCGCATAAGATGACCACATGGTGACGGCATCCCCTTTCTTCGCGAAGAAAGCGGCTCCCGGGCACCTGGAAAGAAGGCAGCGTATCGCTGACACGATACACTATGACAAATGGTAAAATTAACTCTAAAACAAGTTAAGGAAGAGTTGGAGAAAAAAGTAACTCTTGATGACAAGCGCACGTACTTAGAGGAAGTTCTCAAAAAAATCAAAGGGAAAAAGCTCCGTGAGGCAGTTGAGAAGCTGCTCGCAGAGGCTAAAGAGCACTTGCAGCACGAGGATAAATTTGCAACAGACAAGCTGGAACAAAAACTAGTCACAGAAATTCCGGCGCCAGAACTTGAAGCTCCGAGACGAAGGGTTTCTTTCGGAGAAATGCGCAGGCCAACAGAGGAAACAGCATCGCCTCTAGAGCAACAAGTTAGAGCTGCAGCACCCACAGTTGAAGCAGGTTGGCGGCCAGAAAAAGTGGAAGTATATTCGCCAATAAGAGTCGCTGGCGGACAGTACATGCTTTTCGGAGACGCTGCTGAAAAAGCCATGCAAGTGCTTAGCGATTTCGGAATGGTGCGCAAATTTTCGCAAGAACAGTTTAGGTATCTTGGCCCAGCAGAAAGGAAAAATATTTTCGAAACAGTCAGCGCTGCAGTTGGCGGCGCACAAAACTATGAACAGCTAAACCGGCTTGTGGAATACGTTACAGTCAGGCCAGAAGCCGCTGGAACAAAAAAGAAAAAGGAGGAGCCAGATGAGCAAAAATATACCATTAGACCATCTGGCGCGCATTACTAAATGACAATCTACTCAGAGCAATACTACAGTTCTATGGACCCGCAATACAGCCAGGCAATGTCCAATGCGGTTTGGAAGAACTATTACTTTGGTGCGCCAACTGACGCTACAAAGCCCTTGCAGATTCCTTCAGTAATGAAGTTAGCGCAATCTGGAATCATGAATGTTGAAGTCGGCGCTATAAGTGCAGACCAATGGGAGCAAATGCCAAAGGAGCAATTTGCTACTATAAAGCGCATGGCTAAGTTGCTGATTGGCGATAAAGCAAAACTTTCAGTTCACGCGCCAGTTTATCCAGACGCGACTGGCTTTGAAAGGCAGAAATGGGCAAAAGAACATAGAGAAAATGCAGTCACGTTGTTCAAAGACGTAATTGACAAGGCAGCTATGTTGCAAACGGACGAAAAAGTTCCGGTCAATGTAACAATTCACTCAAGCGGCCATGATGCCCCGCCAGCAGCACAATTCAAATGGGATTATGTCACAGACCCCAAGACGCACGAAATTAAGGTCGATCCCAAAACAGGCGAAAAAATAAAGGGATTAGTCGAGCGAGAAAAATATGTCATAGACCCCGAAAGCGGCGACTTGCAACTGGCAAAAGCAGAAACCATTCACTATCCGACTGGCGACGTAATAATGTCTACGGACGACAGGCTAGCTCAACTAAATCACAGTCAATGGTTGCAAAAGAGACAAGGCATTTCTGCAACTAATACCGAGCTGCGGAAATCCTTCGAAAGGTTGCAACAAAACCTACTAGCAGACCCGATAGTAAGGTCGGAGATCATGCGGCTTCCTGAAGAGCAACGAGCGCAGGCCGTACCAGAAATAGTAGAGTCGCATATGAAAACGGTACTAGGGACTGAAGAAGCGCGAGCGAGATACTCAGATCAGGTCCAGGACTGGGCAAATAACGTAGAGGCTGTTGAGCAGCACTTTGGATCTCTTATTAACAATACATTCGACCACACTGTGAAAGTTCTCAACGCATACGTAAATACTGCGGGCAACAAGGAAGAAAAGGAAAAATGGGAAGAACAATTGAAAAAATTTACAGACTTACAAGGAGATTACAAGAAACAAATTGAGGGTGCCGTAAAAAGGAGAGATAAGGCTGCACTAGCAACAATACAAGAAAATGTGGCAAAAGGTGCGTGGAAGCTGATACATCAAGAAGAAACTCCTTTGTTTATCCCTGTAGAAAAATGGTCCCAATATAACGGTGCACAGACTTTTGCTGAGCTGGCGATGCATTCTTACGACAAATTTGGCGAGAAAGGGCCAATAATTGTTGTTGAAAACCCATTGCCGCACCTAGCAATGGGCCGCGGTGAAACTCTTGCTGCGGGCCTCCAAAAAGCCCGCGAACTTTTTGTTGAAAAATTGGTAAAAGAAAAAAAGTTGCCAAAATCAAAAGCCGAAGAAATTGCGAAGGAAAAAATTGGCGCTACATGGGATATTTCACACATCAATATTCTTCGAAGGTTTGGAATTACTGATGACAAGCAAGCACAGGGACAAATGATGAAGGAGCTGCAGGCCATAAAGGGAGACATCAAACATGTTCACATTTCTGATAATTTTGGATTCAATGACCAGCACCTCGCGCCAGGAATGGGCAATGCGCCTATCAAAGAATTCTTGGCAGCATTGGACAAAGAAGGCAAGCTAAAGAAAGTTACGACAATTTTGGAGTCTTTTGGAGTTGCAGCTCACTTAGGATTACCGCCTTCACATCCAGAAGCAATGCGTTACTTCAGATCTCCTTTGTATGGCTGGCAAACAGATGCTAATTGGGGCGAAGCTGGCTCGAATTACTTCTTTGGTTCAGGAGGCTACTCATCTGGCTATGGAAAGATACTTCCAGATGTTCACTTTTCAGAATATGGTGCCGGCTTCTCGCAGCTCCCCTCCGCACTTGGCGGAATCAGGGAATCTGAGAGAGGCAAGTTTGCTGGCACTCCGATGTCATAATAACTCAATATTTTAAATCAAAATATCTATTTAGGAGGAAGATGGCCGACCCAAAAGCAGAATTTCCTGAAGAGAAAATACCAATCCCAACTCGCAGAGCAGAGCTTAGAAAGATAAAAATCGCTCGCGAAGATTACAGGATTGCTTATGATTTTGCAGGAAAAGTTTGGAAAAAGTTCGGACCTTTAGTTCTTTCGGTTGTTGTCTTTGGTTCTGTCACGAAAGGCGAAGCAAAGCCAGAATCTGACATCGACATTGCGATAATTGTTGACAACGTGAGTCAGGTTTGGGACGAGGAGATAATCTCTTACTACCGCGAAGAGCTATTCAAAGTCGTAAGAGCTGAGAAATACAGAGATAGATTGCACATTAACACTGCTACACTGTCAACTTTCTGGGACAACATCAGGGCCGGAGACCCGGCAATAATTAACATGCTGCGCTATGGCGTAGCTCTCGTTGACTTGGGTTTCTTTGAACCTCTCAAGTATCTCTTATACATGGGAAGGATCAAGCCAACGTCCGAAGCAATTTATTCTGTCTTGAATAGGACGCCGTGGCACATGCTCCGAGCCAGAGTGAAGACACTTTCCGCAATTGAAGATTTCTATTGGGCAATGGTTGATTCTTCGCACGCCGCACTTATGACGCACGGCTACACGCCGCCAAGCCCAGAGCACGTTGGTGATATGCTTACAGAAGCCTTTGTGCGGACAAAAAAGATTCCAAAAACCCTTGTGGAATGGTATAACGAACTCTACTCTTTGTCACACGACATAAAGAACCACAAGATTCACAAAATAGACGGCGATGTTTACGACAGGTGGTATAAACGAGCCATGGAATTTGCTAAAGTAATGGAAAAACTGACGAAAGACGGCGAAAAAGATTTCTTGAAGAAAGGCATATAATAAGCCTTTTAAATCAAATCAGACCTGTATACTTGACTATATTATGGCCAAAAAGCAATCAGATTACGAAGCTCCGAAGGTTCAACCTACCTCTATTTCTCCCGAAGAATTGGCTAGAATTGAGCAAGCCAAGCAAGCTGAAGCTGCAGCCAAGATGCGCAAGCTTTTGGACGACATAAAATCCAAAGCAGAAGGCTTCAAGAAGGAAGCCGTTGATAAGTTCAAGAAAGAAATTCTAGGAATTACGATTTTGCCTCCAAAAGGCGAAGGCCAGCCTTTGGATTTGCTAGTTCTTTTGCAAACTGAAGGAACTTTTGAAGAAAAATTCAAGAAAAAAGACGAAATTGAAAAGAAATTGAAAGAAATTGGCCAGAAAAAGCTGCCAGGTGTTAACATTTCTACAGCCGTCCTGGATGAAATCTGGGATATGTGCTTCAAAGGCAAGTACGACATTCTTGGGTTGATAGCAATGTCAATGCCAATCTACGATAACGGCTGGCTTGGCGCTTTAAGAGCAACTGAAATTCACAAGCAGATGGTTCTCAAAAAATTTGAGAAATACGTTGTCTCTTACGTCATAGCTGGTTCGATGGTTCGCGGCACTGCAACAGCTGAATCTGATGTTGATACTTTTGTCATAATTGATGATACTGATGTCACAAGAATGACTGCTTCAGAACTTGTTTCCAAATTAAGAGCAATAATCTGGGGCATGGCAGAAGAAGCAGCAATGGCTGCGGGTGTCAAGAACAAGCTGAACATCCAAATCTGGGTTTTGACTGATTTCTGGAATGGAATAAAATCAGCAAACCCTGTGTTTTTCACATCCTTGCGAGACGGAATTCCCTTGTACGACAGAGGAATGTTTGCCCCGTGGAAACTTTTGCTGAAACAAGGAAAGCTAACTCCAACTCCAGAAGCAATTGATATGTACATGAAGTCTGGAACTCAAGTTCTTGACAGGATAAAATGGAAGCTAAAGGAAATAGCTATTGATGATTTCTTTTGGGCAACACTAACACCTACGCAAGGCGCTTTGATGCAGCTTGGCGTAGCACCTCCAGATCCCAATTCCACTGCAGCAGCGATGAAGGAACACCTTGTCAAGCCAGGACTTTTGGAAGACAAGTGGGTAAAGGTCTGGGAAGACATTCACCAATTAAGAAAAGACCTTGAACACGGCAAGATAAAGGATGTTTCTGCAAAGACTATTGACGAGCATTTGACAAACTCTGAGAAATATCTTGCAAGACTGGACAAGTTAATGAAGCAAATCGAAACTCAAACAGTCAAAAAGGAAACCAAACAGCTTTACGAGAAAACAATGGAAGATGTTCTTGCAGCCTTGAAGATGGTTGATGTCAGGGCTTCCGAAGATGATGCTGCAAAACAATTTGAGAAAAACCTTGTTGACAAGAAATTATCTTCTGCAAGATATCTTGATTTGATAAAGAAAGTTGCTGAGCTCCAGAAAGAGCCAAAAGCAACAAGGCAGGAAATTGCTTCGTTGACTTTTGAGCAAGAAAGGCTTGCTAAAGACACTTTTGAACACGTTAGAGCAGAAAAGGGAAAGAAAGTCGAGAAGTACAAGATATCTGCGCATTATGCTGACAAGAAAGCAGACTTGTGGATGCTAACAGATACAGCATTCATAGTTTTGGACACATCAAATCCAAACACCGTAATCAAGAAATTCACAATCGAAAAAGACGGCTCATTGAAAGGCGAAAAGCCAGCATCGCTCAAAGAGCTGAACGACACAGTTGAAAAGTTCGCAGGCACGCCAACAACACTCACAAAACAAACAATAGATGGCCTCAAGAAAGTTCTAGGCGAAGACGTAAAGCTAGTAGTCGGTGCATAGCCCGATAGCTATTTGAAGGAAAGCTGAATTTTATAACTCATGGGTATATTTAGCATATTTAAGGAAGAAAATTATTTCACGGAACTGCCGCCCGATTGTGCAGAAGCATCGATTAGATCTGCATCTTTGCAAATAGACTCAGAAACACTGGATGAGATAGTTAAAGGACATCTAAGGATAACGATGCAGAATAGTAACGGCGAACTTTTTGCGGTCGTTGATGTGGGAAAGTCCTATAAATTCAAAAGGCTAAGCCGTTACCAAAATCTTAAAAACCAACAATATAGCTCAGAAACAACATGAAAGGCACAATTCTGAATTACAGAGGTTCCTACAAGGAGCAGAATTCTAAGCATATGATTGTAAGAGTTGAAGGTATCGCGAATCGAGCCGATACAAAGAAAGTTCTTGGCAAGAAAGTTGTTTGGACCTCTCCAGCGGGCAAGAAAATCACAGGCTTGATATCAGCGCCACACGGCAACAAAGGTCAAGTCAGAGTCATATTCGCAGAAAAAGGCCTTCCAGGTCAATCAATCAGCCAGAAAGTCGATATTGAGTAAGCTTTTTTATACTTTAGTTTTTGGCTAACCGTATGCTAGAACCAGAAGATAAAAACTTGTTGACTATTATTTCTGGAGAATTAGGAGAGTCAGATATTCTCGATAACCCAAACACGACTTGGGAAAACATAGGCGATAAATTAATGCAAGAACAAGAAGCAGAGTCTGATCCTCGCTACCACATTTTGGCTGTTGCAGCATATTCTAGGGCGCATCTAAAACAAGAGGTCTGGCAAAGAGTCGCGGACAGAATGTTCGGGACGATGGAAGATCAAGTTACGCGTTATGATTCTACAAATAACGGAGACAAATTTTTGAACCCAGTAGCGAACTTAGCTTATTTTGCGCATCTGGTTTTTGCAGCGAAAAAGGGCGATTACAGTCTATTTCAAATAGAAACTAGAGTAAGGGACGCGATATCTCCAGAACGCGTCCTTGCACATATACGAGATAATTTACCGTACGAGTTTTTATGTGATGTTAGTGGCGACAAGCAAGATGTGTTAACTGAGGAAATAAGTAAAGATAACTTCGATCGGTTTTTTGAAGCCGATTTTAATTTCCAAAAGGCCATGCTTAAGTTTTGGCAAAAAACAGACTCGCTATATGAGCACTACTTCAGCGCTTGCCGAAAAGCGCAAGACCCTGCGAACAGGTATAGTGTAAGAATTGGAATACATTCTGGCGAAGTCGCCATCGAGTAATTAAATTATATATTCTCTGACTAGATTTACTAAACTATATTTTGGCGTCGGAACTTCACGTCCTTTTTCAGGTATTTGTTTGAACGTAACCAAGTAAAGACTCGGATGTTCTTTTCCTAAGTGTGCTCCAGTTACTAACATGCCAGCAGGAATGGACGTTTTCCCACCTTCCTGCGTTTCAGCCCTAACATATATTTCAAGCCCGTGCTGTCGTAAAAACATATTGCCAATTCCTGGCGCCTTTGAAGCAAATTTTCGTATAATTTCAGGAAGTTTGGCGTGATCTAACGGATAAGTCTCAGCGATTTTTATCCGGTCTTCGACGTCAGGAAAATCCGGAATTAGCGACTTAACAGTCGGTTCTTTGCCCATTGCAAAAACTTCATGCAAAGTTTCTTAAATATTTGCTAAAGCTAAGAAGTTTATTTCTTGAAGAACAGCCAGACAACGTATGGCTTGCCTGTTGTTGGGGAATCCTTGTAAAGAACCTTAACTTTCCCATCATAAATGTCGAAGCGCGCAAAAACAACACCAGAACTCATTTTTAAGAAATATGTGCCGTTAGGCCAAGAAGAACCAATATTTTCAATCTGGTGCATAAATGATGTTTTTGACTTCAAATGGCCCTTGTCAAGATAAAAGAACCTACACTTTCTGTAAGGTGCCACAAAGTTAACTCGCACCCTGAACACAGATAATCTGGACTCAAAGACCGGCTTCGTCTGAGCCACAGCCATCTCCGTAACAGTAAACGCTCGCATAACAGTCTAAGATAGGAAGACGAATTTGCTTCCCTAATACATAATATAAGGCAGACCTTGTTTATAAAGCTTTTTTTCCGTCTTTACATACAAGTAGTCATGACTTGAGATAGCTAAAGAACAATCCCGTAGCCTATCAAGTGCCATCGGTTCTGGACTTGCCTGCCCAGGGCTACTTTATCGCCTTTCTTTGCGCAGACAGGCCTTCTCAGGGCAAGCTTCATGGTCTTGCCAGATGATTGGACAATTCCTACGGTTGTGGCAGTGCCGATATTAAGCATCAAAGGCTCGTATTGCTTGAAAGGCTCAAGCTTCAGGTTCTCTTTTGTGCCCACTACATACTCAAAGAGTTTAGTCTGTATCTCCAAGCCCTGAACTACTGGAGGAAGCTTTCCTGGCAAGCCAATCAAACTACCAACAAAAGCATCAGACTTTGTTAAGGCAGGGTCAAGAGTTGTTGAGATTGCTACAGAACCGCCAGGCCCTTTCTCATCAACCAAGACATTTCCTGATGCTATCGCAGAAAGTGTTGTGGTAATTGGACGCCATTCAACCTGGCCGCCTTTCTTTTCGATTTTCCTTCCAGGGCGGATTTCGATTTTCATTCCTTTCTTGAATTTGCCTTGCGCGATTGCGCCGCCAAGAACACCGCCAACCAACTTATCAATAGCCGTGCCTGGCTTGTTAATGTCAAAGCTTCTGGCGACCATCATTATCGGGTCTTTAGTTTCGTCTCTTTTAGGAGTTGGGACAAATTCTTGTATGGCTTCCAGTAAAATATCTATGTTTACTTTTCTTTGGCCAGAGATTGGAATTATTGGAACGTCCCGCCCTAATGTGTCTTTCACGAATTTCTGGATTTGCTTGTAGTTTTCAATTGCTTTTTCTTTAGTAACCGAATCAACTTTATTTTGAACGACAATTATGTTTTGAATTCCAAGGATTTTGAGAGCAAAAAGATGTTCAGCAGTCTGTGGCTGCGGAACTGGCTCTGTAGCAGAAACAACAAGCACTGCGCCATCCATAATTGCGGCGCCAGAAAGCATAACGGCCATCAAAGTTTCGTGGCCTGGCGCATCGACAAAAGAAACTTTTCTTACAACTTCTGTTTCAGAATTGTCTTGAGGGCACTTCTTTTCTGCAGTAAAGTGCCCATTTTTGCATTTTCGGATTTCCGCATCCGCATAGCCAAGCTTAATCGTAATTCCGCGCTTGACTTCCTCGGAATGGAGCATTGTCCATTTGTTAGTCAGAGCATAAGTCAATGTTGTTTTACCGTGGTCTACGTGACCAGTCAAGCCGATCGTTATTTCTGGAAGCAATTCTTTAGTCATCAGAGTTTCAGATTAAAAGCGATTTTAAAAGGCTTTACTTAGCAGTCGCTACTTTTACTCTGCGTTCTTTTGACTTTGGCCTGAAAGTTCTGCCGCCGCATTTTGGACAAGGGATTTTGCCAGCTCTTATTTTGATTGAATTGCCTCGGATTTTCTTCTTGCATCTTCTGCAAATCCAAACTCCGAGGTATAATCTTGCAACTGCTTCTGGTATCTTAGCGCCCATTATTCACCTGTGCCTCTAACTTGCTTAATAAGTTTAGTGTTCATAATATCCCAGTATTGAATCTGGGAATTTGGTACAACTTGCGCTTTAAATTCTGCAGGAACCTTGACTTCAAAGGTTTCGTAGGTTTGAGTGTCCATGCATTGCGCAACATCTTGCGCAACAGAAAGGACTTGTGCAGTCTTTTTTTCGATTATTGGCACTTCAACTTTATCGTGTGAAGTGTAGACTGACATCTTTTTGGCGCTAGTCAGGAGATCTATGCCGGTTACCCTGTATTTGGCGTGGCCATGCTTGCCTGGAGCTGACCAGTCCATGCCAACGATTTCGCAAGGCCTGCCGTCCATCATCATGTATCGGCCAGGCTTCAAAGATGAAACTTCCTCATATCTAACTTCCATGCAAAGGGCAAAGCTAATTCATTTAAAAAGTTTTAGTTATGAAAAAATCGTGCATCGCATCAACTTAGTGCGATTTTTCCATTCCTTGAACTCGCCTACGAGTGAGTTCAAGTTATTAAACCGCGTATCTCAGGATAGCAGCGATGCCGCCCAAACCAGCTAGTTGCTGGCCTTCTCCTGTTTCTCTTGAGATTATGTAAGCTTCTCCGCCAGCTTCCTCAACTTTGTCCATGAACGCTTCAGCTTTGTCTTCGGGGAAACCGTCCGAGATTAATAGAATTTCAACTGCCCTTGCGTCAACAACTTTTTGAACGGCCTCCTCGCCATAAGCAACCAGAGTCTTTCGGGTTGCAAGCAAAGTCAAGAATCTTTGAACTAATTGAGTTTCACGCATTACTTCTTCTTTTTCCAAAACGTCTTCAGATCTTTGAACTAGTTCTCTTAGTCCGAATTCGCCAGTGTAGCCAATATTCTTGGTTGCAATGACTTTTTTCTGTACATCAGTTTTTAGAAAATCTCCGTTCACGAAATCTTCTTTTGTAGGTCCGGGACCGCCAACAATTATAGCTTTTACTTCTGCAGGAGCAAATTTTTCATTGCAGGCAGCTGCAATTTTCTTGTAAAAGTCCTTGGCCATGCCTTCAATTACTCGGGCCATACGGGCTGCAGACTGGCCGCCGGCTTTGAATTTTCCAGGAACCATTGAGTCCATATTCATAACCGGTACGATTGCCTTGCCTTTCAACAGCGCAAGATTAGCTTCCTTTCTGTCCATAACTAGCAAACCAAAAGTTGCTTTGACTTCTAATTGCTCTTTCAAAGGTTCAAGGAAGAAAGTTTGCTCGCATTGGTATAACTTAACGCGGATTTCTTGAGAGGGCTCGATGCTCCATACTTTGAAATCTTGCTGGCCTTCTCTTTCAGAAACATTGCCAGCGAAAAGGGCAAGTCCGTGTGGCGGCGTTCTTTTGTACTGTCGCAGATGCTGAAGCATCTTCTCGAGAGCGCCAGCAACATTTTTTCTGGTTGTTGCGGATTTGATGTTTCTGGCCGTGCCAGCTTCCGTTGATAATTGGTCTAAAATTCCTTGAATGTTATAGCCGGCAGGAATGTAAACTGAAATAAGTTCTGTATGGCGAGCCCGCTGTTTACCGAGTTCGCGGACTAGCTTGCGTAGCTGGAATTTCAGCTTTCTCTGTTCCGCTTCAGTTGGTTCTGCCATAAAACCTAAGTCTCAGAAGTGCTTTTTAAAGGCTCACCCGTAACGTAATTTGTGACGTAACTGGTAAAAGTACGGTGCACATATGCGCGAGCTCGCCTTCCTCGTCCAGAGTGCTTTTCATACTCCAAAAGCAGTGTGTGCAGAGCTTGTCCCGCGTCAGAATCTGCAGAAAATTGTCCGACTTCACACTCTCCTATTATATTTTCAAGCAAGCCCTTATCATTTTCTAAAATGGCAATAGCGCGGTTGGTCCAGCGCATCCTGGTATCGTTTCTTCCTCGCGTTACACCCCGTAAATAATTTAAAAATTTGACTGGATCACGGCTTTTTTGTGCAGACATATTAAACCTAGGCAACTTTAAGTTCGCCTTTTTCTATATGCAAGTCTTTTATCCTTGCCGTTTTGGCGATTTCATCCAGGATTTTCTCAGCTTTTGGATTTGGGTGCTCGACTGTCAATTTTTCCAATTCTGCACCAGGGCCAAGGCTCTTAGAGGCCTTGTATTTGCGGATTTCAGAAATAATTTCAACAGCAATGTTTCCAAGCTCTAAAGCTACAGGATCCACTTTCAAAAATCCACCTTCATCAAACTTAGTAACATGAATACTTGTGGAGCCTTCATATTCCTTAAACAGATTTTGATAAATCTCTTCTGTGATGAAAGGTATTATCGGCGCGAACAACTTCAAGATGGCGCTGAAGGACTTATATAGCGTCCAAGAAGCATCACTGACTTGCTTCTTGTCCTTGCTGTACAATCTATACTTAATCATTTCCAAATAGAAATCACAATACTCGTGCCAGAAGAAGTCCTCCAAAACTCTTCTTGCGCCAAAGAAGTCGTAATTGTCAAATGCTTCCTTGTATTGTTTTGTTACTTGTGCTATCCTAGATAAAATCCAGTTATCTACAACATTCTTCGACACGTCTGTTGAAGATTCTTTCCACAGCTCAAAGAATTTCGCTACATTCCAGAGCTTTATCACTAATTTTTGCGCGTGCACGAGTTCTTTTTCCTGGAAAGGTGCGTCTTCACCAAGCTTCGTGGTTGAAGCGAAATAACGGAGGGCGTCAGCGCTAAATTTTTCCAGTATGGCTAGAGGCTCTACTGTATTACCTAGTGATTTTGACATCTTCCGTCCGTGTTCGTCTTGCACGTGCCCAGAAATGATTGCATGCTTCCACGGCGCTTTTTCTGTATGCAACAAGCTTTTGACAACGGTGTTGAAAAGCCAAAAGGTGATTATGTCGTGGGCTTGTGGACGCAAGTCCATAGGGAATAATTTCTCACGTACGGCTTCGCTCTTGACCAAGTCTATTGCTAACTTTGGAGTTAACGAGCTAGTTGTCCACGTATCGAGAACATCTTTTTCTGGAACAAATTCAGCACTTTTGCATTTAGGACACCCTTTTACTGGCGGCTTGTCCTTCAAAGGGTCGACTGGCAAGTCCTTTTCATTAGCGATTATTACTTCATCGCACTTCTTGCAATACCACACCGGGAAAGGAACTCCAAAGAATCTTTGTCTTGAAATAACCCAGTCCCATTGCAGGCCTTTGATCCAATTGTCGTAGCGGACGCGCATATGCTCGGGATACCATTTGAATTGTTGGCCAGCTTGCAAAAATCTCTTTTTTAAATCAAGGTATTTGATGAACCATTGTTTTGTATTGAGAATTTCAACAGGAGTTTTGCAACGTTCGTGAACATTGACAGCATGCTTTATTTTTTTCTGGTCGACTAATAATTTTTCCGCTTTCAAATCTTCAATTACTGCTTTTCTGGCATCTTCTATTTTCATGCCAGAATATTTGCCAGCATTTTCATTCATCTTGCCATCTTTAGTTATAGAAATTAGCAGCGGAAGATTATGGGCGCGGTACCATTCTATGTCGGTTTGGTCACCAAATGTGCAACACATAACTGCACCCGTGCCTTTTTCTATGGAAACCCGCGAGTCTTTCTTTATCGTAACCCACTTGTCGAATAACGGAACTTTGGCTTTCTTGCCAACAAGTTTTTCATATCGATGGTCTTCAGGATTTACAAAAATCGCAACACAGCTGCCAAGCAATTCAGGCCTAGTAGTCGCGATAATGAGGTCTTTTTTATCCTCGAGCTTGAATTTTATGTAATTGAAAGTCGCGTCTATCTCAACATCTTCCAATTCAACTTGAGAAATTGCAGTTTCACACTCCGGGCACCAAATCGTTGGTGCTTCTTTTCTGTATTCTCTGCCTTTTTTGTACAGGTCAATGAAGGACCACTGCGATATTTTTCTACTATGAGCATCAATGGTTGAATATGCTAGAGAAAAGTCAGCACTAAGCCCGATCTTTTTCCAATCTTGAATGAATGGCGGTCTTATTTCTTCTAGAGTTTTAAGGCAAAGAGCGATGAATTCGTGCCTTGGCATTTTGCTGCCCTTGACGTTCTTTAACTTTTCAATGAGCCTTTCGGTTGCCAGGCCATTGTCATCAGTGCCGAAAGGATAGAAAATGTTCTTGCCAAGCATTCGCTGATACCGGACTATTATGTCTTGCTGAGTGTAAGAAAAACTGTGACCCAAGTGCATACGCCCCGAGACTGTTGGCGGTGGCGTGTCAACAGAATAAATTGGCTTTTTTGATTTGGCATCAAATTTGTAAATGTGTTTATCTTCCCAGTACTTCAGCCATTTAGCGTCAATAGCTTTGAAATCAGGTTTTGGGGCAAGAGCCATGTAAAGAATTGTTCAGGGGTATTTTTAAGTTTGACTAAGACCAGCAGCACAATTTTTTAGACTTACGCTATAATTATCTTAAATGTTAGAAGCAGTAGTACAAAAAATCTTGCGTGATGTGCGGTACATATGGGTGACTTCGGACGGATTTGAAGTCATAGATGAGCGCGAACCTTTATCTGTAAAATTAACTTACTTGGAACAGAATACGTTTTTCTTTTACACCGAGCCATACATAATTGATGAAGAAGATGAGCGCAGCGTAGTAACTTTGCCTGCCCGCGCCTCTATCAAGCCAATGGGAGAAAAGGCATTCGATGTAATGGCACCATTTAAAAAAATGCAAAAGATTGGTGAATATTTTAGTAGTGTAGGGTCTCAAACTCCAGATGGAAGGTATGTCTTGCGTCCAGCAGATATTTTAGCATATGATGCCAAAGCCGGCAAAGTCGATCTAACCAAGAAACTAACCCTTCTGGAGGCGTTAGAGCCTAGTTCTAACAGTTAAGTTTAAGAATAATTGACAATATTGCAAACAACCATGTCCCAAAACACAGTATACACAGATGCACAGCTCCAGGCAGATTTACAGACAACAATTCAAGCAAGAGGCAGCCTGGAAACTTGGATAGAAAGTAAAGCTCACAGAAACTTAGGCTATCAAGAATATCGCCAAAAAGTCGCCCAAGACGCACAGCAAGTTCTGATAAGTATCCAAGGAAAACTGGCAGGTATGTTTAGCTACATAACTTCTGGCGAAGGCGAAAAGACTGCAAAAGATCACAAGAAGACATTATCATCGCTAGAAAGGACGAAAGGTTCTGGCTTAGAACTAGAAAAAGTCGTTTCCGAAATGACGCCGGCAATAGAAGCTATGGCAGCATTGCAAGAGCTTGACGAACTGGCAAATGCTTACCTAAACAGTCCGGTAGAGACTGCACAGCAATCGCCTGAGCAGATGCTGAAATCACTTGATGAAAATTTGAAAATTATTGCGGAGACATCACCTTACATTAAGGTTAACTGGCTATACAAAAAAATAGAAAGCCACAAAAAATATTTTGAGAGCATGCAAACAGTTTATGCATTCCTTAAAATGAATTTAACAAAGCAAGCGATAAACTCGAACGCCGCCAGTATAAAGGACAGATTTAGTCGCGAATATTTGTTAACGAGAGCCCAGATGTTGGAAAAAGCTAGTGAGATTTTAACCGATAAGCCTATCTTTGCAGAACTACAGGAAGCGGTTCAAGCATTAGGTTACAAAATTGAAGTGGCTATAGAAGTTGAACCTGAGTACGTGGAAAAACCTGCAGCATTGAAAGGTAAGAAATTAAAAATAGTAAAAAATAATGGCAATGGTGCTAAACAGTAGTCTGCTCTAATTTTTTCTGGCCTGCACCCACTGATTTCAAATCAATTCTCATTCCGTCTTGCGCTGCCAGCGTTCTGATACCAGTTTTTCTTTGTATTTCTCTGGCCTCGTAGACTGGCTTGTATCTAAGCATCTTTGCGCCGAAATGAGTTATGATTGCAAGCTCTGGCTTGACTTCGGTTATCAAATTCGCGGCATCATCAGAGCAGAAATGAGTCTTCCAGGACTCCTTTCCAGGCTTCAAAACATCCATTATCAATACATTGCAGCCCTTGAAAGCTTCTGCAAGCGCAGGGAGTGGTTTAGTGTTGCTCGTGTAGCCAATTGTGATTTTTGGAGTCTCCAACCTCATGCCATTATTGAATTCTACATCGTGTTTTGTTGGCGTTGCGGTAAAGTTCAGAGGACCGATCTTGATATTGTCCCCAGTTCTGATAGCAAAAACTTCCTTCAAAGTATTCTTGTAGAACGGCAAAAGATTTGCTCCGCCATCTGGGCCGCCATTAATTACAGTTGGAGTTGAAATTAAAATCCCGCGTTTGTGAATTCCGCCAAGAGTAATAGCATCAATTACAACATTCAGGTCGTTTGCGTGGTCTAGGTGCTCATGCGACACATAAATTATGTCGGTCTTGTTTGCTTTTACTCCGTATTGCTTAGCTCTGACTAATGCGCCTGGTCCCGGGTCCACCCAAATCTGATAACCTTCTGTTTGGATGACAAACCCACCAGTCGCCACGAATTGATTTGCAACAACTATTCTTCCCCCGCCTGTGCCGAGGAAGATAATTTTGTCTGGCATTTCTCGTATCCCAGTTCTTAATGTAGAACATTCGGGCCTCCAATATTCCCAGGGGCAGTCTAAAGAAAGCGGAAGCCATACTGCGCCCCAGTTGTCTTAGCTAAAACTTAAAAATCGCTCATATATAACACTTTTTGTCAACCTAAGGGCCGGTAGTCCATCGGTACAGAGCTGAAGACTAGCTTCAGCTAGTCTCTCTGCGAGAGAGAACGTTCCGTTCGCAACGGAAAGGCAGTGGGTTCAATTCCCACCCGGTCCATTTAGTAACACTTAAATATGTCCAAACCGTTTCTCAAGTCATGGCAAAGGCTACTGCTACGTTGAATGACAAACTAGGCCACTGGGTATTCCTGGTTGGCTTTGCAATCGCCGTAGTCCTAGGAATCTTGCTGCCTGGCAGGTCATGGATAGCAGCAATCTTAGTCATCTTAGGAGTCATTGTTGGAGTTCTCAACATAAGGGCAGCAGAAGTTAACCAATTCCTGCTCGCCACTGTAGCATTAATTTTTGGCATCAGAAGCTTTGAAGTAATTCCTGCTATAGGCACAAGGATAGTAGATGTACTTGGCTACATCACAGTATTTGTAGCAGCAGCTGCAGTAATAGTAGCTCTGGTAGCAGTCTGGAAGCTCGCAAGCACAAGATAGTTTTCTAACAAATCTTTTAAATGAGAATTCTGAGCTCAAATTACGGGTCCGTAGCTTAGTCCGGTGGAGCGCTGCACTGATACGCTGAAGTTCCTTCGCGGAACCAACTGCGTTGGTAATGCAGAGGCCGACTGTTCAAATCAGTCCGGGCCCACTTAATTTTTTATACCCTTATCGCTAGCTATATCTATGGTTCGAGGGTTTCCACTTAAGATGCGAGCTAGAGCGGGAGGAGCTTACCAGAGCGTACACAAGCATGAATACGCGTGGATAAAAGGCACAGTCTCGACACTTGTTCTGCAAGATTTTGTTGGTGCCGCATTTGGAGCAATGTTCTTTACAGTCACGGCAGAAGTTTGGAACCTTGCAGCAGCACTGAAACCCCTAAATGTGTTCGCGATTTTTGTAATCTCACTAATTCTTGGTTTTGCTCTTATTTATCTTTCAAAACGGCGAAGAGAAACTTCAGAAAAATTAGAACATACGGCTAGCATGCGTGCAGTCGAAATTTATGTGGTTTCGTTTTTCACCGCACTTCTGTTTGTGCTGGTTTTCCAAACAGCAACAAGCATGGAGCTTATTTTTAAACAGACAGTTATGATAGCACTGCCGTCGGTAGTTTCAGCAGCTACCGCAGACTTGCTGTTTTTCTAAAATGGACAAAACCACTGCAGTAAGGAAAGCATGTAAAATAAATGATGAAGCATTTAGAGAGACTTTGAAGAATTTCTCGCAATTCAAGACCGAGAGGGACCTTGCAAACTTCCTAAATAGAGAAATCAAAAAGCGCAGTGCTAAACTGGCTTTTCCGACAATAGTTGCTAACGCAGCTCATGCTTATGAGCTGCACCACAAGCCTTGCAAGAAGAAACTTAGCAGAGGTTTTGTTGTTATTGATTTTGGCGCAAAAGTTGCTGGATACTGTTCCGATATGACACGAACTATTTTCATAGGAACGCCAAGTAATAAAGAGAGGGAACTTTACAATTTAGTTCAGGACGCACAAAACAAGTGCGTCAAGATGTCAAAACCGGGCGTTATTTGTTCTGAAATTGACCATTATGCAACGATTTTGCTAGGCAAGTATGGGCCAAACTTCATACACTGGGTCGGGCACGGAATTGACAAGGAAGTGCACGCAAAGCCAAATATTGGCCCGCGTTCTGCAGCTAAATTGCAAGCTGGCGAGATAATTGCAATCGAGCCAGGCATTTACATAAAAAAGAAGTTGGGAATTAGAATTGAAGACACTGTTTTAGTCAAAAACAAGCCAGTAGCGCTTACAAAATTCACCAAGAAACTTCTCACTTTCTAAAACTTTATATACGTAATTCGGGTCTTTCAGACATGGTCGCTGTAGGCTGGTAGAATGGATGCAAAGAAAATAGCAGAGGCACTGCAGGATGCTGAAATAGCAGTGCTGAAAGCACTATCTAAAAGGCCTCTTGAGCTCGAGGAACTTGCTAAAACTACTTTGCTAAACAAGGATTTGATTTCAAGAGCCTGTTTATGGTTGCAAAACAAAGCTCTAGTAGTTGTAAAAGAAACGCCACAAAGCTTTGCAGCTCTTGACAGACTTGGAGAGAAATACGCCTCACAGGGCTTGCCAGAGAAAAGATTTCTCAAAGTAATCAAGGATGCGCCACTCTATACTGACCAAATTGCCGAGAGAGCAGGTTTAGATAAACAAGAAGTGCAGCACTCTTTAGGCCACTTGAAGAAGCACAACTTTATTTCTTTAGAAGACGGTAAAGTAAAGCTGCTCGATAAGAAATATGTAGAGCGGAAAACTCACGAAGAGCTTTTGCTTGAACACTTATCCAAAGAAAAAGAAGTAGAGGTAAATCTGCTCCCGAAAGAAGAGCATCTTGCTTTTGATGAATTAAGGCCAAGGGGAATCGTAAAGAAAATTGACAGGACCGTTCGCGAATATTCCATAACTGATTTGGGTAAAAAAACTGTCACGTCAGTGACCGCAGAAAAGAGAATAGGTCTCTTAACGCCAGGAATAATCACTTCCGGAGACTGGAAGAACAGTTCTTTCAGGAGGTATGACGTGGAAGCTGCAGTGCCTAAGTTTTACCCTGGTAAAAAGCAAGCTTACCGAGCTTTTTTGGATGAGGTCAGAGAAGAACTTGTAAGTCTGGGCTTCGAAGAAATTACAGGCCCATTAGTTGAGACAAGCTTCTGGAATAATGATGCGCTATTCATGCCGCAAGACCATCCGGCCAGAGGCATTCACGATATCTATTATGTCAGAGATCCGAAATACGGCGACTTGAAAAAATATGAGAAATTCGTCAAGGCAGTAAAAACCACGCACGAGAACGGTGGCAAATCAGGCGGAACTGGTTGGGGTTATGAATTCGATGAAAAAGAAACTGCAAGGCTGATTTTGCGTTCACACGATACAGGACTTGCAGCAAGAGCAATGCTAAGTCCAGGCTTCAAAATACCCGGCGCTTATTTCTACATTCCTAGAGTATTCAGGCCCGAAAAACTAGACCAGTCGCACCTGTTTGAATTCAACCAAACCGCGGGCTTTGTAGTTGATGAAAAGATAAATTTCAGGCATCTCTTAGGCCTGCTGAAGCAATTCGCAACAAAGTTTGCTGGCACGGACAAAATCGTGTTTAGGCCGGGCTATTTCCCATTCACAGAACCTTCTGTGGAAATGTTTGTTTGGAGCAAGGACTTTAACAAATGGTTAGAATTAGGCGGAGCAGGCATTTTCAGGCCAGAACTTGGCGCTCCGCTTGGAGTTAAAGCGCCAATGATTGCTTGGGGTATTGGCGTTGAAAGATTGTTCATGATGCGAGAGAAAATAAGCGACATCAGACAGCTATTCAGCCAAGACATCCAATGGCTCAGGGAGGCTAAACTCTAATGCCAACCATCGAGATTTCATTTTCGGACCTGCAGAAGCTTGTTGGAAAGAAACAGCTGCCTAGTGAGCCAGACAAGCTTACCGAACTGCTAGCTTGCGTGAAAGGCGAAGTTGAAAGTTTTGAAGGCGATACAGTTTCAATTAACATAGCAGATGGAAATCGCCCAGACTTGTGGTGCGCCGAAGGAATTGCGAGAGCCTTGAAAGGCGCTTTAGGCGAACACGGCTTGCCTCATTACCCTGTGGAAAGTTCAGACTACCGCGTTTTTGTGAACGGCAAGCTAGAAAAGATTCGCGGGTTTATTGCTTGCGCTGTTGTAAAAGGCGTCAAATTAACAGGCCAGATAATAACACAATTAATGCAACAGCAAGAAAAACTAGACGCAACTTATGGAAGAAACAGGAAAAGAACTTCAATTGGCTTGTACAATTTTGATTTACTGAAGTGGCCTTTGAAATACACTTTAACGAAACATCACGAAAACGCCTTCGTTCCTTTAGGATACGAAGACAAGCTAGCTCCACACGAGATTTTGAAAACCCACCCAAAAGGAGTCGAGTACGGCCATTTGCTGGAAGGCCTTTCAGAATATCCAATATTTTTGGATAATGCGGGGAAGGTTCTTTCAATGCCGCCAATCATAAACTCAGCGGACTTGGGCCAAGTTAATGAAAAAACCGAGAACATTTTAGTTGAAGTTACCGGAACAGACTACAACGCAGTCCAAAACATACTTCGCGTTATCACGTTAAGCTTGGCTGACAGAGGCGGTAAAATCTATTTCGTGCAAATAGATTATCCCTTCAGGAAGATTGACAATACGCCTCACTTAGAGACACAAAAAATCACGGTAGAAATTCCAAAAGTAAATGAACTGCTTGGAACAAAGTTTGATGCTAAGGAAATTACAGTACTTTTGCAAAAGATGCGCTATAATGTCAAGCCTATTCCGGAGATGCAAGCGGCCCAGAGTCTGGAAATTGAAGCTCCAGCTTACCGCTCTGACTTAATGCACGTGGTTGATGTTTACGAAGACATAGCAATTGCTTATGGCTACAATAGGTTTGAGCCAGAAGTGCCAGGACTGCCAACTGCTGGTAAAGTTGCTGCTGAAGTGAGGCTTGCAAATAAAATCAGAGAGCTTTGCGTTGGCTTGGGCGCACAGGAAATTCTGACATTTAACTTGACGAATAAAGATAATTTGTTTAGATTAATGGGTACAAAAGAGGAGAAAGTAATCGAAGTTGATAACCCTGCGTCTTTCACGTTCAGCTGCTTGAGAAACAAGCTCTTGCCGTCCATACTAGAATTCTTATCCAAGAACACGACAAAGGAGTTTCCGCAGAAGATATTTGAAGTTGGAGATGTAGTTTACCCAGATTCAAGCAAGGACGAAATGTCAACAACAGAAAAGCGGCTTTGCTTTGCGGTCTCGCATTCCGAAGTGACTTTCACGGAAGCAAAGCAAGCTTTGGAAGCAGTCTATGCCAATTTAGGCAAGAAAATAGCAATCAAGGAAGCAGACCACGACTCATTTATTGTCGGCCGCTGTGCAGCAGTCTATGCAGGCAAGGAAAAGCTCGGCATCATAGGCGAAATCCACCCGCAGATCCTGCAGAATTGGGGCCTAGAGCAGCCAGTAGTGGCCTTTGAAGTTAAGATTTAGGTTGTGCGGTTGTCATATTTCTAAACGTTGGTTGTTTAATATTTCAAGGCCAGCAGATACATAGTCGTCTAATGTATTTAGGTCTAAACAAATCTCAGGATGCCTGCGCGCTATGACAGTTCCGTCTTCTTTTATGATGTCTAGTAATATGTCTGATAGACCTCCAACATCTTTGGAATATTGCTCAAGTCTGTCGGTAAAGTCCGTCAAGTCTTTTAGCATAAAACTAAATATCGCTGGCCTCTCGAAAGAGTCCGCCTTATATTCAGAAATGTCAATTAACTTATCATTGTCATCAGTCTTATAGATTCTAGCAGGCTGAGCTTTAGGCGACTTAAGTATCGAAACAAATGCTGTAGCGCCGCGCCCTAAGTGATTGCAGGCCTCTAACATGTGGTTGGAAATCGCCGACCTTTCATACAAAGTATCCCCATGCATGACAAGTAGGTATTTAGCAACGGAAAAAAATTTCCTAAATTTATTTTCAGTCACTTTAACGAAATTTTTACCATTTACGCGCTTGCCTAATGGAAGATAAAGATCATAAGTCATGTTGGCAGCACCGTATTCCGCGCCAGAGATAGATTTTCCACGCTGCCCTCGATAATCTGCGTAATCTGGAATAAGAAATTCCGCTAAACTTAATATGTGTCCGGCCTTTGACAAATTATACCCAAAGCCCACGCCGCGCAGTACTCTACTTGCAAATGATTCTATGGCGCTTGCAGTTATCCTATGAGGCTCAAATCGGTCTACGTACCATAGTTTTGGGTCAACACCAATGGCTATTATTTGCTTGTTATTTGGTACTCCGTGTGCACGCAGCAACCTAGACGCTCTCTCCAACGGCGTATGGCCATCCGGTAGCACGTATAACGATTTGGGGAAACTTATATTCTCTCGTCTCTCTCCCGACGTTCGTTCCCCTTTACCACCCGCTAATATGACGCCGATATAATTCTTGCCCAAACGCATAATCTCGTTACGGTTTACGATTGTCATTTCCCCTCCAGGTAATCTGCAAGTGCGAACATTGCAACTTTTGAGCCCTTGCCAGTCATTCTGTTAAGGGCAAAATCTCTGGCAGCTTGTGGATTTGCATCAACTGGAATCAAGTCTTCCCATTCCCATCTGTCTTTTGCAGTTTCAGCCTCCGCTCTTAGTTCTGCAAAGGTTAGCGGGGTTCTAGCAACATATACGTGATTTAAACTCAGAGATTTCGGTACGAAAACCGTAGTTAGCGGTGTAGGTTCTAAATTATATTTGCCGGCAGAAAGGTTCAGCTCTTCCTTAAGTTCGCGTTTAATGGTTCGAATAGGCAATTCCTCAAAATCGCATGAACCTGCCGGTAGAGAAGTTCCACCCTTGCTGTTTGCAACTTCCTGTGAACGCTTTTCTGCAGCAATTTTGTCGTCAGACGTTACGACAAGTCCGTAAACTCCATCTATGACGTGAGTAGACTTAAGGTACTGTGACAGTGTTGGATTGCTAGCAAGTAATCTAGCAGTTGTTGCGTCTCTTTTGCTTGCCTGGCAAGCGTCCCACGATCCAGGATTACGAACAATCAGATAAGTATTTGGCGAAAGTTCCTTTATGGCGCCAACTCTATTCGCATTAGGGTTTTCAATTAGGACATCATCGATTGTGTGAAGTATTCTTATTTGCGGAAACCTACCAATTGTAAATTGCTTGTAATTCTCGCTAGTTATTTCCTTCGCGGAATGTATTTTTGTGTTTGTTATATCAGGCGCCATTCTTGTCACCCGTAAAGAAACGCGAGTCTCCAAAATCCAGAGAATTGTGTCGTATCAAACTTCTCAATACGAAATAGTCTTCTGGGCTGTTCAGGTCGAATATAGTATCGGCGTACCTCTTCGCATAGACTCTTTTACCGCTGGAATAGAGTTCTCTGCATAACCAGCTTGGACCTGGTAAAAACTCTCGTTCTGTAGTCCGTTGACTTGGGGCAAGTCTTTTGGCTTGCGGCACAATAATATTGTCAAGCGCGGCAGGATTGAAAATAAATACGCCCGCCTCTTCTACTACATTTGGCTTATCTTTATCAGAAATATGTGTTACAACACCATTAGTATCTGCTAGATATTCGCGCCCTTCTCCTTTCGGAACCGCTGTAGGGAAAATACCAATGAATGCAGCATCGTTTTTTGTTTGAAGTTTTAGCGATGCGTCGCCAATTGCCCGTTTGTAGACTCCCTTAAGGTCGATAGCGATAGTATCGCCGTTCACAGCTACTATTAGTCTGTTTGTGAAATTTTCTTGAATCCTGGCGTTAAGGTCTTCTCCATATTTGCGAAGCAAATCGCCGGTTACGGCACGCTTATCTAACATATAATTCAGATATGCGCTAAACGTTGGATCGTTTGTTTTCAAAATTGGGCTATAGGTTTGCAAATCTAGCTCAAATTTGCCCTTAACACAATCTGCAAGATTTTTTATGCAACTGGCCTTAGAGTCATCTTTGGTGCTGTAAACAAAGCGAGGTCTTAATTGTAACGCATGCACAAAATCGTTAATTTCTTCAGCATTTAATACGCAAGCTATTAACTCTCTCTCATCCTCGGTGAGCGCTACACCGTTTATTGTTTTTTCATAAGCTGCACGCAGTCCATTGTTTAATTTTTTAGTTTCACCTGTATAAGGGCCAAGACTTGCAAAAGTTGGACAATTTCCCGGCCAATTTAATGCCTCGACTATAGCTTCAAGAACCGGCTGGCCGCGTACGACTCCTAGTGTCTTGACATCGCCAAACCTTTTAGCCCTCCCGCCACAGAAAATTACCGATAAATATCTAGATGAACCGCTTTGTCCATATTGCAATCCTTCATCGACTTTTCTGGCGATTTGTTCTTCTGGCATGTTTACTCCATTGCTTTGAGAACTTCAGCAATTAACTTGCCTTGATCTGTAAGTGAGATTTCCAGAGACTTGCGGCCTGTTCGTTTTGTTTCTATTAAACCATCGTTTCTAAGTTTTGAGATTATTTTAGATAGCTTGACAGCTCCGCTTGTTGATTTCTTGATATTGGCAGAGATCTTTTCCAGGCCTATTTCTTCTGCCAGGTAAGATAACTTGCCGGCAATTTTTCCCTTTTTGTCGAAAATATATGTCAAAATGTGGCTGTAAGGGGCTTTTGGAAGTTCTGGTTTGATTGGTATGTGAACTTCTTTTATTTGTGAGCCACCAACCGGAAACATTATTCTAGGATCGCCATGCTCTTTGCCAATGCTTTTCCAATCCGATGGCTTTACCCAAATTATTCTGGTTCCAGTTAAGCTAGCAGCCATCGCTGTTGCTGTGGCAGCAATCATGGAAGCGCCGTGCAAGGCAACATGAACTTCATTGCCCTTTTTCCTTTCAGAGGCCATGATTTTCAATAACTTTGGGAAACAGTCTTCAAAAGAGAAGAAATCAATATCAACTAATTGAGAATTTTTGACGACCCAGGCCGGCAATTCTTTTTCCAACTCCTTCCTCAGGTCTTCTTTGTGCTCTAAGCCGCCTTCGTTGTCTTTATGTTGTATAAAATAAACTTTATGCGGGATTTTCTTCCTTACGAAGAACTTTAGCCTGTCGACTTGACGGAATTCTCCGAGGAATACTATGTTAATATTCTCTTTATCGTCCATTTTGCTCCAAAGTTGCCAACAAAATCGTTGATTTTGTGGAACATCCGAACTCCGTTCGGATTGTGTCGTCGGTTTGATAATTATCTAGCTTTAAAAACGTTATGCTAACAAAGTTAATGGTTGTTATTAATAAACGCCCAATATTAACATTAACTCAAAGGGTTTAATAGAGAATTCTACCTATAAAACTACAGAACGCCGCAGATTTGCGGCGAAATGAACGAAAATGAAAAGCCTGAGCAAAAAAGAGATGGAGATACTCGCCTACTTGCGCAGCAATGGCAGGCATACTGTCACGCAGATAGGTAAGAAGCTGGGCATACCCCGAACCACAGTATTTGACAAGATAAAGAAGTTCAGGAAATTTGGATTGATAGACAGATTTACCGCTATAGTTGACTTTGGCCAGTTAGGCCACTCAGTTTGTGCGTACATAATGTTCAAGTGTGAGCCGCAAAAGAAATTAGAGCTGGGAGACGCACTAGCAACTTCGGCGCATACAAACAACGTGGCAAAGCTCGGCAATGAGTTCGACTATGTTTCTTCAATGATATTTGAAAGCATGGAGGACATGCACGCCTATTTGGACATTTTAGCAAGCAAGTATGCTGTAAAAGAAACAAAAATACTTTACATCGCCAAAGACCTGAAGCGCGAGGGTTTCCTTGCCAAACAAAATGGCAACCAAACCGCACAAGTGCAGAAAAGCCCGGGCGGGATTGTAATAGAAAAGGACGACAGCTTCAAGGATGACACGGAGGAGGAATTATGAAAAATAACGAATTTTACGCGACAAGTTATGATTCAAAGTCTATATGGAGCATGAGACTTGTTACTAAAAAGGCCTTGCTAACGGATAAGTATGTATACTTGTCAAAATTGGGTCCAAAAACCTGGCATATAGGGTTGATATTTTTGCCATTTATTTGGCTTGTAGCCCTGCCAGCGATTTTAGTATGGTTACTAATTGCCCAATTTTCCAAGGTTCACAATGTTGCAATACCAATCAAGGAAATAAGCAAGGTAGAAGTCGACCATCCAAAATTTACTTTGATTTACAGAATAAAAATAGTAGAAAAGAGTGGAATAGAGCATTACTTTATACCGCGCAAAACTTACTGGCAAATGACTTCGCAAAAAGAATTTGCAGATGAATTAGTGCGCGAAATACGTAATAAAACGAGGTGAAAAATGGTAAAGAAAAAGAAATCAGGAAGGTTATACTTGCTAGCCAAGATATTTTTGGGCGGAATAGCGATGCTGACAACCCTATCAGGACTTTCGCTAACTTTTTCTCCTGACTTGCCAGAAGATGTCGGTTCAGGCATCTTGCTTTTGGTAGCAGGAATTGGTTTGGCCTTATCTTTGATTGCTTGGGTAAAAGAAGTATCTGAAAAGCAATAATCCGCCAAATTAACGGAATTTTTTTGTTTGGTTTAATATTTTCAAATAGATTTTCTAGGTATTATGCGAACCTACGAGGAACGTGTCTATACGCGCCTGATGCCATCTGAAATCCACGGAGTTGGCGTCTTTGCTATCAGACCAATCCCAAAAGACACCACAGTCTTTCGTGGAGTTAAGACTCGATGGACTGGAACTAAGCTAGCCTACTTTAAGGATGAGTTAGTTAGAAAGCTGGCTGACGATATGTGTTGCACAGATGAAGAAGGGGTACTATGGTTACCAGAAGGAGGATTGAATAACCTGACTGCCGACTTTTATCTAAATCACTCAGATATGCCTAACACTTACCCAAACAGGGATAGTTTCATAACTAACAGGCCGATAAAAGTCGGAGAGGAATTGACAATAGACTACAGATGTCTGGAAGCGCATCCCGCCACCGGGCTCATAGGAAGGTTAGTCCGTGACACTTGTGTGGGGAAACCCGCTATATTAACGGAGTTTTCTTGCTTGTTTTAATATTCTTAGACTAGGTTTTCTAATAAATGTTAACAGAGAAAGAATTGATTATCTTAAAACACCTGCGAGAAAATGGCCGCTATACTGTAACGGAGCTTAGCAGGAAGGTTGGCCTGCCCAGAAGTACGGTATACGACAAGATCAGGAAGCTGAAGCGCGAAGGCGTCGTAAGTAAATTTTCTTGTCTTGTAAATTTCAATCAGCTTGGTCTGCCAATCCAAGCCAAGATTCTTTTCAAAGCGGACTCTAACAAAGCTCAGCTCGGCGAAGTCCTGACAAATTCCGTACACACGAACAATGTTGTTAAACTCGGCAACGAATTTGATTATTTGGCATCATTTGCCTTCCAAAACATGGAGTCTTTGCATTCTTATCTTGACAGCCTAACGGCAAAGTATGCGCTGAAGGATTATCAAGTACTTTACGTTTCAAAAGAGCTTAAGCGCGAAGGATTTGGAATCTAATTGTCGGGGAAACTTGTCGTATTGACATATTTTCCGAGTTAACTCTGATTAACGCACCACAACTAATTATATCATGGCAAGTAAAATTAAGATCAAAACAGAACTTCCAGGACCTAAAGCAAAAGAGTTGTTCGAAAATAAGTTCAACAAATACATGGGTTTAGTTGCGCTTCCGTACCCGTTCATATATGGCGGCAATGGCGAAGGCTGCTATGTTCACGACGCAGATGGCAATGTTTTCTTAGACTTTGTTTCACAAATTGCTGCACAGCCTCTTGGCTATAATCATCCTCGCATGGTTAAAGTCCTCGAACGATACGTGGGTAAAGCACCGCTCAAACTTGCGGGGCACGATTTTTATCCGGAAGAACATGCGCACATGATTGAAAAGATAGCTAATATTACGCCAGAGGGGCTAAATTGCACTTTCTTAGTCAATTCGGGGGCAGAAGCCGTAGAAAACGCGATGAAAATTTGCTACAGAAAAAGACCCGCAGCAAAAATTGCTATTTCCATCGAAGGCGCATTCCACGGCAGAACTTTAGGCGCATTGTCCTTGACAAACAGCAAGGCTGTACACAAGAAAAATTACCCCGAACTTCCGGTAAGGCACGTACCGTGGAGCAAAGATGGCATTGCCACTGTGCAAGCAATGGAAAATATCGTGCATAGAGACGTTTCTCCAGAAAATATTGCATTCATAATATTCGAGCCAATTCAAGGCGAAGGTGGATATAGAATCCCGGAGCCCGCATTCTTCAAAAGATTAGAAGAATTTGCAAAGAAACACGGTATTCCTTTGATAGCTGATGAGATACAGTCTGGAATGGGAAGGACTGGAAAATGGTTTGCTTTCCAGCATTTTGACATCAAACCCGACCTAATAACAATGGCCAAGGCCTTGCAAGTAGGAGCTACAATTACGACACAAGAAATGTTTCCTACAGAAGGTGGCGCAATTTCTAGCACTTTCGGCGGTGGCGACTTGATAAGCATGGCCACAGGCTTGGAAATAATCAAAATAATCGAGGAAGAAAATTTGCTCCCTCACGTTGAAAAGATGGGCAATTACTTGTTGAAAAAACTGAAAGAATTGGAATTAAAATATCCGACATTTGTCAAAGACGCCAGAGGTCTTGGTTTGATGTGCGCAATAGATGTACCTGACCACGACATGCAAGAAAAAGTCGTACGTGAATGTTACGAGCGTGGCTTGCTATTGCTAGGTTGTGGTTTCAACGGACTGAGATTTATTCCGCCGTACATCGTGACCGAAGAAGAAATCGACGTAGCGATGAATATTCTTGAGAGCATAATAAAATGCATAGTCAAAAAGTAAAGTCGTCATTTTATCTGATAGCATCGTCAGTTTTACGATAAGTTTCTGTCAAGGTTGATATCGCAAAACTCTTTTCAAGAGCCCATGGACGAAACATTCAAGCCCATAAATAACAGAGTAACCCTAGATGACATGCTCTTGCGGGGCGCCCGCCATGACTTGTTGAATCACTATTTGCAAGCGAAACAAGTACCGTACAGTATTCACATAATGAGATACGATGATGCGCTCGAATCCGTGCCAGACCTTAGCGCACAGCTGCTCAATCTCGAAAGGCAATTTCCTCCAGGCATAGCTTTTCTTGACGGTTTCGATAAACAAACGCTTGGAGACCTCGAACTTATACGGGATTTAACTTCCCCTGATGCGTTAGTAACTGTAGGCGTCCTCGTCTATTCTAGCGATGTTGTAGAGACTCTAGCTAAACAAATCCTCGGTGAAAGCGTAGAGACTGTTAGATTTGCGGCGGGTTACGCACTCGCTAACAAACTTCATGATCGCGAATTTAATGAAATAGGCATTTACAACTACGTCAACTCTGTTTTAACACACCACAATTTCAGACAAGTCACAAAACTTGGCGAACAAATGATGGCACCAATACTAACAGAACTCGACAAGGAAGGGGACTCATTCCTTACTACTTGGGTTAACAATGGTGCCGGAAGTAGGCCGTTATTTTCGCATTACTCTGCCGCAGGCTTCTGGCACAGACAGGGCTACATGCCAATACAAGTAGAAAAAGCTCGCGAAACTAGAATTGTTGACGCGTTGGTAAAGTTTCATAAATCACACGGCGTAACAGGTAGAAATTATACCTTGCAGCCACGCAAAGTAGAAGATTTGGAGCGCGATCTAAATCCGCTGTACGAAACGGGCGGTAAAGCTAGGCGTATTTTCAGTGGGCTCACTCCGAGCAAAGAAGTTGCTATATTGTCCGAATACTACGAACCAACAGGTTACAAAGCACCGAGGTGGGATGGCATAATAATGGTTCGTAGCAAGGATAAAGACAAATGGCAATAGAAAGTGTAGCTAGAACAGTGATTGCAACTTGTTTGAACATAAAGCCCGGAGAACGCGTTATCGTTATAGCGGACAAATTAAGAGAAGCCATAGGTAAAGCACTTTATGAAGCCGCTAGGGAAATAACGGAATCTTTCTTTCTAGTTATGCCCGTAGGTAAAATAGACAGTGACGAGCCTCCGCAAGAGATCGCAGATGTGATAAAGAATTTTGATGTTGTAATTGCGCCAACAACTTATTCGTTAAGCCACACTAAAGCAATAGTAGAAGCCAGGAAAAATGGTGCAAGAGTTGTAACCCTTCCCGGCATAAACGAAGAAATGTTTTTGCGTGCAGTTGATACTGATTATGACAAGCTAAGAAGGTTTACTGATGAAATAGCTGATAAGTTTATAGGCATAAATACAATTAGGATAACATCGGAAAAGGGGACAAATATAGAATTTTCCATAGAAGGAAGAACTGCTTTAAGAATGAACGGGCTTGCGCACCGGGCAGGTTCGCTAATCAATCTTCCGGATGGTGAGGTTGCTTTCGCTCCTGTCGAAGGTTCAGCAAACGGGATCGCTGTCATAGACGGAAGCATGGTGCCAGATCAAGACACGGGTTATGGCGTTATAGGTAAGATAATAGACCCGATAAAGATAACTTTTCAAAACGGTAAGGCTATAAAAATAGAGGGCGGACGCGAAGCTGCCATACTCAAAGAGGTTATTTCTAAATCAGACGAAAATGCATTCTTGCTTGGAGAATTCGGTGTTGGCACAAATCCTAATGCTATTTTGACGGGAGAAGTTTTGGAAGATGAAAAGGTATTGGGCACAGCCCACATTGCTTTGGGAAGCAATAGGAGCTTTGGCGGCATTATACAAAGTAATGTGCATCTTGACGGCGTTATTTTATCGCCAAAAATCTATTTAGATGGTAAAGAGTTTGTCGTACCCAAAATATCGGTGTCAGAAATAAAGTAAGAATTGGCACATAGTCGGGCAACTCAGTCATTTTGTCGATGATTCTGCGCCAAAGTTGATATTCAATATCTGCCTTTTAAGTTTATGCAAGAACCTACCAGTATCGGACCTCAGTGGCCACCAGAAATAGACCGTAGAAACGACAGAATTAAGGGATTTTACACACAAACTATAAACAGCGTATCAAAATTCGAAGATATAGTTTCCTATGCTACTAACGAAGCATTCCTTAACTCATTAACCAGAATAACCGCAAGGTGTTTGGTAACAAATGCGCAATAAGAAAATATAG
>Ga0334722_10001354_pt1 | contig 30988 bp, 25 predicted proteins | sample C3_bottom_MG_FD_207210 | JGI IMG/M metagenome (GOLD analysis project Ga0334722, IMG submission 207210) | Sediment microbial communities from Yellowstone Lake, YNP, Wyoming, USA - C3_bottom | ecosystem: Environmental > Aquatic > Freshwater > Lake > Sediment | place: USA: Wyoming | collected... | reverse complement strand
TGCGGTAGGGCTGCCACACCGTCGGCGCGGCGCGGTTCTGCATATGGCACTTGACGCGCTGCAGCCAGCCGGCGAGCAGCGGCGCGGCGGCGATGAACAGCAGCGCCTGCCCCGCGGCAAGCGCCCACGCCGTCAGCTGACTATCCATAGGAATACGAGCAGCGTCACGAAGGAGAATTTCAGGTAGGTGTGGATGTTGCCGGTCTGGATGAAGCCGATGCGATTCGCCGCAGCGAGCACCAGGCGCCCGATCGGAACATAGCACCAGAGCCACGACCAGTCATGCGTGTGCACGCTGTAATGCAGGCTGGTCACCCGCGGAACCGGCCCCGCGCTGGCCAGGGTGTCGATGTGCTCCTCGATCTTCCACACCCCGCCGAAAACGCGCCGGATCGGTTGGCTGAAGGCGGTCGAGGTGTACTGCATGCGCTGCGTGAGCGCACCGAAGCCGCAGTCCCAGGCGTAGGCTCTGCGCGCCGGGACGGCGCCACGCTTGAGGAACAAGTAGCCCAGGCCGAATACCACGATGATGGCAGCCACGACAAACGGCGCCGAGTACGAGGCGACCTGAGGCGAAATCGGCGTCAGCCACAACCAGCCTTGGGCGACGGCAGAAGGCAGCGCCGCGTGCACCAGCAGTTGGGTGATGGGCGCCATCACCTCGATCATGGTGGTCGGAAACACGCCGAGCAGCAGGCACAGCGCGGCCAGCAGCCCCATCCCGGCCAGCATGCCGGCCGGCACCTCGCGCGCGCGCGCAACGCGGCTGGTGCGCGGTTTTCCGAGGAACGCAATGCCGAAGGCCTTGACGAAGCAGGCGGCCGCGAGCGCCCCGGTGAGGGCGAGCAGCGCCGCCGCAATGGGTAGCATCGTGCGCAGCAGACCGTTTTCAAGCTTGGGCGCCTGCAGCGCCGTCTGGAAGGTCAGCCACTCCGAAACGAAACCGTTCAAAGGCGGGAGCGCCGAAATCGCGGCACAGCCGACCAGAAACAGGAACGCCGTGACCGGCATGCGATGAATCAGGCCGCCCATGTGGTCGAGGTCGCGCGCGTGCGTGCGGTAGAGCACCGCGCCGGCACCGAGAAACAGCAAACCCTTGAACAGGGCGTGGTTGATGGTGTGGTAGAGCGCGGCCACCAGCCCCAGCGTGCCGAGCATCTTGTGCCCGCTGCCGAGAAAAATCATCGACAGACCGAGGCCCATCAGGATGATGCCGATGTTCTCGATCGAGTGGTAGGCAAGCAGCCGCTTGAGATCGTGCTGCATCAGCGCGTACAGCACGCCAAGCAGGGACGAGGCGGTGCCGATGATCAGCACCACCACCCCCCATTCCCACTGCACGTCGCCGATCAGGTCGTAACTCACGCGCACGATGCCGTAGATGCCCATTTTGATCATGACCCCGCTCATCATGGCCGAGATGTGCGACGGCGCGACCGGATGCGCGTCCGGCAGCCAGACGTGCAGCGGCACCATGCCCGCCTTGACGCCGAAGCCGGCGAAGGCGCAGCCAAATGCGATCGTCGCCCACAGCGGCGTCAGCTTGGCTGCGCGCATCAGGTCGAAGGTGAGGCCGCCGCCGAAAGCCGCGAGCACACCGAAGGACAACAGAATGACCAGGGCACCGACGTGGGCAAGCAACAGGTAGAGGAAGGCGGCGTGGCGGTTGGCGGCATGCTGATGCTGATACACCACCAGAAAATATCCGGCAAGCGACATCATTTCCCAGAAAATCATGAACACCAGGGCGTCGTCGGCGAGCAACATCAGCTGCATGCCGAGAACGAAGAGGGCGGTGAACACGCCGAGCGGAGGCAGGGGCTGGGCCGCGGGACCGCGCGCGAACTCGCGCGTGTAGCTGGGGCCATAGAGCGAAATTGCGAAAACCAGCGTGCCGAGCAACACCAGGAAGAAGCCCGAGAGCGGATCGATACGCAGATGCCAGTCGAGCCAGGGCAGGCCGAACGCGAAGCGATCGGTGACGGTCAGATTGGCGAGCAGCGTCCAGCCGCCGGCAGCGATGCTGGCTGCGCCGGCGAAAAAAAGAAACAGGAACGAGCCGAAATGCAGGAAGTTCGGGTGGCGGCGCACGGCGAGGAGCGATACCGCGCCCGACAGCAAGGTGCAGGCCACCGCGGCGTAGGCGAGCAACAGAGGTGTCCCGACCGTCGCGCTCATCGCGAGAGTTCCGACGACAGGAATCTTGACCGCACTCCTAGCCCTCCACCGGCAAATGCCGACACGCCTAGCCCCCGAATCGACGCAATAACCGGCAGGCGCCGATTCAGCGATTGGGTGCGACAAGCTCAGCGGTCACGCAGCGCACAGACCGATGAAGCCCTTTTTCTGATTCAATAATGACACTTCCGGACGGGCTCGACAAGCCGCGTGCGCATCGAGCGGGCGCAATTCGGCCACAGGATTCGGTTTTCGCTGCACAATGGTACGCATCGCGACAATCCCGGAATATTGCTGAAAGGCCTTTATGCAACAAATTGATTTTCACCTGAATCGCGAATTTGTCCAATTGAACCAGCTGCTGAAGCTGACCGGCCTCGCCGACAGCGGCGGCGCCGGCAAGGCGCTGGTGGCGAGCGGAGGTGTTCTGGTGGACGGAAACGTCGAGTTGCGCAAGACCTGCAAACTGCGCGTCGGCCAGGTGGTCACGCTCGGCGATGTGGAAATCAGGGTGGTGGCCGCAAGCGAGCCGCCACCGTCCTGAACTGCGTACCCGCGACCCCCTAGATTTTCGGGAGGGTCACGCCTTGCTGGCCCTGGTATTTCCCGCCGCGGTCCTTGTACGAGGTCTCGCACACCTCGTCGGACTCGAAGAACACCACCTGCGCCACGCCTTCGTTGGCGTAGATCTTGGCCGGCAGGGTCGTGGTGTTGGAAAACTCCAGCGTCACGTAGCCTTCCCACTCCGGCTCGAACGGCGTCACGTTGACGATGATGCCGCAGCGGGCGTAAGTCGATTTCCCCAGGCACACGGTCAATACGTTGCGCGGGATGCGGAAATATTCCACCGTGCGCGCGAGCGCGAAGGAATTGGGCGGGATGATGCAGACATCCCCCTTGAAATCGACGAACGACTTGGCGTCGAAATTCTTCGGGTCGACGATGGTCGAGTTGATGTTGGTGAAAATCTTGAATTCGTCCGAGCAGCGGATGTCGTAGCCGTAGCTCGAGGTGCCGTAGGACACGATCTTTTGCCCGTTCACCTCGCGCACCTGCCCCGGTTCGAACGGGGCTATCATTTTGTGCTCCGCCGCCATGCGGCGGATCCACTTGTCGGATTTGATGGTCATGACTTTGTCAATTGTAGATAGGCGTTTGAGAGAACCCGCGAAGATTTAGATCTATAACGACCACGACCGTGCATCCGCGGGGGGATTTACAAGGGGGGATGCATCCCCCCTTGTTCGTGTGAAAAAGGCTTTTCCCCTGCCGGAGATACGCTGTTCATTTCGGGCTCAGCCGAATTATGTGTTTTGTATAACGATATTCGGGAATTTCGAAGTCATGTCCTTCGCCTGCTCGGAGATTTTCACCGCGACGCGGCGTGCGATTTTCCGGTAGATCTCGGCGATGCGGCCGTCCGGATCGGCCACCACGGTCGGCTTGCCCGAATCGGTCTGCTCGCGAATATGGATGTCCAGCGGCAGCGCGCCGAGGAATTCGGTGCTGTAGTCCTGGCACATCTTTTCCGCCCCGCCGGCGCCGAATACATGCTCTTCGTGCCCGCAGTTGGAGCAGATGTGGGTGCTCATGTTCTCCACGATGCCGATGATGGGGATGCCGACCTTCTCGAACATCTTCAGGCCCTTGCGCGCATCGATCAGGGCGATGTCCTGCGGCGTGGTGACGATGACCGCGCCCGTGACCGGCACTTTCTGCGCCAGCGTCAGCTGGATATCGCCGGTTCCCGGCGGCAGGTCCACCACCAGGTAGTCCAGGCCTTTCCAGCGGGTATCTCTCAGCAGTTGCTCCAGCGCCTGGGTCACCATCGGCCCGCGCCACACCATCGGCGTGTCGACGTCGATCATGAAGCCGATGGAAATGGCCTGTATGCCGTGACCGATCATGGGTTCCAGGGTCTTGCCGTCGAGCGATTCGGGCCGGCCGCTGATGCCCAGCATGGTCGGCTGCGACGGTCCGTAGATGTCGGCGTCGAGTATGCCCACGCTGGCCCCCTCGGCTGCGAGCGCGAGCGCCAGATTCACGGCGGTGGTGGACTTGCCCACGCCGCCCTTGCCCGAGGCCACGGCGATGATGTTCTTCACTTCGGGGATCAGCTTGACGCCGCGCTGCACGCTGTGCGACACGATTTTGCTCGCGACCTTGACCGTGACCTTGCCCACCCCGGGAATGGCGCCGAGCTTCGCCTCGACCATTTTGCGGACCAGCTCGAACTGCGTCCTGGCCGGATAACCGAGCTCGATGTCGAGCGCGACGTCGTTGCCGTCGAGCTTGATGTTGCGCGCCGACTTGGTCGCGATGAAATCGCGCCCGGTGTTCGGGTCGGTGATTTCCTTGAGGGCAATCTGGACCTGCAACTCTGAAATTGGCATTCGATGGCTCCTGGTCGCTGCGACCGCGACGCTCGCGCGGCACGGGGAAAGTCGGTCATTTTAATGGATATTCGAGGGGCTGCGCGATACAATTGGCGCCTTGCGGGTTGCACCGGCCGCCGCCCCGCCGCGGCCGGTGCGCGCATTTCCGACGCCTGAACAACAATGAAGCGCAAACTTTTCGTCACCACCGCCCTGCCGTACGCCAACGGCTCGTTTCACATCGGCCATATCATGGAGTACATCCAGGCCGACATCTGGGTGCGCTTCCAGCGGATGCAGGGCAACAGCGTGCATTTCGTGTGTGCGGACGATGCGCACGGCGCCCCCATCATGCTCAAGGCGGAAGCCGAAGGCATCACGCCGCAGGCCCTGGTCCGCCGCATCGGCGCCGAGCGCAAGCAATATCTCGACGGCTTCCACATCGGCTTCGACAACTGGCACTCGACCGACTCGCCCGAGAACACCGAGTTGTCGCAGGACATCTACCGCAAGCTCAAGGCCGCAGGCCTGATCTACACCAAACCGGTCGAGCAGTTCTACGATCCGGTAAAAGGCATGTTCCTTCCCGACCGCTACATCAAGGGCGAGTGCCCCAAGTGCGGCGCCAAGGACCAGTACGGCGATGCCTGCGAGAACTGCAGCTCGGTCTATGCGCCGACCGACCTGGTCAACCCGTATTCGACGCTGTCGGGCGCCGCGCCTGAGTTGAAAACCTCGGAGCATTATTTCTTTCGTCTGTCCGATGCCAGGTGCGTGGCCTTCCTGCGCGACTGGATGGGCAACAACCGCCTGCAATCGCAAGTCGCGAACAAGGCGAAAGAGTGGCTGGACGGCGAGGGCGACAAGGCGCTCGGCGACTGGGACATTTCGCGCGACGCGCCCTACTTCGGCATTCCCATTCCCGATGCGCCGGGGAAATATTTCTACGTCTGGCTGGATGCCCCGATCGGCTACCTCGCCAGCTTCAAGAACTACTGCGCGAAGCAGGGCATAGACTTCGAGGCTTTTCTCGCCGACCCGCAGACCGAGCAAATCCATTTCATCGGCAAGGACATCATCTACTTCCACACCCTGTTCTGGCCGGCCATGCTCAAGTTCGCCGGCTACAAGGTGCCGGACAGCGTCTACGTGCACGGCTTCATCAACGTGTCCGGCGAGAAGATGTCCAAGAGCCGCGGCACCGGCATCAGCCCCTTGCGCTACCTCGAGATCGGCATGAACCCGGAATGGCTGCGCTATTACATCGCAGCCAAGCTGAGTGCCAATGTCGAGGATGTGGATTTCAATCCCGATGACTTCCTGGCACGGGTCAACAGCGACCTGATCGGGAAGTACGTGAATATCGCCAGCCGTGCCGCGAATTTTATAACCAAGCACTTTGGTGGCGAACTTAAGTATAACGGCGACACGGAACCGCTGATTCAAGGCGCCCGAGGTTCGGCGCTGCTCGTACGAGAAAGCTACGAGGCGCGTGAATTCGGCAAGGCGATACGCGATGTAATGGCGACCGCCGACCGCCTGAATCAGGAATTCGATGCCCGCCAGCCTTGGGTTCTCGCGAAGGATCAGAGCAAGCGCAGTGAACTGCAGGACGTGTGCTCACGCGTTCTGCACGGTTTCAAGCTGCTTTCGGTGCTGCTCGCGCCGGTTCTTCCTCGGCTCGCCGAACGCGTGGCGAAAGAACTGTTCGGCCTTGACCGGAGCTTCCTCTGGTCTGATGCGGAATATCTGCCTCGCAATATTCGCCCATACCGGCACCTCATGACGCGCGTCGAGGAAAAACAGCTCGACGCACTATTCGACCTCCCGGCAGCAGCGCCGGCCAAGGAGCAGAAGAAAGTGACCGATACCTCCAAGACTGGCTCCCAGAGCCAGTCTTCAGCCATTTCCACCCCGCACCCCACCTCCCCCGGACCGGCAGCGCCGACTGCGGCGGCCGCGACCATAAGCATCGACGACTTCGCCAGGATCGATCTGCGCGTGGCAAAAATCGTCAAGGCGGAACACGTCGAAGGCGCGGACAAGCTGTTGAAACTCACGCTCGATATCGGCAGCGAACAGCGCACGGTATTCGCCGGCATCAAGTCAGCCTACGACCCGACCAAACTCGAAGGCCGGCTGACGGTGATGGTGGCCAATCTCGCGCCGCGCAAAATGAAGTTCGGCTTGTCCGAGGGCATGATCCTCGCCGCGAGCGGAGAAGCGCCCGGCATCTTTCTGCTCGCCCCCGACAGCGGTGCCCAGCCGGGCATGAAAGTGAAGTAATGCCCGGAGCTTTGCAGCTGATCCTCGGCGTGATCGTGCTATGGCTCGCGCTCGGCTTGGCCGGCGTGTTCTTCCCGCGCAATCTGCCCCTGGTGAGCCGGGTACTGTTTCCGGCGGGCGCGCTGGGCGCGCTGGCCCTGGCCGCGGCGGCGCTCAGCGCGCTCGGCGGAGCGACGCAATCGCTGGTGCTGCCCCTGGGCCTGCCCGATCTGCCTTTCCACCTGCGCCTGGATGCGCTGTCCGCATTTTTCCTGCTGCTGCTGGGCGCCGTGACCGCGGGCATCTCGGTTTTCGCCGCCGGGTACTTCCGCCAGGGAGAAGGCACCGCGCCCGGGCTGCAATGCCTGTATTACCACGTGTTCATCGCCAGCATGGCGCTGGTGCTGTTGGCCGACGACGCCTACGCCTTCATGGTGTTCTGGGAGACCATGGCCTTGTCCTCCTATTTCCTGGTCACCAGCGACCACACCAAGGCCGAGATCCGGCGCGCCGGCTTCCTCTACCTGCTGATCGCCCACGTCGGCGCCATCGGCATATTGCTGTGCTTCGGCCTGCTGCACGGCACCGGCGACTATACCTTCGCCACCATGCGCGAGGTGCAGCTCGCGCCGTTCTGGGCCACGGTCGCCTTCGTACTCGCGCTGTTCGGTTTCGGCGCCAAGGCGGGCATGCTGCCGCTGCACGTATGGCTGCCCGAAGCCCATCCGGCCGCGCCCTCGCCGGTGTCGGCGCTGATGTCGGCCGTCATGCTGAAAACCGCGATTTACGGCCTGCTGCGCGTGCTGTTCGACCTGCTGCACACGCAGGTGTGGTGGTGGGGCGCGGTGATCCTGGTGCTAGGCCTCGCGACCGCGCTCTACGGCGTGATTTTTTCCGCGGTGCAAAGCGACATGAAACGCCTGCTCGCCTATTCCTCGATCGAGAACATCGGTTTCATCCTGGTCGGCATCGGCCTCGCCGTCACCTTTCAGGCCTTCGGCATGCGCGCCCTGGCCGCGCTCGCGCTCACTGCGGCGCTGTACCACAGCATCAATCACGCCTTCTTCAAGAGCCTGCTGTTCCTCGCCACCGGTTCCGTGCTGCATGCCACGCACGAACGCGCACTGGGCAAGCTCGGCGGACTGATACACCGCATGCCCTGGGTCGCATGGCTTGCGCTCGTCGGCACGCTCGCCATCGCCGGATTGCCGCCGCTAAACGGCTTCGTCTCCGAATGGCTGCTGCTGCAGGCCTTCCTGTTTTCGCCCAGCCTGCCACATCCTTACCTGAACATGCTCATTCCGGTCGCCGCCGCCGCCGTGGTACTCGCCGCGGCGCTGGCCGGCTACGTGATGGTCAAGTTCTACGGCGTGGTATTTCTCGGCCAACCGCGCGAACCCAGCCTGGCGACGGCCCATGACGCAGGCATCTGGGAGCGCGCCGGCCTCGTCTGGCTCGCCGCCGGCTGCGTCGCCCTGGGGGTAGCGCCGGTGTCGGTCATCGGCGTCATCGATGCGGTCAGCGGCCAGTTGCTGGGCAAGACCCTGGGCGCGAGCGCGACCGGCTGGATGTTCCTCACGCCGATCAGCCCGGCGCGCGCGAGCTACGCGCCCTTCCTGTTCCTGCTCGTGATTTTGTTGGTATGGCTCCTGACCTGGTTGGCGGTGCGCCAGTTCTACCACGGTGCGTCGCGCCGCGCGCCGCCCTGGGACTGCGGCTTTCCGGCGCAGAACGCCCGCATGCAGGATAGCGCGGAAGGCTTCGGCCAGCCGATCCGCCAGGTGTTCGAACCGTTCTTCCGCATGCAGCGCGAATTGCCTACGCCTTTCGACGCCAAGCCGCGCTACCGCGTCGACGTCGAGGACCATCTCTGGTACTGGCTCTACCTGCCCATCGTCAAAGTCACGCAAATGATCACCCGCGTGGTGACCCTGCTGCAGCGCGGCCGCATTTCGGTGTATTTGACCTACAGTTTCGTCACCCTGCTCGTGCTGCTGCTGTTCGTCAGATGATCTCCTGGCCCGGACTCGTCGCCCAACTCACCGTGATCCTGCTCGCGGTGCTGCTCGCCCCCGTCCTGCAGGGCTGGGTCAACCAGTGCCGCGCCTGGCTGCAGAACAAAAGCGGCCCCGGCATCCTCCAGCCCTACCGCACGCTGAGAAAGCTGTTCGCGAAAGAGGTCGTCCTCGCGCACACCGCCTCGCCGCTGTTTCGCGCCACACCCTACGTGGTGTTCGCCTGCATGTGCCTCGCCGCGGCGATCGTGCCGGTACTCGGCACCGATCTGCCGTTTTCTCCCGCCGCCGACGCCATCGCGCTGGTCGGCATCTTCGCCCTGGCACGCGTGTTCATTTCGCTCGCCGCGATGGACATCGGCACCGCGTTCGGTACGCTGGGCGCGCGGCGCGAAATGATGGTGGGTTTTCTCGCCGAGCCGGCGCTGCTGATGGTGCTGTTCAACGCCTCGCTGATTTCGCACTCGACCTCGCTCACCACCATCGTCGAGCACCTGGCGCATCTGAAATTCGTGATCTACCCCAGCCTCGCCTTCGCCGGCGTCGCCTTCACCATGGTGTCGCTGGCCGAGAACGCGCGCATTCCGGTGGACAATCCGTCGACGCACCTCGAGCTCACCATGATCCACGAGGCCATGGTGCTGGAATATTCCGGCCGCCACCTGGCGCTGATCGAGTGGGCCGCGGCGCTCAAGCTGTTCGTCTATTCCTGCATCGGCATCGCGCTGTTCTTCCCGTTCGGCATCGCCGAAGGCGGCGACGCGCTCGGACTGTTGCTGGCCCTGCCCGCGCTCGCGGCCAAGCTCGCGGTCGGCGGCTTCGCCATGGCCTTGATCGAAATGGTGAGCGCCAAGATGCGCATTTTCCGCGCCCCGGAGTACCTGGGCACCGCCTTCCTGCTGGCGGTGCTGGCGCTGCTGATCCACCTCCTGCTGGAGGGCTGAGATGAACCTGCCGATGAATGCGCAGATCATCAACCTGTTCGCAGCGATACTGCTGCTGCTGTCGTTTGCGATGCTGACCCAGCGGCGCATCCTGTCGCTGATCAATCTGTTCGCGCTGCAGGGATTGACGCTGACGCTCTCCACGCTGATGGTGGCCTGGAGCACCGGTCAGCATCACCTCTACTATTCCGCCGCGCTGACCTTCGTGCTCAAGGTGCTGATCCTTCCCTGGGTGCTGCACCGCCTGATCCGCAAGCTCAACGTCAAATGGGACGTGGAGACCCTGATCAACATTCCCACCACCATGCTGGTCGGCATCGCGCTGGTGATCCTGGCGTTCAACGTGGCGCTGCCGATCTCGCAGCTTGCGGGCACCATCGCCAAGAGCACGCTCGGCATCGCGCTCGCCTGCGTGCTGCTCGCCTTCCTCACCATGATCACGCGCTCCAAGGCGGTGCCCCAGGTGATCGGCTTTCTTGCCATGGAAAACGGCCTGGTGTTCGCCGCCACCAGCGCCACCTACGGCATGCCCATGGTGGTCGAATTCGGCATCGCGCTGGACGTGATGGTGGGCATGGTCATCCTGGGCGTGTTCTTTTTCCAGATCCGCGAGCGCTTCGAAAGCCTCGACATCCGGCACCTCGAAAAGCTGAAGGAAGAATGAAACACTGCCATCCCTGCAGGTTCGCATGAACTGGCAACTCTACCTGGTCCTCGGCACGCCGCTACTGGGCGGGGTGCTGCTCGCCCTGTGGGGGCACAAGAACTGGGCCGCGGGCCTGAACATCGCCATGTCGATCGCCACGTTCATCGCCGCGGCGGCGCTGACCGCGCATATCATTTCGGAAGGGCCGCTGGTGACCGCGGACGAGCAGTTTTTCGTCGACTCGCTCAACGTGTTCCTGGTCGCGCTGACCGCTTTCGTTTCCATGACGACGTCGCTCTTCTCCCGGCCCTACATGCGCATCGAACACGCGCTCGGCAAGCTCTCCGACAACCGGCTGCGGCTGTTTCACAGCATGTACCAACTGTTCATCTTCACCATGCTGGTGGTGCTGCTCACCAACAACCTCGGTATTCTCTGGGTGGCGCTCGAGGCGGCCACGCTCACCACCGTATTGCTGGTGAGCCTGTACCGCACGCCGGCGAGCCTGGAAGCGGCGTGGAAATATTTCATCCTTTGCGGCGTCGGCATCGCCCAGGCCCTGTTCGGCACCATCCTGCTTTACTCGGCGTCGCAAAAAGTCCTGGGCGCGGGCGGCGGCGCGCTGCTGTGGACGCACCTGGAAACAGTGGCGGGCAGCCTGGAGCCCACGGTGATGTCGCTCGCCTTCGTGTTCCTGCTGGTGGGCTATGGCACCAAGGTGGGCCTCGTGCCGCTGCACAACTGGCTGCCCGACGCCCATGCCGAAGGCCCGACGCCGGTATCGGCGATCCTCTCGGGCTTGTTGCTCAATGTCGCGCTGTATGCGCTCCTGCGCTGCAAGGTGCTGGTGGACGGCGCGCTGCAAGCGCCTTTCGCCAGCCATCTGATGATGGGCTTCGGCCTGCTGTCGGTGGTGGTTGCGGCCTTCTTCCTGTCCAGGCAGAAGGATGTCAAGCGCATGTTCGCCTATTCCTCGGTCGAGCACATGGGCCTGATTACCTTCGCCTTCGGCATGGGCGGGCCTATCGCCAATTTCGCCGGACTGCTGCACATGACGCTGCACTCGCTGACCAAGAGCGCGATCTTTTTCGCTGTCGGCCACGCAGCGCAGAAAGCCGGAACGCAGATCATGGACGACATCCGCGGCTTGATCAAGGTGAACCCCACCGTAGGCTGGGGACTGATGCTGGGATCGGTCGCCATCCTCGGCGTGCCGCCATTCGGCGTGTTCGCCAGCGAATTCCTCATTCTGACTACCGCTATGAGCCTGCAACCCTGGGCCACGCCGTTCCTGCTGGTCGCGCTGGGCGTGGCGTTTGCCGCCGTGTTCAGCAAAGTGCAGCCCATGGTGTTCGGCGAGACCACCGCCAAGCGCCTGCCGCACCCGCCGGCGCTGATTCCGGTGTTCGCTCACCTGTCCATCGTGCTCGCGCTCGGCTTCTACATTCCGCCTTACCTGGTCGACTGGTACCGCGAAGCGGCGAAACTGATCGGATGAAGGATCGCATCACCATGGCATTTGACAGTCTGCCGATGCAACTAGCCAAACTCCCCGGCGCGGTGCCGGCGTGGCAGGCCGAAGCCGCGGCCGAGGCCCTGCCGGACCTGTGCCAGAGCGTGAAAGACCAGGGCGGGCGCCTTGCCGCCCTGTGGGGCACGGACGAACGCGACCGCGGCCGGGGCTACGCGCTGCACCTCACGCTGGCCAAACCCGAGGGCATGCTGTGGCTGCGCTGCGCGCTGCCTGAAGGCGAGCCGCGCTATCCGGACCTGTCGCCGATTTTCTATCCGGCGCAGCGCATGCAGCGCGCCGCGCGCGATCTCCTCGGCATCGACGCCGACGCCGCAGACCGGCGGCCCTGGCTGCGGCACGCCGCCTGGCGCGACGCCGACCGCCCGCTGCATCGCGATCATGCCGCGACCAAAGTCTTCGACCAAGGCAGCGCCGATTACGCCTTTGTCAGCGTGAGCGGCGACGGCGTGCATGAGATCCCGGTCGGACCGGTGCATGCAGGAACCATAGAGCCGGGGCACTTCCGTTTTTCCATCGTCGGCGAGAAAGTGCTGCGCCTGGAAGAGCACCTGGGTTACACCCACAAGGGCGTGGACAAACGCTTCCAGGGCATGGCGTTCGCCGACGGCGCGAAACTCGCCGGGCGGGTGAGCGGTGACAGCACCGTGGCCTACGCCTGGGCCTATTGCATGGCGCTGGAGGGCATCGCCGGCGCGGCGCCGCCGGCGCGTGCGTTGTGGCTGCGCGCGCTCCTGCTCGAACGCGAGCGCATCGCCAACCACCTGGGTGATCTCGGCTACCTCGGCAACGACGGCGGGCTCGCCTTCGGCCTGGCGCAGTTCATGCGCCTGAAAGAGGACGTGCTGCGCTTGAACGCCAGGCTGTTCGGGCACCGCTACCTCATGGACCGCATCGTTCCCGGCGGCGTGGCCGGCGACCTCGACCGTGCCGGGCTGGACGCCGTCCGCGCCGAGTGCGACGTACTGGAGCGCGAAGTGCGCGTGCTCAAGGACATTTACGACGACCACTCCGGACTGCAGGACCGGTTTCTCACCTGCGGCCGGCTCACCGCCAGCACCGCGGGCAAACTGGGCGTGATCGGCCTCGCCGGGCGAGCCAGCAGCCAGCAATGGGATGCGCGCGTGCAGGCCAAGCCCGCCCCCTATGACGTGCTCGACGTAAGCATGAAGACCCACAAGAACGGCGACGTCGCCGCGCGCGTCATCCTGCGCTTCGACGAAATCTTCGAATCGCTGCGCCTCACGCGTGCGATCGTCGAGGGCATCGCGCCGGGCGCGGTCGCAGCGCCGCTGCCTGCGGTGTCCGCCGGTCGCATGGGGCTGGGTTGGGCCGAAGGCTGGCGCGGCGAATCGGTGGTCGCGCTGGAATCAGGCGCGGACGGCCGCGTGCGCAACTGCCATGCGCACGACCCTTCCTGGCAGAACTGGCCGGCCGTCGCGTTCGCCGTGTACAACAACATCGTTCCCGACTTTCCGCTGATCAACAAGTCGTTCAACCTGTCGTATTCAGGGTGTGATTTGTAATTATGTACGGAGACTTGACGACTGCAGCATGCCATCTGAGGACTTGCGCGCTGCGCGCGCCAACCGCGTTTTCTGTACGGATAAGAAGCGCATCCGTACAGAAAACGCGGTTATGGTTAACACCAAACACAGCGCGGAGGGGTTATACAAGATCGTCAATTGCGTGCGGATATGCTTTTCATCCGCACGCAATTGACGATCCGCGCGGACAGTTTTTCGTCCGCGCAACATGCGCAACCCCGCAACCACAGGGAGCCGTGATTTAAGTCGCCGCATATAGAAGGGTCATTCGAATACCATGTACCAACTGCTGAGACAAATCACCCGCGTCGGCATCAAGACCGAAGCGCCGCCGCAGGCGGACGAGGCGCTGCGCATGCTCGGCCAGAAACTGCAGCAGGAAATCCTGGGGCTGTTCGCCGGATCGCTCGCCATCCGCCATGTCGACGCCGGCTCCTGCAACGGCTGCGAACTCGAGATCCACATGCTCAACAATCCCTATTACAACATCGAGGGACTGGGCATCAAGCTGGTCGCCAGCCCGCGCCACGCCGACCTGCTGCTGGTGACCGGACCGGTGGCGCGCAACATGGAGGAGGCGCTCAGGCGCACCTTCGACGCCATGCCCGCGCCCAAGCTGGTTGTGGCGGTTGGCGACTGCGGCTGCAGCGGGGGAATATTCGGCGAGAGCTATGCCAGCCTCGGCCGCGTGTCCAATGTCATCGCGGTGGATGTCGCCGTGCCCGGCTGCCCGCCGACGCCGGCCGCGTTGCTGCAGGGCATACTCACCGCGATCAGTTCCGGCGGCCGCGGCCGCGACTGACCAGCAGATGAGCATTCCGACCCTGCCGCTCGCCTTCGTCGGCTGGTTTTTCGCGATCGTTAGTTTTGGCGCGCTGGCGATCGGCGTGCTCCTCCTCGCCCAACTGTTCCGCAGCGGAAAGATTCCGCCCGAATACCTGCAGTCGCGCATCATCGGCGATTTTGCGCTGCTCGCCGTCTGGCTGATCGGCCTGGTATCGGCGTTCGGACTGCTCAACGGCTATGCCTGGGCGCGCACCGGCCTGGAGTACTTCTGCTGGGTGCTGATCGCGCTGACGCTGCTCTCCGGCGGCACGCGGCTCGCCGCCTATGCCAGGCATCCGCAGGGCCAGGCGCTGACGCCGCGCGGCTGGATCGTCGCCGTCGCCGGCGTGATGCTGATCGCGATGCCGCTGATCGTGCTGTGCGGCGTGACCATACTCACGCTGCGCGGCGAGCCGGCGGGCGCGCAGATCGAGCGGATGCAATCGCGCTAGCGCGCGAACGCCGCGCCTGCGTCCGATACGCCGGCCTGATACACCGGCCCGATACGCCGCGGCGCCGCGCCGCCGCGGCGTATTGCAGTAATGCCCGCTTTCGGATATAAACAATCACAAGCGGTCGCAACGGCCGCGGAACAAGAACACCGGCTTGAACATGGAAAAAATATTCGCCTCCTTTTCGGGCAGGATGCTGATGGTCGGCTTTGGCGCGGTCGGGCAGGGCTCGCTGCCGCTGATCCTGCGCCACATCGGCATGCGGCCGGAACAGATCGCGATCGTCACAGCCAATGAATTCGGCAGGGAAATCGCCGCCGAATACGGCATCCGGTTCCGCGTCGAACCGCTGACGCGGGACAATTACGCCGCCATCCTCGCACGCGAGCTCGGCACCGGGGATTTTCTGGTCAACGCCTCTTTCGACGTCTCCAGCGTCGCGCTCATCGAATGGTGCCAGCAGCACGGCGTCCTTTACATCGACGCCTGCATCGAGCCCTGGCCCGGCGGCCATACCGACAGTTCGGTGCCCGCCAGCCGCCGCTCGAATTACGCCTATCGCGAGGCGGCGCTGGCGCTGCGCGGCAGGTTTGCCTCCGGCCCGACCTGCATCCTGATGCACGGCGCCAACCCGGGCCTGGTGTCGCACCTGGTAAAGCAGGCGCTGCTCAATCTTGCCGGCGACCTCGGCATCGACGCCGGCGCGCCGCGCAGCCGCGAAGCCTGGGGACTGCTCGCCGCGAAGCTCGAGGTAAAGGTGATCCACGTGTCCGAGCGCGACCACCAGACCAGCCAGGTGCGCAAGCGCAACGGCGAATTCGTCAACACCTGGTCGAGCGAGGCGTTCTGCGGCGAATCGCTGCAGCCGGCCGAACTCGGCTGGGGCACGCACGAGCGCAACTGGCCGCAGGACGCCCGCGAATACGGCTTCGGCAGCGGCGCCGCAATCTACCTCGACCGGCCGGGCGTGGCCACACGCGTACGCTCCTGGGTGCCGCACGAAGGATCGTTTCACGGCTGGCTGATTTCCCACGGCGAGGCGATCTCCATTCCGGACTACCTCTCGGTGCGGGAGAACGGCAAAGTGATCTACCGGCCGACCTGCCACTACGCCTATCATCCCTGCGACGACGCGGTGCTGTCGCTGCAGGAATTCGCCGGCAACGGCTGGCGCTTCCCGCCGCAGCAGCGCCTGCTGCGCGAGGAGATCGATGCCGGTTTCGATGAACTCGGCGTGCTGCTGATGGGCCACAAGAAAGGCGCCTACTGGTACGGCTCGCAGCTCGGGATCGAGGAAACGCGCAAGCTGTGCCCGCACAACAACGCCACCAGCCTGCAGGTGAACGCCCCTTATGTGGCGGCCATCGTCTGGGCGCTGAACCATCCCAGGGCCGGCATCCTGGAGCCGGACGAACTGGACTATCAGGTGCTGCTCGACATGTCCAAGCCTTATTTGGGGAAATTGACCGCCGCCTACACCGACTGGACCCCGCTCGCGGGCCGGGGCAGCCTGTATCCGGAGGACATCGACGCCTCCGATCCCTGGCAGTTCCGCAATTTCCGGGTGAACTGACGCGTCGGTACGCGTTCCGGCGCTCAAGCGGTCTGCGCGATGGACGCGTCCACCGCAGTCACCCGATATCGCGAGTGGAAGCTGGCGCCGTACGCACCGGACACCAGGCTCATTTCTCTCTTTCGCGGCAGGGCTTGATGTACATCAAATCGAGTTGGCTGAGTTCGTTTAGCATGCTCAAAATAAAGGGGTTTCACCCGTTCCACGCGCCGTTGCGACAGCACGGGAGCGGGAAAGATCCAGGGAATACACAGGGGCGCGAGCGCGGCCACCGTAGGAGCGGTGGCCGCTTGTTGTATGTAGCCGATATCGCGAATGCGGGCTCGACAAAGCCGCATCGCGATCCAAACGGCACGAAGCAATACTCCCGCCGTCGGCGCAAGATTGGAAGCGATGAGTTGTCCTGCACCAGGCAGGACTGGAATGCTGTCTATTTAACCGGGGAAACGAAGGCCATGGGTGTTTCAAGACTTGCAGCATGGGTGATGGCGGGGGTGATTTGTCTGGCGGGCGCATCCGCCGTTTGGCCTGGGCCAGCGTCGGCTGCGGACAAGGCCGGCCCCAAGGCGGCCGAAAAAGAAGTCGGGAACCCCGACAACGATACCTGCCTGGCCTGCCATGGCAACCAAGGGTTCGCGGCCCCGGGTCCGGACGGACAAGCGCGCGATCTGCACGTGATCAAGGACAAATTCGGCAAGAGCGTGCACGGCAAACGCGCCTGCCAGGAGTGCCATACCGACATTACCGAAATTCCGCACAAGACCGGCGTTACGCACAAGGTGAGCTGCATCACCTGCCACGAAGCCCTGTGGGACGCCGCGAAAGCCGAGAACAAGACCAAGGAAAACGCGCGCCTCGGCGTGGTGGTCCAGAACATCGACAAGTACATGAATTCGATTCATGCACGACCGAACCGGGAAGACCAGTCGCGCACCAACGCCACCTGCTACAACTGCCACCAGCCGCACTACATCTACACCGCAGGCAGCGACGAGCGGGCGGAGTGGCGGCTCAGCGTGCCCAACGTGTGCGGCAAGTGCCACGCCAAGGAGCGGGAGCAGTACGGGACCTCGGTCCACGGCAAAGCCGTCCTGAACGACAAGAATCCGGTCGCCGCAATCTGCTCCGACTGCCATACCACCCACGACGTCGAAGATCCGGCCAAGGATTCGGCCAAGCTCGCGATCACCAAGAACTGCGGCGGTTGTCACGCCGAAAGCCTGAAGACTTACACCGAGACCTACCACGGGCAGGTGAATACGCTGGGCTATGCGCACACGGCCAAGTGTTTCGACTGCCACGGCAGCCACGGCATTCAGCGTGTGGACGATCCGAAATCGAGCGTGTATCCGGACAATCGCCTCAAGACCTGCCAGAAATGCCATGCCGAAGCGACCAAGGGCTTCACCACCTTCGAACCGCACGGCACCACCCATGACTTCGCCCGCTATCCCTATATCTGGATCGCCTCCAAGTTCATGCTGCAGCTGCTCGCCGGCACCTTCGCCTTTTTCTGGACGCATACCGCCTTGTGGTTCTACCGCGAATACAAGGACCGCAAGGAGCGCAAGTCCCGTCCGCACGTGAAGACCGATGAACTGCTCGAAGGCAAGTACAAGGGCAAGCATTACCAGCGCTTCCCGCTGATCTGGCGCATCGGGCACCTGACGTTCGCCCTGAGCCTGATGATATTGACCCTGACCGGCATGTCGGTGCTGTATGCGGACACGACCTGGGCGCCGGTGGTGATGCACTGGCTGGGCGGCCCCAAGGTCGCAGCCGTGATACACCGCACGTTCGCGGTGCTGTTTGCGATCGTGTTCTTCCTGCAGCTGATCTACATGGTGATACGCATCGCCCGCAACTGGAGAAGCTTCGACTGGTTCGGACCCAATTCCCTGGTTCCGCGCTGGCAGGATCTGTGGGACATCCTGGCGATGTTCAAGTGGTTCTTCGGCCTGGGCCCGCGGCCGGTATTCGACCGCTGGACTTACTGGGAGAAGTTCGACTACTGGGCGCCGTTCTGGGGCGTGACCATCATCGGCTTTACCGGCTTGATGCTGTGGGTTCCGAACGTGACCGCCGCGTTCCTGCCGGGCTGGGCGTTCAACGTGGCCACGATTTTCCACGGGGAGGAAGCCCTGCTCGCCGCACTGTTCCTGTTCACGGTGCATTTCTTCAACAACCATTTCCGGCCGGACAAGTTCCCGTTGGATGTGGTGATGTTCACCGGCACCATGCGGCTGGAGGAATTCAAGCACGAGCACACGGTGGAATACAACCGCCTGGTCGCCACCGGGGAACTCGAGAAATTCCTGGTCGACGCGCCTTCACAACCCATGACCACGGGATCAAAAATACTGGGCTTCACGCTGATCACCTTCGGCTTGCTGCTGCTGGTGTTCGTGCTGATCGGTGTATTCGGGGACGTCACCGGGGCCTGACCGGGTGCGCCGAGCGCCGGAGGCCGGCGCTCGGCGCATGGGTAAGCCGGGGAACCGGGTATAATTGAGTTATGGGGCGCGTGCGCCCCGCACAAGGCCCGGATTGGTATCCGGCCTTTTTTTGGAAACGAGCTGCCGGCTCAACACTCTTCGAGATTGCCAATGAAAAAAACGATTCTGAGCATGGTCGTGTTGTCGATGATGCTAGCGGGCTGCGGGGAAAAAGCGGACACCAGCGCAAAAACCGCGGCCGCGGATGTCGGCGCAGGCAAGGCCATCGTCGAGCGCAACTGCAAAGCCTGCCACGGCCTGAATGGCAAAGGCATCGCTCCGGCGATTCCGAATCTGGCGGCGCAGCGCGAACGCTATCTGTTCAATTCGCTGAAAGAGTACAAGGATGGCAAGCGTTCTCATGCCGCGCTGAAGAACCTGACCGCGAACATGAGCGAGGCGGACTTGCGCAATGTGGCCGCGTATTTCGCCAGCCTGCCGGCGATCGCCAATGCAGTGGCGACCGACGTCAAGCACTCCTCGCCCTACGAGCAGGGCAAGGTGCTCGCCGCGGCCTGCGCCAAATGCCACGGCGAAGACGGCAACAGCAAGATCCCCGGCACCCCCACTCTGGCCGGCCAGCAACCCCACTATCTGGTTGCGGCGATCCAGGAGTACCACCAGGGCGACCGCGCGAAAAACGCGATGAAGTCCAGCATGCGCGATACGGACAAGCTGGAACTGGAGAGCATGGCGCTGTATTTCGCCGCCCAGACCCCGGTCAAGCGCGATGCACCCACCCATGGCGATCCGGCCGCAGGCGAGCCGGCGAGCGCCATGTGCGGCGGCTGCCACGGCTCTCACGGTGTCAGCGTCGACGCCGCGACACCCAGCCTTGCGGGGCAGGACGCCCAGTACCTGGTCAAAGCGACCAAGGCCTACCGTACCACGCGCAAGAATTGGGGCATGCAGCGTTATGTCGCCGGGCTGGGCGACAAGGATATCGACAATATCGCGGCGTTCTATGCGTCGCAGGCGCCCAAAGCCGCGGATCAAGTGCCGACCTCCACCCAGGAACTCGCGGCAAAATGCGACCGCTGCCATGACCAGGACGCCACCGCCACGATGGCGGCGCCGAAAATGAAAGGGCAGGACAAGGACTATCTGGTGATGGCGCTCAGAGCCTACCGCGACGACAAGCGCGAGAGTTCGACCATGCACCGGATGAGCTTCACCTACGGCAACGCGATCATAGAGAGCCTCGCCACCTGGTACGCCAGCCAGCCGGCCAAATAGCGCCGGGGCCCGGCCCTGAGAACCGGGCCGAACAAACCTACAGGGCCATTCCCGAATCGCGGGGATGGCCTTTTTGTTTGGACACGGCGAGGCGGTATTGGTCCGCCAGGAAGTCCAGCTCTCCATATCCGGCGCCTCAAGCGCTGTCGCCTGCCCTGCACACCGCATACATACCGCAAAGTCCTGCGTCGGAGACGCTTAGAGCTTATTTCAAAACGAGGGGATATCCCCTACGGGGACTTTCCCCTCTCCCGTCAAGCGGGACCGAGGAAGGGGGATCGAGACCTTCGGGCGCATCCCCTCGTGCTCCCCTATATCAGGGGCCATTTCGGTAATTCTGAAATGGCCTCTTAACCTGGCTGCGCTCGTCCCGGCGCAGCACAAAACAAAACAGCCCGTGCGGTGACGGGCTGTCTTGTTTGAACCGGGACGTTCCGCTGCCCGGCCAGTAGTTTGCCTTGCGTTCAGCCGATGACGGGGGCGTCCCCTTCTTTGCGCTGCTGCACCGGCGCCGGCGTGCCGCCGATCCACATTTGGTACATCGAGATAAACCACATCGTGGCGAAACTGATGCCCATCACGCCACCGGCAGCCATGGTCACCCAGGCGAAAGGATGGTACAGCTTGACCAGGTACCAGGAGCTGATGTCGACCGCCTCGCAAAACAGGGGCAGCCCCATGATCAGGTATTTGAACCACAACGGCCGTACGTAGGCATGGCTGAAGATGAGGCCGACGATAAAGAATATGAACGTCATGCCGAACAGGTGTATGTGCGAAACCCGCACCAGCGTGTAAATGTCGGTTCCGGTGTCCTGCTCGGTCACCTTCTTGATGTTGTCGAAGCCGCCCAGGTTGGCCAGGTGCGGATTGCTGCCGTCGTGGCAGGACATGCAGCGCTTGTCTATCGTAGGCCGGATGAAGGTTTCGTAGGTCGGACGGTCCGCGCCTTTCTGCGCCCAGCTCACCAGGGCGTTGGCTTCCTCCGCCGGCAGCATGCTGGACATCGGTCCGCGCAGGGCGGCTTCGAGCCTCGAACCCTTGCCGCTGCCGGTATAGGCGATCACCAGATCCTCGTAGGTGAGATCCATCGGATTGCCGTCGCGCCCGGAGTAGACGTGAACCAGATAGAACATTCCGAACAGATAGCCCATGCCGAGTATGCACAGTGCTCCCGTATACAGAATGCGGATGCTGAATGGCAGTTCCGAATAATGGTTATAGAGCCGGTGCAGCGGGGTTGCGCTCATGATGGTTTCCTTTGGCTTTTTTTGCGGAACACACGGCTGCAGGTACAAAGCGCAACCGATCGTTCCTCCCTGATAATTGGTGCAGCGACGATCATCACCCTAACGGCCTGCCGCGACATCACCTGTGTGGACTTCAAATCCGTATCTCACTTCGACGGCAGCGGCACATACACGACCGACCGCGCCTTCTGCCGCGCGTAATAGGCCGCCAGGGCTTCTATATCACCATCGCTCACCCCGTCCAGCATGGCGCTCATCGCAGTACTCTTGCGCTCGCCCTTCTGATAGCCGCGCATCACACGCTCCAGATATTCCTGGCGTTGCGCGGCCAGCGCCGGCGAGCGCGGGTCGGTGCTGTTGCCGCCGACGCCATGGCAGCGGTCGCAGCGCTGCGCCAGTTCTTCGACGGTCATCGGCTTGCGCACTTTCGGCGCCTGCGGCACCTGATTGGCATAATAGGCGGCAAGGTTCTTGGCGGCTGTTTCGTCGACCGAGGCCGCCGGCGCTTTCATCGCATCGTCCTTGCGCGTGCCGTCCTTGTAGCTTTTCATCGCATCCATGAAATATTGCGCATCCTGGCCCGCAAGGCTGGGTGCGGTGCCCGTGCTCACGCCGCCTTCGCCATGGCAGCCGGCGCATGCAACGGCGGCGGACTTGCCCGCCGCCTGGTTTCCCGGCGACGGCGTCTTCGCCTTGGCGGGCTTTTGCAAAGCGTAGAACAGCGCGATGCTGTCCAGTTCCGCATCGGAAATCGCAGACACCAGGGTCTTCATCATGTCGTGCTTGCGCTGACCGCTCTTGTACGCTTTGACCGCGGCAATCAGGTATTTCGGATCCAGCCCCACCAGGTTGGGCATGCCGGCCACATTGCTGATCCCGATATCGCCGTGACAGCCCGCGCAGCCTGCGGCGGCGGCCTTGCCAGCGCTCACCGGATCCGGCTTTGCCGCCCCTGCCTTGGCGCTCGGCGCAGGCGCCGGCTGCGCCGGGTCCAGATTGGCGTAGTAGGCCGCCACTTTCACCAACGCATCGTCGCTCAGGAATTTCACCGCGTTGTTCATCGGCGTATTGCCGCGGCCACCCAGCTGGTACACACGCATTTCCAGGTACAGGTAGCCCGGCCGTTGGCCGGCGATATTCGGCATGTCCTTGTCCTTGGCCTTGCCAAGGCCGTTCAGGCCATGGCAGCTCGCACACGAAGCTTCGGCCACGCGCTTGCCTTCGGCGATGTCCTGGGGTGTCGCCAGCGCCGCACGTAGATCGTTGCCGGTGCTGGCGCCGGCTCCGCTTGCGGTGGCTGGCGCCGCGCTCGCCGGCAGGACCCCGGAAATCGCGATGCCCGCGGCAAGAAGACCGGAAACCAGAATTTGCGCACTTCGCTTCATCAGTGTTCCTTCAAACGTTCGTCCAAATCCACAATATTCGACACCCGCGAGATCAACCATCGCTGGATTCCGCTGTCTGAAAACGGGGGTAAGCCTAACGGTTTGCGCCGACGCTGTTCCACTCAGCAAACCGCGCGATTTTAACATGAACAAAGATTGTTCGCAGATGCAGCGATCGCACCAAGCTGCCGCCGCCGGCCTAGTCCGGCCCTTCGCGCTGCGCGCCGCGCACCGCCAGCATCGCCGCTTCCATGCGGCTGCGCACATGCAGCTTCTCCAGGATATTGGTGATGTAATGCTTGATCGTCTTCTCCGACAAGTGCAGGCGCTCGCCGATCTCGCGGTTGGTCAAGCCCTGTACCACCAGCTTCAGAATTCCGGACTCGCGCTCGGTCAATCCTTCGAGCGGATCCTGCGGCGCCGGGCTGCGCGTCAGCGTGACCAGTATTCCGGCGGCCAGCGAGGGCGTGACGTAGACCTCGCCGTGAGCCACCGAGCGCACCACGCGCGCCAGCTCGTGCGCGGAAACACCCTTGAGCACATAGGCACGCGCGCCCGCCTTGAACGAGGCCAGCAATTTATCCTCATCTTCGGCTACCGTCAGCATCAGCACCTTGGTAGCGGGATTTGCAGCCCTGATCTTTTCAGCGGTGACAATGCCGCCCCAGCCCGCCATGGTGATGTCGAGCATGGCGACGTCGGGGGCCAGGTCACACGCCATGCGCAGGGCATCCTCGCCGCAGGACGCCTGGCCGACGACGTCGAAATCCGCCTCCGCGGCGAGGGAGTGGACCACGCCCTCGCGAAACAGCGGATGATCATCGGCTACCAGGATGCTGATTTTTTCAGACATCGCTGCGCTCCAGTTGTGTCAGAGGGAGCGAGGCGCGCACCACGGCGCCCTGGCCAGGCGCGCTCTCCACCTCGAAGTCGCCGCCCAGCAATTCGACCCGCTCGCGCATCCAGTCTAGCCCGAAATGGCCATCCACCTTCAACGCGCCGGGATCGAAACCGGGGCCGTCGTCCGCCACTTCGACGCTCACCTCGCCGTCCGAGCCCGTCACCGACACGCGCTGATTGCGCCCGCCGCCGTGGCGAAAGCCATTGGCGAGCGACTCCTGCAGCACTCTGAACAGGGTGATCCTCACCGGCAGCGGGGACGATACAGGGGCGTTGCGAAGCGTGACCGGCACGGCGACGCCGGTCTTGCGCTGATGGTCGGCGGCGGCACGCTGCAAGGTTTCGGCCAGCGACAGGTGCTCGATTTCCGGCAGCTGCAGCCCGCGCAGGATGGCGCGCATATCGGTGAGCGCGGACTGCAGCGCCGACTGCACCGTGCGAAACTCCTCGCTCACGTTGCCATCCCGGCCTACCGAATGTTCGCAGTTGCTGCACACCTCGCCCAGCGCTCCGATGCGCATCGACGCCAGCGCCAGGCCCTGACCCGGCCCGTCGTGCAGATCCGTGGCGATATTGCGCAGGAATTGTTCGTTCAGCGCCATGGTGCGGGCCGCCGCGCGATTTATCCGGTCGTGAAGATGCTCGTTCTGCGCCAGCAGCGCGGTGAGCTGATCGACTTTTTCGTTGAGTTCCCGCTGCGTTGCCGCGATGGTGTCGTTCGCCTTTCTCACCAGGGTGGCAAGCAACACCAGCATTGCCAGAGTGATAGATCCATGCACGCCCCAGCTGCGCAGCTGCGCTGCGCGCACGCTTTGCTCCAGGCCCTCGGCGGTATTGAAAAACCCCGCGACCGCGAGCACCGCCCGGTCACCGTCGGCACGCAGCGGAGTGTAGGTCTCGATCAGGCGCGGCCAACGGCTGTTCTTGAAAACCTTTACCAGCTCAGCCTTCTCCACGATGCGCGAGCGCACCTCGCCTGAAAACGCCAATGCCAGCGGTTGCTCCATCGAATAGATGGTCCCCACGGCCGAGGGATCGGTGCTGTCGTAAATGATCCGTCCATTGCGCCCCCAGATCTTGAGCGCCACGATGTGTTCGCCCAAATGCGTTCCCGACAGCATGCGGTCCAGCGCGACCCGGTCGACATCATCCAGACGGTCACTCGCGCCCAGAGACTGTACGTGAGGGGTAATCGCGCCGTCCAGGTACATATTGGTAACGATGCCGGTGCCGCTGATCACACCGGTTTCGATCTGGCTGCCCACCCAGGAGCCGATCAGCGCCATTCCGCCGAGCAGTATCAGGACTCCGATCAGCAAGAACCGGTGGACGAGACTGAGTCTGGAAAACGCATGCATAGTGGAGCAAGTTTATCCCAAGAACCCGCTGCGAAATGCATTTGCAGCGGCCTCTTTGGGCAGACCTGTCAGCACTTCGAAACAGGGTCTTGACCTTCGAACCAGGGGCGGGTCCCCCGAAACCCGCGCCGTGGACGCAGGCGCGCCATCCGCGCTATCTATCTAAATTCTCTGCGATTCTCTCAACTTTGCCGCGAGGGCAGAGCGGCCACGGCCTGCCCTCGCCGCCGCCCAAGGTCTCAGACTAAAGTCGCGCGGGCCTGTCCGAAATAGCGCCCTGAGTCCGTTGTGATGCGCCGTCTGACTGCGCATCATGCAATCCAAGGAACAAAAAGAAGAGCCATGTCTGCGCAATGTCTCATCTGCTCGAGGACCCTGATTTCGACGGCAATCCTGGCCGCAGCCCTGGCGTCCTGGCCCGGCGCGATCTCCGCGGCAATTACCTCAAGCGCGAGGCCGACCGTCTACGAAGCCATTCTGGAGGCGCCGGGCCGGGCGACGCCGGAGATATCGACAGACGAAATGCAGGCGATTCTGTCCAAGGGCGGCGCCATCGTGTTTGATGCCCGGCCGAAAGACGAATATGCCATCGCGCATATTCCGGGCAGCATCAATCTGGACGAAAAACAGTTGGGGCGCTTCACCCAGACTTATGCCGACCCGACCGCGGCCATGGTCGTGTATTCCAACGGGCCGTTTTGCGACCTGGCCCGCTCCAAATCCGCTGATCTCGTCCGCATGGGCTATACCAACGTCAGTCGCTACCAGCTCGGCCTGCCGGTGTGGCGCATTCTCGGCAACGCCGCGGAAACGACGCTGGAGGGTTTTCGCCAGATCTTTCGCGCCGGCAACGCCGTGATCGTGGATGCACGCAAGCGCGCGGAATACGCGGCCGGCACCGTACCCACCGCGCAAAGCATCCTTGCGGGCGAGGCGGGCAAGGCGAAACTGGATCGCCGGCTGCAGTACCTGGACCCGAATACGCGCATCGTCGTGTTTGCGAACAGCGCGCGGGAAGCGCGCGGCGTGGCCGAAGAAATCTCGCGCAATGCTTACTCGAACAGCAGCTATTTCGGCGGCACCTATCAGCAATTGAAACGCGAGAAATTCTTCCTGGAACGCATCCCCTCTCCTTACTTCTTAGACGGTCTTAACCGCTGACCTGAAAGGCAACCATGCCCAAGCATATCGTTCGATTGATTACCCTGCTGGTCACCCTGCTTGCCGTAGCGGCGATCGCCAAGCCGTTCCTGACAGTAGATTCGTTCTACCGCTTCGGCCATTACCGCGCCGACTCGGTCACCGAAATCGCCGATAAGGAGCTGGTCTATCAGACCCCGCGCTATTGCCATGGCTGCCACACCGAGCGCCGGGCGCAATGGTCGGCCGGGAGCCACAAGACCGTCATTTGCGAAGTGTGCCATGGTCCGGCCCAGGGTCATCCCCAGAATGGCAAGCTGGCTATCCCCACGGACACGGTCAAACTGTGCACCCTGTGCCACGAGGCCATGCCGGGAAGGCCTGCGACGCAGCCGCAGATTCAGGTTGCGCAGCACTCAGGCGGCCAGCAGTGCAACGTTTGCCATAACCCGCACTCGCCCAAGATTTCTACCGCCGCCGCGAAAGTAACCGGCAACGCTGCCGCCGGCAAAGACAGCGCAGCCGCCTGCTCCGGCTGTCACGGCGCCGACGGGAACAGCCCGAACGATACCTGGCCGAATCTGGCCGGACAGAACGCGGCCTATCTGGCGCGAATACTCGCGGCGTACAAGTCCGGCGACCAGAATGACGCCGCCATGACGCCGCTGGCCCAGGCGTTGAGCGACACCGAGATTCAGAATCTGGCGGCTTACTACGCCGGCTTGAACTGCAAGGCAAGCACCGGCGGAAAGCCGGTCGGCGATGCTGCTGCGGGCGAAGCCTTGGCCGCAAATTGTGTCGCCTGCCACGGACCAGCCGGCCGAGGCAGCAATCCCGCCTGGCCGAAGCTGGCCGCGCAAAAGCCCGGCTATCTGGTGAACGTGCTCAAGGCGTTCAAGGCAGGGCTGCGCAAGGATCCGATGATGGCAGGCGCCGCCAAGAGCCTGAGCGACACCGACATCGCAAACCTCGCTGCCTACTATGCGGCGCAGAGCTGTCAGTCCACCAAGTAAGGGAAGGCGAAACCATGAAGAAAGAAGATTCAGCACCAACCCTGGCGGCGCGGCGCGCCTTTCTCGCGAAGCTCGGCGGCGCCGCGACCTGCGCCGGCGCAGCGCTGGGCGCAGCCACGCTGGGTGTCGTGCCCAGGGCTGCGGCGAAACCCGAGGTCACGCCTGACGCCGCTTCGTTTCCCACCAAGGATTACGACTGGACCAAGCACCAGTGGGGCTTTGGGGTGGATGCCACGAAATGCATAGGCTGTCTGCGCTGTGTCGAGGCGTGCAAGCGCGAAAACGACGTCCCCGCCAACGCGCATCAGTTCCGCACCTGGGTGGAGCGCTATGTCCACGTCGAGGGCGACGCGCAAGTGCACATCGACAGCCAGCAGGACCCGGTCAACATCGAGGCCTCCGGCTCGGAAAAGACGTTCCGGTTTGCCAACCGCTACAAGGACGCGAAGGTGGACAAGGCGTTCTTCGTGCCCAAACTGTGCAACCACTGCACGCATCCGGCCTGCGTGCAGGTGTGTCCGACCGGCGCGACTTACAGGACCAAGGACGGCGTGGTGCTGATCGACGAAACCTATTGCATCGGTTGCCGCTACTGCGTCCAGGCCTGCCCTTACGGCGCACGCTACTTCAACGAGGAGAAAGGCGTCGCCGACAAATGCACCTGGTGCTACCACCGCATCACCAAGGGATTGCAGCCGGCATGCGTCGAGGTGTGTCCGGTCGGTGCGCGGATGTTCGGCGATCAGAACGACAAACAGAGCCGGATCAGCCTGTTCATACGCAATAGCCGGGTACAGGTGCTCAGGCCGGAATCGGGCAATGCGCCGAACGTTTTCTATGTTGGCATCGACAAAGAGGTTAACTAATGGAACCGATCATTCAATTCGCCCCCTACACGGGCTGGGTCTATCCGAACGAAACGGTATTCGAATGGTCGGTGCTGATTGCCGTCTATCCTTATCTCACCGGGCTGGTGGCTGGCGCATTCACCGTGTCCAGTCTGTATCAGGTGTTCGGCTTCCAGCGTCTGAAGCCGGTGGCGCACATGGCTTTGCTGACCTCGCTCAGCTTCATGATTTTCGTGCCCACGCCGCTGCTGCTGCACCTCGGCCATCCGGAGCGCGCATTCAATTCCACCATCACGCCGCATCTGACCTCGGCCATGGCGATGTTCGGCTTCTTTGCGAGCTTCTACGTCGCGCTGTTGATACTCGAGGGCTGGTTTGCCTACCGCCCGTTCATCGTCGAGCAGGCGCAAAAAAGGACAGACCTGCTCGGACGCTTCTATCGCCTGCTGACGCTAGGCTCCTACGACGTTTCGGAGCACGCGATGCGTTACGACAGAAAATGGATCTTCGCGCTGGCGGTCATCGGCATTCCGGCGGCGCACGGCCTGCACGGTTATGTCGGGTTCATGTACGGCTCGCTCAAGTCGCGCGAATGGTGGTCCTCCGACCTGATGCCGGTGATATTTCTCTTTTCGGCCATCATCTCCGGCGTGTCGCTGCTGGCGGTGCTCTACGTCGCGACGTGCAAAATGCGCAAGGTACCGGTGGACCTGGGCTGCCTGAAAGGCCTCGCGTACACGATCTGGGCTTTCATCATGGTGGCGCTGGTGCTCGAAGGCCTGGAATTCGCCAACATCGTCTACAAAGGCCGCGAAGGCGTGGACATGATCATGCAGTACGTGACCGGTCCGCTATTGATTCCGTACTTCATCCTGCAGTTCGCCGTCGGCGCCATCACGCCCTTCCTCTGGCTATCCTACATGATCTGGCGCGGGACCACCGGCAAGGCTTTGGTGATCGGGGTCACCGTATGCGCCTGCCTGGTGCTGTTTTCGGTGTTCATGATGCGCTGGAACGTGGTCATCGGCGGGCAGGAGATCTCCAAGACCGGCAAAGGCCTGCTGAGCTATCACCTGCCGCTGTTTGGCAAGGAAGGCGCGCTGGTGGCGATCCTGCTGACCATGGCGCCGCTTGGCCTGCTGTACGTATTGACCCGGCTGTTTCCCCCTTGGTCGGACGCGGCGACGCACGCCCACTCCTGAAATGCAGGCGCGAAACCGGAGCGTACGTCCCGGATCAGCCGGCGGCGCGTGTTCGGCGCTCGGGCAGATTTGAGTTCTTTAATTGCAGTATCAACATGAAAGGAAGATGAAATGAAACGAGTGATGATTTTGGTTGGAACAGTTGCGGCACTGATGGTCGGCGGACAGGTTGCGGCCGCGGACGGTAAAGCAGTATTCGACAAGAGCTGCAAGGGGTGCCATACCGGGATGAAACCGAAGATGGGCGACAAGGCCGCCTGGGCGCCGCTGATCGCGCAGGGCGCCGACGCCCTGACCGCGTCCGTGATGAAGGGCAAGAAGCCCATGCCGCCCAAAGGCGGCGCCGCGAGCGAGGCCGACGTAAAGGCCGCGGTCGAGTACATCATCGAACAGAACAAGTAGCATCCAGTCGGTCCCGGTTCGCTATCGCCACGGCACCGGTCATCCGCGACACCCGGCTCACGGCGCGCCCCAGGGCGGGCCGTGAGCCGGTGATTGCGCTATATTGTCATGCGCGTTACGTGGCGTGGACAGATATGGTCAAACATCTCCAAATCTTCGGCCTGGTGCAAGGCGTGGGCTTTCGCTATCATTTCAGCGAACAGGCGCAGTGGCTGGGCATCAGCGGCTGGGTGCGCAACCGCCGCGGCGGCAGCGTCGAAGCGATGATCGCAGGCAAACCCGAAGCCGTGGAGGCGATGCTTGCCTGGGCGCGGCGCGGGCCGGCGGCAGCGCAGGTGGAGCGCGTCGACGTTAGCGAAACCGAAGGCGCGTTCTCCGGCTTCGAACTGCGGCCGACCGAATAGACTGCTCCCGGTACCCCTGATCCGGGCGCAGTAAGACCTGGCTCAATGTTCCTGTGTTGCGGCGTTCCGTCTTGGTCGCCGTCCAGCCCGAGTTTTCCACCCGATATTGCCCCGCATTTTCACGTTCCGTGACCGGCGGCCGGCAATTTCATTGCGGCCAGCGCGCAGTTGTTTCCACATTTCCCCTCAAGTTTGAGCACATCCCGCCGAAGAGATATGAACCGGCGGCTTGGTTGCGGCCGGTTGCGGCAAGGTTCGCCGCCGGCGCAGCGCAGTCCAAGCCGGATTCGAGGTTCTTCTAGGCTGCCTGAGATCGCCGCCAATTCTTCGGGAGACAGTCATGAGGCAAACTTGCAGGCATGTTGCGGCGGCATTCGCCCTGCTTTGCTGCGGCTATGCTTGCGCCGCGCCATATCCGACGCAAGACCAGCTGCGCGCGGCGATCGAAAACGCCGCGACGCTGGCGAAAGCGGAACGCCTCGATGTGGAAACACTCGACGCGCAAAAAAACGGTATGACGCAGCCCTTGTTTGCGGCGAGACTGAGCCTCGGGACCGGCGCCTGCATGGTCTTCTTCAATACGAAGCCGGAAAACGGACTGACCCAGTATTTCGAAACCATCGCTGCTGACGACCTGCCCGTGATGCTGACCGCGATGGCCACGCACGAGATCGCGCATTGCATCGAGCAGCGCGAAGCTTATGTCCGCAAGCGCTTCGACAAGATATTGCCGCCCGGAGTCAGGAGCGACAGCGTAACGGTTCAGGGCTACATGGGGGCGGTGAAAAGCGGCGCCCTGCAAACATGGGGGGAAGCGCTGGGGGACATCGCCTCGTTGCTCTACCTGAAACAAGCGACGCCGGACCATTGGCTGGAACTGGCGAAAGGGGTGGCCGGGATGCGCCGCGACCTCGCGCGCAAGTGGCCCGAGCACGACACTTCGCCCTGGCTGTACAAAATGATCGCCGCCGACGCGGACGCCCACGCGAGCGCGTATCAGAACC
>Ga0334722_10001353_pt1 | contig 31019 bp, 25 predicted proteins | sample C3_bottom_MG_FD_207210 | JGI IMG/M metagenome (GOLD analysis project Ga0334722, IMG submission 207210) | Sediment microbial communities from Yellowstone Lake, YNP, Wyoming, USA - C3_bottom | ecosystem: Environmental > Aquatic > Freshwater > Lake > Sediment | place: USA: Wyoming | collected... | reverse complement strand
CCCCATCAACGCTCGAGGAGGCGGCGACCGGAGCCGCGATGGCTCCCGGCGGCGTCTTGATCGCCGCCGTTGTGGACTCGGACGGCAGGACCCGTGCGATCGCCATCGATCCGTCCACCGGCACGCATCGATCCCTGGGCTTCATCGGCTCCGGCACCGTGCCGGCCGGCGGTGCATCGGCGAGCGCCGGCATCGAAACCGCTCCAGGCACGGTCGGGCTCCTGGGCCCCGATGGCCGGCCGGCCCTCCTCGACCTCGATCCCTCGTCCTCGCCGGCCACCCGCCAATCGGAGGTGCAGCCGTGAACCTGACCCATCGCGCCCGGATCGTCGGCCCAGTCCTGGCCACTGTGATCGCAATGCTTGCCTGGGCCGGTCCAGCGGCGGCGCACAGTCCCGATCCGCGCCTCAACGGAACCCTCTGGGCGCCGGACCAGGTGCTCTTCTACCAGTGGCGGTCCGGCCAGGTGCCACCGACGTGGATGGCCGGCGCGATCGACGCGGCGGCGGCGGACGCCAGCATCACTCGCGCCTCGCGAGCGGCAACGTTCGCCCGCCCGAGCGGGAGTGCGCCAAGCTTGATCGCGTACGGCCAGCCGACCGGTTGTTCTCCCGCGGGTTTGGCCTGCTTCAGTCGCGCCGCCGCTCCATCGTCCTTCCTGATGTGGTTCCGAGCCCACGGCTATGTCTTTGACTGGGGCACGCTTCGTTGGTGCCAGGCCCAGACAACGTTCACCGACGGCTGCTTCGACGCGGAGACGGTTGCCCTGGACGAGTTCGGCCACGTCGAGATCCTCGAGCACCATGCCAACTATTACGGCGACACGGACTACCTCGATGCCGTCGTTCAAACGGTCAGCCAGGCGCGGCCGAAGGCGGGCTGGCAGGTCCATGCTCTGGCCCGCTGCGACACGGCCCGCCTCCAGCTCGAATACGACCGCCCCTCCCCAGGAGCCCTCTTCTCGACCTGCCTCGCAATCGGGACCACCACGACCCTGGCCGCCATCCCCACGTCCATCACGGCGGGCGCCTCCGTCCGGTTCACCGCCACGCTTCGGACGGCCAACACAAGTGCGAGCGGGGCGCTGGCGAACGACCCAATCAGCGGCCGAGCGGTGCTCCTCCAGCGTCGGACCGTCGGCGCCTCCTCGTGGACCACGATCGCCTCGATGACCGCGAGCACGATCACCGCCGGGTCGTACTCGACGACGCTCTCCCCCACGGCGACGTACGAGTGGCGGGGGTCCTTTGCCACGCCGACGAACGAGGGTGTGACCGGTTCCGCCTCGGCTGCGCTCAAGGTGATGGTTAGCGGGGGCTGCTCGAGTGGCTGCCTCACCAGGGTCGCTCCGTGAACCATCGTCCTGCGCCGGATCCGCGCCGTCACGCCTTCGTCATGGTGTTGGTCGCGGCGATCCTCGTCGCCGGCTGCAGGGCGGCCCAGAACGCGGCCTTACCGAGCCTGACAGCGTCGGCACCGAGTGATGCTCACGGCAGCCCCGGCCCCGCCAGCCCGGGCCCAGCCAGCCCATCGCCCGGCGCAACGACCGCTCCCGAGGCGACAGTGGCCCCCACGCCGAGCGCGACCCCTATGCCCACCGCCGACGGGACGCCGCCACCGCTCCCGGGGGATCTGGCTCCGCTCGTCGAGGCGGTCGCGATCACGGCGGGCGGCGACGTCAAGGGGACGCTCGGCGGCTTTACGATGGACGGAACCGGTGGGGACTCACCCTGGCTGCCCTTCGACATCCTGCCGGCCGTGTCGGCGGCGGCCGGCGGCGCGGTCTCCATCCGGTTCTTTGAGGACGTGGCGATCGGGGACTGGACCGCCCAGGTAGCCGCCGAGGCGAACCGGGACGGCATCCCAACCCAGGGCGTCGCCCAGAGCGAAGGCGGCCCCGGTCAGCCCACGATCTCCGTGGGACCGCTGCCGAAGGGCCGCTGGGTCCTCGCGGTCCGGATGTTCCGCGCCGACGGGCGAGGCAGCGGCATGAGCTACTGGGCGCTCACGGTCGATTGACGGCGCCCTATGTCCGCAGACATCGCGCGACCCGCCCGGGTCCCGGGCGGGTCGTCTATCTAAGCGGGGGACCGGGCGGACGCCTGACGGGACGCCGGCCCTCCAGGTTCAGGCCGTCGCCACCGTCGGCGCCTGGCCGAAAATGGAAACCTGGGATTCGTCGGGCAACATCACGCCGAAGACCTTCTGCAACGTGAGGAGGTGGACGCAGGCTCCCCAACTCTCGTAGTAGTGACAGGTGCAGTGCCACTGACCGGCGTCGAGACTGACATGGTGCGTGTCGTTGTCGCCGCGGAACGTGAGCGAGAGACGATCGATGGAGATCCGATCGAGCTCACGAGCGTAGCGATTCGCCTTCTCGACCTTGCCGATCAAGGAGCTGTGCATCGGGACAGACCCTCCCGCCCCCACTGGGGCAGCTGGCGTGCCGCCGTCCGGTCCTGCACCACCGACCGGGCGAGGCGGTCGCAACCGAAGACTACACCCGCCGGCGGACCTGGGTAGCCGGCCAATCGTCAGGGGCGCGAGGTCCCGCTCCGGCCGTAGTCGTCCTCCAGGCGCACGACATCGCCGAGCTCCGGGGTCGAGACTTCGACGAGCTCGGCCCGCTCGATGGCTTCGTAGCGGTGGCGCCGGCGGGGCTCGACATGGGCGCCATCGCCGGGCCCCATGATTCGTTCCTTCACAACCCCCTCCGGATCCTCGAGGAGCAACCGGAGACGCCCAGAAAGCAGGTGGATCCACTCGTCTTTGACATCGTGATACTGCAACGACAGGCGCCGGCCGGTCTCGATCACGAGGACCTTTCCGACGTAGCGATCCGTATGCGCCCAGATCAGCTCGTGCCCCCAGGGTTTCTCGACCCGCCGGGGAAGGTGGGTCATCCGCCGCGCACCAGCTGCTCGCCCGACGCGATGATCGCCTCACGGACCTCGGGCGACGTCGCCTCGGTGTACACGCGCATGAGAGGCTCGGTCCCCGACGCCCGCACGAGGAGCCAGCTACCGTCGGCGATGAAGAACTTGAAGCCGTCGTTCGTGCTGAGCGACTGGGTCCCGGTCACGGCCTGCCCTGCAAGCGTCGCCGGTGCGTTTGCCACGAGATCGACGAGCACGTGACGCTTGACACCCTCGTACTCGGCCCGCTGGAAGTGGATATCGACCCGCCGGTAATACGACGGTCCGGCGATCTCGTGGAACTGTTCGAGCATCTTCGAGACCGGCCAGACGCCGCGGGCCCGTTCTCGCAGGAAAAGGTCGAGCAGGAGGAGGTCGGCGTAAATGCCGTCCCGCTCGGGCAGGTGCATCCCAAACCCGAAGCCGCCGCTCTCCTCGGCGCCCATCATCGCGCCCGTCTCGATCATCTTGGGCCCGATGTACTTGAAGCCGACCGGGGTCTCGTGGACCTCGATCCCATAGCGCTTGCCCAGGCGTGCCGCCATCGACGTGTTGTTGACCGAGATGGCCACGGGATCCCGCCAGCCGCGGTGCTCGGCGAGGTAGTACATGAGCAGGCCGGTCACCTCGAGCTGGTGGATGAATGTGCCCTGCTCGTCGGCCGCTCCGGCACGGTCTGCATCGCCGTCGAGCAGGAGACCCATGTCGAAGCCGCCGCCCGCGAGCATGCCGAGCGCCTCGTCCACGTTCGGCCGAATCGGCTCGGGGTTCACGCCGCCAAAGTACGGATTCCGCTCCTGGTGGATCTCCGTCACCCGGATTCGGCCACCGGCGAGGAGGCGGCTCATCCAGCCGGCGCCGGCGCCCCACATTGGCTCCACGAGCACGTGCGCATCGGCGGCCTTGAGGGCGTCGAGATCGAGGGTCCGCCGGACGTAGCGTTCATAACCCTCGTACGGATCGAACCATTCGACGAGCCCGGCCGCCTCGCCGTCTGCGAAGGGACGCCGGGCAATCTGGGTCCCGCCGTTCTCGGCGATGCCGGCCTCCACGACTGTGAGCAGCTCGGGTCCGGCGGCCGAGCCCGTAGGCGACTTGACCTTGAAGCCGTTGTCGGTCCACGGGTTATGGCTCGCGGTGATCACGATCCCGGCCGACGCCCCGCGCTCGACGACCTCGTACGAGCTCATCTGCGTCGGCACCGCTCGGGACGCGAAGGCCACCCCGATGTCATGGGCCAGGAGCACTTCGGCGGCGGCCTGGGCGAAATGCTCCGAGGCGAACCGGCGGTCGTATGCGATCACGACGCCCCTGGACTGCTCGCCTCGTCCCACGACGTAGCGGGCGACCCCGTCGGCGCAGCGCCGAACGTTCTCGAACGTGTAGTCCTCGGCGATGCGGGCCCGCCACCCGTCCGTTCCGAAGACGATGCGGGTCGGGGTGGCTGGGTCGGTCACGAAGTCTCCTCCCAGGTGCGCACGCGGTCCACGAGCGCCTCGACCGCAGCGTGGCCGGCGACGGCCGCCCGGAGCAGCGCCGTGGGCGTCGAGGCGAGGATACCGCGCGGGCCGCGCGCCACGGAGAGCTCACCGTCCGTGCGCTCGACGATGAGATCGTCGGGCCCTGCCTCCGCCGGCTCGTTGGCCTGGATGACCGTGCCGGAGCCCGGCGCGCCGATCGCGGCAAGCAATGCCGTCCAGCTCCCGAGATCACTCCAGCCGACGTCGCCCATGGCGCCCATGACCACCCGGCCATCACCCGCCGCAGGCTCCATCACGGCACGGTCAATGGAGATCGGGGGCAGCCGGTCATATGCCGCGGCCAGTCCGGTATCGCTGCGCGCGACGGGGGCAAGCAGGCTCAGCAGGCCCGTGTACCGCTCGAGAGACTCGCGGATAGCGCGGCGACGCCACAGGAAGATGCCGGCGTTCCAGGCCGCACCCGGCTGCCGCAGGAGGTCGTCGGCGCGAGCTGCCGTCGGCTTTTCCTCGAAGGCACGGAGCTGGTACGCCTGGAGCCCGCGGTCAAGTTCACCGCGCTCCATCTCCGGGATCAGGTAGCCATACTCGGTCGCCGGCCTGTCGGCCCGAACGCCGAGGGTGATGAGCGGCGAGTCAATGCCGAAGGCGCCCTGGGCAAGCAGCTCCGCGGCAGCCAGCACCGCCCGGAACACGCCTTCCCGTTCGCGGTCGATGAGGTGATCCGCCGGGAGGACGAGCATCACCTCGTCGTCGGGCCGGTCGATGAGGATCGTCGCGAGCGCAATGGCCGCGGCCGTATTCCGCCCGGCAGGTTCGGCGATGACCCGGATACCCGCGCACTGCGTCCGGACAAGCGCCCAGTAGCGACGATCCGTGACGACGGTGATGTCAGGGATTGCGACCGACAGCGCCTTCTGATCGAGGACCCGCGAGACCGTGCGTCGGAGGAGCGATCGTTCACCCAGGAGCGGCAGGAATGGCTTCGGCGTCTCCGGACGGCTGAGCGGCCAGAGTCGCGTGCCGCCGCCGCCGGCGAGGATCACGACGTACATGGCCGAATCCTAGTCGGACTTCAACTCGGAGTTCGCGCGAGCGCGGCCTCCGGCGAGGCGGCTGGGATACGAATTGCGCTCGACAACGATCGGCCCGTACCATCGCACCCTACGTCGGTGGCAGGTAGCCCCGACCCTACGGTAGGAGCCGAGTGCCGACGTCCCCGGCGATGCCCACCGACACGCCGACCGCCGATGTCGAGCTGATCGACGTCACCAAGCGGTTCGCGACCGTGACCGCGGTGGACCACGTCTCGCTGCGGATTGCCCAGGGTGCCTTCTATTCCCTGCTCGGACCGAGCGGCTGCGGCAAGACGACGACGCTCCGGATGATCGCCGGATTCGAGCAACCGACCGAGGGCGAGATCCTCATCGCCGGAGAGCCGGTCGCCGGCGTCCCGGCCTACCGCCGCCACGTCAACACCGTGTTCCAGCACTACGCCCTCTTTCCGCACATGGATGTCGCCCGGAACGTCGGCTACGGCCTCCGTCAGGTCGGCACGACGAAGGACGAGGAACGACGACGCGTGGCGGAAGCCCTCGACCTCGTCCGCCTGTCGGGCTACGACCACCGCCGAACGTGGGAGCTTTCCGGTGGACAGCAGCAGCGTGTCGCCCTGGCCCGCGCCCTGGTCAACCGGCCGACGGTCCTGCTTCTCGACGAACCACTCGGCGCGCTCGACCTCAAGCTGCGCACGGAGATGCAGCTCGAGCTGAAGCTCCTGCAGCAGGAGGTCGGGATCACCTTCGTCTACGTGACGCATGACCAGGACGAGGCGATGACGATGAGCGACGTCATCGTCGTGATGCGTGACGGGCGCATCCAGCAGCAGGGGTCGCCCGAGGAACTCTACGAGCGTCCGGTCAACCGCTTTGTCGCGGGGTTCCTCGGCCAGTCGAATTCGATCGCCGGGCAGTTCGCGGGGCTCGACGAGGCGGGGCGCAGCGCGACTGTCCAAACAGCCTCGGGACTTGTTCTCCGCGGCAGGCTCACGGATCCCGCGGCCCGGCCGGCGGTCGGTGACACGGCGGTGGTGGCGATCCGGCCTGAACGCCTTGATCTCGCCCCGGCCACGGCACCGGAACGGACTGGCTGGACCGCGATCCAGGGACGGATCCGCCAGGGGACCTACCACGGGGACCAGACCGAGTACCGGGTCGACACGGACCTGGGGCAACTCGTGGCGCGCCGTCCGCACCACGTACTTGCCACCGAGGCCGGGGTCGGTCCGGGCGACCCGGTGATGGTCCGGTGGCCTGACGATGCCAATCTCGTGCTCATCGCCTGATCGTCAAGCGGAGGAGGAGGCGCGAAAAAAGGGATTAGACCCACGGGACCCACGGGGACCCACGGGGACCCACGGAGATGGCCGGGGCAACCCGGCGAACAGGAGGACTCATGGATCGAGCGCAATTCCAGAATCTCTACGACGACTTCCGGCTCGGACGGATCGACCGGCGAACGTTTCTGAAGGCGAGCGGCCTTGGAATGGCCGCTGCGATCATCGCAGCCTGCACGCCAGGCTCGAGCGCGGCGCCTTCAGCGGCGCCAAGCGCCGCGGCCGGCGGCGAGCCGACGTCGGCCGACTGGTCGCCCCCCAAGGGCGTGGACCTCGGCAAGACGCTGTACATCACGACCTGGCCGAACTATCACAACCCGCGGACGATCGAGATCTTCACCGAGCTGACCGGCGTCAAGGTCGAGCTCAACCCGCTCGGTTCCAACGAGGAGATGCTGGCCAAGCTGCTCATCGGCGGGACGGGCTGGGATGTCCTCGTGCCGACCAATTACACGTTCGAGACCTACGGCTCCAAGGGCCTCCTCGAGCAGCTCGACACGGCGAAGCTGCCCAACCTCGACCTGTCCCGTTACGACCAGAAACTCCTCGCGAACTCCGAGTACCCCAAGGGCTCCGGGCACCACTACGGCTTCAACAAGGACTGGGGCACGACGGGGTTCACCTACAACAAGAAGCACGTTACCAAGCCGATGACCTCCTGGAAGGACTTCTTCGACCTGGCCCAGACCGACTACAGCGGCAAGGTGACGATCCACGACTACCAGCTGACCTCGATCGGCAACGCTCTCGTCTACTACGGTTACTCATTCAACTCCGTGGACGCAGCGGAGCTGGCAAAGGCCGAGGAGCTGCTCATCAAGGTCAAGCCGCACCTGTTCGCCATCACCAGCGACTACCAGCCGCCGATGCGCGCCGAGGATGCCTGGGTCGCCATGACCTGGACCAACGACGGCGCCCAGCTTCACGCCGACATTCCCGACATCGAGTACGTGATCGGGAGCGACGGTGGCGAGATCTGGTCGGACTTCTACGCCGTGGTCGCCGGGACCGAGCACCGCGAGGCCGCCTATGCGTTCCTCGACTTCATGGCGGTCCCGAAGGTCCAGGCGTTCGACGCGTCCTTCCACAAGGCGCCCCTCGTGGACAGCGCGGGGATCGCCCTTCAATCCGACGAGGTGCGCGGCAACAAGATTACGTACCCCGACGCCGCGCAACTTTCCAAACTCGAGTTCGGCACGGCTGAGCTCCTGACCAACGAGGCTCGCGCCGAGGTCTGGGCCCGGTTCAAGTCCGCCTGATCGCGGGCGGCGGAGAAACGGCATGACCCGGACGGGAACGGGACGGTGGCGATCTACGTTCGCCACCGTCCTCCTGCTCCTGCCCTCGGCTACCTGGTATGCGCTTCTGCTCCTCGTCCCCCTCGTCATCCTCTTCGTCTTCAGCTTCGGCGGACGGGCGCCGGAGGGCGGCTATCTGCCTGACTTCACCTTCGCCAACTACCGGGAACTGCCGACCCGCTCGACCGCCTTCATCAACGCCCTCTGGATGGCAACCGGCGGCACGATCCTGTGTCTCCTCGTGGGATTTCCCCTGGCCTACTACCTCGCGACACGGGCGGGAGCCGGCCGGACCCTGCTCCTGGTGCTCGTCATCGTCCCGTTCTGGACGAGCTTCCTGATCCGGACCTACGCCTGGCTGACCATTCTCGGGAACAACGGCATCCCGGCCTGGCTCGACGCCCTCGGGTTCGGGCACGTGGTGCTGTTGAATACGCCGTTCGCGGTGCTCCTCGGGATCGTCTACAACTACCTGCCCCTGATGGTCTTCCCGCTCTACGTCAGCCTCGAACGCCTCGACAAGCGGCTCCTCGAGGCGTCCAAGGATCTCGGCGCAGGCCGCTGGGCGACGTTCCGGCAGGTGACGCTGCCGCTCTGCTCGGCCGGCCTCCTGAGCGGCGTCATCTTGGTGTTCATCCCGATCATGGGCGAGTACATCATCCCCGCCCTCCTCGGCGGCGGGAAGGTCTTCTTCATCGGCAACGCGCTGGTGGACCTGTTCCTCCAGTCGCGTAATTGGCCGTTCGGGTCGGCCGCCGCGATCGTCCTGATCCTGGTCATCCTGGCCGCGGTCACGGTCTACCTGCGGGTCGGCTCACGGGGCGGCCAGACTCGCGAGATCTCCCTCCTGTGACCGTTCCGGCGGCTGCGCCGCAGCGAGCCGCGATCGACCGGGCAGGTTCCTGGGTTGACCGCGGGTTCCGACTTCAGGCCGCGGTCCTGTACCTGTTCCTGTACGTCCCGATCGGCCTCGTCGTCCTGTTCAGCTTCAACGCAGGGGACCGGACGGGCGAGTTGCGCGGCCTTTCGTTGCGCTGGTACCAACGCGCCCTCGAGGATCCCTTCGCGATGGGCGCTCTCCAGAACAGCCTGATCGTCGGCGCCTGGACCGCCCTGATCGCCACGACCTTCGGCACACTCGCGGCGCTTGCGCTCCAGCGCACCTCGAGGTCCGTTCGGGCCGTGTTTGACGCGATCACCTACGTCGCAATCATCATTCCGGGGATCGTGATCGGGATTGCCACCTTGATCTTCTTCGTGAACGCATTCGGCTGGCTCAACCCGCAGCTGGCAGCTGTCTGGTCGGCCGCCGGCCTCGGCGCGCCGCCGACGATCGGGACTGGCCTCCACACGATCATCGCCGCCCATGCCCTGTTCACCATGGCCATCGTCAGCGTCCTCGTCCGGGCTCGCCTGGCGGGGATGGACCGGAGTCTGACCGAAGCGTCGTTCGACCTGTTCGCGTCGCCGTTCCGCACGTTCGTCCAGGTGACCCTGCCCCAGCTGCGTCCGGCGATCATCACGGGCGCCCTGCTGGCCTTCACCTTCAGTTTCGACGACTACGTGATCGCCTCGTTTGTCGCCGGCCCGGGCAAGCCGACGCTGCCGATGTACGTGTTCAGCTCGATCCGGCGCGGGATCACGCCGGAGATCAACGCCATCGCCTCGATGGTCCTGACCGTGACGGTGACAATGCTCATCGTGGTAGGCCTCATCTACCGCCGCTCGTCGCGGATCACGGCTGCCCAGCGGGCGGCCGAGGGCGCCGACGCCGAGGTGACGGCGCCGTGAAGCCCGACTCGCCGGGCCGGGAATCGCGGGCTCTCGGCGACGCGTCCGTGTCACGCGATCCCGATCTTCTGGACGACTCGCGTGGTCCGACCGCATCGCAGGCGGCGGGCCTGACGCTGAAGGCTGCACGGGCGGTCATTGCGGCGGGCATCGCCGCAGGGCGTGCGGAGCGCATCCCGATCTCGGTCGCCGTTGTCGATTCGGGTGGACAACTCGTCGCCTTCGAGCGGATGGACGGCGCTGACCTGGTTTCCATCACCCTCGCCCAGGACAAGGCCTGGACGTCGCTGGTCAATCGGATGCCCACCGGCGATCTCGGCCCAATCGTCCAGCCCGGCACCGAGTTCTACGGGTATCACACGATCAAGGGCGGCCGCACCATCATCTTTGCCGGCGGTTTGCCGCTCCAGCGAGCCGGCGTCCTGGTGGGTGCCGTGGGCGTCAGCGGCGGGGATTCGGGTCAGGACGCAAGGATCGTCATGGCGGCGGCGGCGGCCTTCGACTGACGGCGGTTCGGCCGGGCGGCCGCCGGGCGGCGACCTCGTCGACCGAGGGCCGGGCGGGCGCGTCGCTAGCTGTGATTCCCACGGTTGGTGCCCGGAACGCTCGGGCCGGCTGATCGATGTGGCTAATCAGATCGGCGCCGGCCACGCTCGGCCAAGCTCCGGATTCGACGAGAACCGTGTCCGGCCACGCTCAAGTGCGGCGCATCTGATGCACCAGCTCGATCGCGGCCGCCGGTTCGCTCAATCCTGGGTCAGTGGCCTACCGGCCGCGGGAGAGGCCAGGGACGTGTCTGGGATCTGAGCTAGGCGCCGGTCGCCGCCGGCTGCGCGACTTCTGTCGGCGCGGGCCTCCCGGCTTCGGCGGCGAGGAGCGCAGCCCGGTCCGTCCGCTCCCAGGGGAGATCGACGTCGATCCGGCCGAAGTGGCCGTAGGCGGCGGTCTGCCGATAGATCGGCCGTCGGAGGTCCAGGGCGGCGATGATCGCCGCGGGTCGCAGGTCGAAGTGCTGATCGATGAGGCCGAGGATCCGATCGTCAGGGATGACCCCGGTGCCGAAGGTCTCGATCGACACCGACAATGGGCGGGCCACGCCGATGGCATAGGCCAGCTCGATCTCGAATCGGTCGGCGAGCCCGGCCGCGACAACGTTCTTGGCGACCCACCGGGCGGCGTACGCCGCGCTCCGGTCGACCTTGGACGGGTCCTTGCCGGAGAAGCAGCCGCCGCCGTGGCGGGCCATCCCGCCATAGCTGTCGACAATGATCTTCCGGCCGGTCAGCCCGGCGTCACCCATCGGCCCGCCAATGACGAAACGGCCAGTCGGGTTGACATGGATGGTCGGCTCGAGCACTCGCAGTTCGCGCGGGATCACCTGGTGGACGACCGCCTCGATCACATCGTCGCGGAGACGCTCGGTCGAGACCTCGTCGTCGTGCTGGGCGGCCACGACGACGGTCCGGACGGCCTTGGGAACCCCGAATTCGTAGTCAACGGTGACCTGGGTCTTGCCGTCGGGTCGGAGGTATGGCAGCACGCCCTGCTTGCGCACCTCGGAGAGGCGCCGGGCAAGGCGATGCGCAAGGGCGATGGGCATCGGCATGAGCTCGGGCGTCTCGCGGCAGGCGAAGCCGAACATCATTCCCTGGTCGCCCGCCCCCTGATCGTGGACGTCGCCTCGGCCGCGCGTCTCGAACGCATCATCCACGCCGCGCTTGATGTCGGGCGACTGCTCGTGGACGCTGACGATCGTGCCGCAGGTCCGGTAGTCGAAGCCGTAGCGAGCGTCCGTGTAGCCGATCTCCCGGACGGTCTCACGGACGATGGCCTGGAAGTCGACATAGGTCGAGGTCGTGATCTCGCCCAGCACATAGACGGTGCCGGTCGTCGTGGCCGTCTCGCAGGCGACCCGGGCGTCAGGGTCATCGTGGAGGATCGCGTCGAGGATCGCGTCGCTCACCTGGTCGCACAGCTTGTCCGGGTGGCCCTCGGTCACGGATTCCGAGGTGAACAGGTAGTGCGGGGCGTCGACGATACTGGTCATGCGGTCCTCGTGCGGTCGCGGCGAGGGTAGCACGGGCTCGCGTCGCGACGGACCCGGGCCACGCATCGGGCGCCTACTCCATGCCCGAGCCGCGCCACGCACCGGCCGCCCGGTGCATGCCCCGAGCCGCGCGTGGTACCACCTACCCCTGCCGGGAGTGGTAGTCGGAGAGCAGGGAGGCTGGAGGTGCTTCCTGGCGCCCCGGCGGCGGGCGGATCGCGAGTCACAAGCACGGATCGGGGATGGATTCTCCGCTCGGACCGCTCCGCCGCAGGGATCCTGTCTCCTACCACTCCCCTGGGGAGTAGGCGACAGGTTCGAGCCTTCGGCCGCCCGGGTACCGCGCTGATGCCGCCCGGATGCCGCCCTGAAGCCGGCCTGGTGCCGGCCTTGTGCCGGCCTAGTGCCGCGGGGCCGGCGCGCCGCCGCCCCTGGCCGCCGCCCGTGACCGCCCCGGACCGGCTCGTGACCCGCTCCGTCGATAGACTGCCCGGATGGACCGGACCAGTCTTGACCGAGCAAGGAAACTCGACGCGGCCGACCCGCTGGCCCGGTTTCGCAGCCGGTTCGCCATCCCCGACCCCGATCTCGTCTACCTGGACGGCAATTCGCTCGGGCGGCCCCCGCTCGCAGCGCTCGACGCCGTTCGGCGCGTGGCCGAAACCGAGTGGGCGGGCCGGCTCATCCGCGGCTGGGGTGACTGGTTGGACGCGCCGCTCCGGGTCGGCGATTTGCTCGCCGCGGGCGTCCTCGGCGCGCGAGCGGGCGAGGTGGTGGTCGCCGATTCCACCACGATCAACCTCTTCAGGCTTGCGTCGGCGGCACTCGATGCCCGCCCAGGCCGGCGCGCGATCGCGGTCGGGGCGGAGGAGTTCCCGACGGATCGGTACGTCGTCGAGGGTCTCGCTGCGTCCCGCGGGCTCGAGATCCGCTGGCTGGCGGACGACCCGATCGACGGCCTGACCACGGCTGAGATCGAGCGGGTCCTGGACGACGACCTGGCGCTCCTGATCCTGTCCCACGTCAATTACCGCTCGGCGGCGATCGCGGACCTGCCAGGGATCACCGCGCGCGCCCGAGCCGCGGGCTCGCTCGTGCTCTGGGATCTCTCGCACAGCGCCGGGGCGATCCCCGTCGACCTCACCGGGTCGGGCGTCGACCTTGCCGTGGGATGTACCTACAAGTACCTGAACGGCGGTCCCGGGGCACCGGCCTACCTGTACGTCAGGCAGGACCTCCAGGACGAGCTGCGGCCGCCGATCCAGGGCTGGTTTGCGCAGGCCGAGCAATTCGAGATGGGATCGCGCTTCCGGCGGCGCAGCGGCATCGGAGGGTGGCTGGTGGGAACGCCCGGCATGCTCGGCCTGGCGGCGGCGGAGGTCGGCATCGTGCTGTCGGCCGAGGCGGGCATCGACCGGATCCGGGCGAAAGGCATCGCCCTCTCGACCTACGCTGTCGACCTGTTCGATGCGTGGCTCGCGCCACCGGGCTGCGCGCTCGGCTCCCCTCGCGATGCCCTGCATCGTGGCAACCATGTTTCAATCCGCCACCCCGAAGCGCGGCGGCTGACGGGCGAACTCATCGGGCGCGGTGTGATCCCCGACTTCCGAGCGCCGGATTCCATCCGCGTCGGGCTGTCCCCGCTGACGACGACATTCGAGGAGGTCCGGCGCGGCCTAGCTACCCTGCGCGACCTGCTGGGCTGACCGGCCCCGGCCCGACATCCTGGGCCGACCGGCGCGACCCGACATGAGGCCCGCCGGGACACACGGGAGGTTGAGGCTGAGTCAATTTGGTGTGCATTCGAGGCCCGAGCACGCTCGCCAGTCAACCCGGGCTGACGTTTGCGTACTGGCGTCACGATCACTCGAGCGTCAGGTGAGTCGCGAGCCGACTCACGGCCGCCCTGCGTGGCGATCAGCCGACTCAAGGCTGGCAATGTGCGTGTCGCGAGCCGGCTCCAGGCTGGTATGCGTGGCGATCAGCCCCCGCGATCAGCCGCAGTGGACCCTCTTGGACGCCGCGCTCGACGCCATCGGCGTTTCAGGGTTCGGCGTCGTGCCCGGCTCCGGCTCGCCACTCGTCCAAGAACCGAATCTCGAGCGGCTCGATCTCGTCGGCCGGCGTGAATCCGAACACCTGCCCGTAGAACGAGAGCTCCGCGCCGAACGAGCGGATGATCGCGTCGCGGCTGCGGAAGCCGTGATCCTCGCCGGGGAAGAGCAGGTACGCGTGCGGCACGCGCCGCTCCCACAGGGCATCGACGATCCGTTCGGCCTCCGACGGAGGCACCACGCGGTCTTCTGCGCCTTGCTCCACGAGCACGGGTGCGACGATCTGCTCGGCGTGCAGCGACGGAGATCGGTCAAGGTAGCGATGCTCCGTCTCCGGCCATGGGCCCACGAGCGACTCGAGGTAGCGTGACTCGAACTTGTGGGTGTCCTTCACGAATCCCCGCAGGTCGCCGATCCCGAAGTAGGTCGTGCCCGCACTGAACGTCCTCCGAAAAGCGAGCGCAGCAAGTGTCGTGAAGCCGCTCGCAGAACCTCCACGGACCGCCAGGCGAGCCGGGTCCGCGAGGCCCTGCGCGACCAGCCACTCGGCAGCGGCAACGCAGTCGTCCACATCCACGATGCCCCATTCGCCGTTCAGCGCCTTCCGGAAATCGCGCCCGTAGCCGGTGCTTCCTCCATAGTCGACGTCCACGACGGCATACCCGCGACTGGTAAAGAGCTGCAGGCTGGTCGCCCAGCCGCTGAAGGCCGCCGATGTCGGGCCGCCGTGCGACGTGACGATGAGTGGCGGCAGTTCGCCTTCCGGCGCCCGGAACCCGGTGTTGTGGGGCGCGTAATAGTTGGCATAGGCGACCCGGCCGCCGGTCGTCGGGAACTCGATGTGGCGGGCCACCGAGATGTCCGCACGATCGGGGATGAACGGGGTCGCGCGCCGCAGGATCTCGACCTCGCCGGTCCCCACGGCAAGGTCCACGACAACGGCCGGCTCGAACGGAGATACGGCCCGCATGACGGCGCTGTCGCCGTCGATCGAGATCGCCTGGATCTCTGTGTATGGCAGGTCGATCGTGGCCCAAGTCCCATCCGGGGAGATCCGGTAGAGGCCGTCGCGGCCGCCGCTGCGGCCGATGGCAAGAATCGCACCCTCGGACAGGAAGCCGTATTCCGCGTTGCCGAAGACCCACTCGGGGGTGGCGAACTCGACGGCCATCGGAGCAACCGGTTCGATGACGCCGCCCCGGTAACGGAACAGGTTCATCCACCCATCAGGCTCCGCCACGAAATGGAGAACGCCAGCCGGCGACCATTGCGGCTGGCTGATCCAGTCGTTCGGGCTACCGGCCACCGTCCTCGCCGGACCCAGGTCGCCGCTCGTTCCGACCGCGGCCAGCTTGAGCTCCGTTCCGTCCCAGGGCAGGTTCGGGTGTCGCCACTCGACCCAGGCAAGCTGCCGCCCGTCGGGCGAAGGCCGCGGCGCGGCATAGAAGTCGGCGCCATCGGCGATGACCTCGATCACACCGGTCGCGAGGTCGATGGTCACCAGCTCGTTTACCCATTCTCCGTGCGCAGCGGTGACCTCGGGCTCGTGGTTCTCCCGCACGGCGTACAGCCGCCCGCGCGCCATGTCATGAGCCAGGTCGGCGAAGCGCCACTCCTTCTCCGGCGTGAGCGGCTCGAGTTGCCCGGGTGCCACGACGCGGTGCAGACGCCCGGTCGTGAAGTCGGATACCACCACGAGGTCTCCCGCGACGAAGGTCGCGGCACCGCCGTACTCGTGGACTCGAGTCCGGGCGTTGAAGCCCTCGGGGGTCAGGCGCGTGATCGTCCCGTCCGGATCCCTGCGGAACAGGACCTGGCGCCCCCCTTCCTCGGTGCGGCCCTCCAGCCACCAGCGGACGCCGCCGGCGCCGCGGACCTCGCTGATGAACACGGCGCCCTCGGTCAGGCGCTCGATCGGAAACGGCGAGGACCAGCTGCCGTACGGGGCGACGGTGCGATCGTCCATCGTCGTCACGCCTACGTGCCGTGCCGCCACGAGGCGACGTACGAAGCCTGCTCGGAGGTCATCGCGTCGAGCGTGATGCCCATCGCCGCGAGCTTGAGCCGAGCCACCTCTGCATCGATCGCCTCGGGCACGACGTAGACCTGCGGTCCCAGCTCGCCGTGGTGCGTCACCACGTACTCCGCGGAGAGGGCCTGGTTCGCGAAGCTCATATCCATGACCGCGGCGGGGTGGCCCTCGGCGGCGCCGAGGTTCACGAGCCGGCCCTCGGCGATCAGGTGGACCCGCTTTCCGCCCAGATCGAACTCCTGGACGTTGTCGCGGACCTCGCGGACGTGGCCCTCGGCCATAGCCCGGAGGGCGGTGAGGTCCAGCTCCGCGTCAAAGTGACCGGAGTTCGCGAGCACCGCCCCGTCTCGCATGGCCTCGAAGTGCTCGCGCCGGAAGACGTTGACGTTGCCGGTGGCCGTGACGAAGAGGTCGCCCCAGCCTGCCGCCCCCCCGGCGGTCATCACCTGGTAGCCATCCATGAGGGCCTCGAGCGCCCGGACCGGATCGACCTCGACCACCGCGACATGCGCCCCGTGGCCGTGCATACGGGAGGCGATGCCCCGCCCCACCCAGCCGTACCCGGCGATGACGACATTGCGCCCCGCGATGAGGAGGTTGGTCGCCCGGACGATGCCGTCCACGGTCGACTGTCCGGTCCCGTAACGGTTGTCGAAGAGATGCTTGGTGAGGGCCTCATTGACCGCGATGACGGGATAGGCGAGCGCCCCGTCGGCGGCCATCGCGCGCAGGCGGATGACCCCGGTCGTCGTCTCCTCCGTGCCGGCGAGCACGTCCTTGACCTGGCCCGGCCGTTCCTGGTGGAGCAGCGACACGAGGTCACAGCCGTCATCCATCGTGAGCTGGGGAATCGTGTCGGCGACGGCGTTGAGGTGCCGGTAGTACGTGTCGCGGTCCTCGCCGCGACGGGCGTAGGTCGCGATCCCGTACTCGGCCACGAGGGCCGCCGCGACGTCGTCCTGGGTCGAGAGCGGGTTGGAGGCCGCGAGGACCACGTCCGCGCCGGCCGCCCTGAGCGTGCGCATGAGGTTGGCCGTCTCGGAGGTCACGTGGAGGCAGGCCCCCACGCGCAGCCCTTGAAGAGGGTGTTCCGTGGTGAAACGCTCCCGGATGAGCCGGAGGACCGGCATTTCGCGCTCGGCCCACTCGATCCGTCGGACGCCTTCTGCCGCCCGACCGAGGTCGGTGACATCGTGGGCGGGCAGCGCGCTCGAGTGTTGCACGACGGTCATTCGGACGGGGGCTCCTTCATGGGGCTGAGGCGGCGGCGGATCGACGACACGAGATCGGACCAGGGCGATCCGATGCGATGGGCGAGCCGCTCTTCAAAGCGCACGTGCTCGGCGTAGCCGAGGTGGCGATAGGCACTGATGGCGGGCGGGTTGTCTGCCCGGACGTTGAGGACGACATGGTCGCATGACCGAAGAAGTTCGGCCGTCACCGCGCCCGTCACGGCCGTCGCGTAGCCGCGGCCACGGAAATCCGAATGGGTCAGGACGTTGCCGACGACGCCCAGCCGCGCGGCGTTGCTCACGACATGCGTCCCGGCGGCGGCCGCGAGGCGGCCCCCGACGCGGAGCCCGAAGTAGACGCCCTCGCTGACGGCCTGGGGAGGCAGCCACGCGCCGAAGCCCAGCTGGTAGAGGCGATTGAGCTCGGGCGCATCTGACGGTCCGAGGCGCTCCACCCCCGGATCGTCGGCAGGTCGGAAGCGGCCGCGATCGACCCACATCCGGACCATCTGCGGCCCCCCGTCCAGCCGATAGCGGGCCTCGATGGTCGGGAGTACGGACGGGAGCGCGGCGATGTACGCGAGCCTCGGCCGGAGGACGTCCCGCAGGATCGCGTCGATGCCGTCGTCCCTGCCCATCGCGAACAGCGGCTGCGGCGACCCGCCCGCGTACTCGAGCACGATTGACACGATCGAACCGCCGGACCAGGCCGCGCCCCACCGGGTCCGCGAGAACTCGCGGTCATCGAGGTCGCAGATCGCATACGCCGCGTACAGCCGATCACGCTCGAGGAATGAGCGGAGCAAGTGCCGGTCGGTCGTGACCGACGCGGTGACGGTCGCCTCGCGCCGGGAGATCGCGACCGTGGCCATCAGGCCGACGCTGCCGCGGGGGCTGGTGCCGCTCCTCGCCTACCCCTCCGCTCCGTGCGGCGGACGATCGCATCGGCCAGCGCCGGTCCGAATGGCGCCCGGAGGACGCCCTCCTCGGTGACGATGGCGCTGATCAACTCCGCCGGTGTGACATCGAAGGCGGGGTTCCAGACGATCGTGCCTTCAGGGGCGATCCGCATGCCGCGGATCTCGGTGACCTCCTCAGCCGCCCGCTGCTCGATCGGGACGGCTGCACCGTCCGCGCTCCCGAGATCCACCGATGACATCGGCACGCAGACGTAGAACGGGACGCCGTGCCGCGCTGCGAGCACGGCCAGCGGATACGTGCCGACCTTGTTGGCGGTGTCGCCGTTCGCGGCGATCCGGTCGGCGCCGACGAGGACCGCGTCCACCTTCCCGGCCGCGATCAGCGAGCCTGCCGCGCCGTCCGGGATGAGCGTATGCGGCACGTCCGCCTGGGCCAGCTCCCAGGCTGTCAGCCGCGCGCCCTGCAGATATGGACGCGTCTCACCCACCCAGACGTGGAGTGCCCGTCCCGCGTTGTGTGCCGCCTGGACCACGCCGAGCGCGGTGCCGAACTGCCCGCCCGCAAGCGGTCCGGTGTTGCAGTGGGTCAGGATGCGGAGCTCGCGATCGCCCACGTCGGGGAGCACCGCGAGGCCGTGCTCGGCGAGACGGCCGTGGTCGTCCGTGGCCTCCCCGACGATCCGATCTGCCTCGTCGCGCATCGCGGCGGCGATCTCCGCTCCTGACGCCCCCGTCCCGGCGACCGCGTCGAGCCGATCCATCACCCGCCCGACCGCCCAGCCAAGGTTCACGGCCGTGGGGCGCGCCTCTCGGAGGGCCTGCGCCGCCGACTCGATGAGCCGGCCGTGCACGTTGGGCGGCGCATTCCGAGCGAGCCATCCGCTTAGGGCAAGGCTGAGCGCCGCGACCTGCCCGATCGCCGGGGCACCGCGGACGGCCATGTCGCGGATCACGCGGGCACCCTCGTGGCCGCTCCGGACGGGGAGTTCCACGAGAAGGTCCGGCAACGCGCGCTGATCGATGACGAGGAGAACCTCGTTGGATTCGAAGCGGAAGGGGGTGCGGAACCCGACGGGGTTGGGCGAACCCTTCGCTCGAGCGAGGATGCCGGCCGGCCCGTCCGATAACCCCGCCGATCCGCCGTTCGCGGCTGGCAGACCCGAGGTGGCGTCGTCCGGTGAACCACCCAGCAGTGCCTGCGCCTCTGCCGCCGAACGATCGCGAACGGCGCTCACGGCGCCCACCACCTGCGCGGCGCTCGAGACGATGTCGCCGGCGAACTGCCGGAAGAAGCGCCGTCGGGACAGGTCGGGGGGTGGGCCGCTCATGCGCCTGGAGTCTCGGGCCGGGCCCGGTCAGTACCGGATCACGCTCGTGACGCGCCGGCCCTCGAGCCGGTCGCGGCCGTGGAGGAAGTCAAGCTCCACGAGGAAGGCGAGGCCGATGATGTCGCCCTTCAGGCGCTCGACGAGCTCAATCGTTCCGTGGACCGTGCCGCCGGTCGCGAGCAGGTCGTCGACCACGAGGACCCGCTGGCCGGGCTGGATCGAGTCGCGGTGGATTTCGAGGGTGTTGGACCCATATTCGAGGGCGTACTCGATCGAGAGCGTTTCTGCCGGGAGCTTGCCCAGCTTGCGAACCGGGACCAGGCCGGCGCCGAGTTCATAGGCCATCGGCGCGCTGAAGATGAACCCCCGCGACTCCATTCCCACGACGACATCGATGCCCTCGCCCCGGTACGGCTCGAGCATGAGGGCGATCGACTCGCGGTACGCCGCGGCATCCTTGAGCAGCGTGGTGATGTCGTAGAAGAGGATTCCCGGCTTCGGGAAGTCCGGGATCTCGCGGATCTTCGCGCGAAGGGTCTCGGCGGACATCGGTGACGGGATCCTCCTCGAAGGCATGCAGGCGGGCCGGCGCCCAACTGGAACCGGGCCGCCGGGCTTCGGCTCGAACCGGCCGCTCGAGCGACGGTGCGAGTCTAGCGCACGGCTTGTCCGGCGCAGTGCCCGGCTGCCGTCCGCGGGCACGACGCTGCCGGCATCACGCTCCCGGACGAGTCCTCCGTGTGGACGCCCTGCCAAATACTCTCCAAGGGAGTGCTGGGCGAGCCAAGAACCACGAACCCGGCCCGATTCGCCGTCGCACGGCCAGAATCCGAGCTCGAGCGGATCCCGCCGCGGCCGGCCACCTGTCCGGGGCGCCTACCACTCCTCAGGGGAGTAGGTGGCGGGACGGTCGGCGGATCGATGTTCCCGATCGGCGTGGCCTATGTGGCAGTCCCCGGAGCAGGCGCGACAGCGCGGTGGAGTCGTGGCGCGGCGAGGAATCCCAGGATCGCCAGACCCACCCCCATCGCGATGGCGGCGCCGAGGCCCGGCCCGGGTCCCGAGCCGGCGCGAACGCTGACCGCGATGAGCGCCCCGGCGATCCCGGTCCCGAGTGCCGTTCCAAGGGCGTCGGAAAGCGACACCGCGGCGGTCACCGCGCCCTGCTCGTCGGGCGGCGCGTCGCGCAGGACGATGATCGCGAACTGCGAGTAGGCGAGTCCCATCCCCAGCCCCGACACGGCGAACGCCGGGATGGCGAACCACGCTGGAACCGGCGGCAGCAGCGCCAGCGCCACCCCGGCCATCCCCAGCGCCACGACCGGAAAGCCGATCTGAACGAAACGCTCCGGCCCGATCCGCAGCGAGTGGCGCGACTGGTACCACGAGCCGATGCTCCAGGACACGGTTGCGGCGGACAGGGCGATCCCGGCCGCGAACGCGGACCATCCGCGAACCTCCTGGAGTAGCAGCGTGACGTTCGCATCGACGCAGAAGAACGCGAACGTGATCACGCCCCGGAGAAGGACCGCCGCCGGGTAGCCGCGCGCGAGCCGGAGCGTTCCCTCCGGCGTCAGGGCCCGAAAGGCATAGATGAGGATCCCGAGGCCCGCGGTTGCCGTCAGGACGAGGATCACCCCGTCGCGCTGGAGGAGCCCGGTCGTAACGACGCCGGCGCCGATCGAGGTCGAGATCGCGAGCGCGTACCGGCGCGCTCGCGCCGCGCGAGCCGACGCCGCGACATTGCGAGGATCGCTGCCAGCGGCTGATCCGCCGGGGATCGCTCGCATGGCGCTCGTCGCCATCGCCCCCGCGACGCCGATGAGCGGCAGCAGACCGAGGAACACCGCGCGCCAGTGCCAGGTTTCCGCCACGACGCCGGCGATCGCCGGCCCGACGAGCCCCGGCACGACCCACGCCCCGGACAGCGTCGCGAACATCCGCGGCCGGAGCCGGTCGGGCAGGCTGCGCCCGATCGCGACATAGGCCACCGGCGGAACTGCGCCGCCGCCCACGCCCTGGACGAACCGGCCCACAACGACCGTCGGCATCGATGTCGCAAAGCCGCAGATGAGCAGACCGATCGCGAAGAGCACGAGGCCGAGGACGAACGGGAGGACCAGGCCGCGCTCGTCGATGAGCCCGCCGACGATCGTGATGCCGATGAGCGAGCCGAGAAAGAACGCCGAGAAGACCCAGCCGTACAGCTCGAGGCCGCCGAGGTCGCGGGCCACGAGCGGCATCGCCGTCGAAACCGCGAGTGCTTCGGCCGCCACCAGCGTGATGGTGAGGACGAGCCCGAGCGTGAGCGGCCGGCGCGCCGGCGACCAGAGAGAGTCCGTGTGGTGCTCGCGGGCAGTCACCAGCCGGGTCGGCGCCTTAGCCCTTGAGTTCGACGCCGATGACGTGGAGATCGTCGGGCCCGGTGTTCTCTAGGGTGTGGGCCGGGTTACCGTCCGACCACATCACCGGCGGCATCGAGAACGGGGGCTCGATCGCCCGCGTATCGAGCTTCACCGCCCCATCGGGATCTCGCCGGAGGAAGTGCGAGCCCGACAGGACGTACAGCACCGTCGGAGGAAGGTGCGTATGGACCGGCGTGATCTCTCCGGCGGGGACCAGCGTCTCGACCACCCGGACGCGATCGTTCTCGAACAGCACCCAGTGGTGGTGAGGGGCCGCGATCGGGCCGTCCATGGCGTCCGGCCGCCACCCGGGATCCGACCGTTCCATCGATGCGCGCCTCCCTGGCCCGGCTGGCTTCAATTTCGTGCGAGTCGTCAGGCTACCGCAGCCGCAGCGATAACGAGCGCCTACGAGGCAGGGTCGAGCGGCTCCTCGCCGACGGGCGGCTCGAACAGGAAGATGACGTACAAGATCGACATGAGCACGAGGGTGATCGTGCCATTCGCCAGGAGGGCGGTCGCCAGCGCCACGATCCAGATGAGCGGACCCAGCACGGTGAGCCGGACCCAGCCGCGCAGACTGGCCTCAAGGACACTCGGCTTTACGAGCGAGTGCCGCCGACGAACGACGTAGCGCACCGTCAGGTGGGCGAGGATCGCGAGAACGAGCTGCCAGGAGGTGAAGACGACCAGCGCGACCTGATCCTGGCCGTTACCGGCTCCGATGTATTCCGCCAGCAGCGCCGTCACGAAAGGCACCGCCGAGATCACCATCAGGAAGATCAGCCCGATCACGACGAACCAATGATCGATCCCCCTGAGCATGCGCAGCACGCGATGCGTGTTGATCCAGTAGGTGCCGATGGACAGGAACCCGAGGACATACGCGAGGTAGTGCGGGCCCTCCGCGGTGAGCGCGCTGAGCAGCGCGGATCCGCTATCGATCGACTCAGCGTCCGGGACGTGGATGTCGAGCACGAGCAGCGTGACCGCGATGGCGAAGACCCCGTGGACAAAGGCCTCCCATCCCGCCACGTCCATCACCCGTTTCGAGTCCATGTCGCCTCCAGGTTGAACCGGATCGTGCCCGTGCCTCTTGTCTGGTCGGTGCAGCATTGTTACTCGACGGTCGCCAGTTCCGTCGACAATCGCGCGACGACCGCCTGCGTCAGCCCCCAGCCCTTGCGGGGGGCCTTCGGGAGGCGGATCCGGACCTGGTTGGAGGCGAATGTGACCTCGGACGAGCGGAAGCCCGGCAGGGCGCCCGGACCGAGCAGCCTCATCGCGGTTGCGCGCGACAGGCCGGCGCCGAAGCGCACGACGAGCTGACCGTCTTCGCGGGAGATCGAGGACACGCCGGCCGTTTCCGCCGCGAGTCGAAGCTCGGCTACCTCAACGAGCCGCACCACAGGCGCCGGCATCGGGCCGAACCGGTCTGCGACCTCCTGGCGGAAGGCGGCGATGTGGCCGGCCGTGCGCGCCCGCGCCAGGCGTCGGTACAGCTCGAGCTTCTGGGCCTCATCGGGGACGTAGTCGTCGGGCAGGTGGGCCTCGAGTGGCAGATCGACGACGGCCGAGGGGGCCTCGACGATGGCCACTCGGCCTTCCCGCGTCGCCTTGCCCTCCTCCACCGCCTCGGCCAGCATCCGTGAGTAGAGATCGAAGCCCACGGCGGCCATGTGGCCGGACTGCTCGCCGCCGAGGATGTTCCCCGCACCCCGGATCTCGAGGTCGGAGAGAGCGATCTGGAACCCGGCGCCGAGCTCCGACGCGTTGAAGATCGCCTGGAGGCGCTTTCGCGCGTCCTCGCTCATCCGCTCGCGTCGCCGGTAGAGGAGGTACGCGTAGGCACGGCGTGATGAGCGCCCGACCCGTCCCCGGAGCTGATAGAGCTGGGCGAGCCCGAGCGTGTCCGCCCGGTCGATGATGATCGTGTTGGCGTTCGGGATGTCAAGGCCGGATTCGATGATGGTGGTGCACACGAGGACATCGGCAGCGCCCGAGGCGAAGGTGAGCATCACCTTTTCGAGGACTCCCTCGGGCATCTGTCCGTGGCCGACGACGATCCGGACGTCGGGCAGCACGCCGCGGAGCTGCTCGGCCTGGGCCTCGATCGTCTCGACCCGGTTGTGGACGTAGAAGACCTGCCCGCCGCGGTCGAGCTCACGCAGAATCGCGTCACGCACGAGGCCGATCGAGGCCTCCGCCACGCGCGTCTGGATCGGCAGGCGGTCCTCGGGCGGCGTCTCGATGACGCTCATATCGCGGATCCCGGCCAGGGCGAGATTGAGCGTCCGCGGAATGGGCGTCGCGGAAAGCGTCAGGACGTCGACCTCGCGCCGAAGCTGCTTCAGGCGCTCCTTGGCTGCCACGCCGAAGCGCTGCTCCTCGTCCACCACGAGAAGGCCCATGTCCCGGAACCGGACATCCTTCGAGAGGAGCCGGTGGGTTCCGATGACGATGTCCACCGACCCGTCCGCCAGCCCCGCGAGCGTCCGCTCCTGCACCTTCGGGGCGACGAAGCGAGACAGGATCCCGATCGTGATCGGGAACGCCGCGAACCGCTGCCGAAAGGTCTCGTGGTGCTGGGCCGCGAGGACCGTGGTCGGGACGAGGACGGCGACCTGCTTGCCGTCCTGGGTTGCCTTGAAGGCACCGCGCAGGGCGACCTCGGTCTTGCCGTAGCCCACGTCGCCGACGACGAGCCGGTCCATCGGCCGGCCGGCCTCCATGTCGTGCTTCATCTCGAGGACGGCCCGGAGCTGATCCACCGTCTCTTCGTAAGGGAAGCTTGCCTCCATCTCGCCCTGCCAGGGTGAGTCGGCCGCGAACGGGTAGCCGGCGGCGTTCTCGCGCGCCGCGTACAGGACCAGGAGCTCCTCAGCAAGATCCGCGACGGCCTTCCGGACACGGAGCTTGGTTCTCAGCCACTCCGTCCCGCCGAGCTTGCTGAGCTGGGGTCGTTCGCCGCCGGAGTAGCGCGTGACGCGGGCGATCTGTTCAACCGGGACGAAGACCCGGTCGCCGGCCGCGAAGCTGATCTCGAGGTAGTCGCGTTCGTCGCCCTCGCCGGCGCTCCGTCGGAGCATCCGCTCGTACCGGGCGACGCCGTGATCGATGTGGACGACGAGGTCGCCTGGGGTCAGGCGCTCGAGGATGTCGCGCGGGACGACACGCCGCATCGCCTTGGGACGGCGGACACGGACGTTGCCGAACAGTTCGCGGTCCGTGACGAAGACAAGCCCGTCCGGCCCGCCGGCAAACCCGCCATTCAAGCTCCGTTCGACGAGGACGACGGCGCCGGGCGGCGGCGGCTCGGTCACGCTGGCGGTAACACCGGCCGGATGGCCGGCCTCGGCGAGGAGCTCGGCGAGCCGGGGGGCCTGGTCGCTTGCAATCACCATCCGCGGCGGCGGGCCCTCCAACGGTGCCGCCCATCGCTCGACCGCCGCCCCGAGCTGGGCGGCCCGCCCCGGCGGCAGGGACGGCTCGCGCCAGCCGAAGAGGTCGCCCGACGACAGCCCGCCACCCGCGAGCGCGGTGTCGGCGCCGAGATCGGACTCCCAGGTCAACTCCAGCGTCCGGGCCGCAAGGAGCCGCCCCTTCCAGGCCCGCCGTCCGAGCAGCGTGTCGGGCCATGCTTCCGGGAGGTCGCCGGCGGCGATGAGCTCGGCCCGGCGTTCGTCCGCCTGTCGCCACAGGAACGCGGCCGCCTCGGCGAGGTCAGCCGGTTCGTCGAGCACGAGCAGCGACCCGGCACCGATATGGTCGAGCGGGTTCGTGGGCGCCAGGATCGGGGCCCAGATCTCGGCCGCGTCGCCGACATCCGCAGCGCGGGAGGCTGCGCCGCCGACTGCGCCTGGGCCTGCGGCGACAGTCGCGGAAGGGGACGCCGATCGCTCTCCGGAGAGCCGCTCGAGGTCACCGGCGAGCCGGTCCGAAAGCCGCGACGCAACCGCCCCAAGACGTGTCCGGAGCGCCCCCGCTCCGCCTGAGGGGATCAGGAACTCCGAGGCGGGCAGGAGGGTCACGGCGTCGATCGTGCCGACCGCGCGCTGATCGGTGGGGTCGAATGCCCGGAGCGAGTCGATCTCGTCGCCGAACAGCTCGATCCGCACGGGCAGCGATGACGACGGCGGGAAGACATCGACGATGCCGCCACGCTTCGCAAACTCGCCCTTGCCGGCGACCTCGAGGACCGGGCTGTACCCCAGGTCCAGCAGGTCGTGGAGGAGGGCCGACTGGGTCAGGCGCCCGCCGACCCGCAGTTCCCGGGGCTCGGAGGGGAGGTCCTCCGGCGCGAGGGTGTGCTGGAGAAGGGCCTGCACGCTTGCGACGAGAATGCGGGGCTGGCCGCGCCGCCACGCGGACAGCGCCGCAACCCGCGCCGCGGTCTCGTCGGCAACGAGCTCACTCCGCTCGTAGGCGAGGGCCGTCCGCGGCTCGAGGACGGCGACCGCGCCCTGATCGCCCACCCATGCGGCCAGCTCCTCGGCGACGCGATCGCCGATCTCGGCATCCCTCGCGACCCACAGGATCCGCTCGCCGGCCAGGCAGAGGGCGGCTGCGAGATAGCTCTTTGCGCCGTGCGGGACCTGGGTCAGGCCGGCGTGGCGGCCGCGGCCCGCGGCGGAGGGCACCAAACCGGGTGCGCCGAGGCGCTCGCGCATGGCGGCGAACGCCCCCGAGCCATCGAGGAGCCGCGGCAGGCCGGACAGGTCGGGCAGCCGGCGGCCTGGGCCGTGGGCCGGTCCGGTCCGCCCGCGGCCCTGCTCGTCCGTCGCCGAGCCGCCCCCGACCCGTGTTCCCGCGACGGCCGTTCCCGTGAGGGCGTCGCCTGTCGCGGCGCGCGCGACCCGATCGGCGGCCTCCCGTTCCACCTGCGCGTCGACCCGCCGTTCCCAGCCCCGCCGTCCGCGGAGGGGTGACATGGTCACTCTCCGCCCTCGGGACGAACCTTCCGCCAGCCGGTCCTGGTCCGGCGCACGCCGTCGGGGCCCGGAGGGCCGTCGATCTCACCAGGAGGCGCCGGAAGATCCGTGTCCGCTGGGCGGAGGTCGAACGGGTTGAAACGGTTTGCCGCCTTGTTCGCTCCGTCGCGGGCCCAGGCCTCGACGGCATCGGCCGCGGCGTCCAGCAGCTCGTCGAGGCGGAGCTTCTCGTCCGGCGCGAATGCCGACAGGACATGATCGACGAACCCCTGGCCGGGCTCGCCGATTCCCACCCGGAGTCGGCTGAAGGCCTCACTCTCGAGCTCACCGATGATCGAGCGGAGGCCGTTATGGCCGCCCGGCCCGCCGCCCTCGCGGAAGCGGAGCTTGCCGAACGGCAGCGAGAAGTCGTCGACGACGACGAGCATCTCCTGGAGCGGCGCGCGCTCGCGAGCGAGGATCTTGCGAACGGCGATCCCCGACTCGTTCATGTACGTCATCGGCTTCGCGAGGAGGAGATCGAGGCCCCGATACCGACCGCCGACGGTCGCCGCGGCGTCCTTATTCCGGGCACGACCAGCCCACCCGGCACGGTCCGCCAGGCGGTCGAGGACCATCCAGCCGACGTTGTGACGGGTCTGCGCGTACTGCTGGCCGGGGTTCCCCAGCCCGATGACGATCTTCGAGGGCACGACCGGGCTTCATCCTCCGAACATGGCAATCGCCCCGGGGACCGGTCCCGCAGGGTCCCGGCATCGTACCGCTCGCGGTGGTCCGGCGGGCGCGGTGCGTGGTCCACGGCACCTGTCGGCTGGGGCGGCGCATGCGCGGCAGGTTCCCGGCCCGGCAGGTTCCCGGTCCGGCAGGTTCCCGGCCCGGGATTCCTGACAGATGCTCACCACGCGGGAACAATTCCCTGAGTGCGGGCGCGCCGGGCGAGTCCCGGAGTGTGGGCCGGTCGTCGACTCTCGCCAGATGCGTCAGCACACGGGCGCCTGACGGATTCCTCCTGACTAGCTCCCGCGTGTGTGGAAATTGTCAGCTTGCGGACCCTGGGCCCCGCGAGCTCGGCAGGGAGCGGAGGTCGACGCGGGCGAAATGGGCGCGGGCGGAATGGGCTCGGCCGGCACTGTCGGGCGCGTCGCCCAGTGGCCGCGGCTCAAGGGCGCGCGTCTCCGAGGAGCCGGCCCTCGAGTGCGCGCATTGCCTTCTCCTCCTGGGGTTCCGCGTGATCCCAGCCGCAGACGTGCAACGTGCCATGCGTCAGGAGCAGCCGCAGCTCCGACGCCGCGTCCGAGCCCACGTCGCCCGTCTGCCCGCCGCGCCCCTCCGACGCCTGCGCGATGGCTCGTTCGACGGAGACTGCGATGTCGCCGAGGTGCGGTCGTGCCCGGGGTGGCGGGACGAACGGACCGCTCACGGGCCGCGAGATCGACGCGCCGCCGGGATGCGGTGGGAACGCGTCCGGCGAAAGGAGCGGGAACGACAGGACGTCGGTCGGGCCCGCGTGACCGAAGTGCGTGGCGTTCAGGTCGGCAAGCTCGTCGTCGTCGGACAGGATCACGGACAGCGCGGCGGGCCTCGGAGCCTCCGCCGCCGACAGTGCGGCCACCACGACACGCGCGCACTCGGCACCGGACAGCACCCTCGGGACGCCGGGTCGGACGGTGACGTCGATCCGCCAGCCGTCGATGACATGAGCGCGGGTCACTGGGCGGCCATCGATGAGCCAGGCGCGACTGACCGGACGACCGTCACCTGCCGCGGGCCACGGGGCGCCGCGCCGTCACGTCGGGCGGTCCGGGCGTCCCGCGTCAGTGGCGCCGCCACGCCCGGCCCCGCCGCCCGAAGCCGCCGCGCGCCGTGCCTCGAGCTCCACGACCTTGCTCTGGGGATAGGCGACGCGCTGGTGATACATCCCGAGAAGCTGTGCGACGAACGCCTCCTCGATCACATCGAGGTCGCGCAGCGTGAGGTCGCACTCGTCGAACTGGCCGTCGTCCATGCGGTCGGTGACAATCCTGGAGACCATGGCCCGGATCGCGGGCTCGTCGCGCGACGAGAGTGATCGAACGGAGGCCTCGACCCCGTCGGCCAGCATGATCAGGGCGGCCTCGCGCGACTGCGGCTTGGGCCCGGCGTGGCGGTACCGGCGCTCGTCGATCGCATCAGCCGTGCGACGTCCGGCATCGGTCTCAAGGCCCCCATACGGGGCCGCGGCCTCTTCGCGAGCCTTGGCGTCGAAAAAGCTGATGAGCGCGGTGCCGTGGTGCTGCGGGATAAACGCGATGAGGGCCTTCGGGAGCCGGGCCTGGTAAGCGAGGTCGATGCCCTCGGCGACGTGCTGCTTGAGGAGTTGGGCGGAGTCCTCAGGTGCCATCTCGTCGTGCAGGTTGTCGCCGCCCGCCTGGTTCTCGATGAAGGCCATCGGGTTCGCCAGCTTGCCGATGTCGTGGTAATAGGCCGCGACGCGGGCCAGGAGCGCATCCGCGCCGATTGCCTCGGCCGCCCGTTCGGCCAGATTCCCGACCATCAGCGAGTGATGGTACGTCCCGGGCGTCTCGAGCAGGAGGCGTCGCAGCAGCGACTGGGACGGGTTCGCCAGCTCCAGGAGTTGGAAGACCGTGAGGATCCCGAACACGTTCCCGAGTACCGCGAAGCTGCCGACCGCGGCCACGGCCGCGCCGCCGGCACTGAGTGCGGAGGCCCCCCACAGCTGGACGATGCCGGTCAGATCGCGCTCCCCGAGCAGCGAGAACGACGAGACGACAAGCGCCTGGACGACGAATGCGACGGCACCTGCCTGCAGGAACGTCTGGAGACGATCGCCTCGCCGGACACCCAGCACGCCGGCGAGGCCGCCGAGGAAGACGTAGGTCGCCAGCTCCAGCGAGGGTCCGTTGACGGCGCCGGCCACGACGGCCACGAGTGCGGCCACAACGATCGCGACCTCGGCGTCAAGCAGGACGGCGACGAGGATCGGGATCGCCGCCAACGGCAGTACGAACGGCAGGGCCGCGCGCCCGGCCGTGAGCTTCAGGGCGAACGTGGCGAACAGCAGCAGCAGGCTGATCAGGATGAGGACGTTGTTGCGGTGCCAGAACCCTCGCCGGAATCGCCAGATCCAGCCGAGGAGCATCGACACGAGGAGCGCGCTCAGGAGGAACCACCCGGCAAGGCTCGCCACGTCGGGCGTGGCCTGATCGAGCCCGAACGCGGCCAGCCTGGCCGCGTCGACATCGGTGAGCTTCGTGCCGCCCCGGACGATGATCTCGCCCTGGAGCACCTTCTCCGTGACCGGTGCGACGGCCGCGGCCTGCCGGTCGCGCTCCTGCTGGGTCAGCAGCTCGTCGAACGAGCTGTTCGGGACGACGAGCGGGGCGATCAGCTCGGCCGCGAGCATCCGCTCCGCTTCTGACAGGCCTCCCGCCATCTGCTCGGATAACCGGGCCCGCGCCACGGCGACCTCGGTGTCCCGCAGCTCCGTACGCTCGACGCCGTCGAGCACCCGCGCCGCCTCCGTTCGGATCGAAGTCCAGCGGGATGCATCGAGAACACCAAGGGTCTCGGCGGAGGTCGCCGAGAGATCGGCCGCGACCCGATCAAGAATGAGCCTGCGCTGGATGTCCGTCGTGACGGGGTCGAACGCGGAATCGAGAAGTCGGACCTCGGCTGAGAACGCCACCACCTGCGCCGAGGCGATGGTGATCGCGCGTTCCGTGGTGTAGTCGTACTGGGGCGGGACGGCTTCGGCCGCCACTTTGCGGGCCTGCACCGTCAGGCGATCGTTCTCGTAGGTGAGGGCGCGCGGCGCCGCGATGTCGGTGGGGACCAGGTCGCCGACCTGGAGATCGAGCGGCCGGGGAGTGAAGTCCACGCCGAGGATGGCGGTCATCGCCACGATCAAGGCGATCGCGGCGATGGCGAGGCGGCCGGCCTCGCGCCGGGTCAGGCGAACGGCGTCGGTAGCCCGGTTCGCGAGCATCGGATGCCTAGTGGTCCATGCTGTCGTGCGCGGCGAGCCCGGCCGCGGCCAGGGCAGCCGCGACGAGTCCGCTCAGCAGCCTACCGTCGGCGCGGCCGCGAGTTCGCGGGGACAGCCAGCCCATCACCTTGCCCATGTCGCGCGGTGACGACGCGCCGGTCTCGGAGAGCGCCTGACTGACGAGCGACTTCAGCTCGTCCTCCGAGAG
>Ga0334722_10001352_pt1 | contig 31056 bp, 36 predicted proteins | sample C3_bottom_MG_FD_207210 | JGI IMG/M metagenome (GOLD analysis project Ga0334722, IMG submission 207210) | Sediment microbial communities from Yellowstone Lake, YNP, Wyoming, USA - C3_bottom | ecosystem: Environmental > Aquatic > Freshwater > Lake > Sediment | place: USA: Wyoming | collected... | reverse complement strand
GGATGTTGAGGCGTTTCGCCACCGCCGCAGCCAATTGGGGATTGGCGCTGCCGGCAAAAATCATCAGGTGGTCGTAAGCCATGTCTGGAGCCTGGTCGTCTGTAGGCGGGAACTGCCCGCCCGGAACCGCTGCATTAGCGCAGCGGGGAAATCATATTCTGGCTGGGGAGGTAGGGATCGAACCTACGAATGCCGGAATCAAAATCCGGTGCCTTACCACTTGGCGACTCCCCAAGAACACTAACAGGCTGCTGCAACCCCACCGAAACAGCCGAACACATGACGCGCTTGCGGTACTAAGACCGGATCATCAGCCCCTGGCTTCGGGGATCCAGGGCGTTTCCCCTAATTCAACGCCCGCCTATTCGAGCAAGCCGTAAAGCGGATGGCGCTCCATGCCCCGCGCCACGAAACCTTGCATCGTCGGCGGCAACTGCGCGTGCACCGCGGACGCTTCGGCCTGACTGGAAAACTCGGCGTAGACGCAGGCGCCGGAACCGCTCATACGCGCCTCGCCGTGCTGCTTCAGCCAGGCCAGATGGCGCGCCACTTCAGGATAGCGTTTGCTCACCATGGGCTCTAGGTCGTTACGCAAGCTGCGCTGTTTAAGCCCGTCGAAAAAGGCCGTAATTCTGATTGGTTTTGTGTCTCGTGTCAATTCAGGCTCGGCGAACACAGCCGCCGTGGGCACCGTGACCGGGGGCACCAGCACCAGATACCAGGCGTCTGGAAGCGCAAGCGGCGTCAATTCTTCTCCCACCCCCTCGGCGAACGCACTCTCGCCGAATATGAATACCGGAACGTCGGCACCCAGCCGCAAGGCCAGGCGCTGCAGCGCCCCGCGCGTGAGGCCCAGCCGCCACAGATGATTGAGCGCGAGCAGTGTGGTGGCTGCGTCCGAGCTGCCGCCGCCCAGCCCGCCGCCCATGGGTAGGCGTTTCTCGAGTTCGATGTCGACGCCGCCCTGATGCCCGGTCGTCTGTTTGAGCAGGCTTGCGGCGCGCAGGCACAGGTTCTGCTCGGGCGGCACGCCAGTGAGCGCACGCCCCATGGCCACTTTGCCGTCGTCGCGCGCAGTAAAGCGCAGGCTATCGGAACGGTCGATCAAGCGGAACGCGGTCTGCAGGCTATGGTAGCCGTCCGGCCGGCGGCCGGTGACATGCAGAAATAGATTGAGCTTGGCCGGCGCAGGCCAATCCGCCTGCCAAGCGCTCACGGTGCGGCCCGCCACTGGTCGATCACCAGGCGCAGTTCCATGTCCTGGCGCGACAGGCGCAGCCGCGAGGGCAGGCCGCGCTCGCCCGCATAGTCGAGGAACTCCACCAGCCAGCCCGATTGCCTCAACTCGCTGAGCCGCTGCGAGCCATCCAGCTGCGTCTGCGCCGGCGCGCCCGGTGCCGCGCGGCCGCGCACCCAGTCGGGCATGCCCGCCAGCGGCAAGCGCCAACCCAGCACCTGTTCGGTCAGCGTTTCCACATCGCTCGCCTCGTACTGCTTTTGGTCGGCGGTGGTCAGGCTCGCAACGGCGTTACGCCAAACGATGCGCGCCACGCCCTGGCCCAGTGGAGAGGAGAACAAGAGATCGTCGCTCGCCGCGTCGTGCTGCCAGGTGATTCTGCCGCTCGCCGCCTCGCTGCCGTATTTCACCGACACCCGGCCGGAAAGATAGAAAGCATCGCCAGCGACTGCAGCCTGCGCTGGAGCAGGCTGCTCCTCGAGCGTGGCGCATCCAGCAATCAGGAGACAAGCCAAGAAGAGCGCGAATCGTATGAGGAGCACGTCCGTCCCGATCCTAGCCAAATGCCTTGTCGACACCAGAAGTTGAAAGGATCGGCGAAGACTTCCAGATGCGGCGCAATCGCTTCCGCAGGGGGGATAAACAAGGGGGGGATGCATCCCCCCCTTGTTCGTCAAAAAAGGGCATTTCCCAAATCGAAGACACGGTGGCTGCTTCGACCCTGCAAGATATTAAGGCTTGAACCGCTTGATAGTGCTGTTGAGCGCTTCGTTGCCCGGCGCCTTCTTCGTCGCTTCAAACCAGATCTTCTCGGCCTCGCTGCGCTCCCCCGCGACCCAGAGCACCTCACCCAAATGCGCCGCGATCTCCGGATCGGGGCGCGCGCCGTATGCCTTGCGCAGGAATTCCAGGGCTTGCTTGTTGTTGCCCTGTCGGTAAAGCAGCCAGCCCATGCTGTCGATGATGAACGGATCGTCGGGTGAAAGTTGCAGCGCCTTCTCCAGCAGGGCTTGCGCCTCGGGCAGGCGCAGATTGCGATCGGCAAGCGAATAGCCCAGCGCATTGTAGGCGTGCGCGTGGTCGGGCTGCAGTTTGATCAGTTTCTTCAGATTGATCTCGAGCAGGTCCATCTGCTCCAGCTTTTCCGCGAGCATCGCATAGTCGTAGAGCAATTCGGGCTGATCGGGCATGCTGTTGAGCGCGCCGCCGACCAGCTCAAACGCCTCGCGCGTGCGGTTCGCATCGCGCAGCATCTGCGCCTCGGTCAGCAACAATTGCGCCCGCGCCTGACTGGTGCTGACCTCGATCTGCCGCAGGTAGGCGCGCGCCGCATCCAGACTGCCCTGCTTGTTCAGCACCAGCGCATAGCGCGTCTGCGCCTGCAGGTACTGCTCGCCGCTCCCCACCTCCGCATACCAGCGCAGCGCCTCCGGGTAATTCTTCTGCTCCTCGGCGACCTGCCCCAGGTAAAGGCGGACCGTGTCCTTATCGCGATACGGCAGCAGCAGCAAGCGCTTGAAGTTCGCTTCTGCAAGCGCATAGTCCTGCAACTGCAGCGACAGCACGCCGACCGCAAAGACCACTTCAACATTGTCGGGGAAATCCTTGGACAGGTTCTGGAACTGCGCGCGCGCTTCAGGGTACCTGCGTTCCGCCACCAGCACGCGCGCATAGCTCATGCGCGCATCCTTAGCCTTGGGGTGACGCTCGATGAACGCAGCCAGACGCTGCAGCGCCAAGGCGCCCGACTGACGCTGCAGGAGTTGCGCCTCGAGCAGGACGGCCAGTTCCCAGTCGGGATTGAGTTCGGATGCGGCCCGCACTTCCGCCAGCGCGAGCTCCTTTTCGTCGGCCGCAGCGGCCGCCTGCGCCACGGCAAAGTGCGCCTGCGCCAGCTTGGGGTAGGGCTGCGCCAGTTGTTGTACCAGCTCCAGGTTCAGCGCCTTATCCTGGCTGTTGGCGAGCAGGCGGCCCAACTGCAGAAAGCCGTCGGCAGCGCTGTTGCCGTCGGCGGCGAGCAGCTGCTGCAGATAGGGGAGCGCTTCCTTGTTGCGCTTGGCGTTGATGAGCAAGCTCGTCAGGGTCTGCAAAGCCTGCATCGAGGCAGGTTCGGTTTCATACCAGATCCTGGCCGCCTCGATCGCTGCGTTGGGCATGCGCGCATATAGGGCGATCTCGGTCGCCCGCCTCGCGATGCGCGGATCGCGTGTGCGCTTGGCCAGGTCGGCGTATGCCTGGGCGGACAGGCCGATGGAGCCGCGCTGTCCGGCGATTTCGGCGAGCAGGTACTCGTACAGCACCGCTTCGGTCAGGTCCTGCTTCGGCAATTCGGGTTTGATCGCAGGCGCCGCGGCGCTCGCGGTTTTGGCTTCAGCCGCTTCGGCTTCGCCGCTCGCGGCCGTCGCGGCCGGCGCCGCCTCCCGCACCGGCCCCAGCTCGGCACAGGCGGCAAGGAATAAGCCGATGCATGCAAGCAAGGCCAGACGTACGCATTGGGGTAGGGAAAACTGCGGAACAGACATTGTGGTGCGGATAGCTTAGCGTGGGAGGTACATATTAGGTATATTTGCCCGCCAGTACAAGACAAACCGGTCTGCAGCGTCCATGCCAGAACTACCTGAAGTCGAGATCACCCGCAGCGGCATAGCGCCCTATCTCGTGGGCAATGTCATCACCGGCGTGCGCGTGAGCGAACGCAGATTGCGCTGGCCGATACCGCGCGACCTGGCGGCGCGCGTCAGCGGACTGCGCATCGCGCACGTCACCCGCCGCGGCAAGTACATACTGATCGACTGCGCCGGCAAGGGACGGTCCGGTTGGCTGATCCTGCATTTGGGCATGTCGGGCAGCCTGCGCATCATGGATGGCAAAACCAAGCCGCAGCGGCACGACCACTTCGACCTGCTGCTGGGCAAACGGCTGATGCGCCTGCGCGACCCGCGCCGCTTTGGTTCGGTGCTCTGGGAAGGCGGCGATATCGCGTGCCATCCCCTGCTCGCGAACCTGGGCGCCGAACCGCTGGAGGACAGCTTCACCGGCGCGGTGTTGCATGCAGCGACGCGCGCGCGCAAGGCCGCGGTCAAACTCGTTCTGATGAACGCGAACATCGTCGTCGGCGTCGGCAACATCTACGCCAACGAAAGCTTGTTTCACGCCGGCATCAATCCTCGCGCCCAGGCGCGGCGGCTGTCGCTTGCGCGCTATGAGGCACTCGCGGCTGCGATCAAAGCGACCCTAAGGCAGGCGCTGGCGGCCGGCGGCAGCAGCCTGCGCGACTTCGTCCACAGCGACGGGACCTCGGGCTATTTTCAGCAGGAGTACTACGTCTACGGCCGCGCCGGACTGCCCTGCCGCAACTGCGGCGCACCCATACGCCAGCTGCGCCAGGGCCAGCGCTCCACCTTCTATTGTCCGGCCTGCCAGAAATAGCCGGGGCGGGATTCAGGCACTTTGCTTTTGCGCCATCAGCCGCTGATATTTCAGCTGCAGCGCTTCCTTGGTTTCGGGGTATTCGGGATTCAGAGGAATGCAGTCCACCGGGCAGACAACCGCGCACTGCGGCTCGTCGAAATGCCCTACACACTCGGTGCACTTGTTCGGATCGATCTGGTAGATTTCGGCGCCCTGCGAAATCGCCTCGTTCGGACATTCCGGCTCGCACACGTCGCAGTTGATGCACTCGTCGGTGATCATTAATGCCATGGGATTCGCCTAAGCTCAAAGAAGATCTGTTCACCCACCGCCCATCTGGCGGACCTTCTCCCTGATGCAGCGCTCGACCGAAGGCTGAACGAATTTGCTCACGTCCCCACCCAGGGTCGCGATTTCGCGCACCATGGTGGCGGAGACGAACATATGCTGCTCACCCGGCGTGAGGAACAGGGTTTCGACATCCGGGTAGAGGTTGCGGTTCATGCCCGCCAGCTGGAATTCATATTCGAAATCGGACACCGCGCGCAAGCCCCGCAGCACCACGCGCGCTTCCTGTGCCTTGATGAAATTCATCAGCAGTCCGCGGAAGCTCTCCACGCGCACATTCGTATAGCAGGACAGGACCTCGCGCGCCATCGCCACGCGTTCGTCCAGGGTGAAAAACGGCTGCTTGCCGCGGCTGTCGGCGACGCCGACGACCAGCTCGTCGAATACCAGTGCGGCGCGCCGCACGAGATCCTCGTGCCCACGCGTGAAGGGATCGAATGTTCCGGGATAGACTGCCTTAGTCGCCATATGTCACCAAAGTGTAGTGCACCTGTCCGGCGCGGCCCTGCCGCCTGATGCGCCAGCTGTCGGCCGGTGCAAAGGCGCTGGCACTCTCGATATACACCTGCGCCCCCGGCCGCAGCAGGCGCACCACCCGCGGCAGCACTTGTGCCAGCATATCCGAGCGAAACGGCGGATCGAGAAACACGACGTCGAACCGCGCGTCCGCATCCGCGGCCGCAACAGTGGCGAATTCTAGCGCATCCGCACAATGCAATCGCAGGTTTTTCGCCGCGAGCAACTCCGCGTTGCGGCGCAGCCCCTCGCATACGCGGCGGCTTTTTTCGACCATGACCACGGACGCGGCGCCGCGCGACAGCGCTTCGAATCCGAGCGCGCCGCTGCCGGCGAACAGATCGAGACAGCGCTTGCCGCTCAAGTCCTGCCCCAGCCAGTTGAACAGGGTTTCGCGCACGCGGTCAGCGCTGGGGCGCAGGCCCTCGTGGTCGGGAAAGCTGATGCGGCGGCTGCGCCAGTCGCCGCCGATGATGCGAACCTGGTTACTTTTTGCCGCCACCGACGACGACCGTCACCAGGTTTTCCGGGCGCAGATGCCGGGCGAATGCGGCGCGAATCTCGGCCACGCTCACCTTCTCCACCTTGGCTGTGAAATCGTCCAACCAGGTGAGCGGCAGCTGGTAATAGCCGATCACCGCGACGTAGTCCAGCAGCTTGCGGTTGCTGTCTATGCGCAGCGCAAATCCGCCCATCAGGTTCTGCTTCGCCGCCTTCAGCTCGGCGGCGCTCGGCCCCTGCGCGAGAAATCCGTCGAGCACCGTGCGCACCCTAGCGAGCGCCTCTTCGGCCTGTTCGTTCTTGGTCTGCAGGCCGATCTGGAACGGACCCGGCTGCGCCAGCGGCAGAAGATAGCTGTAGACGCTGTAGGCATAGCCGCGCTTCTCGCGCACCTCCATGTACAGGCGCGAAACGAATCCCCCGCCGCCGAGCACGTAATTGCCCACCAGCAGCGGGAAGTAATCCGGGTCGCTGCGCGTCATCGCCGGCAGGCCGAGCAGAATATGGCTTTGCGTCGCCGGATGCGAAACGCGCAGGGTTTCGCTGCGCGGCTGGACCACTGCCGGCAGCGGCGGCGCGGTGCCCTGCGCACGCGGCAATCCCGCGGTCAACTGCTCGGCGATGCGTTCGGCGAGCGCGCGGTCCGCGTCGCCGATGATGGCCACCACGGCGCGCTCGGCAACGTAGTTCGCGCGATAGTAGCCCTCTACGTCGGCGCGCTGGATGCGCCCGACTGTTTCCGGCGTAGGCGTGAGCGCATACGGATGTTCGCCGTACAACAGGCGGTAGAAGGCCTTGCTGGCGATCGAATCGGGCTTGGTCTCTTCCTCCTTGACCGCGTCGATCAGGCGCGCCTTTTCGCGCGCGAATGCGCCCTCCGGAAACGCCGGTGCCTGCAGAATTTCAGCCAGCGTCGCCAGCGCTTGCGTGCGTTCACGCTCGCTCGACAGCGTACGCAGGGAGATGCCGGCGCGATCGCGGTCCACGCTGCCGCCCAGCTGCGCGCCGACATCGGCGATGCGCCGGCTGATCTCTTCCTCCGAGCGTCCGGCAGAACCGGCTTTGATGAGCGCATGGGTAAGCCCGCCCAGTCCCGCCTTGTCGGCCGGAACGCGCCTTCCACCGGCATCGAAGTCCACATTGACGTCCAGCATCGGAATGCTGCGACTTTCCACAAAATAGACGCGCGCCCCGGAGGATGCGGTCCAATGCTGAATCGGCAGTGCCGCCTGCGCAGCGGCGGCCATGCCCATCAGCGCTGCAGCAGCCAGAAAGGCCAGATGTTCGCCTATGCTCCTCACGCCCGTCTCCTCGCGCATCTAGTGCCTCGCGCCCGAAGCCGCCGGCCGCGGTTGCTTCTGATCCAGCGGCTGCGGTTCGAGCACGACCACGGTGAGCGCATCGTCGACGAAGAACGCCTTCGCCGCCGCGCGCACCTGCTCTGCGGTGACCCCCTTAACGTGCTCGAGCACCCGGTCTATATCCTTGTGCGACAAGCCGGCGGTTTCAAACTGCCCGATCTCCATCGCCTGGCCGAAGATCGAATCGCGCTTGAACACCTGACTCGCGACGACCTGGGCCTTGACCCGGGCCAGTTCGTCTTCGGTCACGCCATCCTGTACGAGGCGCGCCAATTCGGCGCGCAGGCCGGTTTCGAGCTCGGCCGCGCTCTTGCCTTGGCTGGGTGTCCCCTCCAGATAACACATCCCCGGACCGCGTGCGGTGGCATCGTAGCTCGCGCCCACCTCGCTCGCGATGCGGCTGTTGCGCACTAGCGACTGATTCAGCCGCGCCGATTCGTTGCCGTCGAGCACGCCGGCGAGCACTTCCAGCGCGTACGGCTGCCAGTCCTTGTCCACGTCGCGCAGCACCGGGCATTTCCATCCCATCAGCAAATACGGCAGTTCTGCCGGCGCTTTCACCACCACACGCCGCACACCACGCTGCTCGGGTTCGATCTGAGACTTGCGCACAGGCAGGGCCCGGGCCTTGATTCCGCCGTAGTACTTTTGCGCCAGGGCGAACACCTCATCGGCCTTGACGTCGCCCACCACCACCACGATGGCGTTATTCGGAACATACCAGTGCGCGTACCAATCGCGCGCGTCCAGGTAGCTCATGTTTTCCAGGTCGTTCATCCAGCCTATCACCGGCCGGCGATAAGGATGCGCGAAATAGGCTTCGGCATTGAGCGCCTCGCTGACCAGGGCGCGCGGCTGATCCTCGGTCCGCAGCCGCCGCTCTTCCATCACCACCTTGATTTCGCGCGAAAACTCGTCTGCAGTGACGAGCAGATTGGACATGCGGTCGGCTTCCAGTTCGAGCATCAGCGGCAGCGCCGCTTTCGGCACCTGCTGGAAGTAAGCGGTGTAGTCGCGATTGGTGAACGCGTTCTCGCGCCCGCCGGCAGCGGCGATGCGTCGCGAGAATTCGCCGCCTTTCACCTTCTTGGTCCCTTTGAACATCATGTGTTCGAGCACGTGCGCGACGCCGCTGGTGCCGCTGACCTCGTCCATGCTGCCGGCCCGATACCACACCATGTGCACCACGGTGGGTGCGCGATGGTCCTCTTTCACGATGACGCGCAAGCCGTTGGCGAGCTTGCGCTCCACGACCGCGCCCGGCGCGGCGGCGGCGCCCACGGCCAAAACGGCCGCGAGCAGCGCGAAAAAAAAGCGAAACATCGGAATTCTCATCGGCACCCTTCTGTTAAAATCGCCGCGTATCTTAGCGGTTTTCACAGCCAACCGCGCGAGCTTCCATGTTCAGCTTCCTCAAAAAATCCGCCGACGCGGCGCCGCTGCCGTCCTGGAGAGAACGGCTCAAGGCCGGACTGGCGCGCACGCGCGTGCAGATCGGGGGCCTGTTTCGCAGCGGCAAGATCGACGCGGCGCTGTACGAGGAACTGGAGTCGGCGCTGCTGTGCGCGGACACGGGCGTGGCGGCCACCCAGTTCCTGCTGGAAAGCCTGCGCCAGCAGGTCAAGCAGAAAGGGCTGACCGAACGCCATGAGCTCAAAGCAGCGCTGCAGGAAAGCCTTGCAAGCCTGATCGGCCCGCTGGAACAGCCGCTGGTAACAGAGGGGCACCATCCCTTCATCATCATGCTGGCCGGGGTCAACGGCGCCGGCAAAACGACTTCGATCGGCAAACTGGCCAAATTGTTCCAGGCACAGGGCAAGAGCGTGCTGCTCGCCGCCGGGGACACGTTTCGCGCGGCGGCGCGCGAGCAGCTCACGATCTGGGGCGAGCGCAATAACGTCGCCGTGATCGCCCAGCAGGGCGGCGATCCGGCAGCGGTCATTTTCGATGCGATCCAGGCGGCGCGCGCGCGCAATATCGACATCGTCCTCGCCGATACCGCCGGGCGGCTGCCGACGCAGTTGCACCTGATGGACGAAATCCGCAAGGTGAAGCGCGTGATAGCCAAGGCCGACGCAAGCGCGCCGCAGGAAGTGCTGCTGGTGCTGGATGCCAATACCGGCCAGAACGCGCTCAGCCAGGTAAAAGCCTTCGACGATGCGCTGGGGCTGACCGGACTCATCCTGACCAAGCTCGACGGCACCGCCAAGGGCGGGGTCATCGCCGCCATCGCCAGGGAGCGTCCGGTGCCCATACGCTACATCGGCATAGGCGAGGGCATAGACGACCTGCGGCCGTTTCTGGCACCGGACTTCGCCGCCGCCCTGGTCGATTCGGATTGACCGTGGCCGCCCTGCGCCCGTCCTCCCGGCACTCGACCGCATGATCAGCTTCAGTCAGGTGCGCAAGAGCTATCGCGGCGGCCACGAGGCGTTGGCGGAACTGTCTTTCAGTATCGAAACCGGCGAACTGGTGTTCATCACCGGCCGCTCGGGCGCGGGCAAGAGCACGCTGCTCAAGCTGATCCCGGCGATAGAGCGTCCGACCAGCGGCACGGTGCTGGTGAACGGCCAGAACATCGGCAGCCTGCGCCGCCCTGCGATCCCCTATCTGCGCCGCAACTTGGGGCTGATCTTCCAGGACCAGAAACTGCTCTACGACCGCAGCGTGTTCGACAATGTGATGCTGCCGTTGGCCTTTACCGGCCACGCGCACAAGGAGGCCGCGCGTCGCGCACGCGCCGCGCTGGACAAGGTGGGCCTGCTCGCGCGTGAGCGGGCCAATCCGATCACGCTCTCGGGCGGGGAGCAGCAACGTTTATGCATCGCGCGCGCCGTGGTCAACCGCCCCAGCATCCTGCTCGCCGATGAACCCACCGCCAGCCTGGATTCGGATTCCGCCGCCGAGGTCATCGAAATGTTCCGCTCCTTCCACCAGGTCGGCGTGACGGTGCTGATCGCCACCCACGACGAGGCCTTGATCCAACGCCTTAATCCGCGCGTACTGACGCTCAGACAGGGCAGGCTGGACGCGTGAGTACCTGGCTGCGCCAACATTGGCAGACCTTCATGCTGACGCTCGCGCGCTTGGGCGGGAACGCCTTCGCCACGCTGCTCAACGTGGCCGTAATCGGGGTCGCGCTTGCACTGCCCCTGGGTGGATACCTGCTGCTGCAGAATCTGGGCACGGTCACGCGCCAGGCCACGGGCAAGCCGCAAGTCAGCCTGTTCCTGGCGCCCGATGCAGACAAAGCCGATATCGCCGCCATCGAGGCGAAATTGAAGCTGATGCCGGGCGTGCGCTCGGTTCGCTTCATCTCGCGCGAGCAGGCGCTGGCCGGGCTGAAACGGTCCGAGAACATGGCCGAAGTCATCGCCGCGCTGCAATCCAATCCGCTGCCCGACGCTTTCGTGATCGAAGCCGGCGGCAGCGCGTCGGAGCTGGAGGGCATGGAGCCCGAACTCAAAGCCCTGCCCAAGGTCGCTCATGTGCAGTTGGATTCGGCCTGGGTTAAACGGCTGGAAACCCTGGTCGCCCTGGGCCGCAGGGCGGTGTTGATCCTGAGCACCCTGCTCGCCTTCGGCCTGGTGGCGGTGACCTTCAATACCATACGCCTGCAGATCCTCACCCAAAAGGATGAAATTGAAGTAAGCAAGCTGATCGGCGCAACCGACGCCTTCATCCGCCGCCCTTTTTTCTACCTGGGATTCGTGCTGGGGACGCTGGGCGCCCTGGCCGCCCTGGCCATCGTCTATTTATGCATGCACATACTCAATCGCAGCATCCTTGAACTGGCCCAGCTCTACGGCTCGGACTTCCGGCTGGGCTTTTTCGGTCTTCCGGATTGCCTGGCCCTGCTCGGCTTCACCGCCATGCTCGGATGGCTGGGCGCGTATATGTCAGTGAGCAGACACTTATCTGATATCGAGCCCCGGTAGTAGAGATAATATATTTCCCTGGTTGAAATTTCGGCTTGATTCGGGCGGAACTTTTCGGACAATTGGCACTCTACTCGCAAGAGTGCTAAAATTGTCCATAGGGATGTTGCGTTGCGGCGGATGCGCTTTATGCGCCCAGCGCAGCGCTACGTTAAGGAGTTGCTGAGAGATGAACCAAGTTATTGCCTTGCCGGTGCCTTCCCTGGTCGGAAGCCTGGAGATTTATATTGCCAGCGTGAACCGCTTCCCGCTGCTGACGCCGGAGGAAGAATTGCGCCTGGCGCGCAAGCTGCGCGACGAGAACGATATCGACGCCGCGCGCGCCCTGGTGGTATCGCACCTGCGCGTGGTCGTAGCGATCGCCCGCGGCTACCTCGGTTACGGATTGCCGCACGCCGATCTGATCCAGGAAGGCAACATCGGCCTGATGAAAGCGGTGAAACGCTTCGATCCCGAGCGCAATGTGCGCCTGGTGTCGTTTGCGATCCACTGGATCAAGGCCGAGATGCATGAATTCATCCTGAAGAACTGGCGCCTGGTGAAGATCGCCACCACCAAGGCACAGAGAAAGCTGTTCTTCAATCTGCGCTCGATGAAAAAAGGTCTGGGACCGCTGTCGCAGGAGGCGGTCGACGACATGGCGCGGCAGCTGCGCGTCAAACCGGAAGAAGTCCGGGAAATGGAAATGCGCCTGGCGGGCCAGGATATCGCCCTGGAAGCCAACGACGACGACGATGACAGCTACGCCCCGATCGCCTACCTGTCCGACCCGGACAAAGAGCCTTCCCTCGTGCTCGAATCGGAAGAGACCGAGCGCGACGGCTCTCAGGGGCTGAAGGCCGCCCTGGCGAGCCTGGACGAGCGCAGCCGCCGCATCATCGAAGCGCGCTGGCTGCGCGAAAAGAATCCGGCAACCTTGCATGACCTTGCAGCCGAATTCAAGGTGTCTGCCGAGCGCATCCGCCAGGTCGAGGCCAAGGCGATGCAGAAGATGAAAGGTCTGCTGGCAGCAGGCTAATAGCTTATTACGAAATGAGGGGATATCCCCCAGGGGGACTTTCCCCTCGAGGGGGATCGAGACAGACCTTCGGGGCGCATCCCCTCATACTCCCCTGGGCTCACTCTCCCCTAAGCTAGGGGCGATTCCGGTAATTCTGTAATAGCCTCTAAGCCTAGCGGGGGACTCTACCCCTGCTTCAGCAACAGGCGCAGATCGGCGGCCAGATTCGCGCCGCCATCGCCGTAGCGCGCGAACAGCCGGACTTTCCCCTGAGGGTCGAACACATAGCTTCCGGCCGTATGGTCCACGGTATAGCTGGTGGGCGTGCTGCCGGGCTGCTTCTGGTAGAACACGCGGAATTCCTTTGCTGTCCTGGCTGTGGTCTCCAGGTCGCCGTACAGCCCGATGAAACTCGGGTTGAACGCGGGCACGTAGTTCGCCAGCAGCTCGCGCGTGTCGCGCTCCGGATCGACCGTGACGAACAGCATCTGCACGCGCGCGGCATCCGCGCCCAGCTGCTGCAGCACGGCCGTCATCTCCATCATGGTCGTGGGACAGACGTCGGGGCACTGGGTGTAGCCGAAGAACATGATCACCACCTTGCCGCGGAAGTCCGCCAGCGTGCGCACCTGACCCTTATGGTCGGTCAGCCGGAAATCCCTGCAGCAATCGGCACCGGTCAAGTCTGTATTCTTGAACGCGGGCGGGGATGGAGCGCATCCGGCCGACAAAAGCGCGAACAGCACAGCAAGCAGCACACTTAGGGTCTTATACGTCTTATACATAATGGTCCAGCAGCAAGGCCGTGAACAGCACCGCCAGGTAGACGACCGAGAAGCGGAATGTCTGCTGCGCCAGGCGATCGCTGTAAGCGAGGTAAATCCTGAGCGCGTAGTAGAGGAACATGGCGTCCAGTGCGAGTGCGGTGATCAGGTAGATCCAGCCGCTCATGCCGTAGACAAAAGGCAGCAGGGTGCTCGCGACCAGTATCAGGGTGTACAGCAGCACCTGCAGCCGGGTGAATTCCTGACCGTGGGTAACCGGCAGCATGGGCAGGCCGGCGCGGCTGAAGTCCTCGGTACGGTACAGCGCCAGCGCCCAGAAATGCGGCGGAGTCCAGGCGTAGATGATCAGCACCAGCAGCAAAGCCTCGGGCGCCACCTCCCCTGTGACCGCGACCCAGCCCAGCAGTGGTGGCATGGCTCCGGAAAGCCCGCCGATGACGATGTTCTGCGGCGTGGCCGGCTTCAGCAGGATGGTGTAGATCAGCGCGTAGCCGACGAAGGTGCCGAAGGTGAGCCACATGGTCAGCGCATTGACATAACGGTAGAGCAGGAACATGCCGATGCCGCCGATCACGCCTGCAAACAGGACGGTATGCATGGACGTCAGCTCCCCGCGCGGCAGCGGGCGCGCGCGCGTGCGCGCCATCTTGGCGTCGATCTCTTGCTCGATCAGGCAGTTGATGGCGAACGCCGCACCCGCCAGCAGCGCGATGCCGGCCGTCCCGGCAAACAGCACCCGCCACGGAACCATGCCCGGCGTTGCGAGAAACATGCCGATCACGGCGCAGAACACGGCGAGCATAGTGACGCGCGGTTTGGTCAGGGCGTAGAACTGGCGCATGCGCTGCGCGGTGTCGTGCAAGCTGAGCTGCATGGCCATGGACTTAGCGCGGTGGAATGACGCAGCAGTTTATCACGGCGGATGCGCGCGGCCGGCCTAGCCTACGCGCGATACCTTGAGCAGACGCTGCAGGTCCTTGTGCATCCTGCCCGGATCGGCATCTTTGGGGAAACGCAGCATCAGGTTGCCCAGAGGATCGATGACATAGATATGGTCGCGCGCGCGGCCCAGGGGCGGAAACTCCGCGATCAGCGGGCTGCCGGCGGCGCGCAGCATGCGCGTGCCGTCGTACTCGCGCATCAGCAGCGTCTGCAGCGGCGCTTCGTCCAGAATCAGCCAGACGCGCTCGACCCGCTCCATTTCGCGCCCCTGCGCAAGGCGCACCTGGCGCATGTTGTACAACTTGGCCTGGCAGTCCGCCTGGCAGTCCGCCTGGTCGAGTTGCAGAAGTATCCACTTGCCGCGCAGTTCGGACAGCCGGAACGCGCGCTGGTCCAGATGGCGCAGCGGCGGATCGATCAGCGGACGCGCCGGAATCAGCTCGCCGTAATTCATGGCGCCCTGCGGCTGCCACCAATAATAGGCAATCAGGGCCGCAATGAACGGCGCAATGCACAGGGCCGCGATCGCGAGCAGCTTGATGCGCGCGGCGCGCGGGTCAGGCCGCGCGCTTGAAGCTGAGGACGACATAGGCAATCAAAATGGCGGTGGCGAGCGCATACCATTGGAACGCGTAGCCGCGATGCTTGTCCGCGCCGGTGTCGGGGCGATCCCAGACGCGCGCGAGGCCGTCGGCCGCGCGGCTGGTCTGCTGCAGCACGACCGGCTGCAGCTTGAGTCCGGACCGCTTGGCATAGCGCGCGAGCACCAGGTTCTGCCACACCATGCCTTCCTCGGTGTTCGCGTCGAGTTCGACGATGTGGCTGCTGGGAACGACGGCGATACCCTCCACGGTCTGATTCCCGGCCGGCGTCTGAATCTGCGGCAGCACGTCGCGGCGCGGGCCGGCGGCCACCCAGCCTCGATTCACCAGTACGTACACATCGCTTCCGGCAATTTTCAGCGGCGTCAGCACCTGGTAGCCGGCGACGCCGCGCAACACCTTGTTATCAAGCAGGATGCTGTGCCTGGCCGAATATTCGCCGCGCGCACTGACGTGATGGAATGCATAGGCATGCGCGTCCACCAGGCTTGCTGGCAGCGCCAGTACCGACTGGCTCGCGGCGGCGTCGAGGTCCTGCCCCAGCGCGAGCTTCTCCTCGGCCCGGCGCGTTTGCCAGTTGCCCAGCGCCACGGTGAGCGCAATAGCGACAAGCGCCGCTGCGCCCGGAAGCAAGGCAGGACGAAAGATCCGGTTTGCTGGCATGAATGACTCGTTGTTCGATCTGGCGACGCGGGTTTGACTGGGATACACTCAGAGTTCACTACAAGACGAGGGGATACCTCCCCTCGTGCTCCCCTAAATTGGAGGTCATTTCGGTAAATCTGAAATGGCCTCCGAGAAAGATCTTCCAACGACTGCAATGAAAATCATCGTCATCCTGTTCGTGGTGCTGATCCTGGCGAGCCTGGGCTCGGCCTTGTACTTTCTCGTCACCGACCGCAGCCAATCCAAGCGTACCGCAAAAGCGCTCGCCCTGCGGGTCGGCCTCTCCTTCACCCTGTTCCTGCTGCTGATGGCCGGCTATTACTTCGGACTCATTCCGGGCAAGGTTTCCTGAGCGCGTGCAGCAGGTCTAAAAAAAGCGCCGCACGATGTGCGGCGCGTTCAATGCCTCTTGCGGGACTCCCCCGTCCTCGAGCCCCGGTTCGGATCCTGAGCCGGCGCCGGGCTATACCCAGTAGACGAAAATGAATAGCAGCAGCCACACCACGTCGACGAAGTGCCAATACCAGGCGACCGCCTCGAACGCGAAGTGGTGATCCGGCTTGAAGTGCCCGGCGATGGAGCGAAACAGCATGGTCGTGAGCATGATCACGCCTATGGTCACGTGAAATCCGTGAAAACCCGTGAGCATGAAGAAGGTCGTGCCGTAGATGCCGGTGCTGAGTTTGAGGTTCAGCTCGGAATAGGCGTGCGAATATTCATAGATCTGGAAACCAAGGAAAGTCACACCCAGTGCAACGGTCAGGAACAACCACAGCTTCAGCTTCGAGCGGTTGCCCTCCATCATGCCGAAGTGGGCGATGGTCAGGGTCACGCCCGAGCTCAGCAGCAGGAAGGTATTGAGCGCCGGAATGCCCCAGGCCGCCATGGGCGTGAACGGGTCCTTGAACGCCGGACCGGCGCTGGGCCACTGGGCGCTGAAATCCGGCCACAGCAATTCCTTGCTCACCAGGCTCCCGAGATCCGGAACCGCCAGCGTGCGCGCATAGAACAGCGCGCCGAAGAATGCGGCGAAGAACATGACTTCGGAGAAGATGAACCAGCTCATGCCCCAACGGAATGAAACGTCTTCGCGCTTGCCGTACTTGCCGCTCTCGGATTCGCGCACCACGTCGCCGAACCAGCGGAACATCATGAACACCAGCAGGGCAAAGCCGATCAGAACGCTATAGCGGCCGAGATCGGCGCCGTTGAACCACATGACCGCGCCGCCCGCCATGAACAGCAGCGCGAACGATCCGACGATCATCCAGTGGGACGGTTCCGGTACGAAATAATGTTGCGCTTGGTCGCTCATCTTCCTCTCCTCTGCTTCACGCTACCTGGCCGATGACGAAACGCACCAGCAGTAGCAGACTCACAATCAAAATCGCTGCACCGATCAGGCCGGCGATGATCACCTGCTTCGGCGTCAGCTCCACGCTGTCGGTCTCATAGTCGCGGCGCTTGCGTATGCCCAGGAAGGACCAGAACACCGCCTTCGCCACCTGCAGCAGACCCGCTTGCTTCGGTGCTTGCGCCACGCTCAACTCTGGCCCGCTTTCCGGTTCGCGCCATCCACCCGGAAAAAGGTGTAGGACAGCGTGATCGTATTGATGTCCTTGGGCAGGTCCGGGTCGATCACGAATACCACCGGCATCTGCCGCACTTCGCCCGGGGCCAGCGTCTGCTGCGTGAAACAAAAGCATTCCAGCTTCTTGAAATACTGCACCGCTTGCCGAGGACCGTAGCTGGGAACGGCCTGGCCGGTGACCGGCTCGTCCAGGGTGTTCCTCACCTCGTACACCATCTGCGTCAGTTCACCTGGGTGAATTTCCACGCTGGAGGCCATGGGTTTGAAGGTCCAGGGCAGCAAGCGGATATTGGAGTCGAATTCGATAGTGACCGAGCGCGTCAGGTCGACCTGGGTGTTCTTTGCGTCGGCCGCCACCTCGCCCGGCTGCCACACTTTGCGCAGGCCCGCGACTTCGCACATTTTTTCGTAGAACGGCACCAGGGCGAAGCCGAAGCCGAACATGCCCAAGGCCACGACCAGCAGCTTTTTCAGCATGCGCTGGTTGGCCGCGGTCGCCGAAGTTGCGGCCGAGGTGACTATGCTCATTTGATCAGCCAGTACTTGAGCACGATGCCGACAAAGAAGGCGAGCGCGATCGAAGCCAGGATCAGCGCCGTCTTCGCATTGCGGCCCGTTTCCATATTCGTGCCCTGCATTACTTCACGACCGGCTGGTCGTGGAAGCTGTGATACGGCGCCGGACTGGGCAGGTGGGTCCATTCCAGCGTATCCGCGCCTTCCCAGGGGCGCGCCGGAGCCTTCTCGCCCTTACCGAACACGCTGCACTTGAGCACGATGTACAGGAACAGCAGTTGCGTCAGGCCGAAACCGAACGCGCCCACGGTGGCGATCATGTTGAACTCGGTAAACTGGGTGGCGTAGTCCGGGATGCGCCGCGGCATGCCGGCGAGACCGAGGAAGTGCATCGGAAAGAAGGTGATGTTGAAGAACACCAGCGACAGCCAGAAGTGCCACTTGCCCAGGGTCTCGTCGTACATCCGGCCGGTCCACTTGGGCAGCCAGAAATAGGTGCCGGCGAAAATCGCGTACAAGGAACCGGCGACCAGCACGTAGTGGAAGTGCGCCACGACATAGTAGGTATCCTGCAGTTGCACGTCGACCGGCATGATCGCCAGCATCAGCCCGGTGAAACCGCCCATGGTGAATACGAAAATGAAGCCGACTGCGAACAGCATCGGCGTCTCGAAACTCATTGAGCCCCGCCACATGGTGGCGAGCCAATTGAACACCTTCACGCCGGTGGGCACGGCGATCAGCATGGTCGCGTACATGAAGAACAGCAGCCCGGCGGTAGGCAGGCCGACGGTGAACATGTGGTGGGCCCAGACGATGAACGACAGGATTGCGATCGATGATGTGGCGTACACCATGGAGGCGTAGCCGAACAGCGGCTTCCTCGCGAAGGCCGGGATCACCTGGCTGATGATGCCGAACGCGGGCAGGATCATGATGTAGACCTCGGGATGGCCGAAGAACCAGAAGATATGCTGGAACATCACCGGATCGCCGCCGCCCGCGGCATTGAAGAACGAGGTGCCGAAATGGCGGTCAGCCAGCACCATGGTGATGGCGCCTGCGAGCACCGGCATGACCGCGATCAGCAGATAGGCGGTGATCAGCCAGGTCCACACGAACATCGGCATCTTCATCAGCGTCATGCCCGGCGCGCGCATGTTGAGAATGGTGGTGACGATGTTGATCGAACCCATGATGGAGGAAGCGCCCATGATGTGCAGCGCGAATATCCCCAGGTCCATGCCCGGCCCCATCTGGGTCGACAGCGGCGCGTAGATGGTCCAGCCTGCCGCCGGCGCCCCGCCCGGAACAAAGAAAGAGGTGATCAGCAGGATTGCGGCCACGGGCAGCAGCCAGAAGCTCCAGTTGTTCATGCGCGCGAATGCCATGTCCGGCGCGCCTATCATCAGCGGGATCTGCCAGTTGGCGAATCCGACGAAGGCCGGCATGATCGCGCCGAACACCATGATCAGGCCGTGCATGGTGGTGAGTTGATTGAAAAACTCCGGATTGACGATCTGAATGCCGGGCTGGAACAACTCGGCCCGCAGCGTCAGCGCGAGCACGCCGCCGACCAGCAGCATGGTCATGGAAAACCAGAGGTACATCGAGCCGATGTCCTTGTGGTTGGTCGTGGTCACCCAGCGCATCAGCCCTGCGGGGCGATGCTCGTGGCCGCCGTGCTCGGCGTGGCCGTGACCGTGGCTATCGATAACTGCGCTCATGCTTGTCTCCCGGAAATCGATCTATTACTTGCGCGCCGCTTTGACTTCAGCCGGCTGCACCATGTCACCCGTCTTGTTGCCCCAGGCGTTGCGCTCGAACGTGACGACGGCCGCAATATCGGTATCGGAAAGCTGCTTGCCGAATGCCGCCATTGCGGTTCCAGGCCGACCGCCCAGGACGATGTCGATGTGCGCCTTTTTGTCGCCGGTGGCGATCTTGGAGCCGTCCAGCGGCGGGAATGCCGGCGGCAAGCCCTTGCCGCTCGCCTGATGGCAGGCGACGCAATTTGCGGCGTAGACTTTTTCGCCTCTGGCGATCAGCTCGGCCGCCCCCCACAGCTTGTTTGGATCGTCCGCGGCGGCGGCGGCTTTCTTCTTCTGCTCGGCTACCCACTGCGCATACTTTTCCGTCGACACCACCTCGACCACGATGGGCATGAAGCCGTGATCCTTGCCGCACAGCTCGGCACACTGGCCGCGATAGGTGCCTTCCTTGTCGGCGCGAAACCAGGTGTCGCGCACGAATCCGGGGATCGCGTCCTGCTTGATGCCGAATGCCGGCACCCAGAAGGAATGGATCACGTCGTTGGCGGTGGTCAGGATACGCACCTTCTTGCCCACCGGAACCACCAGCGGATTGTCCACTTCCAGCAGATAATTTTCGCCCTTGGGTTTATGGTTGTGGATCTGGTCCTGCGGCGTGTCCATGTTGGACAGGAACGCGATCCCCTCGCCCTCGCCCTTGAGGTAGTCGTAGCCCCATTTCCACTGATAGCCGGTGGCCTTGATCGTCAGGTCCGGATTGGAGGTGTCCTTGAATGCGATCAGGGTCTTGGTCGCGGGCCAGGCCATGGCGATCAGGATTAGAAAAGGGATGATGGTCCAGATGATTTCCACGGTGGTGTTTTCGTGGAACTGCGCCGCCTTGTGGCCTACGGATTTGCGATGTGCGTAGATGGAGTAGAACATCACCCCGAACACCACGCAGAACACGACCAGGATGACGTACATCATCAGCATGTGCAGATCGTAGATCTCGCCGGCAATGCGGGTCACGGGCGGCTGAAAATTGAGCTGGTATGCGGCGGATGAAAACCCGGCGTTCAGCGCCAACAGCAAACCCGCAATTAGTCGTCCAAGCAGACTATTCATCGATTCCTCGTCACAGGCAGGTAGACTAAGCCCAAAAGCTAGACCAAGCCCAAAAAAGTTCGCTAAACTAGCATAGGCATCAGGGTTAATCAAGCATCTAGGGGTAAACCACTACTCCGGCGGGTGTGAAAATCAAGCGCCCTTCGCCCGTGGCGCCGGCATGCGCACGATGGCGCGGCCGTCGTCGATAATGCGCGGCTCGGGCTTCCAGGCGTGGCCATAGACGATTTCGAAGCTCGCCGGCAACCTGCCGTCGCGGCGCAGCTTCTCGTATTCGCTGCGCATCGCGCGCTGCACCCCCTTTCCGGTGAGCCCGCGCCGGCGCTCGCTAGCCGCGTTTTGCTGGCCGGTTGCGCGCAGATCGGTAAGCAGTGCATCTGTATCCGTATAGGTCAGGGTGAGGACTTCCATGTCCATGACCGGCGCGGAAAAGCCGCAGACCGATAGCATATCGCCCAGGTCGTGCATATCGATGAAGGCGTGCACATGCGGTGCGCCGTCGTGCGCGGCATAGGCCTGTCTGAGCTCTTTCAGAGTATCCGGACCATAGCAGCTGAACATCAGCAGCCCGCCGACCTTCAGCACCCGGCGCAATTCTTTGAACGCCGGCTGCGGATCGCCGGCGCAATGCAGGGCCAGATTGGACCAGGCCAGATCCACGCTCGCCGCGGGCAGCGGCAGGCGGGCGAAATCGGCGCACACATACTCGGTGCGCGTGCGCCCGAACACGCGCCGCAGCCAGCTGTCGCCGCCGCGCGCGGCCTGCAGCATCGGGTAAGCGAAATCCAGGCCCAGCACTTGGGCATCCGCGTAGATCGCGGCCAGCCGCCTCACGCCATCGCCCACGCCGCAGCCCGCGTCGAGTATGCGTCCGGGCGCCAGCTTGACGTACTGCAGGCGCTCCAGCATGCGCGACTCCACTTCGTGCGCGAGCACGGCGGCCCCGGCATAGGTGTCCGCCGCCCGTGCGCTCGCGCGGCGTGCGGCGCGGCGGTCGATCGCAGGCGCGCTCAGCGCACGCCCCGGCGCGCCGGCCGCACGCTGGCTCGCCCAGGCCTCACGGTCGCAGCGCCGACTCCAGCGCCAGCCCTAGAGCAAGCAGGCGCCTGTCCTCGCCGCTTTGACCGACGACCATCAAGCCCACCGGGCCCTGGCCCGGCTGATGGCAGGGAATGGACAGGGCGCAGCCGTCGAGAAAGTTCACCACGCTGGGATTGCGCAGTATCGCGATGTTGGTCTTGGCATAAAGCTGATCGTCCGCCTCCAGCGGCGCGATCGCCGGTGCGACCATGCTCACGGTGGGCATCAGCAGCGCGTCGTAAGGCGCCGCCAGGCGCCTGCTCTCGGCGATCATCGCAGCGCGCTGCGCCAACAGGTCGATGTAGTCGGCGGCGCAGATGTCGGCACCGCGCAGGATGCGGGATGCGACGCGCGGATCGTAATCCGCACGACGCCGCGCGATCAATTCCCGATGGATCGCATGCGCCTCGGCGACGACCAGGCCGCCTTTCTGATTGATTTGCGGCAGCCGCCGCAGCGCTTCGAAACGCAGGTCGGAGACGCTCGCGCCGGCCTGAGACAGCCGCGCGAGCGCTTTGGCGAACGCGTCGGCCACCGCGGCATCCAATCCGTCCAGGACGTAATCCTGCACCACGCCCAGGCGCAGGCCCTTCAAGGGCAGCGCCGCCGGCACCTGCGGCGCATCGCCCGCGAGCAGGCTGTCGACCAGGGCGCAGCAAGCCACGCTGGGTGCGATTGGACCGATGGAATCCAATGTGGTCGAGAGCGGGAAGGTCGCGTCTCTGGGGATGCGCCTCGCGGTGGGCTTGAAACCGGTGAGCCCGCAGAGCGCTGCGGGAATGCGCACCGAGCCGCCGGTGTCGGTGCCCAGGCCCATCGCCGCCATGCCGTCCGCGACCGACACGGCTGCGCCGGAAGAGGAACCACCCGGAATGCGGCCGGTAGTCCGGTCCCATGGATTCTTCGGCGTGCCGTAGTGGGGGTTCAGACCCAGACCGGAGAACGCGAACTCCACCATGTTGGTGCGACCGACGATGATCGCGCCGGCCTGGCGCAATCGCCTCACGACCGGTGCATCGGCCGAGGCAGGCGCGGCATCGGCGAGCGCTTTCGATCCTGCTCGCGTGATGTCGCCGGCGACGTCGAACAGGTCTTTGACCGACACCGGGATGCCGGCCAGAGGCGAAGGCACGATGCCGAGAGCACGCAGGGTGTCGCTTGCCTTTGCTTCGGCCAGCGCCGACTCGCGATGCGTGTGCATGAACACGCGCGCGCCTTCGCCCGAGGGAATCGCGATGCGCGTGAGCGCGTCTTCGACCAGCGCCTGGCTGCTGGTCTTGCGGGAGGCGAGTTCGGCGGCGAGCGTCAGTAGTGGTTTCATGTTCGTCTGATGGCTTGGCGTGAAGGATCAATGAGCGGCTTGCCGCTCGCGGCGGCGCCCGGCCTCAAATTTGACCGCCACCGTGTTCATGGTTACTCTCATTCGACCTTGGCGGCCTTTTGGGTTTGGGTGCCCTTATGGCGTTGGTGCCCAACGCATCTTCAAGGAAGCATTTCCTCTTGTCAATTTCGTCGCGTACTTTGCCCGGCATCGGCGCCAGGATCAGACAAGCGCTGCTGGCGCAGGATTGCTTCCTGTGCCAAAGCGCAAGCGGCGACCGGCTGTTATGCGAGGCGTGCGAGCGCGAGCTTCCGTCCAGCGCGTCGGCCTGTCCCCGCTGCGCCGCGGCCGGCACCGGCAACGAGGAGTGCGGCGCCTGCCTTGCCGATCCGCCGCATTACGACGCGAGCCGCGCGGCATTCAGCTACGCCTATCCAGTGGATGTGCTGATTCAGGCGCTCAAATATGGCGGGCAGCTGGCGCTGGCCCCCTGGTTCGCGCACAAGCTGCAGCAGCGCATCGGTCCGGCCCCCGGCGTCGACCTGATCGTGCCGCTGCCTTTGCATCCGGCGCGCCTTGCCGAACGCGGCTTCAACCAGGCGGCCGAAATCGCGAAGGCGCTGTCCCGAGCGAGCGGCATCCGCATGGATGCGCACATGGCGCAGCGCGCGCGCAATACCGCGCCCCAGACCGACCTGCCCTGGCGCGAGCGCGCCGCCAATATACGCAATGCCTTCAGCTGCGGGCATGGACTCGCCGGCTTGCGCGTTGCGGTCGTGGACGATGTCATGACCACGGGCGCGACGCTGAACGAATTTGCGCGCACGCTGAAGAAGGCCGGTGCAGCGAAGGTGGAGAACTGGGTCGTCGCGCGGACGCCGCCCGGTGTTTAATATCGTTCTGTACCAGCCGGAGATTCCGCCCAATACCGGCAACATCATCCGCCTCGCCGCCAACACCGGCGCGACCTTGCATCTGGTGGAACCGCTGGGATTCAAGCTCGAAGACCGCGAGTTGAAGCGCGCCGGACTCGATTACCACGAATACGCAGGCCTGGTGGTGCACAAGGATTGGCGGGCATGCTGCGAATGCCTGCAGGGCAGGCGCATGTTCGTGTTTTCCACACGCGCCACGCACCGGCATACGGAACCGGAATACCGTGCGGGCGACGCGCTCGTCTTCGGGCCGGAGACCCGCGGCCTGCCGCAGGAAATATTCGAGAGCGTGCCGGCCACGCGGCGCCTGCGCCTGCCGCTGCGCCCCAAGAATCGCAGCCTCAATTTGTCCAACGCGGTCGCAGTGGCCGTGTACGAAGCTTGGCGACAACAGGGTTTTGCCGGCTGCGCCTAGGGTCTGCGCAAGGCCTAGTCTCGATGCTTCTAACGCAGCTTCTTAGTGTTCACCCTTGGGATCGCGGGCCAGCAGCTGCTCCACCGCCGCGCGCGGCGAAACTCGGCCGAAGAGGACCGCGCATACGGCGTGGGTGATCGGCATCTCGACGCCGAGCTGCAAGGCGCGCGCCTCGACTGCCGCGGCGGTATGCACGCCTTCGGCCACGTGGCCCAGTTCGCGCAGGATCGCGTCCAGCTGCTTCCCCTGCGCCAGCGACAAACCGACCTGGCGGTTGCGCGACAGATCTCCGGTGCAGGTCAGGATCAGATCGCCGGCGCCGGTGAGCCCGGTGAAGGTCTCCGGGCGCCCGCCCAGCTTGACTCCCAGACGGGTCAATTCTGCCAGTCCGCGGGTGATCAGGGCCGCGCGTGCATTTGCGCCCAATCCCAGGCCATCGGCGATTCCGGTGGCGATGGCCATGACGTTCTTGACCGCGCCGCCGATCTCCACCCCGGCAATATCAGAGCTGAAATACACGCGCAGCCGCGGACCGTTCAAGGCGCGCGCTGTGGCTTCGCAGAAGCCGGCATCGGCCGATGCGAGTGTGAGCGCAGTGGGCAGGCCGCGCGCCACCTCCAGCGCAAAACTGGGTCCGTACAGTGCGCCGCAGGCGCTGCCGGGGGGCAGCACTTCCGCGGCGATCTGGTGCGGCAGCATGGCGCCCTGCGCATCGAAGCCCTTGCACAGCCAGACTACGGGTTTGCGCGCAGGCGCGAGGCGGACCAGCATTTCGCGCAGCGCAGCGGTCGGCGTCGCCACCAGCACCAGCTCGGCGGCGCCAAGTGCGCGCTCAAAATCGGCCTCGATTCCGATCTGCGCGGGCAATGCGATTTCCGGCAGATAGCGCTGATTGCGCCTGTCGGCGGCGATGCGCTGGCACTGCTGCGGGTCCTTGCCCCAGAGGACGGTCTGGTGGCGCGCGCTCAGGCTGACCGCGATCGCGGTGCCCCAGGCGCCCGCACCGAGTACGGTAATCTTCACGCTGTCCCGCGGCGAAGCGCCGCGCCTAGCGTCGATTTCAATGTGAGGTGAACTCCCCCAAGGGGACTTCCTTCGCGGCGCATCCCTGCATACCCGCCTAAGTCAGGCCTTGCAAAATTCATTTTGCAACGGGTTCTAGAGGCCCCAAACCTGATTCGCGCGCACGAAGCCGGTCTGACCGTCGCGATGACGCACTTTGATCCAGGCGCCCGCTCCGAGCTCGGCGATTTCCAGCGCCACCCCCTTGCGCGCCTGGAACACTTTAGGCGCGCCCTCGTCGGCGCTTTGGCGCACATCGGCCAGCGCTTCGGTCACCACCACGGTGCGGATATCGGACAAGGACTTCTTCTCCACCCAGGCGAGATCTCCCGCCACATCGCGCACCTTGGTCCAGTTGTCCACCTGGACGATGACTTCGACCGGATACAGCCGGCTTGCCACGAACAGCTTGTTTGCCTTGACCGAGGGCGCGTCGTACAGGGTCGCGGCATTTTCGCCTATGGAGCGAAACTCGCCGGCCAGCGCGGACTGGGCGACAAGCAGCAACAGCGGGAGGACGAGGCGACGCATGCGCGCAGTGTCAGTGCGCGATCTCGATTTTCGGCGCCGCCTGTTCCTGGATCTGCTGCAGACGCTGCATGTAGATCGCGTCGAAATTCACCGGCGCCAGATACACAGGGGGAAATCCGGCGCGGTTGATGATATCGGACACGGATTCGCGCGCATAGGGGAAAAGGATGGTCGGGCAGGCGGTTGCGAGCAATGGATCGATGTCCGATTCAGGCACGTTGCGAATCTGGAAAATGCCGGCTTGCGCCACCTCCACCAGAAACAGCGTCTTCTCGCCCGCCTTGGCCGTCACCGTGATGGTAAGCACCACCTGATACATGCCCTCGCTGATGGGCGAGCCCTCGTTATGCAATTGCACTTCCACCTGCGGCTGCTCGGCGGACAGGAACACGTCCGGCGCATGCGGGATCTCCAGCGACAGATCCTTCACGTAGATCTTCTCAATGCCGAATACCGATTGCTGTTGCGGTTCGTTCATATTGGTTCCAATGGTTGAAATAGCTTACGGCGTACTCAGTTCAAGGCGTTCAGCATGGGGTCGAGCTTGCCGGCGCGATCGAGGGCCGCAAGATCGTCGTAGCCGCCGACGTGAACCTCGCCGATATAGATCTGCGGCACGGTGCGCCGGCCCGTCCTTTGAATCATTTCGTCGCGCCGGACGGGTTCGAGGTCGACGCGGATCTTGTCGATCTCTGTGACCCCTTTGGAATTGAGCAGCATCTCGGCGCGCTGGCAGTAGGGACAGACCCCGGTGCTGTACATCGTGATTCTAGCCATGATCGCGCCTATTTCTGCACCGGCAAGCCCGCCGCCTGCCAGGCCGCAAAACCACCGCTCAGATTCGCCACGTTGGAAAAACCGGACTTGCGCAGAACCGCCGCGGCGGTGCTCGATCGATTGCCGCTCGCGCAGTAGACGATGACCGGTTTGTCCTTGAACTTCTCGATCTCGCCGATGCGCGCCTCGATCTGCGACAAAGGCAGCAGGCGCGAGTTGAGTATGTGCGATTGCGCATACTCCGCCTGTTCGCGCACGTCCAACACCAGCGCGTCCTGCCGGTTGATCAGCTGCGTCGCCTCCAGCGTATTGACCGCGGGGCCGCCGGCTCCCCGCCGCAGCATCGGCCACACCAGCATCGCGCCACTCACGAACGCGACCGCGATGAGAAAAATATTGTCCATTACGAATTTCACGCAGGCTCCCGAAGTATTGGCCGGAACAGCAAAGGAATATTATAAAATATTCGCCAGACCATCGTACGGCTAAAAGGGACCGCAATGAAGAAAGTCATTCTACTCAGACACGGCGAGTCGGTCTGGAACAAGGAAAACCGCTTCACCGGCTGGACCGACGTCGGTTTGAGCGAAAAAGGCGTGGAAGAGGCGAAACGCGCGGGCGAACTGCTGCGCGACGCGGGTTTCGTGTTCGACCTGGCCCATACCTCGGTACTCAAGCGCGCGATCAAGACGCTGTGGCTGACGCTGGAACAGCTCGATCTGATGTGGATACCGGTGACGCACTCCTGGCGCCTGAACGAGCGCCACTACGGCGCGCTGCAGGGCCTGAACAAAGCCGAAACGGCGGCCAAGTTCGGAGACGCGCAGGTGCTCGCCTGGCGGCGCAGCTACGATATTCCTCCGCCCGAACTCGCCCAGAGCGATGCGCGCTACGCCGGCAGCGACCCGCGTTATCGCGGGCTGGCGCCCAACCAGGTGCCATTGACGGAATGCCTCAAGGAAACGGTCGCGCGCGTGCTGCCTTACTGGAACCAGTCCATAGCCCCGGACATCAGGGCTGGCAAACGCGTGCTCATTACCGCCCACGGCAATTCGCTGCGCGCGCTGGTGAAGTACCTGGACAAGGTGAGCGACCAGGACATCGTCGGCCTGAATATTCCTACCGGCGTGCCGCTGGTGTACGAACTGGATGACGTGCTCAAGCCCATACGCCATTACTATCTCGGCGATCCAGCCGAAGTCGAACAAGCCATGCAGGCAGTGGCCAGCCAGGGGAAGGCAAAGACTTGAGTCTGCCCTGCGGGCAGCCGGGTGCGCGAGAGCTAGGTTCCGCACTACCCCGTGCCCTCGCGGCTCTGCGCGGACCCGCGCTGATCCTGGCCTTGGCGCTGATAGCCGCGAACGTGGCGCATTCCGCCGACCGGGCGGAACTGGATGCCCTGCATGGCCGCATCGAAGCGCTGAAAAAGAACCTGGCCGATGCCGAGGAGAACCGGTCGGAAGCCAGCGATGGTCTGCGCGCATCGGAACAGGGCGTGTCGGAGGCCAATCGCGTGCTGCACAACATCGGCCTGCAGCAGCGCTCGGTAAAGGCGGACCTGCTGCGCCTGGGCGAGCAGACACGCGCGCTGGAAACGAACATCGCCGCACAGCAAGATCAGCTCGGCCGGCTGCTGGCCATGCGCTACGCCTCCGGCCAGCAGGACTACCTGAAATTGCTGTTGTCCGGGCACGATCCGAACCAGACTGCGCGCGATCTGCACTACTACAGCTACATCTCGCGCGCCCAGGCTGATTTCATCCGCGCCTTGCGCAGCAACCTTGCCGGGCTGGCGCAGCTTGCGCGCGAGGCACGCGACAAGAGCACCGAACTCGCCGGACTGGAAGCGCAACAGCGCGAAGGTCGCAAGGAACTGCTGGCGCAGCAGGCCGAGCGGCGCAAGGTGCTCACCCGCCTGGCGACGCAAATTCGTTCCCAGCACCGCGAAATTAAGTCATTGCAGCGTGACGAAGCGCGCCTGTCGCGCCTGGTGGAGGAACTGGCCAAGGCGATCGTGCCCAGAGCCGCCGGGAAGCGAAACGAGAAACTCCCCGAGTCGGGTCGCGACGGCGGGGTGTTCGCGGCGCTCAAAGGCAAGCTCCGTCTGCCGACGCGCGGGGAACTAATCAACCGCTTCGGCACTCCACGTAGTGATAGTGGTCTGAGTTGGAAGGGATTGTTCATCCGCGGCAGCAAAGGTCAGGAAGTGCGTGCGGTTGCGACCGGCCAGGTGGTGTTTGCCGACTGGATGCGGGGTTTCGGCAATTTGATGATCATCGACCACGGCCAAAGCTATCTGACCATCTATGGCAACAACGAGGCGCTGCTGAAGCAGGTGGGCGACACGGTGAAGACCGGCGATGCCGTGGCGACAGTCGGCAATAGCGGCGGCAACCCGGATTCAGGTTTATACTTCGAAATCAGGCATCAAGGCAAAGCCTTCGATCCGATGGGTTGGGTATCGTTGAAGTGAAGGGGTGGTGCAGTTCATGAAAAACAGGTTACAGAAAGTCGGTTTGCTGCTGCTGGGCGCCCTGGCCGGCGTGCTGCTGTCGCTCAATTTCTCGGCGATCGCGCAGAAGGATGGCGCCCGCTCCCCGCTCCCGGTGGAAGAACTGCGCTCCTTTGCCGAGGTATTCGGCGCGATCAAGAGCAATTACGTCGAACCGGTCGAAGACAAGAAACTCATTTCCGAGGCGATCAACGGCATGTTGACCGGCCTGGATCCGCATTCCGCTTACCTCGACAACGACGCATACCGCGAACTGCAGGTTGGCACGCAGGGGGAATTCGGCGGCCTGGGCATCGAGGTCGGCATGGAGGACGGTTTCGTCAAAGTCGTATCCCCGATCGAAGATACACCGGCGTTCCGCGCCGGCATCAAGACCGGCGACCTGATCATCAAGCTGGACGAAACGCCGGTGAAGGGCATGAGCCTGAACGATGCGGTCAAGCGCATGCGCGGCAAACCCAGGACCTCGATCAAGCTCACGGTATTGCGCAAAGGCGAGGCCAAGCCGCTGGAATTCACCCTGGTGCGCGACGTAATCAAGGTGCAGAGCGTCAAGTCGAAAATGATCGAACCGGGCTACGGCTATCTGCGCGTGGTGCAGTTCCAGGAGCAATCCGGCGAGAACATGGTGAAGCACCTCAACGCGCTGTACAAGGATGGCTCGCTCAAAGGCCTGGTGCTGGACTTGAGGAACGATCCGGGCGGATTGCTTCACGGCGCGGTCGGCATCTCTGCCGCCTTTCTCCCGCCGAAATCCATCGTGGTGACGACCGATGGCCGCACCGAGGACGCCAAGCGCAAGTACACCGCCAGCACCGAGGACTATCTGCGCGGCGGACGCGGCGATTATCTGAAGAATCTTCCGCCTGCGATCAAGACCGTGCCCATGGTGGTGCTGGTCAATGGCGGATCGGCCTCGGCCTCTGAAATCGTGGCGGGCGCACTGCAGGACCACAAGCGCGCCATTATCATGGGCACCCAGTCCTTCGGCAAAGGTTCGGTGCAGACCATCATGCCGCTGGGCAACAATACGGCGATCAAACTGACCACCGCGCGCTATTACACACCCAGCGGGCGTTCGATCCAGGCCAAGGGCATCACGCCTGACGTCATCGTCGAAGAGCCCGGGACCGAGAATCGCGCCTGGCTGCGCGAAGCCGATCTGGACAAGCACCTCACCAACGACAAGGACGGCGACAAGGCCAAAAAGGCCGACGCCGAAGCGGCTACGCCCGCGGCGCAGCCGGGGGCCAAACCCAAGAACGGGAGCACCGACGATACGCCGGTCAAGCCGATCGAATTTGGTTCGGACAAGGACTTTCAGCTGGCGCAGGCCATCAACTCGCTGAAAGGCCTGCCCATCATCGCCAAGAAGAACTAAGCAGGCGCACACGAGAGGAAGACGTCCCGTCGCTTCGACCCGCCCTGCGCCCTTCGCTACCGCATGAACGATAACCAGCTGCTGCGCTACAGCAGGCACATCCTGCTGCAGGAAATCGGCATCGACGGCCAGGAAAGATTGCTGGCAGCCCATGCCCTGGTGATAGGCGCCGGCGGTCTGGGCTCCCCGGCCGCGATGTATCTGGCCTCGGGCGGCGTGGGCCGCATCACCCTGGTCGACGGCGACTCCGTTGATCTGACCAATCTGCAGCGCCAGATCCTGCATACCACGGCGGCGGTCGGCCGGGCCAAGGCCTACTCGGGCCAGGATACCCTGGCGCAGCTCAATCCGGAGATCGAGGTGCGCGCGGTGTCCGAGCGCGTCGACGGCGACAGGCTGGCGGAACTGGTGGCCAGCGCTGACGTGGTGCTCGATTGTTCGGATAATTTCGCCACGCGCCATGCGGTCAACCGCGCCTGCGTGCATTACCGCAAGCCGCTGGTATCAGGAGCCGGCGTGCGCTTCGACGGCCAGGTCAGCGTGTTCGACCTGCGCCACGGCGGATCCCCTTGTTACAACTGCCTGTTTCCGGAAGATACCGAGCCGGAGGAGACGCGCTGCGCCGTGATGGGCGTGTTCGCGCCGCTCACCGGCATCATCGGCACCGTGCAGGCGGCGGAAGCCCTGAAGCTGCTGGCCGGCGCGGGCGAGTCTCTGAACGGCCGTTTGCTGCTGCTCGAGTGCCTCGCC
>Ga0334722_10001351_pt1 | contig 31072 bp, 21 predicted proteins | sample C3_bottom_MG_FD_207210 | JGI IMG/M metagenome (GOLD analysis project Ga0334722, IMG submission 207210) | Sediment microbial communities from Yellowstone Lake, YNP, Wyoming, USA - C3_bottom | ecosystem: Environmental > Aquatic > Freshwater > Lake > Sediment | place: USA: Wyoming | collected... | reverse complement strand
AACTGGTATCTGCCACTCGAATAGGGTGCACACGCCTCCCCGGGAGTCCCGGACCGGTAGAACCTGCCGGGTCCCATCGTCCTTTCACTTCCGGTGAAGGACCCGCTGCCCGTCGTCGTGTCGGGCCCCGGAATGGCCACGGTCTCGCCAGGCTTGAACGGCACAGCCGGCTTGCCTGCATCGTTGCTGCTCTGACCGAGCGCGACCGCAGGGAACAGACACATCAGAACGACGAGGAATCTACGCATCGCCAGCCTCCGATCTCAAGTCCACACAGAACGCGGAGACACGGGGGCACGACGCCGCCGACGACAACTGGCGGGGAAGCAACGCGGCTATACTAGCAGATGTCCTCGACAGGCGGGCAGCGCGGTCAACGGGCGCGATCAACGGGAGTATGGCGACAATCCATTCTGATGCCGCGGGGGCACTGAACCCGGCGCCCCCCTCTCCTGCCCGATTTCTGGCCCTGGCGCTGGCGTGGAGCGTCGGCCTCTTCGCCTTGCTGAGAGCCCCCTGGTTCATCACGTACGCGGCGCTGCCGTTCACCGAGATGCAGGCCGCGATCGCCCGGTGGTACGGCGGCGGCGCCTCGCCGGCCGTCGTCGTCACGCTCGAGTGCAGCGGCACGGACGTGATGGCGCTGTGCGCCGGCGTCATCCTGGCGTTCCCGGTGCCGTGGGCGCGACGCCTCAAGGGCGTTGCCATCGTTCTGCCGGTCCTGTTCGTCCTCAACGTCATTCGCATCACGACGCTGTCCTCGGCGGCCGGCACGCGCTGGTTCGAGTTCCTGCACGTCTACGCCTGGCCAGCCGTACTCATCGCCGCGTCGGCAGGTCTCGTCCTGGCGTGGATGCGCACGTCTGAGGTCACCCGGAAGGCCGCCGGGCGCGCCGCCCTGCTCGCGTTCTACTGTCTGGGCGCCTTTGCGATTGCCACGCCCTGGTTGTCGGAGAGCCGGGCGGTCGACGCGATGTGCCGGCTGGTGCCGGCGCTGGCGCAGCCGCTGATGCGCGCGTTCGGCGCGGATGCGACCGCGTCTGGCCCCCTGCTGACGACGGCGCGCGGGTCGTTCATCGTGACGCCGGAATGCGTGATGACGCCGATCATCCCGTTGTGGGTGATGGCGGCGTTCTGGCTGACGCTGTCGCGGCCCAGACGGCTGCTGGCGCTCGCAATGACGATTCCCGTCGTCATCGGCCTCGCGGCGCTGCGCCTGCTGGCCCTGGCCGCCCCGGCGGCGTGGATCGAATCGCCGCTCGTCGTCGTTCACGGCTTCCACCAGCTCGTCCTGTTCGTGGGCCTCGTGACGGGGGCGGCGCTCGTCGGACGCCCCGCAGGCCGCGCGCTCGGACCGGTGCTGGCCCGCGCGGGCGCCGCGGCGGGATGCGCAGCGCTGGCGGCGCTGCTCGTCGGCCCCTGGTTCGACGCATTCCTGATTCGTGTGACGGCGCTGTTCTCGCCGTGGGCGCCGCATACCCTGCTGACGCTTCGCGCACCCGGCGACGTGCAGGGCGCGCTGGCGATGTTGCCCACCTACCAGATGGCGCTCCTCGTGGCGCTCGTGTGGGTCTTCGGCCGCCCGGTCCGCTGGGCGCACGTTGCGGCCGCTGCCGCCGTCTTGTTTGCGTCACAAGTGGCGCTGCTCGTCGGGCTGGGGGAACTGGCGGCGCACGCGGCCTGGCATCCGCACGCCTTGATGCTGCGCGGCTGGGCTGCCGGCGTCCCGGTCCTGTTGGCCGCCCTGGTGCTGCGGGTGGCGGTTCGCGCCGGCGGCACGCAGGCCGGCGATCCGGAGTACGTCGGTTTCTGGCACGACGTCGGATCGGAATTCCCGGACCTGGGCGGCGCGGCCTCGACGCGGCTGTATTTCGAGAACGAGAAGCGGCTCTTCCGGGACCACGCGCCCGCGCTGGCCGGCCTGCGCGTGCTGAAGTCGGATCTCTGGGACGAAGCGCGGAACACGCGCATCCTGCAGTGGGTGCAGCAGCAGGGCGCCCGCGTGTCTGGCGTCGACATCTCGCCGCCCATCATCCGGCTGGCCCGGGCCGAATTCGGGAATGGCGCGCTGACCGCTGCGGCCGGTGACGTGCGGGCGTTGCCGTTCCCCGACGGCTGCTTCGACGTGGTGTACTCGATGGGGACGATTGAGCACTTCGCGGAGTCCGATGTCGCCGTGCGCGAGATCTGCAGGGTGCTGAAGCCAGGCGGGCGGGCGATCATCGGTGTGCCCAACCGCCACGATCCGTTCCTGCGGCCGCTGCTCGTCTGGGCGCTCTACTGGTGCGGCCTGTACGGGTACGGCTTCGAGAAATCGTACTCGCGGCGGCGTCTCCGCCGGCTGCTGGAATCCGAGGGGTTCCGCGTCGTGGGCGACGATGGCATCCTCTTCATTCCGGGCTGGCTCCGGATGTTCGAGCTCCTGTGCCACACGAAATGGCGGGCACTCGAGCCGCTGGCGGCAGCCGCGGTGCGCGTCTTCGTCTGGATCGACGCCCATGTGCCGGCCGTGCGCCGGCATGGCTACCTTATCGTGGCGGTGGGCGAACGACCTCGATGAACACGCCTGGCCTGCGCGCGAGTCTCCCGCCGGTCGCCATCGCAGCTGTCCTGACGCTGGTGGTCGCGTGGCCGGTGCTGGTCCATCCAACCGAGCGCGCCTTCGGAACAGAAATCGTCGGCCGGCACCACGATCCGTACACGGTGATGGCGCAGTTCGGCGGCGCCGGGATCGCTCCGCTGTTCCTCCAGCCGGCGACAGACTGGACAGGCCGGATCTTCGCGCGGGTCCTGCCCCCCGTGGCGGCCTACAACGCCGTCATCCTGATGACGTTCCCGCTCGCGGCACTGTGCGCATTCCTCCTGGCGTACGACCTGACCCGCTCGCGTCTGGCGGCGGCGGTGGCGGCCCTGGCGTTTGCGTTCTCGCCGTTTCACCTGGCGCACGCCGCCTACCATCCTCACGTGGCACAGGTGCAGTGGCTGCCCCTCTACTTCCTCGCCCTGTGGCGGTGCGTCCACGGCGTCACGTGGGCCCGGATTGCCGGCCTCGCGGCGGCCGCCGGCCTCGCCGTGCTGGCCAACGACTATCACGGCCTGCTGATTCTCGTCATGACACCTGCAGCCCTCGTGCTGTGCTGGCTGTCGCCGGATCCGGTCGCGCCGTCGCGGCGTCTCCGGGATCTCGTGCTGACCGGCGCGCTGCTGGCGGGCGGCGCCGCAGCGGCATTCACGGCCGTGCGTCTGTGGCTGCCGGCGGCGTTCGCGGACCCGCTCGGCTTTACGCCCGAGGATGTGGCGCTCTACAGCGCGCACTGGTGGAGCTACCTTGTGCCGCCGGTTGACCACCCGCTGCTCGGCGTGTGGGCGCGCCGCCAGTGGGCGAGCGCAGGCGTCGGCCCCGGCCTGCTCGAGCAACAGGTCTACGTCGGGTGGACGCTCCTCGTGCTCGCCGGTGTGTCCGTTGTCGCGTGGCTGCGGCGCGAGCAGGTTGCGCGGCCCGTACCGTACGTGCTGGCGCTGGCGGCGATGGCCTTCCTGTGTTCCCTGCCGCCCGATGGCGCGGTCCCGGCATTGTCGGGCTGGCTGGCTCCCCTGCTGCCGATGTTCCGCAGTTACGCGCGGTTCGGCGCCGTCGTCCAGCTGCTGCTGGCCCTCGCGGCGGGCATCGGCGCGGCCGCGTTGTGGAACGCCAGGGGCGGCCGGCTGGCGGCCGGGGTGGTGCTGGCGCTCGTCGCGGCGGACTACGGCTTTCCGCACACGCCGTGGCGGGATGTCCTGCCGACGAGCGCGCATCGATGGCTGGCACGCGAGGGCGGACGGGCCACCGTGTTCGACTGCACCGCCGCGGGCCTGCCGGAGGCTCAAACCTCGTGGCTGGCCGGATACCCGATCGGCCGCTTCAACGCGGCGGTGCCGGACTGCGGCGAGCCCGGCCTGCCGGGTAAGTTGAGCGCACTCGGTTACCGCTACGTCGTGTTGCGGGGCAACAACGCCGATCGGCAGTTTCTCGGGGAGCGTCCGCGCGCCGGATTGCAGCGCGTGTATCAGGCTGCGGACGGGGACGCGTACGTCATCACCGCATCGCCCGACGACGTCCTCGTGCTCGGCATGCGCGGTTTCTACCGGCGCGAGTACGGCCACGGCGACACGTGGCGGTGGATCCGCGAGGCGGGCGCGTTGACCGTGGTGAACCGGTCCGCCGCGCCGCGGGAAGCGTCGCTGACGCTGCAGTTGGGCGCCTTTGGAGGCCCCCGGCACGTCACCGTGACGGTGGACGGCCTATCCCGCGGGCAGTTCATCGCGACCGACGTGCCGCAGTGGTTCACGGTCGGCCCGGTCGGGCTGACGCCGGGGCCTCACACGGTCGGGATCTCGTCTGCGGAAGGCGCCGTCACGCCAGCATCGCTCGGCCAGTCCGGCGACGATCGCCCGCTGTCCCTGACGCTGCTGGATTGGAGCTGGCGGCTGCGGTGAACAGCCGCCAGGTGGATAGTTCGGCAGGCAGGCCGGGAGCGCCAGGCTCCAGCCTGGCTACTTCAGCGCAGCGAGCTTCTTCAGATCCATCGCTTCGATCAGCTGGCGCATGGCCTTGGCGTCGGCCACGCCGTGGCCGTCGACTTCCACGAGGAACCGCTTGGCGACGAACGCCGTCACCTCTCCGCTCTTGTCCGCGGAGTTCCACTTCTCGAAGCCCGGGTTGTCGGCGATCTTCACCGTCTTCTCGTAGCCGTTCTCGGTTTCGCGTTCCTGCTGGACGTTGAACGCCATCATGAACGGCGCGACGAGCAGCTGGTTGAATCCCGAGTCGGTCACCTTCAGTTCGAGGCTGGCGTCGCCCTTCGTGTATCGGACGCTGGCCTGCGAGAAATTGACCGGGGCGGTCATGCGCTCGCCCGTCGGCTTGCTGCGCTCCCACCCGGCGAACTTCTCCGGGAATGTCGTCTGCAGATCCTTGAAGCTCACCGGATCGACCGGCTTGACGTTGGCGTCGCCGCCGGCCATGGCGCCCATCGTCTGGGCCATCTGGTTGAAGCCGCCCGCGGCCTGCTCGACGGCCTTCTGGGTCTGGGCCGCCGACTGCTCCGCCTGCTTGGCGGCGGTCTCCTGCTTGTTGCCGCCGCACGCAACGGCCGTCAGCGCCACGAATCCGGATAACACGATCACACCTGGTGTTCGGAACATACTCCTCCTCTTGCGCGCGTCATGCGCGCGGGCGACCGGTGTCACTCACCGGTCCCAGCCAGCACCCGGAAGGCGTACTCGTGCGCGAGCGGCGCACCGGCCTTCGTCTTCATGCGGAGATCGAACTTCCACGTGATCAGGCGGTCGCCATCCGCCTCGCTTGGGTCCGCATTGGCGGGAATCTCCACGGTTCCGGTCTTCGTGAGCCGATCGCCCGCGACGATCGCGCCGGCAGCTTCATTGAGAACGCGATGCCTGATCGGCGTGGCCGTCGTGCCCGACTTGCGGCTCTCGCAGACGAGCGTTACCTTCAACTCCTTGAAGTCCAGCGGCCCCGGCAGGATGACCGCGACCGACACGCGATCGCCCGGCCGCGCGGGCTCGCGATCGACTTCGACCGCCGGATCGGGCAGGCTCGCGACGAGGTAACTCTGCCAGGTCAGCCAGAAGACGTACGCGTCGCCTGCGGCGAAGAGCAGGAAGAAGAAACCGAAGGAGTCGAGCGCCCCGAGGGGGCCGTCCTGGGCAATGGCGTGCCCTGCGTACGCCAGCAGACCGGCGGCCATCAGGATGGCAATCGTCAGCCTCACGGTAAACGACTGCCGGTTCGTGAACTCCGGCGACAGCCGGACGGCGTAGACGACTCCCGCCGTGGTTGCGAGCTTGACGGGCCGCGGCCGCGACCGCAGGGCCGACCACAGGAACGCGCCGGGAATGAGGGTCAACGCGAGCGGGATGACGCCCGAACCGTAGTAGGCCCACGAGAACGCGCGGGCGACGACGGCGCGGTCGGGGTGCGCGGGATCGTACCAGCACGGCACCGGCTTGTTGGCCGGGAAGGACACCAGTTCGCCGGCATCGCTCATCCGGCCGTCGTAGTTGTCGTAGCCGATGCCGGTGTACCGCCGGGCGTCGACGACGTAGGTGAATGTCACCTCGGGCAGGAAGTACTCGTGCGCAAACGTCCTCTTCCCGATCCAGCCCTTGACCGTTGACGAAATCGCCCGCGATCCGAGCACCGTGCAGGTGGTGGGCTCGTAGCGCCGCAGTGTCCGGTAGTCCCGCACCGCCTGCAGCGGCCACTGGACGAGAAAGGCCAGGCCGACGAGCGTGCCGATGGCAAACAGGGGCCAGGCGCGGCGGAACGAGTTGGAGGCCATGGACGTAATGATAGACCTCTCGCCGGCCAGGATCGAGATCTGCGGACGCGGCCGGCGGTCTACTTGACCAGGACCTCCGAGTCCACGACCCACGCGCCCTTCTCGAGCAGCAGCAGAACCTCCCCGGACAGCTTCCCGGCCGGGCCGTCGCCCTCCACGACGAGCGCCGCCACGTCGGCCTTCGCCCATCCCCTGATGATCGTGAGCGACGTCATCAGGTGCTTGTCGAGAAGGTACTGGACGTAGTCGTTCAGTTCACCGTCCTTCTTGGCGCGGTCCCAGACTTCCATCTTCCCTGCCGTGAGCGTCGGCCGCAGTGCGGCCGCGTCGTGCTTGTTGAGCGCGGCGTGGTAGGCGAGGTACGCCTTGCCGGGCGCGCCGCCGCCCGCGGGCAGCGCGGCCCCGTGATCGTCGTTCATGATCGCCACGTCGATGGTGATCGCGAACGGCCGGCTCTTCTCCGTGCCTTTGAGCGTGCCGGTCAGCCGGCCGTTGGCCAGCTTGACCGTCGAGGCCACCTCGCTCGTGCAGAAGCCGCATCCGTTGCCCTGCTCGAAGTAGTAGCTCAGGCCGTGGAACCGGCCGTCGGGTGTGAACTCGAAATACACGATCGCGGTCGACTCGTTCTTGACGAGCGTGTCGATCGCGCGGCGCCGGTCGAGATAGTCGCTCAGGGTCGGCACGAGCTTCCGGTTGCTCGCCGCCACGATGATCGCGGGCTGTGACGTGTCGAAGGCCGATGTGCCGTTGAAGGCAATCGCACCGCCGAACTCGAACTTGACGTCCTTGCTCTGGAACGAGCCTTTGGCCGGTTCCTGGGCGGACGCGGATCCGGTGGCGGCGAGGGCGGCGAAGGCGAGGGCGGCGATCTTCATGGTTGTGCTCCTGGCGACACTCGTGCGGATTGTCGGCTGTCGTTCGAGGGTAGCACGGACAGCATCCGGGCGGCCGGGGCACTGACGGGGAAACAGCCAGAGGCCGGGAAAGCAGAAAGGCCCGGCGAACCGGGCCTTTCTGGTCGTGCACGGGTGCGGCGAACGGCGCCGCCCTACTTCGTCTGGAACAGTGCGCTGATCGACTGCCCGTCCGCGGTCGTCGTCAGGCGAACGAGGTAACACACGCCGGACGTCTTCGGCGCCTCCCAGTTCTGGATGAACTGGCGGTCCGTCGTGTCGTAGCGCAGGCTCGTGCCGCCCGTGGTCGAGAACGCCCCTGACGCCGCCGCGCCGCCGCCCGCGCAGTTCACTGTGGCCACGCTGAACACGAGGCCGGTCGTGTCGGTCTTCTCGACATCGTTGATATAGACGTTGAACTTGAGCGGCACCGTCCGCCCGCCGTTGATCACGTTGACCGCGCCCGGCGCCGGGTTCACCGGCGCGTAGAAGCCGGTGCGCACCACCTTGGCCACGACCGTCACGCGGAGCACGGCCGAGCCGGACCGCAGCGTGTTGGCCGCCGTCAGCGTCACGTCGAACGTGCCGGTCACCGACGGCGTCCCGGAGATGACGCCCGTCGCGCCGTCGATCGCAAGACCGGCGGGGAGGCCGGACGCGGCAAAGACAAACGCGCCGTTGGTGGCGGTCACGGTGTAGGAGAACGCCGAGCCCCACGTGGCCGACGCCGTCAGCGGGCTCGTGATCGCCGGAATCACGGTGTTCGGGTCGATGATGCGGTTGACCGTCATCGGGCCGCTGGTGTCGTTGACCGTCGCCAGCAGGCCGTCAACGAATGGCACGAACGAGATCGGGCCGAAGGGATTCGACAGGCCCCAGTCGCCGTTCGCGTCCACCGCGATGTGCGTCGCGGCGAGAACACGACCGGCCGGGTCCCAGCTGTAGGTGCCCTGCTCGATGCCGGGCCGGCCGCCGCCGTCGAACGGCCCGTCCTGGGCGAAGTAGTACGTGCCGTCCGCGTCGAACACCGCCACGATCGAGGTGCCGGGTGCCGACGGGTCGCCGAACGCCCAGCCGCCGACGATCGTGTTCTTCAGCAGGATGCCGGCCGGCGCCGTGATGCGCGTCGCGAAGACCGCGCCGCCCGGCGTGAGGCTGATCGTGTCGCCCGAGACGAACAGTGTTCCGTTCAGCTGGCCATTGCCATCCGACAATCCCGCGTCGCCGTTCGTATCGTTCAGCGTGACGATCGAGAAGGCCCCCGTCGCCGCGTCCCAGGTGTACAGCCCTCGCTCGAACCCGGGCGCCGCTGACGTTTCCGTGGGCTGGACGCTCCACTGCATCAGGTAGTAGGTGCCGTCGGCCATGAAGACGGCGACGATCGGGCTGCCCGATTCGACGTCGTTGCCGTGCCACGCGCCCACGATCGCGGTATTGCTCACCGGGACCGCCGCAACGTTGAACGCCGCGAGGTAGCCCGCCGGGAACTCCGCAACCCAGCCTTCCGCCTCGCCGTTGTGCACGCCCTGGCCGAAGACGAGCGTCCCGTCGGACGACATGCCCTCGATCTGGATCTCGGTCCAGCCGTTGCCCTTGACGTCGAAACCCCTGGCGCCGAGCGCACTCGCCAGGTGGAACCAGCCGTGGCTGTTCCGGAAGTAGGCGAAGCCCCGTGTGGCGCCGGAGAACGACATGGCCACAACGGATCCATCAGCCGCCATGCCGGCAAAACCGCCCGCACTCGGCGACCACGGGTAGTTCGGGGATCCCAGCCGGGTCACCGCGCCGGTCGTCGCGTCGTAGAGATACGCCTCGCCGTTCGGAAACGCGGCGCTGTCGCCCACCACGAGCACCAGGTTGCCGTCCGGCGAAACGCCGTCCGCGGCGTTCCACGTGCCGCCCGCCAGCATCGGGATCAGGCTGGACCCGGCACCCTGCACGTAGCGGAACGCGTAGCGCGTCGTCGCGTCGGTGGTCGTGCCGACCAGGACCGATCCGTCCGCCGACGTGCCGCGGGCCGCCGGGCCGTTGGTGGACATGCCCGGCAGCAGCGGAATGATCGTGCTCGTGCCGCCGCTGACGTCGAACCGCGCCGCGAGGCCGCCGCCGGTGGCCGTGCCGTAGAGGATCGAACCGTCGGCGGAAATCGCGTTCGCGAACGTGTTGGGCGCGAGCGCCGGCGAGAACAGCGTAGTCAGGTTGTAGTTCGCCGACGGGAACGGCACGAGCGCCGTCGTCACGCGGACGGCCTGGCGCTGCCCGTTGAACGCGTTGCTGCGGGCGCGGCTCGCGATGTAGGCGCCGTCGGGCGTGATGGCCGACGCCGTGATGAACGTCGTCGCTCCGTTGTTGACGACGAGATTCGGCAGGGCGGTCATGGAGCCGCTGGTGCCGTCCCAGCGCCACAGGAATGCCGTGTCGCCGCTCTGGCAGGGCGACGGACAGGCCGCCGCTGACGTCCGGGTGGTCGTGCTGCCGACGGCGTAGATGACGCCGTTGACCTTCGTGGCATCGCGCACCTGGCTCGAGAACGTGCCGCCCGGCAGGTCGCCGACGGCGTGGAACGGGGCCTGCGCCCGGGCCGCTGCCGGGGCGAGCGTCAGCGCTGCCGCCACGAGAAACGCGATCACAACGAAACGTGCCGACCGCTGGAATACCATCAGGGAACGCATCACCAATACCTCCACGATCCGGGTCCGGAGTCCGCCGCTCGGGCGGCCTCTGCTGCAAAACAGGGGTGTTGACGTAAGATCGCAGGAGACGGCATCCGGACACTTCAGGAAGATCCAAGGAAACTCTGATTTCCGCCAGGCGGACGCGTGAGGGTGCTTTTCAACGACATCGTGGTGGACGCGGCATCGCGGCTCGTACAGCGCGCCGGCGCGCCGATCCACGTGTCCCCGAAGGCCTTCGACCTCCTCGTCACGCTCGTCAACGAGCGCCCGAACGTCCTGTCGAAAGAGGATCTCCACCAGCGTCTCTGGCCGGACACCTTCGTGTCGGATGCCAGCCTGTCCATGCTCGTGGCCGAAGTCCGCGCTGCGCTGGGTGAGAGCGGCCGGGAGCCGGGGGCGATCCGCACCGTTCACCGGCGCGGCTATGCCTTCCAGGCCGAAGCGACCGAGCTGCCTCCCGGCGAGACCGCGCCGTCCGCCCCGCCGTCGCGGGGACCGGCCCCGCGGGTGTGTTGCCTCGTCACCGCTTCGAGCCAGTTCCCGCTGGTGCCCGGCGTGAACACGATCGGCCGCGATCCGGCATCGCGCGTGTGGCTCGACTCACCCAGCGTGTCGCGGGCGCATGCGCAGTTGGTCGTCTCGGCCGACGCCGCCACGATCGAGGATCTCGGCAGCAAGAACGGCACCGTCCTCAGGGGTGAACGCCTGACCGGGCTGGCCCGGCTCGCCGACGGCGATGACCTGCGCTTCGGGTCCGTTGCGGCCACGTTCAGGTCATGGGCCGCCCACCCGACGCTGACCGAAGGCGGTTCGTAGTGCCGCTGGACCCCGGATCCCGCCTCGGCCAGTACGAGATTACCGGCGTCCTCGGCGCCGGCGGGATGGGCGAGGTGTATCGCGCCCGCGATCCCAGGCTGCAGCGGGACGTCGCGATCAAGGTGCTTCCGGCGGCCATGGCTGCCAGCCCGCGGCGCCTCCTGCGATTCGAGCGCGAGGCTCGCGCCCTCGCCGCGCTCAATCACCCGAACATCGCGACCGTGTACGGCATCGAGGAGCCCGCTCCCGACGGCCGGCATGGCCGCGCCCTCGTCATGGAGCTCGTCGACGGCGAGGACCTCTCGTGGCGGCTGAAGCGCGGGCCGGTCCGGCTCGCCGATGCGCTGGCCATCGCCAGGCAGATCGCCGACGCGCTGGCCGCCGCTCACGACGCGGGCATCGTCCATCGCGATCTGAAGCCCGCCAACATCAAGGTGCGGGCCGACGGCACCGTCAAGGTGCTCGACTTCGGCCTCGCGAAGTCCGCCGTGGACTCGGTGGACGGCGCGGGCAGCAACGACCCGCCGGCCGCGGCATCCGGAACGGATGGCCTGCCCCACACGCTCACGCTCAGCGGGTCGCTAACGAGGGATGGAGACGTCGTCGGCACCGCGGCGTACATGGCGCCCGAACAGGCGAAGGGATCGCTGGTCGACAAGCGTGCCGACATCTGGGCGTTCGGCGTCGTGTTGTTCGAGATGCTCGCCGGGCAGCGGCCGTTCGGCGCGGAGGACGCGACCGAGACGTTCGCCGGCGCGATCGCGGCCGAGCCCAGGTGGGAAGCGCTGCCGACCGACACGCCCGCGGCGATCCGGCGGCTGCTGGGGCGCTGCATCGCGAAGGACCGGAAACTGCGCTTGCACGATATCGCCGACGCCCGCCTGGACATCGACGACGCGCTCGTCGCGCTGCAGTCCGGCGAACGGCCCGCGCAGCCGGCCGGTTCCCGCGGCGCGCACGCATGGACGCGAACACGCGCGATCGTCGTCGCCGGCGTGTGCTTCGCTGCCGGCGTCGGCGCGGGCGCCTGGATCTGGAGGACGCTCTCGGCCTCGCCCACGGTCACGCAGGCGCGTCTCGACGTCGGTCCGGCGCAGGAACTGAACGCCGGCGGCATGCACCCGTCGATCGTGCTGCCCGCGGGCGGCGCCCGCACGGCGCTCGCGTGGCTGCCTGACGGGCGGAGCCTGGCGTTCATCGGCCTCGCCGGCGGCGTCCGGCAGATCTACCTGCGCGACCTGGCGTCGGCGGTCGCACGCCCCGTCGCCGGAACGGAGGGCGCCCGGGTGTTCGCCATCTCACCGGACGGCGAGGAAGTCGCGTTCTGGGCTGATGGCGATCTCCGGAAAATCAAGCTCGCCGGCGGACCGCCCGTCAGGCTGTGCAGTGCCGGCACGGTCAATGGCATCACGTGGGGTGCCCGGCGCATCGTGTTCGTCGGGGCGCCCGGGCTGTCCGAAGTGCCGCCCGCGGGCGGCGACCCGGCGCCCGTGACGAATCCTCCGGAACTGGTGCGCCACGCGAGTCCGCTCCTGCTGCCCGGCGACGCCACGCTGCTCTACACCGAGTACCGGAAGCAGTGGACATCCGGCGACGAACGGGTCATGGCCCTTCCGCTCGTCCCCGGCGCGCAGGCGCGCGTTCTGCTGCCTGGCGCCGCCGATGCGCGCTACCTGCCTTCCGGCCATCTCGTGTTCGTGCGGCAGGGCACGCTCTTCGTCGTGCCGTTCGACGCGCGAAAAGCCGAGGTGCGCGGCGACCCGGTTGCCGTGATGGAGAACGTCGCGCAGTCCGTCGTCGCGTGGGACAGCGACGATCTCACGCTGGCCGGGCAGTTCGCCATCTCGCCGCAGGGAACACTGGCGTACGTCGCCAGCCCGCTCGCCAGGTTCCCCGACGCCGAACTGGTGACGGTCGATCGCGCCGGCCGGGCGTCGTCTGTCGGCGCGCCCGTGAAGGGCTACCGGAATCACATCGAGCTGTCGCCAGACGGCTCCCGGCTGGCCGTCTCCATCCAGACCGCCAGCGACGTCCGGCTGTTCGCGTGGGACTTCCGCCGGGGCAGCCTGTCCCGCCTGGCGGACTCGCTTCAGGGGGAGGCGATCGTCGCCGCCTGGGCGCGCAATGATCGCATCGCCGTGCAGGCCATCGACGCCGGGAAGATCACCGCGGTCATCGTCAGGCCCGACGTGATGTCCAGAGCCGAACCGGTGCCGGACTCCAACGGTTTCTGGGCCAGTTCATGGTCGCCCGGCGGACACCTCGTCGGGATGAAGGGCGGGCATCTCTGGGTGTACGAGCCGTCACGCCCCGGCGTGGCTCCGCGGGAGGTGACGACGACGAAGGCGGGCGAGATGCAACCCGCGTGGTCGCCCGACGGCGGGTGGCTGGCCTACACGTCGAACGCGACAGGCCGCTCAGAAGTCTACGTGCAGCCTTTCCCGGGCCCCGGGCCCGCCGTGATGGTGTCGGCGCAGGGCGGCGGGAGCCCGGCGTGGAATCCCGCCGGTCACGAACTGTTCTACGTCGAGCCCGGAACCGATCGTGACCGCATGCTCGTCGTGAACGTGACGGCTCCGGCGCGGCCGGGACGGCCTGCGGAGTTGTTCTCGTTCCCGCATGGCAGTCTGTTCGTCGGCACGACCGTGTTCACGGCCTTTGCCGTCGCGACTGACGGCCAGCGCTTCTACTCGGTGCGGCAGCTGCCACGCACCCCGTCACCCGTCACGGCGGTCAACGTCGTGTTCAACTGGTTCGAGGCGCTGAAGTCGAAACTGCCGGCCGGACGCTGACACGCCTCGCGTTACTGCCCCGGCTCCGGGCCTGGCGCCTGGCCGAAGCCGAACCGGCTGCGGATGCCCTGGCGGAAGCGCTCCCGCTCCTCGGGCGTCATGTGGCCGCAGCGCTCTCCCATGTGACGACGCATGTGCGAATGACCGCCCGAGTGGAGGCCGAACCCGCCGAAGAGAATCCGGCACAGCGCCAGCATCCCGAGCGCCTGCCAGAAGGTGATCGGGTGCCACGCAAAGAGCGCCGGCGCGAGCCAGTTCCAGAGCTGCTGCACGATCCATCCGCCGGCGCCAATGAACAGCGCGAACCCGACAATCGCCAGCGGCGCAAAGAAGATCCATCTCCGTCTCATGTTCGTTCCCTCATCCTTTCGTGAATTCGTCGTAGACGGCCTGCAGCCGCTCGCGCAGGTGCAGCACCGCGTACCGCTTGCGTGAGAGCAGCGTGTTGACACTGACGCCAGTCTCCGCGGCCATGTCCTTGAAACTGCGGCCCTCCAGCTCGTGCGCCACGAACACGCCGCGCTGCTCCGCCGGCAGTTCCTCCACCGCCAGCTCGAGCGCCTCGAGGAGCACGCCGCGGGCGTAGATGGCGTCCGGCCCGTCATCGGGCGACGGCAGCAGGTCTTCCAGCTGCAGCCGTTCGCCGTCCTCGCCCGCGACGATGGCGTCGCCCAGGCTCTCCGGCTTCTTCCTGCGGAAGAGGTCCGTGATGCGGTTGCGCGCCACGCGGAACAGCCAGCCTGTGACGTGGTCGATGGGCATCAGCAGGCGGTTGGCTTCCACCAGTTCGTAGAACACGTCCTGGAGGATGTCTTCCGCGTCGCGCGGATCCGGCACCCGCCGGCGGATGAAGTTCCGCAACCGGGATTGCTCCCGATCCACGACTTCCGCGATCCGCCGGTCCTCGTCGAGTGCCATCCGCTCCAGGCCCGCTGCGTTGTCCATCTACCGTTGTAGACGAATGAGGGGGTGCGGATATTGTAAGGTAGGCAGTATGAAGCGACTCGCAGACGCCACGGCGGGATCCCTGCGCTGGCGGCAACGGTCTTTCATGAGCCAGGACTATGAGCTGCACGAGGGCGAGGAGGTCGTCGGTACACTCACGTTCCGAAGCGGCTTCGGCACGCTGGCGACCGCGGACACCGGTGACGGCGCGTGGACATTCAAGCGTGTGGGGTTCTGGCAGAACCGCGTGACCATTCGCGCCAGCAGCAGCGACTCGGACCTGGCGGTGTTCGAGCGGGACACGTGGGCGTCGGGCGGCTCGCTCCTGATGGCGGACGGACGCCGGTTCAACGCGACGACGAGTCTGTGGCGGTCGAAACTGGAGTTCCGGACCGCGTCCGATGAGCCGCTGGTCCGTTTCGAGCCAGACGGCGTCTTCCGTCAGTCGGCCGCGGTCGAGATTCTGCCGGCAGGACTGCGCCTCGCGGAGTTGCCGCTCCTGGTGACCTTCGGCTGGTACCTGGTCGTCATGCTCAACCGCGACGCGGCCGTGGTGGTGATGTAGCGGGTCGGCGCGGGTTCGTCGGCTCAGCGCAGGCCAGGCCGGGGGCCGGTGTCCGCCGGCTACTCGCCCTCGTGCTCGAGCCGGGCGTGTTCGGCCAGCACGCTCTTCCCCAGGGATTCGCGGAGCCAGATGCGCTCGACGATCGGGTACGCCGCGACAAACGGCAGCGCGAGCAGCGCCCCGAGGATGCCGCCGAGCGCCGCCCCCGTCGCGAGGCCGAGCAGCACCGCGACGCCCGACAGCTTCAGGCGCTGGCCGTACACCTTCGGCACGATGGCGTAGTTCTCGATCAGGTGGCAGAGCACGTAGAGGCCGACGACGGCTGCGGCCGTGCCCGGCGAGACGGTCAGCGCCACGAGCACGGCCGGCGTCAGCGACACGAAGAACCCGAGAATCGGCACGAAGTCGCAGACGCCGGCGAGCACCGCGAGCATGAATGCCGCAGGCACGCCGAGCAGCATGAGCGACGCGAAGACGAAGACCGCAGCAAAGATCGACGTCAGGAGATTGCCGGCGACATAGGCGAACACGGCCGCGGTCACCCCCTCGACCGTCTGCTCCACCTTCGCGCGGTGGGCGCGCGGGACATACGCGATCAGCCACTCGTAGGTGCTGCGCCCGTCAGCCAGCAGGTAGAGCGTCAGGATGAACGCGAACAGCGTCATCGTGGTGGCCGCCAGCACGGCGCTCGCGATGTCGGGCACCTTGGCGGCAATCGCGGCCATCATCTGCGCCGGGTCCTGGGGACCGCGGCGCACGACGCGGGCGATGGCCACGGGCACGCGCACCGCGACGCTCTCCTGGATCGCGGCGACACGGCTGGCGAGCAGTTTCGTTTCTTCGGTGATCGGCGCCACGGACGCGGCCATGAAGCCGCCGACGCCGGCCAGCGTCACGATGCCGACCAGCAGCACGGCCACGCCGCGTTTCAGCTTCCGCCGTTCCAGCCACAGGACGACGGGTTCAAGGGTGACGGCGAGCACGAGCGCCACGAGGACCACCATCACGATGGGCCAGACCTGCAGCCAGACCCAGACCAGCGCTAGCGCGCTCAGGATCTTCAGGATGGTCAGCCAGGCGACGTCAATCCGAACGCGATCCGGCGGTGACGTGCTCATCACCCCCAAGAGTGCCCCCGATCCAGGGAGGTTACAAGGGGAATCCTGGCGGGTGACGATTCCTGGGCGCCCCTGGTCGATCAGGCGAACCTGAACAGCAGGGGGAAGAGGAAGCCGACCACCGCCGCCCAGGCCGCGAAGATGTACAGGTAGAAGGTCTGCCAGTTCAACAGACGCGAGAAGGCGGCGCGTCCCTGGACGAAGCGGGCGTAGAGGAACGCCGAACCGCCCAGGTTGGCCAGGAGGATCACGTTTTCTCCCAGGGCGGCGACCCGGTTTGGCGTGAGCCCGAATTCAGAGATCCGTGAGCCGATCGCCCAGAGCGCCAGGAGATCCACCACCAGCGCGGATCCGACCAGCGTCACCTGGATCCAGTCGACCAGGCCGGGTGGCGCCTGGGATTCCCGCGCCGAGATCGAGTACAACAGCAGGCCGAAGACCACCACGAGCAGCAGGTCGAAGGCGATGAGGATTTCCCGCTTCACGTCGAAGCCCCGCCCCGTCCAGAGCATGGTCACGAAGAACGAGATCAGCAGCAGCGCGAAGAGCGGCGTGAAGATCCGGGTCAGCACGGGCGCCATGTTCTCGATGACGCTCTGTTTCGCCTCCACGAGCCACGTCGCGATGACGGCGGCACCCGCGATGCCGCACGGCAGGATCCAGTTCACGATCACGGGTTCCATGTTCATGCCGATGGCGTGGAAGATGCCGACGGTCATGGCAATCAGCACGCCGCCGCCCAGGCCAATCAGCACGAAGTAGATGAAGACCTCGCCCGTGAAGCGGACGAAATCCATCCGCCGGTCGCTGCCCCGCCACTGCCCGCCGACGTACGCGATGCCCACGGCCAGCCATAACGCGATGGGCAGATGGAGCATCGTCAGGACCATCGTGGACGGCGTCGGCTTCGGAACGAAGGGAAACGCGTTGACGACCGCGGCAGACACGGCGAACACCGCAGCCAGCCACAGCCGGCCGCGGGGCGGGAGGGGCCGGTCCCACGCGAAGTACGCCGCGACGAACGGGAGGATCAGGAAGCCGATATTCAGGGGGTAGAAGGTGCTGTGGTCGGAATCGAAGGGGATCCCGAAGAACATCGGGATCTTCATGGCGGCGGCGGCCGCGACGGCCAGCCCGAGTGCAACCCACATCCTCCGGGACCAGCCTGCAGCACGCGCCTCTGTGTCTCCATGGTCCGCGTCGCCGGCGAGGACGAGCTGCTTCCAGAGACGGTCGGAGTGCTCCCGCGCGAATTCCCGCGTCAGGGCATCAATGGCGCCCAGGCGCTTCACCGCCACCAGGAATGCCTCGTCGTCGGACAGCCCGTCCGCGCCGAGCGACGCGATCTGCTCACGGAGGTGATCTTCCAGTTCCGCTGCATCGCGGCTCGTGATCGTGTGACTCCTTCGGAGGTGGGTCCGCCACGTCCCGATTTGCGTCTCGAGCGAGCCGGCCGCCGGACTGTCGGTGTGTGTTTGATCCATGAGGTCAGCTCCGCTGGAGAGTCGGGACGAGACTGACAGGGGCGCTCGCGCGGTCGGCCATGGCCGACCAGATCTTCCCGAGCGTCTTGTCCACCATCTGCCACTGACGGCGCTCGTCGGCCAGTTGCTCGCGGCCGGCGCCGGTGATCCCGTAATACTTCCGCCGCCGTCCGGACTCAGCCAACGCCCATCTGGATTCGATGAAGCCGGAGCGCTCCAATCGGTGGAGCACGGGATAGAGCATCCCGTCGGTCCACTCCAGGGCGCCGCCGGAAAGGTCTCGAACGCGTTTCAGGATGGCGTAGCCGTAGCTGTCGCCATCGGCCAGGATGGCGAGAACCAGGGCCGTTGACGAGGCGGCGACGAGGTCTTTGTTGATGCTCATCGGAGTCGAGAGCGCTGATACATAGAAGTAGTATACATAGCACTGCTATGCATATCAAGCGCGGTTGGGATGTCGCTCGCGGTCGGACGACCCGGCGACCCGCCTGCCGCCAGACTGGGCTGTCGAGGCACTCAACCGGGCGGTCGCCCGAGTGAGTGCCTCGTTGCCGTTACTTCTTTGCCGCTGGCGGCGGGAACGTGCAACTCTGGACGGCCAGCTTCGTCGGCACGATGCTCATCGCCGGCAGGTTGTTCTTTGCCAGCAGGGCGTTGAACGTCGCGATCTCACCCGCCTGGGCCTTCTTCCACGCCTCGACGGTCGCGTTGTAGGACTTGCAGGTGCTCTGCCACGTGTTGATCTGCGCGGTGGTCGGCGCCGCGTCGAGGCCGACCTGCATCAGGCTGACCACGCTGTTGAACGTGCCGTTCAGCGAGACGAACGACATCACGGCATTTGGCGCGGCCGGCCCGCCGCCTCGTCCACCACCGCCGCCGCCGGCTCCGCCCCGGCCGCCACGCCCGCCGGTCGCGCCGCCAAACGCGTTGAGTGCGGTGTCGAGCGCCGCAGCCTGCGTGGCCACATCCTGCGGCAGTTGCCCGCGCCGCAACGCCGCGATGGCGTTGCGCACCGCGGCTACTTCGTCGTTGCCGCTGTACGAGTCCTTCGCGCCCTGATAGGCGAGGTCCGTCAGCGCCTGCTGCGCGCGGATCGCGGCCGTCACGGCCGGACTCTCGCCGACGCGCGGATCGTTGCGCACCGTCAGGGTCTGCGTGTACAGCGCGCCATCGACGGCCAGCTTGATCGTGTAGACGCCCGGGGGCACCTGCGGCCCGTGCGGTCCCGGCGTCGTGAGGCCCTCAATCCCGTTCATCTGGTTCTGAAGATCCTTGCTGAACGCCGGCGGGTCCTCGTACTGCAGGTCCCAGTTGATACGGTGCGTCCCGACGCCAGTCGGCAGCGAGCGGCTTTCCGGCGTCGCCAGCCAGTAGTCCGTGTACAGGGCGCCCGTGATCGGCGGCGGCGGCGTGCTCGAGATCGTGCGCAGCAGCCGGCCTGCCGCGTCGTAGATCCTCAGCGTCATCTCGCCCTTCGGCGGCTGACTCAGGTGGTAGTAGATGATCGCGCCGTACGGCGGGTTCGGCGCATGCGCGTTCTCGCGGTTGATCGGCTGGTCCCAGTTTGCGCTGAGCCTCGCCCGGATCGCGTCGCCGGGCTTGAAGAGATGGGCCGGCGCGGCCGCGATCGTCGGTGCTTTCGCCGCAATGTCGCGCAGCGGCGTCATGTCGTCGAGCACCCAGAACCCTCGGCCGTAGGTGCCGATCACGAGGTCGCTCATGTGATTGTCGCTGTGGTAGACCAGGTCGCGTATCGACGTGCTCGGCAGGTTCTGCCGCAGCGGCTGCCAGTGATCGCCGTCGTCGAACGATACGTAGACCGTCGTCTCGGTCCCCGCGACGAGCAGTCCCTTCTGCTTGGGGTCTTCGCGGACGACGTTCACCCAGCTGCCGTTGCGTTCGCCGGTCGGCAAGCCGTTGACGATCTTCGTCCAGGTCTTGCCGCTGTCGTGCGTGCGCCAGATGAGCGGCGCGTTCGTGTCGACGGGCGCGGCGGCAGCAGCGCCACCCGTCGCGCCGCCCGCCGCACCAGTTCCTGCGGCGCCGCCTCTTCCCGCCGTCGGGCGGCCGGCCAGATACGCCGTGCCGGCGTCAAGGTGTCCCGCTTCAATCGTGCTGAACGACACGCTGGCGGGCGCGTCGGCCAGGTTGCTCACGTTGTTCCAGTGAGCCCCGCCATCCATCGTGTTGTAGATCTGCCCGTTGGTGCTCACCGACCAGAAGACACCCTTCCTGGCCGTGGAGATCGAGAAGTCGGCGATCGACGCGCCGCCACCGGCTCCGCGTCCGCCGCCGCCCGCCGCTGCTGCCGCCGCAGGGGGCGTTCCCGCTGCAGCGGGCGCGCCCGGCGCCGCGCCTCGTCCAGCCGCAGCCGGGGCTGGCGCGGGCGGCGGAGGCGGCGTGCCGCACGGAATCATCGGCTGTCCCTTCAGCGTCGTCAGGTCCGGGCTGAACGACGCCCATGTCTTCGCGCCGTCCCGCGTCACGACCAGGCACTGGTACCCGACGTACATCGCCGTCGGCTCGAACGCCGTGTCGAATCGCTTCCAGAAATCCCGCGACTGCCGGTACTTCGCCGCGTCCGCGCCGAAGTTCGGCGCGACGTTCCCCCACTGGCCCGTCGCGAGGTTCATCTTGATGAGCGTGCCCCCGCCCTGCCCCGCGCCGTACCCGACGCCGTAGACGATCTCGGGGTGCAGCGGATCGGCCGTAATCGTGCCGAACTCCGACGAGGGAAGCGGCAGCCCGTCGAAGACGTTCACCTGGCCGTAGTCGCCGCGGCTGCGCGTCATGATCGCGCCGGTGTCCTGCTGTGCGGCCATCACCCAGTACGGGTACCGCGTGTCGGTGGACACGTGGTAGACCTGCGCGACCGGCTGGTTGTACCAGAGGCTCCAGGTCGCGCCGCCGTCGAGCGTCACGCTGGCGCCCTGGTCCGCGCCCAGCAGGATGCGCTGGCCATTCGTCGGATCGATCCACATGCAGTGGTAGTCTTCGCCGCCCGGGGCGCCCTTGGAGATCGCGAACGTCGCGCCGCCGTCGGTCGATCGATAGAGCGGCACGCTGACGACGTAGACGATGTCGGGGTTCTGCGAATCGACCCACACGCCGGAGCCGTAGTTGCCCTGTCCGTTGGCGACGCGCGCTTCGCCGTTCCCCATATGCTTCCACGTCGCGCCGCCATCGTCGGATCGATACACGCCCGATCCGTTGTCGATGGCATTGCCGACGACGTAGACCCGCTGGCCGTTCGAGTGCATGGCAACCGCCACGCTGATGCGGCCGGGATACGCCGGCAGGGACTTGATCTCGGTCCAGGTCTTCCCTTTGTCGACCGATTTGAAGAGCTTCGCGGGGGCGGCCGCCGTGGCGCCGCTGCCTGCGGGCCCGGCACCGGCGCCGCGTCCGCCCGCTCCCTGCGTGGCGGCGAACATCACATTCGGCATGTCGAACGCGTATTCCAGGTCCCGGGTGCCGCCTTCGGGGTTGAGCACGTTCTGCCACGTCTGGCCGCCGTCGGTCGAGCGGAAGACGCCGTTGCCCTTCCCGGCGTCCCCGGTCGCGGACGCCAGGACCAGATTCGGGTCCTTCGGATCGACGACGAGTTTGTTGATCTTCAGCGCGTCCTGAAGGCCGATGTGTTTCCAGGTCTTGCCGGCGTCCATCGACTTGTACATCCCGTTGCCGTTGGGGCCGCCGACCGAATCGCCCGTGCCGACGTAGATGATGTCGGGGTTCGACGGCGCGACCTGGATGGCGCCGATGCCGTCGGCCTCCTTCACGTCGTCGAAGATCGGATACCAGGTGACGCCGGCGCTGGTGGTCTTCCACACGCCGCCCTGCGGGGTGCCCATGTAGAACGTGCCCGGCTCGCCAATCACGCCGGTGACGGCCGAGATGCGGCCGCCATGGAACGGTCCGATGTTGCGCCACTGCAAACCGGCGTAAAGGCCGGGATTGACTTGCGAGCTTTGCGCCTGTCCGGCCGCGTAGATAGCGGCCACGGCGGCGACGATCAGTACAGGGATTGCCACCCAGCCGAGCGAACGTATGCGGTTCATGTGGAGAGCCTCCGACTTGGGACACTAGCCCAGAAGGGGGTGGGGATCAAGCGCGCCCGCAGTAGTATGGGGCGTTCACCAGGAGAATCGCCATGCATCAGCCGTCGAAGTGGTACGTCTGGACCGCCGCCGCAGCCGTCGTGCTCGGCGCATCGTGGGTGACCGCGCAGTCGATTGCCCAGTCGTGCGGCGCGACGCCCCGGCCGGCGTGGTGCAGCGCGGTGCCCGGTGATCGGGCGCAGGGCTGGCTCCGGCAGAGCCGGTCCGAGGTGATGGCGCGCAACGGGATGGTGGCGACGAGCCAGCCGCTGGCGACGCAGGTGGGGCTGGATATCCTGAAGAAGGGCGGGAACGCCATCGACGCGGCCGTGGCGGTCGCGGCCACGCTGAGCCTCGTCGAACCGCTCAACGTCGGGCCCGCGGGCGATCTCTTCGCGGTCATCTACGTCGCGAAGGAGAACAAGGTCTACGTACTCAATTCGAGCGGCAAGGCGCCAGGCGGCCTGACGCTCGCGCGCATGAACGAACTGGGGTACGCGTGGGATTCGCAGAACTGGGGGCCCGGATCCGGCATGCCCGGCGGCGGCATCCTGACCGTCACCGTGCCGGGCAGCGTGTGGGGATGGGACGAAGTGCTCGGCCGCTTCGGCACGATGACGTTCAAGGAGACGCTGCAGCCCGCGATTGAGTACGCCGAGCAGGGATTCCCCGTGTCGGAACGCATCGCCAACGACTGGCGGCTCCCGCGCGGGCTCTCGCCGGTCCCGTCCGACCCACGCAAGTGCTGCACCGCGATCGATCCCGATTCCGTCGCCACCTGGTATATCAACGGACGGCCCCCAACGCCCGGCCAGATCTACCGCAATCCGGATCTTGCAAAGACGTTCCGCATTCTCCAGCAGCAGGGCCGCAAAGGCTTCTACACGGGCGAGGTGGCAAAGGCGATCGTTGCCAAGTCCACGGCGATGGGCGGCACGATGACGCTCGAGGACCTGGCGTCGTTCACCGGCGAGTGGGTGACGCCGGCTGTCACGTCGTACCACGGCTTCGATGTCTTTACGCTGCCGCCGCCGGCCCAGACGTGGGCCACCGGCGAAATGCTGAACATCCTCGAGGCGTGCGTGCCCTCCTGGGCTCCCGGCCAGACGCTTGCGACACTCGGGCCGGCGAACCCGAAGTACTGGCACCTCGTCGTCGAGGCGAAGAAGCTGGCGTACCGGGATCTCTACACGTTCAACGCGGATCCGAACTCCGTCAAGGTCCCGATCGATCGTCTCCTGTCGAAGGCGTACGCGCAGTCGCTGTGCGCCCGCGTCAATCCCGAGCGTGCGTCAGCCACGCCTTCGGGCGGCACCGTGGACGGCAGCGGCGACACCATCGTGCTCTCGACGGCCGATCGGTGGGGCAACATGGTGTCGTGGGTCAACAGCAACTACAACAGCTTCGGGTCCGGGCTGACCGTGCCGGGCTACGGCATCATTCTCCACAACCGGGGCGGCCTCTTTTCGCTCGATCCGAAGAGCCCCAACGTCATCGCGCCGCACAAGCGGCCATTCAACACGCTGTCGGCCGGCTTCGTGATGCAGAAGGGCGCGCCGCTGATGACCGTCACGGTGATGGGCGGCGATATGCAGGCGCAGGGCATCGCCCAGGTCCTGCTGAACGTGATCGACCTGGGCGCCAACGTGCAGGCCGCGAGCGACATGGCCCGCTTCCGCCACAACCAGGTGCCGAATGCGCTGAGCCTCGAGTCGCAGCTCTTCGCGCTGGTGGGACAGGCGCTGCAGGCGATGGGTCACCGGGTTGGCTCGATCAACGGATCGGCGGTCGGCGGCTATCAGGCGATTATGGTCGGCGACGGATTCTACCGCGCCGGGTCCGATCACCGGAAGGACGGGCAGGCGGCGGGGTACTAGCCGTGCCTATCTGAGGCAGCTGCCGCTGACGGCCGGGCCGTTGCTCACGCGCAGGGCCCCGCGCAGCGCCGGAGTCTTGTTCTCGCAGTGCTGCTCGAACGTCGCCCAGAAACGCAGAATCTGGCCCGACGCCGTGATGTCGGCTTCGAGAATCGAGAACTGGCCGCTGAGCATGTTGCAGCCGCGGCCCTCTCCACTGATGTCGAGCCCTGGCTGCGTGCTCGCCTGGAAGGGGTAACGGGTCGCGCCTTCGTACGTGCCGACGCGCAGTGGACTTCCCGCCGGGGCCTGAAAGTGGGCGTACCACCAATTGCCGCTGTTGTCCCAGAATTCAAAACTCGCAGTATTTCCGCTGCATCGTGCGACGAATGTCGGGTACGGCGGCAGCAAGCGGCGGAGACCACCCGAGCCGATGTAGTCTCCGGTGTCGCTGAACAGTGACAAGAAGGTCGGCAGGATCGCCCACGCCGTGAGTGTGGCCGTCGCTGAGCGGCCGCCAGCCGTAGCCGTAACGGTGGCGCTGATATCTGTCGTGACCGACCTGAGCGCCATCCCCGAGAACGAGACACGGTCACCGCCGGCCGGAACCGTCACCGTCGCCGGCAGCGCGAGCAGCGTCTGGTCGCTGCTCGACAGCGACACCGCGAGCCCGCCAGCGGGAGCCGGGAACGTCAGTACGACGGTCCCCGCGATCGCACCCGCGTCGAAGACGGCCTTCGGCTGGATCTCGAGCGAATACACGGCGGCTGCCGGCGTTGACGGGACGACCGTTGTGGAAATCGGCGTTGGCGAAGCCGGAGAGGCGGCCTTCGGATTCGACTGATTGCAGCCGCCGCCAACCGCAGCGATCGTGCAGAGCGCCACGAGCAGGCGGGCCTTCTTCATTTGACCGCCACCCGGTGGGCGAGCCTGAAGGCCAACTCGATCCCGACCTGCACGTCGGACGACGAGTCGGTGTAGGTCCCCTTGCCTGGGCGCATCATGGTCATCCGCACCGGCATCCGGATGCTCACGTTTGGACTGATCGCGAAATCCAGATCGAATCCAAGCGTGGCGCCGGCCCGAGACTCGCGTTGTTCGATCGGGTGACTGCCGCCTCTCGGCAGCAGCACACCGCGAACCGTGTCGAATCCCTTCACGTCCTCCACCGTCACGGACGGTCCGGCGACCACTGCGACGGAGAACTTCGCCGGCGCGGGCGTCCACCGCAGCAGCACCGCGCCGCGCGTTCGACGCGTGGCCCCCTCCTCGTCGACATCCGGAGTGGTCCGTGAACTCACGGTCTGTCCGCTCACATACATCTCACCGAGGATCTCGACGCTCCTCGAGACCGCCACCGCGGCCGCGACACGCCCGGCGTGCACGGCGCCACCGGCTGAGCAAGCGGTCCAGGCGGCGCAGAAGGCTGACGCGCGCACGACGTAGTTGACCGTCGCCCCGGCAGACAGGCGAAGCGCGCTGTACTTGACCGCGGAGAAGAGCTCGGAGAGTTGAGACACTCGGGCGGGAAAGTGCGGGTTCCCGCTGAACTGGTCGAGCGTGGTGCCCGCCAGGATCTCGGCGAATGTCCGTCCGTCCCCGACGCCCTTGATCACGGCGTCGTGCATCGCGCGCAGGTAGCCCGCGTACGCGTCAATGGTCTCGCGGGCAATCGTCCGCCCATCGCCCAGCAGCAGCGTGTCGTAGTCGAGCGCGGCGAGCGTTCCCAGCCAGGCCATCACGTCCGCCGGGCTGAGTCCGCGGAACGTGAAGGGCGGACGGCCGATCCACGGCACGTCGTGAGCGAACGCGATCCGCTCGCCGGGAAAAAGCAGAACGACGGACTCCGGTGTCCGAGGCGAGGGCACGTGAATCATGCGCACGGTTCGGCCGCCGAGCGTCACGGTTCGCGTGTCGGTGAATCCCGCGCCCATCCGCGCCGAGAACCGGTAGTGTGCGAAGTCGTGGTGCCGGGCCTTCGCGACCTCCGCACTGAACGACACGTGCGCCTCGATGTCGGCCGTGTCGTTGAACACCGGCGATCCGGCGGCGCGCCGATAGTCGTGGGAGGTGTGCAGAACGAATCGTACATCCTGCCGGTACCGTTTCTTGAGCTCGTCCCGAAGCCACAACGCCGACTCACGCCCCAGCGGGTCTCCGAGAATGATCCCCTCGGGCGTCACCACGAATATGGTGTACACCTGTCCGTCCCGCACCCGGTACAGGTCGCCTCGCACCTGTGTGATTTCGGGCATGGCCGAGGACGGGACGGGGTTGTCCTGCGCACCGGCGGTACGTGGCGCGAACAGGATGAAGAGGGTGACACTGGCAATCGCAATGGCGTGGCGCATGATCACCTGCTCGGGTAGACGGACACAAGGACTTCGATCGAAATACCGTTGTACGAGGCTCGCACCATCGTCAGTCCGACTGAGACCCCGGTGAGCGCCGACCCGGACACTCGAACGATGGACGGATTGTCCGACGTCCATGCCGCGACAGACGTGACATCGCCAGACCAGATGTACGGCCAGCCGTTGTTGGTTCGCACCTCCGACCACCAAAGGGTGAAATACGACGAGGCTCCGGGCGTCAGGTCCGCGCCCTGCGTGTAAGACAACCGCGGGTACGTGAGGCGCCCAGAATCCAGAACTGCAACGGTTCTTGACGCGACCAGAGATCCCTTGCGCACGGTGATGACGGACGTCCCGGCAGCGGCCGCCCAGAAGTAACCGGAGGGGGCCCTGGGGGTCATGACGGCGGTATCGGATGATGACCACGTCGCCGTTTCGGTTACTTCTTCATACGCGCCGTCAGCTCGCAGCGTGAACGCCCTGAACGCGTACCCCTGCCAGGTGAGGCTCTCGGTCATTCCGCCGAGCAGCAGAAGGGAGACATCGGTCGTCGTGGGCGCCGCGGGATACGTGGCGCGGCATGACGCCAAGGCGAGCGTCAGCGCAATCGCAAAGGCTCGGAAGCAGGTGTGTGCTGGCTGGCAACGCATCGGCTGCGCTCCTCCCGAGCCGGAGGAGCGCACCCCCGGCTAGTCAACAATCGCGGGGGCGAGTTCGGCAGATTCTACTGGACGTGACCCGCACCGGCAAGGCTGTTGAGGCTGCTGTTGGCACTACCTGTAGACACGGGGCTTGTGGGAATCACGGGGCACTGCGGCCGGGATGATTCGTCAATCACACAACCGGGAGACCGACGTCCCTCAGGTAGTCGAACGTGTCGTCGTAGAAGACAGGCTTCCGGGTCTCGTCCTCAGGATCTCCCTGCGGGACGAAGATCACCATGCCCTGACGCGCCCGTGTGAGCAGCACTCGGTAGGCGTTCAGAAGGTAGCGCTGCCGATTGCCCAGCTTCCCGCCATCGTTGACGTTCTTCCACGTCTTCCCGTGGAACTCCTTGAACTGCCAACCGTCAGGAACGCGCCGAAGGTCCGCGTCCCACGTCACGCCGATCCAGTCCAATTCGAGTCCCTGAATCTGGAATTCCGTGGCAGCGTCTTCCAGGTAGTAGCTGGAGCGTGTGTCGTCCTTGCCGTCGAGGAACCATCGGACCGGATCGACATCGATTCTCACGTCAATGGCGTGAGGCTTCAGGCGGTAGGCCTTCGAGGATGCGACCAGGCCGTAACGTTCCGATCCGCGCGCATGGTCTCGAAGCCACTGTTTTGCTGTGGCGAGGTCGCGCGTGAGCGCAATCGGGTACTTCTCGGCAAGTTGTCGAAGGTGCTGGGCCGCCGAATGCGTATCGCACTCGAGCACGGCCTTCACGAAACTCGAGACGTTCTCGGCCCGGAACGAACGCATCGACGTGGCAAGGTGGAAGCGGTCGTCGAGACGAGTCCGGGGCTGACGGGTCAGGCCGTCAAGAACGGCCGTTGACGCGTACTCGCTGTCCGAGAGACGAGGCGAAATCCAGACGTCCCACGCGGCAAAGCGATCCTGCACAGCGGCCAGCCAGGCGCCGATCCCGGCCTCGCCCGAATGAATCTCCTGTCCCCCGCCGACCAGGCATACCACCACCGCCCAATCCAGGTGGCGGTCGAGATACGAAATCAGGAACTCGGGCTCGGAGTGCTCGAACCCCGGGATCCCCTTCCGCCGCTTCATGAAATCCGCTGTCTTGCTCCGGTCCCACGCGCGCTGCGCTTCATCGAAGATGACGACGTGGTCAAACGGCGCCGAGATCGGGTCGCGAACAGCCTCGTCCCGGAAGTGGTGGATGTTCTGGATGAACGGCTTGACCTGTTGAAGAACCGCGCCTTTCCGTGTGCCCTTCGGCTGACGAGGCAGCTCGTCCCGTACGAGCGCTTCTCGCAGGACTGCCACGAGTGGCCCGTTTCCGGAGAGGAACACCGCCCGGGCCTCGCCTTCCTCGCGCCGGCCGGTCGCGACGTTCAGGCCGACGAGGGTCTTTCCGGCACCCGGCACGCCTGTGACGAAGACGATAGCCTTTCGACGGCGGGTGCGGGCCTCTTCGATGACTTCGTCGACCGCCCTGGAGGTGATGGTGAGATTCCTCGCCCCGGCGTCATTCCGTGAGATCGCGTCGACGCTGTGCCGCGCGTAGAGGGCGCAGGCGGCTTCGATGATCGTCGGCGTCGGCTGATATGGCGCTACGCCCCACGTCCCGGCGTCGACGGCCGGTCCAGTCGCGATCGCCAAGCCCTCCGCGATAGCCTTGCCGAGGTCGGCTGGACGGCATCGCCGGGGCTGCCTCGTTCCGTCGGCATGGCGCGGCTTCCAGGCCGGGTCGGCGCTCCTGGCGTCGGTCGCCACGAGAAGGGGAAAGATGTCGCAGTCGTGGCTCGCCAGATGGAAGTTTTTCAGATCGAGGGCGTAGTCCCACGCCTGTTCAAACGCATCCCGTCGGAACTCCCGCTCACCGCACTTGAACTCAATCGGGAAGACGGCGGGCCCGTCCAGCAGAACGGCATCGATCCGGCTGCCCAGGCGCGGTACGTCGAACTCGAAGAAGATCGTACCGACGTGCCCGGCGAGGGCCGCGTGCAGGATGGCGATCTCCCGCTCCCACGCGAAGATCTGCTGGTGGTCAACGGCTGCGAAAGAATCCGCGGCCGCCAGGGCTCCGAGGATCTGATCCGGATGGGCAGCCAGAAACTCTGACACGGGCGCCCCGTAGTAGGCAGACGTGCGCCGCAGGAGGCCCGACGGGGTCACGGGCGCGAGGATATCACCGCCTGGCTGGCTATCAGCCAAGTCGGGACATTACGGGCGGCCGCCGCCGTCACGTATCGTTTCTCATATCATTTCATTCAATACCAACAAGCGCAGTAATGCGCTTATAATATGGCCAAGTCGGCGTCTATTAAACATTTCATCATGCGCAGCGTGATCAATGAACTCGGCCGGGGCGTCCTCGGTGCCGCTGAACTCCGGCAGCGGCTCGCCGTCTCGCCCCCAACGCTGATGCGGGCCGTGCGACGCGCCGGCACACGCGTGGTCCGCATCGGCCGCGCACGAGCCACGCGCTACGGCCTGCGCGAGAGCTGGCCGGGTCTCGATACGTCGCGGTTCCCGGTCTTTCGCATCTCCGAAGGCGGCCTCGCTCGGTCCGCCGGAGAGGTCTTCACGCTGGCCTCGCGGCAGACCGCATGGATGCCAGACGGCGTCGTGTCCGATGGGTTGCCCGTCGAACTCGTCGATGCCCGCCCCTCGGGGTTCCTCGGCCGGCACTTCGCCGCCACGCATGCCGACCTTCGATTGCCGCTCCGCCTGTCGGATTGGTCCGACCACCACGTCCTCCTCGCCATGTCGCGGCGCGGAGAGGATCTGCCTGGCGATCTCGTGCTCGGCGACGAGTCGTTCGCCCGATGGCAGTCGCTCGACGTCGTTCCGGTGTCGCGCGGAGAGTACCCCGAGCTGGCCGAATCCACCATCGCCGGTCATCCGCCCGGTTCGTCGGCCGGCGGTGAGCGGCCGAAATTCGGCGTGTTCGTTGACGGGCACCACGTGCTCGTCAAATTCGCCGCCCGCACGGTCGATCCGATGGGGCGGCGGTGGTGTGACCTTCTTGTCATGGAGGCGCTGGCCCTCGACGTCGTGTCGTCGCACGGCGTCCCGGCGGCCCGGGCGCGGGTCGTGGAAGCGCCGTCGCATGTGTTCCTTGAAAGCGCGCGGTTCGATCGCGTCGGACCGCGCGGACGCATCGCCGTCCTGAGTCTGGCGGCGGCACATCACGACCCGGCCCGTTCATGGGCCGGGGCCGCGCGCGACCTGAGGAACGCCCGTCGCCTGTCAGATGAGGACGCCCGTCGCCTTCGCTGGCTGGATGCGTTCGGATCACTCATCGGCAACACGGACCGGCACCAGTTCAACGTCCTCTTCTTCCCCGACGGGTCGCGACTGCGGCTCGCGCCGGCTTTCGACCAGGTCTCGATGGTCTACGCACCGCTGGCGGACGGCCGCGTGGTGGGCGGGACGTTCCCGCTGCCGCTCGCGACGGCTGATACGCTGGATGTCTGGAACGATGCGCGCGCGGCGGCTCGCACATTCTGGGATCGCGCAAGCGGCGACGCGCGATTGTCCGAGGATGGCCGCGGCATCTGCGCCCTCAATGCCAGGGCGCTTCAGGATTGATCTGTAGCGAGCCGACGTCTGACGCGGCCGGTCTCGTCTCCTTCACCACGCCGTCTGGACGTGTGCGTACGACGCCAGCCTTCCGTCCTTCGTCATCCCAGACGTCGCCCGTGCCGAACGGGTCGCCGTGTTCAGCGAGCACGCTGCCGGCCAGACTCTTCGTGTTTCCGGCCGGGCTGGTGAACGGGCGGTCGGGGGATTGGCTCAGGAATCCAGCGCGCCCGCGGGCAATGCCGACTGTCTTCCCAGCACGTTGCGGAAGCCCCAGTACGCCATGCCGGCGACGGCGAGGACGACGGACCGGTGTCCGTCCGCAGATAGGCGTCGATTGCGGCGGCGGCGCACTTCGTCACGTGTTCGTGGTCGTCATTCCTGGCCGCCGCGCAGCAGGAGTGCCTGGTGTGGCCAATCTGGCTGGAAAGATACGTGACGGAGCGGGGGCTTCGCAGCGACAGGACCCAATCTCGGTAGTGGCGTGTGAGAGCCCCGGGCATGACTCGTGGCCTGCGTGGGTTGATTCGGCTTCCTGGCTCAGACTCTGGCCCTCGTCGGTGGACGCTACCGAATCCGCCGACCCTCCCGCTTCACTCGCTCCTGTGATGTCTGGTACTTCCGGAATTTCTCCCTGAAGACAAACAAGGTCTTCGCCGCATCAACCGGCAGCATCCACATTCCTGCCAAGCGGAAGTCATCGTCAACGTTGACCAGCACAAGTTGATCGAACTCGGAGTTGTTGACGTCGACGTTCTGGGTGCTCGGCGCTCGGTACTTGATCTCGAAGCGCTGGCCGTCGTTGTCCACCGCGTCAGCTCCTGATTCGTTGCTCGTGTCGGAAAGCTGAAGGTCGAGCTCCCGCGCCGCGTAGGGTTCCGCGAC
>Ga0334722_10001350_pt1 | contig 31115 bp, 24 predicted proteins | sample C3_bottom_MG_FD_207210 | JGI IMG/M metagenome (GOLD analysis project Ga0334722, IMG submission 207210) | Sediment microbial communities from Yellowstone Lake, YNP, Wyoming, USA - C3_bottom | ecosystem: Environmental > Aquatic > Freshwater > Lake > Sediment | place: USA: Wyoming | collected... | reverse complement strand
GGAATTTTTACAGTATACATGGCTACATTCCGCAGCAAACCGGGACGCAGGAAAAAGAATAACCGCCGGGTATCATGGGAATTTCAGGAGGCGAGGCCTACGAAACTGCCGGGGAACTTCGGGCTAAGCGATGACCGGGAAGAACTTTTCGAGGGGGCGGCTCCTCACGATCGGCGAGGCGTGTCCCCTTCTCGGGTACGCACGGCAGACCGTTTACAACGCCATTTACTCCGGGGCGGGGGAACTCGCGCAACTCCCCTATTACCGCGTCGGGCGATCCATCCGGTTCGCCGAAGAGGATATAAACACCTTTCTTGAGCAACGGCGTGTAGAACCCCGGACGGGTACGGCGGGATGAATCCGTCTGCATCTTTGACGGCGGCGCAGGCGATCAAGCGGGAGTGCCGGTGGTGTAGTGGCGTTACCCCGGAGAAATGCTGGACGACGGTATGCAAACTCTCCCCGAACGTCTACAAGTGCCGGTCCAGCGTCAAGCGGATCAAGGCGCATTGTCAGGACTGCGGCGCAAGGGACATCGGCGAGACGCCGTACAAGGCGGTCGCCACCTGCAACGGTCATCTTCTCCGCGAGAACGGGAACACCGTCCGGTGGACCGATTCCGACGGCAAGGAACGCGGCGTCTGCTTTCTCCATCCGTATCGGTTCGGGAAGAATCCCGGAAGGACAAAGTACCCCTCACCCCCGAGGCGGAAACAGGCCGCGACCCCCGCCAGAGGGCCGAAATCGGCCCCGGAATCGACGATCGCCTCCGGGTCGGCACCGGAGGGCGTGCGATGAACTCCGACGCGAGGAAAGCCGAGTGGCTTCAGATGCGCCGGACCACCTGGGGCGGGTTCACCGGCCTGACGAACAGGATGATCGACAGCGAAGCCTTCCAGGCCCTCAGATCCGTCCACTCCGTGAAGGTGCTCATCTACTTCTGGCAAAAGGCCGAGTACGCGAAGGAGAAGAGGAAGCCGGGGCATGAGTCCCCCATCGGCAACCTGAACAAAATTCGCAATCAAGGGGAAATGTCCTTCGAGTATCGGATTGCCGAATATCGCGGGATGCGTCCTGACCAGTTCGTGATCGCGCTCAGGGAATTGTTCAAGTATGGCTTCATCGACCTGCCTCATCATGGCCGTGGCGTGAAGGGCGACTACACGAAGTTTTCCTTCAGCGACCGCTGGAAGACGTTCGGCTCGGACAACTGGCAGGAGATCCCCTTCCCTGACAACGACAAGGTGGGATTCCGTTCCGAGGAGTACAAGCGGCGACGCAGGGAAAGAGAGCGGACAGAAAAAAGTTACTACGGAAAGGCGGAGTTACTAACTACGGAAAGCCGTAGTTACTCCCCCCCGGAATCACCCCTACGACTACGGAATCGCGTAGTTAAAAAGGCCGTTTCCGCCCCCGGAGTAACTACGGAATCGCGTAGTCTTCTAAGATCTTTCCATGCCCTTAAGGACCTTGAAGGGGACCGAAGGGAAGGTTCCGCCCCTGAATCCAAGGTTCAAAGCACGGCGGCCGCAATTCAACGCGATGACGCCACAACTTCACCGAAGAAATGGCGACCCCCTCTTTCCGAGATCCGCGAGAACGTTGCCGAGATACTGCGGCAGCGTCCCGATCCTCGCGCTGACGATCCCCGGTTCGTCCGTTTCCTTGCAGACCAGCTCCACGATGCACAACGCGGCAAGCTCAACCCTGGCCGTGTTCACCATGATCTACAAGAGCGTCACGACCTGGACGACTGGACCACCGACCTGTTGTTCGCCATCGCAACGATCGACCTGATTCCGAAGGAGGCGACGATCCAATGACCGAGAACAAGTACGACTACTGGATTATATTGATACAAATAGATACGTTATTTCGGTAAATTTCGGAGGGCGAACTTGGGCGGACCCGGTTCGAGTCGATGGGGATATTACCAAGGGCGAACACCCGTTGAAAGTACGCTCGGCCTGTCTTTAAGAGAAATCCTAAGACATAAACCCCCGGTTTCCGGCACGATGGAATGGCGGCGGGGCATTTTCGGGATCGTCGTTTCGTCGGCAACTTTCCACCTCTTCGATCAGGATACGGACGAGAAGGCGTTTTCCATTTATCCCGAGGGCGGACCCCAGGAAACAATACGCATCGTAAGGACACACACGGGCCAGTGGGTTTTTCTTTGTCCGCATGAAGGAACGCAACGGCTCAAACTTCACATCGTCGATGGCCAGGTGGGGTGCCGGGCCTGTCATAACCTTGCCTACCTTACCAACCTCCGGGGGAACTATCACAGGCGCAAGGAAGCGGCTTCACGGGCACGCAACCGGCGCGGGGCGGAGCTTCAACTACCCGGCAAGGGGTAGCCCACCCCCCGGATGGAATCGGGGAACATGTGGGGAATAGTGTGGGGAATAACTTCCACGCAAAGAAAAAGGGGCTGCGGAATTACCCGCAACCCCTTGATTCGGAACTGGTAGGCGGAACAGGACTTGAACCTGTGACCCTCGCCTTGTAAGGGCGATGCTCTACCAACTGAGCTATCCGCCCGCCCGGATCTCTCCGCGCGAAAAAACACCGTAGCAGGCGCCCGTCTCCCCTGTCAACCGGCCATGCTTCCGCACAGGGTTGGTCGCCTTGCCGCCCACGGCCGGACTTGTTCGAAGTTCGCGGAAGCCCGGAGTACTGCGGCGTCCGCGTACGGGTGTCCTACGATCTGAAGTCCGACAGGAAGTCCATTGGCCGTGAAGCCGCAAGGGATACTGGCCGCCGGGGTCGTACCGAGCATGTTGAAGGGATACGTCAGGCACCACCCGAGAAGCTGCTTCCGCAAGGAGTGTCCATCGAGCTTTTTCGGAGTGAATCTTCCGTTTTCGAACGGCTCGACACAAGCTGTCGGGCAGACGAGAAGATCGTACTCCCGAAACCAGGCGCTGAAGCGGTCCCACATAGCGGATCGGAACAGTTCCGCGCGGGCGACTTCACGGGCCGAAAGCCTTTTCCCCTCCTCCAGCATCTCCAACAATTGAGCATCCACCTGTCCATCCCATGCTTTCCAGTCGAGCATGTCGATCTCGCCGGCGAATGTGGGTACCCATAACCCCTGCCACATCGCCTCCTCGGGGTCGTCCCAGCCGGGGTGCGATTCCTCAACGGTACAGCCCAGCTCTTCAAATGCCTTTACCGCCTCTCTGCAGATCTCACGGATCTCCCGATCCACGTCGCCGAATCCGAGGTCCGGCGACCACGCCACCCGCCACCCTGCGATGTCTTTATGGATTTCAGCGAGATAATCCTGCGCGGGCCCCGGCACGGAAAGCGGGTCGCTCGAATCCTGCCCTCCCGTTACGGAGAGCATCAAGGCGGCGTCCGCGACCGTCCGGGCGATCGGGCCGTGATTGGCGAAGGTCAGGTACCGGTTGGGGAGAACCGTTTGCGGGATCCGCCCGAGGGAAGGCTTCAGCCCGTATACCCCGCAGCAGCTCGAAGGGATCCGGATGGATCCTCCGCCGTCGCTCCCCTCGGCGATCGGGCAAAGCCCCGCGGCAACCGCGGCGGCCGCCCCCCCGCTGGATCCTCCGGCGATGTATCCCGGTTTCCACGGGTTCTGCGTCGGTCCGAACAGGTGGTTGTCCGTTACCCCCTTGTACCCGGATTCGGGAGTATTCGTCATCCCCACGAACAATCCTCCCGCGGCATTCATCCGCCGGACGATCGTCGCATCTTCCTTGGCGATGTTGTCTTTGAAGGGGACCATTCCAAACGTCAGCGGAACACCCTTCACCGCTGTGAGGTCCTTGATGGAATACGGTACTCCGTGGAGGGGGCCGTGGAACTCCCCTTTCATCCCCGAAGCATCCAATTCAAGGGCCCGCTTGCGGACGGCTTCCGCGTTGCAATACACGTACGCGTTGATCTTCGGGTTCACCTCCTCAATGTGACGAAGGATGGCGGTCGCGATCTCGGAGGCCGAAATCCGTTTCCGCCGAACCGCTTTCGAGAGCTCGAGCGCCGATGTGAAAACGATGTCGGACATCGAAACCCCTTTATTCCTGGAGGAACTTGAGGAGCCGATCGTTGAAATCCGACGCCGCCTCGATCTGGGGACAGTGGCCCGCATTCTCCGCGACCCAGAGCTCGGCCCCGGGGATGGAGGAATGGGCCTCCTTCCCCCGGGCCAGAGGAATCACGGCATCCCTGGCGCCCCAGGCGATCAGGACGGGTATCCGCAACTCCGACAGCCGTTCCGCCAGGCTCTCGATCTGGATGTCATGGGGTACGGCGCTCTCCACCGCGCTGCGGACCGCCTCCCATGCCCCGGGCCTGGATAACGCCTCGAAGGTCGCGTCCACCATGGAACGGTTCACCATCGCCGGGTTGGCGAAGAGCCCGCGAAGCATCGTCTCCGTCGCCTCCCGCGTGACTCCTGCAAGCAACGGCTTGAGGAATCCCACGTCGATCTCGGGCCCGAGTCCGCCGGAATCGATCAGGACCAGCCCGGCCATCCGCTCCGGCCTCTCCAACGCGAGTTTCAGGCAGACATGTCCCCCGAGGGAGTGTCCTGCGAGGATAACCCGCTCGAGGCCGCATGCGTCCAGGAACCCAAGAAGCGACCTCGTGAAAAGATCGATGTCGTAGCGCCCCCCCGGCTTCCCGGAGCGCCCGTGGCCCGGCAGGTCGACGGCGAACACCTTGCGTCTCGCGCCGATGGCCGACAGGTTGGCTTGCCAGAGGAGGATGCTGCCCGCGATGCCGTGGACCAGGACGACGGGGATGGACGAGGTCTTCAGACCGGTCCCCTCGCCCCCGGCGGACACGTAGTGAAGGAGCACTCCCTCGGCCGTCTTGTCGCCTTCCTCCAGGCTCCGCGCAACGGCCGCCGCGATCGCGCGTTCCACGTCGTCGCGGCTCACACTCCCCTCCGGCCCGGTGCCTTCCAGAGCCGCGAGGTCGAGGCCGTGTTCCTCGGCGAGCCTTCGGGCCGACGGCGATGCGCGTACCCGACCCCGCTGGTTCTTCTCCGCGGGGCGGCCCGTCCGCGCCAGCCGTTCCCCGGGGCCTGCCGTTTCGACCTGCGCTTCCGCGCCCCGGAGGGCCTCCAGGTCGAACGCCTCGCCCGCCTCGGAAATCACGCCGAGGAGAGCGCCCACCGGAGCGGTTTCCCCTTTCGGGACGAGGATGCGACGCAGGACCCCGTCCGCCGGCGCCTGCACGATATTCACGATCTTCTCGGTCTCCATCTCGACCAGATCCTGCCCTTTGACGACCGGCATGCCTTCTTCGACAAGCCAGGCGACGACCGTGGCGTTTTCCATCGTTACGCCCCAGCGGGGCACGTACACGGCGGTAACCATCTGCGACGCTCCTTGTTTGGCCCATCCCCCGGCCGGGTCAACCTCACAGGATCGAGGTGATCGCCTTTCGTATATCCTCGGGACCGGGCAGGTAACAGCTCTGTTCCAGGAAAGCGCTCCCCGGCACGGGGATGGGGGGCGCTCCAACGCGCTTGACGGGCGCGTCCAGGTCGAAGAACGCCTCCTCGCTGACCACCGCGGATATTTCGGCGCCGACGCCGCCCGTTCGCCGCCCCTCTTCGACCGTGACGAGCCGACCGGTCTTGCGCACCGAGGCGAGGATCGTCTCCCGGTCGAGAGGGGAGATACAGACAGGGTCGATCACCTCCACCGACACACCCTCTTTCTCCAGGGTCGCCGCGACGCCGAGGGCATGGTGGAGCATCAGATGGTGGGCAACGACCGTGACGTCGCCTCCCTCCCGGACGATCCGGGCCTTGGTAAGCGGCAAAATGTAGTCCTCGTCCGGAACCTCCCCGGGTTGGCCCAACAGCGCCTTGTGGCCGAAGAAGAGCACCGGGTCGTCGCTACGGATCGCCGCCTTCAGAAGCCCCTTCGCGGTGTAGGCGTCGGAGGCCGCCACGACGGTGAGGCCGGGGCTGCCCTGGAATGCCGCCTCGGTGCAGCCGGAGTGGTTGTACCCGAGACCCATCCCCCCGCCGTCCAGGGTGTAGATGACCATGGGGGCCTTGTATTGGCCACCTGTCATGTACCGCCAACTCCCCACCTGGGTGGCGATCTGGTCCATGGCCACGTACGCGAAATCGCTGAACATGATCTCGGCGCACGGCCTCATCCCCGTCAGCGCCGCGCCCAGAGCCGTTCCGACGATCCCGGACTCGCAGATCGGGGTGTTCCGGATCCGCTCCTTACCGAAACGATCCACCAGGCCCGCCGTCAACCCGAAGACCGCCCTCGTGACATCGATGCCCATGACAAAGACCCGCTCGTCTCTGGCCATCTCCTCCGCAAACGCCTCGCCGATCGCCTGGACATAAAGAATCTTGCGGCTCATCGCACCACCTCCCGGGTCGCATAGACATCGGAGAACGCATCTTCCACCGAGGGATGGGGGCTTTCCATGGCGAACCGGACGGCTTCCCGCACCTCCGTCTCCACCTCCTTCTCAAGGGCGAGGAGATCTCCCTCGCTCAGGGCCCTTTCCGCCAGGAGCCGGGCGCGGCACCGCGCGATCGGGTCCTTGGCCTTCCAGGCGGCAACCTCCTCCTGCGGCATGTAGGCGCCCGCATCCCCCGTGAAGTGGGTTCCGACGCGGTACGTCTTGATCTCCAGCATGCTCGGTCCCTCCCCCCGCCGGGCCCGGGCAACCGCTTCGCTCATGGCATCGAAAACCGCCGCCACGTCGTTGCCGTCCGGCACCGGGATCGCGTTCATGTGGTATCCCTGGGCCAGGTCGATCAGGTTTTCGAAGGAGATGACCTCGCGGTAGTGGACAAGCTCCACATACTGGTTGTTCACGCAGGCGAAGACCACCGGCAGGTTCCAGAGCATCGCCATCTGCATGGCCGGGTGGAAATCGGCCTGGGTGGCCGTTCCCTCCCCGAAGTAGACGCACGAAACCTGGTCGGTTCCCCTCATCTTGGCGGAGAGGGCGGCCCCCACGGCGATGGGGAAATCGGATCCGAGGCTTCCCACCAGCCCCACGATCCCGTGTTCCGCGCTCGAGATGTGAAGCCCTCCCTTCCCCTTGGCGCATCCCGTTCCCTTTCCGATGAACTCCGCAACGATGCCCCGGGGCGACATCCCCTTCCCGATGAATTCCGGCCAGGCACGGTGGGTGGGAAAAAGCCAGTCATCGGTCCGCAAGGCCGCCCCAACCCCCACCCCGGCCGCCTCCTGCCCCGTGGACCAGTGGCCCATCGTGCGAATCTTCCCCTCCTGGAACAGCTGGTTCGTCGTCTCTTCCGTTCGCCGGGTGAGGAACATGAGGCGGTACAGCCGAACGAGCTTTTCTCTGCCTTGCTGCATCGATGCCATCCTTTCCGTGGTCCCCCGCTGTTCCCCGGGGTCTGCCGTCTTTGTAGTCAAGGTCTCACCACGATCTTCACGTCATCCCGGGAGGCGAGGAGCCGCCGGAACCCTTTTTCCTCGATGTCCGCCAGGTCGATGGTGTCCGAGATCATCACCTCCGTGTTGATCCGTTTCCGTCGCAGGAATTCGATCACGTGATCGAATTCGTCGTAATAACCGAGAATGCCCTTGAGCTCCACCTCCCAAAGGGAGAGGAAAAACGGCTGGATGCTCACTTCCTTGTCGTTGATCCCGAGCAGCAGCACCTGGCCGCCGCACTTCACCAGGGTGTAGCTCGCCTGGAGCGCCTGGGGCACTCCCGCGCATTCGTACACGAGATCGGCGCCGATCCCGCCGGTGTGTGCGAAGACCGTATCCCGCAGCTTCTCCCCCTCCTTCAGGGGGTCCAGGACCACGTCGGCGCCCAACCCGCGCGCGATCTCCCTCTTCTTCTCCGAGACCTCGAGGACGATCACCTTCCCGGCTCCTCCGAGCTTCAGGAACTGAAGCACCCCGAGCCCGATGGTCCCGGCGCCGAACACCACGGTCGTATCCCCGGGCCGGAACCGGGACATCCGGACGCCGTGCAGCGAGGTGGCGAGCGGCTCGATGACCGCGGCCTGCTCGAACGTCACCTCCTCCGGCAACCGGAAGAGCATGGCTTTCGGGTGCTTGACCTTCACGGTCCGGGCGAACGCACCGTCGTTGGCGGGGGAGATACCGATGGCGCGGGGGAAAGCCTCGACGCACAGGGAGAATTGCCCCTTCCGACAGTAGGGGCACTCTCCGCATTCCGGAATGGGCTTGATGGCCACCCGGTCCCCCGCCCGCCATTTCGTCACTCCTTCCCCCGTCTCCGCCACGGTCCCCACGGCTTCGTGCCCCATCACCGTCCCGAGGGGGATCATGATTCCGTTCAGGTACCCGTGGACGTCCGAGCCGCAGATCCCGCACAAGGCCACGTCGACCAGCACCTCGCCGGGATTCGCGACAGGCCTCGGTCTCTTCTGGAACTCCAGCTTTTGCAAACCCGTGAACACCGGGACGTTCATGGAATCTCCTCTTTGAACGGCATTGATCACTCCTTGCCCGGATAGACTCTCGCGTAGGCTTCGAGGTCGTCTTCGGCCGCCAGCTTGGTCGCGATCCCCCCGTCGACCCGCATCACGACTCCCGTGACGAATCCGGACGCCGGATTGACGAAAAACTTCACCGCGTTGGCCACGTCCTCGGGTTCCCCGACTCTCCGGACCGGCGTTCCCGTGGCGGTCTTCTCATCCCCCGGATGGAGCAGGATCGCCGTCATGTCCGAGCGGATCACCCCTGGCTGCAATGCGTTCACGGTAATCCCATGGGGCCCGAGCTCCTTCGCCGCCGTGAACGTCATTCCCTTGATCGCGAACTTCGCCGCCGAGTAGTTGATCTGGGAGGAGGCGCCGTGGACCGCCGCGATCGACGACAGGTTCACGATCCTGCCGTACCCGCGCCCCACCATCACCTTCGCGGCGGCCTTGATGCCGTAAAACGTCCCGTGGATATGCGTGTTGATCACCGAGTGCCAATCCTGATCGCTCATCTCCCAGCACCAGGCGGGGTGCGTCGTATTCCCCGCGTTGTTGACGAGGATGTCGAGACGGCCGAACCGCTTCACCGTCTCCGCCACCATCCCTTCCACCTGGTCCCTCTTCGTGACATCCACCGCAAGGAAAGCGCTTCCGACTCCGGTCGCCGCCACTTCCGCCGCGGTTTCCTTCCCCTTGTCGGCAAGGACGTCGGCGATCATCACGCTTGCCCCCTCCCGCGCCAGGGCAAGGGCGATGCCCCGCCCGAGCCCCCTCGCGCCGCCGGTGACGATCGCGGCCTGGCCTTTCAGAAAACCCATGGAATCCTCCCTTTCGATGAAGTTGCCCCGCGCCCGGCCCTTCGACCTGGCGCGGGGACCCTTAAAATGGTTTGACCTCGATCACCTCGATGAGCGTTCCGAGAAGCGCGAGCGTGTCGAGGTAGGCGCCGCGGACGTGGCCCATGCCGGCCACGTCCGTCTCCGCCCACATGAGCACGTCGATCCCCAGGCTCCCGGCCTTCGCCAGCACCCCGTCGTAGTCGTCGCACAGGTACCCGAGATGCTGGACCCCTTCACCGTGGGCCTCCAGAAAATCCTTGTGATACGGCTGTCCGCTCACCACCTCGATCAGCTCCACCGACATCGCCGGCGTAAGCTGGGCGATGCCGATCTTCAGGTGGATCGCGGGAGCTCGTCCCTTCACAAAGCTTTTCTCCGGTCGGAAATCGACCACCATGAATGGCCCGACGCCCATAAGCCGTTCGTACTCCCCGATCGATTTTTCGAGGTTGCGAACCACGAAACCGATCTGGGCGATCGTGCCGACGTTCAATGCCCTGGCAAGCTGTGCTGCGTCCATGGCCATCCCTTACTTTCCCTGCGAGCTGAGGGACTTCATGCTCATGTCACTGCGGCCCCAGGCCGCCGGGAGCTGATAAGGCTGCTGGACGCCGGAGTGCAGGTCGACATGGTCCCTCATCAAGATGAGCGACCCGCACCACGAGAACATGCCCATCTCCGGGAACCACCCGTAGTTCCCGTCCCAGGTGCGGTAGAGCTTCCCCTTCCGGTTGTAGTTCTCGATGTGAAGGAAATTGAACGTCTCGGCATCGACGTAGAATATCCTGTGACCGTAGACGTAGTTCGGGTCCTTTTGGGTCAGTTTCACCACGTAGAGAGGCCTCCGCTCCATCCTCACGTTACGGAACTCTTTCCCTTTGGAACTGATGTACTCGGCTCCATCTGCCGTTGCCGCCGGCACCAGGTACTCCCTCTCTTCCAGCACTTCGTACTTATACGGGTACCGGGTCGCCGAAAGCTTCTGCATCCACCCTTCGTTGTCGTCGTAGATCTGGTCCTGGCCCATGACGGGGTCCTGCGTATCCGTGGCCGACATCTTCCGGACCCGCCGCATGGCCGGGATGTATAACATGAGCTGGTCCGCGGTGTTCTGGTCATTGGAGTAGAGGGCTTGCTCGTACACGCCGGCCACGTCCCGCGGCGCCTGGAAACCGAACATGAAGGTCTTGAACTCGTTGCGCTCCTTCGCCCGCTTGTCGAACCAGCCGTAGGGCTCCATCAGAGTGCGCCCCGCAAGCCGGACGTGTTTCACGTCGTACCCGCCGTCGAAGTCCACGTTCAAGCTGCTGTTGACGCCGATGACGTGGCTGATGATATAGAAATTCAGTTCCCACGCCAGCATCCGCTTCTCGAGGTTGTACATGATCTGCTGGGCCTTGAAGGGGCCCGAGGGCTTCGGGAAAGGGACGCCGCCCGCCCAGGTATCCCCCAGGAGGTAGCCCTTGGCGTCGAGCTTCGTCTTGCCCAGGTTATTCTTCGACGCCTCGGCGATCGGCAGCGCCCAGTACAACTGCCGCGTCGGGATGATCTCAAACTCGGGAATGTTGCCCGAGTGCGGCGGGGCTCCAGGCTTGATCCGGTTGTAGAGGTCCGGCCACATGAGCGTCTTGAGTCCCGGGTTCTTCGCCAGATCCTTGTAGGTATACTTCCCCGGCTTGATCTCGGGCGCGATCTTCCCGACGATGTCCGGAGCCTTGAAACCCACGAGTTCCGCCCATAGGCTCTTCATGGCGTCGACATCGAAGGAGAGTTTGGAATAGAGCTCCTTCGGAAGAACCTGCTTCGGCCCGAAGGTCGTCAGGTACGGGCGGGGGTCGTCATACGGGGCCTTGTGTTTGTCGACGTTGGAGAGCGTTGGCAAGTAGGTCTTTGGATCGGGATACTCCGCCGCGGATACGGCGACCGCCGACGCAAGCACAACAAGGACAAAGAGCAGTCCCCATGTCGACAGGCGTAGCTGCTTGATTTTCCTCATCGCGTTCTCTCCTTTACCTTGTGTGAGGTTCATGACCTAAAACCTGTACTTCACGGTGGCAAACAACTGGTCCTTATTCTTCAGAGGCTCGAATCCCTTTTGAGGGACTTTTCCGTCCAGGAACAGCGCTCCTATCGTGTAATGCCACTTGTCGCTGTAATCGTATGTGAGCTGCGGCTTAAACATGTTTCCGTTCAATGTCATGTCCCGCAGCCAGAAAAACTGCGGCGTCAACTTGTTATGAAAATACGAGGTGTTGATCAATAACGTCGTCAAGTAGTTGTCTTTCTTTATATTTCCCAGGAAATCCTTCAAGTCCATCCCGGCGGCGATCTCGGCGGGCGCCATATCCTTGTCGAAATCCCGTATATGGCGGTGAAAGAACTGCCCGGAGATGAAGAAGAACGCCTTCGGATTCAGAAAATCCGACTTCACTTTCCAGTCCACGCCGACGACATACCGTATCTCGTCCTTCTTGACGAAGCTACCGAACGGGAGCCCGATCACCCCTCCCGCGGTGGACAACGTGTTGTTCAGCACGTATTCTCCTTCCAATCGAAGGACCGGGGCCACCCCGCCCAAGGCGCTGGAACTCACCGAGGGGAAGTCGCTCGTGAAGGTGGCTCCCACCATCTGATACCGGGGAAAACGCTCTTCCACGTTAAGGTGGACGACGGGCGTGCCATCCGGGGCCAACGTGACATCCGGACCACTCAGGGACCTGAGCTGCCCGCTGTTGGAGATGCCGTTGAAGTAGTTCAGGGAGAAGATCATGTCGTTGGCCACTCCCTTCACACGCGCCCCGAACTCCATCCCCGCCCGGCTCCAATCCTGCGGCGCCTTGTTGACGTAGTTCGTGGACCCGAGCTGAACCCCGGGCGCCACCTGCACGTCCGGAGCCCAGACCCCCGAAACGTTGTTGCCCAAGTCGATGGGCCGGTCCGCCTGGAACCGGGCGTTCGGGTTAAAGACGGTTTCGAGTCCGATGTCCTGGAGCCAGCTCGATTGGGGCTGCACGTAGTAGTTCGCCCGAACGAGCCAGATCGGGATGATGGTGTTCTCGAATTCCACATCCCCCAGGCCCCGGCGCTGGTCCACCGGGTTGATCTGGTCCATCAACCGGAATCCGTCCGTCTCGCCCCAACCCACGATCTGCTTCCCCACCCGCAGGAAGAGGTTCCCGGGGGACCACGTGACGTACGCCTCGTTGAGCACCTTGTCCCAGCCCGTGTCGACGAAGAGCGCGCCCCGGCTCTTGTTGAACTCCTTGTCCTTCCACTCGCTGTTGCTGCTCAGGATGGGATAGGCCAAGTCCGCCGTGAATTTTCCCGACACGAAGAACTTCAGGTTTGGGGCGGGCTTGTATTCTCCCTCCAGCAGCGACATGAAGACCGCGGAATTCAACCCATCCTTGTTGTCGAAGCTTTTGTCTCTGCTGATGTTGGTCGATACACCCTGGTCGACGTACCCCATCAGCGAGGCGGGCTTGCCCCCCAGGTTAAACTCCGCCGCCCCGCTCGGGCTCTGGATCCCGAGCAACGCCAGGGCGACCGCCGATACGACCCACCGGAACAATCCTTTACCCATCGCCTCGTCTCCTTTTCCTCCCGCATGTTTTTCCTGCATTGGCACCAGCCCCCCCTTCCCGCTTATTCCTGCAACAACCCAAGACTGGCGGACGGCGCTTCCACCGCTTCCGCCGCGAAGTTCCGGCTGATGAATTTCGGCTTGAAGATGTAGATCATCAAGGGATGCAGCGTCAGCGCCAGGACCACGTTGGCCGCCATGATGATCGACAGAAAGAAGCCCACCTCCGCCTGGAATTTCATGTCGGAGAAGAAGTACCAGGTAATAATGGGGAGGATGACGGTAATGCCGGTGTAGACCACCGCCTTCCCGCAGGTGCAGACCGACTGCATGATCGTCGCCGTCCAGTCCCCGTGTTGCAGGGGGAACTCTTCCATGGCGCGGCTATAGAGATAGATGGCGAAGTCGACCCCCAATCCCGCGCCGATCGCCGCGATGGGCAAGGTGTTGATGGAGAGCCCGATGTCCCGGATCGACATATAGGTCGCCGCCATGCTGTTGGCGAGGAGGAGGGGCACGGTGAGCATGAGCCCCGCGACGATCGACCTGTAACACAGGCTGCACAGAACCAGGATCCCGAGGTAGACGGCAAGATCGATCAGGAGGTGGGAGCGCTTCATCTCCTCGTTGACGGCGATCTCCATCCCGATCCGGCCGCCCGCCAGATGGAATTCCCCATTCGGGATCTTCATGGGATTGGTCCTGAAGAAATCGTAGGCGGCGTTCCGGATCCGGAGCAGGTTGTCCGAGGTGTGATCCGCGAAGTACAGCGTGATCTGCGCGCGTTCCAGCGTCGAGTCCATGAAACGCCCCAGGGTGCCCCGATCCACGGTATTGCGGATGTACCCGAGGATCCCGGTGAGCATCTCTTTATCCAGCGGCAGCTGGTACCAAAGCATGTCGCCATCGTGGAAGGTGCGGTTCAGGATGCTGGCGATGTTCAGGATCGACGTCGATGACTTGTAGATATCCGGCAGCTGTTCCGCCATGTGGCGTGAAAACGCTTCGAAGGTGTTCAGCACGACCGGCTCGTAGACGGAACCGGCGGCCCCCTCGTAGTAGAGGACGAAGTTCTCGGAGGACGCGTCGAAGGCATTGTTGATGACGGCCTGGTCCTTGTTGTACGGATGGTCGCTGAAGAATACGGGGGAGCCCGAGGTGGGATCCCCGATCTTCAACTTGCTCGTCTCCCAGACGCAGAAGACCGTCAGGAGAAGGATCAACGCACCGGCGATGTAGCGCGTGCGCGAGTCGATGGAGAAGTGGGTGATCCGCATCAGGAACTGCGCCTTCCGGTCGAGCTGGCAGCTCTCCTTCGCCCACTCCTTGCTCTTCACTTCCTGGGGAACCAGGCTGCAGACGAGGGGGACGAGAAGTCCCGTGAAGAGGATCGTCGCCATCCAGAAGCTCATGATGATCGCCAGGTGGACCATGAGGACGATCTTGGCGATGAACAGCACCGCGAATCCGGCGACGTCCGCCGCAACGGCCGCGAAGTTGGGCACCCACATGGTCCTCATCGTTTCGTAGGACGCCTTTTTCCGGTCCCCCTTGCTCGCGTCGAGCTCCTCGAAATAGCGATAGGCGATCTGGTGGGAGTTCCCGATCATCCGGGCCGCCACGAGGAATGCAAGGACGTAGAGAAGGGGGCTGAAGTTGATGCCGGTGAAGCCGATGAACCCCAGTCCCCAGACCGTGAGAATCCCCGCGTTCGCCAGCGGGGAGATCATTCCCGGGAAATTGTCGAAGATGAGCCAGAGCACCAGCGCGATGGCGAGGATGCTGAACCCGAAGACCATATACATCTGGGGCGTAAGGCTGTAGATCCACCCCATCAGCATGGGGAAGCCCACGACGTGAATCGATGTGTTGTCATCGGAGTACTTTTGCTGGAGTCCTCGCAAGAGCGTAAAGATCCGCGAGTAGGAGATGTTCTCCTTGCACTCGGTGACCAGGAGGCAGGCCGTTCCGTCCTTGGAGACGAGGCTGCCGTTGTAGGCGGGATTGGAGAAGACGTTCTTCTTGAGAAGCTCCATGGCCGCCGGGGTCCTGGGCACGTCCGGGAACATGAGGGCCTCGATGGTGATCTCGCCCTTCCCCTTCGCGTTCACCACCTTGGTGGCGTTGCTTGCCATCGAGACGGTGAGGACCCGGTAGACCTCGTCCCACAGCTCCACTTCGGTGGTCATGTTCTTGATTTTCGTGAGGGTCTTCTCGTTGAAGATGTCCCCCTTCTTCACCTTCACGGCGACCACCACCCCGGAGCCACCGCCGCCGAAGACCTGCCCGAACCTACCCATCAGTTTCAGGTAGGGGTGATCGTAGGGGAACATCTCGGAAAGGACGACTTCCGTGTGAATCCTGGAGATCCCGACCCCGAAGACGGCGGTGATGATCAGCACGAGAACGAGGGCCTTGACCTGGTGTTGCGCCAGAAACCAGCAGAATCTTTCAAACCTGCTTTTCGTTTCCAAGATCTTTCCTCTCCTTTACGAGTTCCTCAAGTTGCGTGCTATCGGGTTTCCGCACGCCTCCACTCCCCCGCACCGGTGTCCGCACCGTAGATCCACCCCGCCTGCCCTACCGCCACGAACCCTTCTTTCCCCCGCTTGCCGATCCGGTAGAGCCACCCGTACCGGATCGACGGCTCGACCTTGACTTCCTTCCAGGTCGCTCCGCCGTCGGTGGTCCGCAGGATGGCGGCATCCCCGGCGATCAGCGCCCCTTTCTCCCCCACGGAAATGCCGAAGAGGTGCGTCTTCGGCACCCCCTTCATCTGCTTGCGCCATGTTTTGCCGGCGTCCTCCGTCTTCGCCACGTAGCCGTCGATCCCTACGACCCACGCCGTCTTCGGGTTCACGGCGACGATGTCGAAGAGATAGTTCCCGCCCACGACCTCTCCCGTCTCATCCGAAAAACCGAACTCCCCCGCTTGATGCTTCCACGTCCTGCCGCCATCCGCCGTGTGGTAGATGAACCCATACTCCCCCACCGCCCATCCGTTCCGCTCGTCGCAGAACGACACGGATTTCAGGATGAAATCCTGGTCCTTGAATTGAACCGTCCACGTCTTTCCCCCGTCCTCCGTGTAAAGAATGTTGGTGCGCTCGGTGACGATCCATCCCTTGTCCTTCGTCGCGAAGGCGGTTCCCAGCAGGAAATATGTGACCGGGCTTTTCTGCTTCTCCCAGGTCTTGCCGCCGTCCGCGGTATGGATGATCGTGCCTCGATCCCCGACGGCCCAGCCGTTTTTTTCGTCCACGAAACTCACGGACGAGAGCGTGAAATTGACTCCTGAGTTCTGCTTCTCCCAGGTTTTGCCGCCGTCCGCGGTATGGAGAACGCTCCCCCACCGGCCGACCGCCCAGCCGTGTTTCTCACTGCCGAAGCTGACGGAAAACAGATCGTCGGTCATCCGCTGCCCCACGAATGCCGGGGAAACGGCGGGAACGCAGATCAGAACCGCGAAAGCGAAAACGATCGACATGCGCCTCAAGGCCTACCTCCATAAGTGTTCTCCTGCCGGTCTTCCCCAACCCGGGTGCCGGAAGGCATACTTGCCTCCCGCAAGCGGGACTTCGGCGGCTTCCGGGCCGGAGTCTTCGGCAACGCCGGGACGAAGCGGATGTACCGGGGGACCAGGACTTCGTTATGACATTCCGATTCAGCAAACATCGTTCCATATGTGTGCTTGGAGTGCCACTAAACACCATGTATGTCTGTAACGCCATGTGGAACAAGGAAAAAAATAAATATAAAACGATTGGTCATGTCTCCATTCGCCCCTTTCCCCCGGATGGAATCCCTGAAATGAGACAAAACAAATAACACTTTCTCATTATTGATTGAGGCCTCCCCTTTTTTCATTCGTAAGGAAAGCGATAACGATCGATATGCGCCTCAAGGTGGTTGTGCGCGATCCTGCCGCCTCCATCACCGTGCGCTTCATGTCGCCAGCACGATGGCGGTCATCGATTTGGTATCCGCCGCCCGGTCGCCGCCCATGCAGTGGGCCAGGGCGACGCGCGCGCCGTCGACCTGGCGGGAGCCCGCATCCCCGCGCAACTGGCGGGTCAGCTCGACCACCTGCTCCACGCCGGTGGCGCCCACCGGATGGCCCCTGGAGAGCAGGCCGCCGGAGACATTCACGGGGATGCGACCGCCGAGAGAGGTTGCCCCGCGCGTCAGCAGCTCCCCTCCGCCGCCCGGAGGACACAGGCGAAGCGCCTCGTAATGCAGGATTTCGGAGATGCTGAAGGCGTCGTGGCACTCCACCACATCCAGTTCCTCCGGGCCGATGCCCGCCATCTCGTATGCCCGGGAGATCCCGTCGTAATCGGTGCGCCAGCGCGCCAGATCCTGCGGATTGTCGTAGTTGCCGGAGGCAAGAACCGATGCGCGCACCGCGACGCGGGTCCCGATGCGGCGTCCCACCTTCCCGGAACAGACGATCACCGCCGATGCTCCGTCCGCGTTGGGGCAGGACTGGAACCTCGTCAGCGGATCCGCGACCATCGGCGATGCCAGCACCTGCTCCACCGTCACCGGCGTCCGGAACATGGCGTTGGAATTCAGCGCGGAGTGACGCCTGCTCTTGACCGTGACCATCGCCAGCTGCTCGAGGGTCGTGCCGAATTCGGCCATGTGGCGACGTGCGCGAAGGGCGAAGCTGGCCGGAGCGACCAGCCCCAGCAGGGTATCCAGTTCGCTGTCCCCGGAGCTCAGCAGGCCGATCTGCGGCACGCACATCTTCTCCGCGCCGATCACCATCGCGCACTCCACCTCCCCGGCACGGATCGCCATGCAGGCGAGATGAACGGCGGAAGAGCCGGAGGCGCAGGCGTTCTCCACGTTCACCACCGGGATGCGAGGCATCCCCATTTCGGCGAACGCGTTCTGTCCGACCGTGAGGTCGCCGAACAGCTTTCCGGACAAGGCGTTGGCGAAAAAACCCATGCCGATATCCGCCGGCGCAAGCCCGGCGTCTGCCAGGGCCTTGGCGCCCGCCTCCCTGGCCAGGGAAAGCACCGTGCGGTCGGGATGCCTGAAAAACGGGGTGTTTCCCGCACCGGCGATCATCACCTTCCTCATGGGATGGACCGTTCGCGCATGCCGGTCCACGCCCGGAACACCGGACGCAGGCAGCGGCGGCCTTCTTTATCGACGCCCAGCGGCATGACGGTCACTTCCACCGGCATGCCCACCTCCAGGGAGCCGATCGTCGCCGGATCGAGCAGGCCGAACACGCGGAGGGATGATTCGACGAGATCGACGTAGCCGACCGCATACGGCTCGGGCAAGCCGAACGGCGCCTTGGTGCGGACCACGGTGTAGCTGTAGATCTTGCCGCGCGTTCCCACCACCTCCCGATCCATGCCGACCTGACACTTCGGACAGTGGGAGGCGAAGGGGAAGCAGCGGCAACCGCAGACGCGGCACCGGCTGCCGACAAGGCCGTATCGGCCCGGCCCGGCAAGCGATTCGAACAGGTCCGGCATCAGCGGGGGAAGCCCGCCGTCCGTTTTCGCCGAGTCCACGCCCGGTCCGCTCATCGAGTGTTCTCCATCCGGTTTTCCCCGTCCCAGGTGTCGGAAGTGACCCCTGTCTCCCGCAACTGGTATTTCTGCACCTTCTGGGTCGGGGTCTTCGGCAACGCCGGGACGAAGCGGATGTACCGGGGAACCATGAACTTCGCCATGTGCCGCCGACAGTAGTCGGCCAGCTCCGGCGCGCTGATCCCCTCGTCGGTGCGGGGAACGACGCAGACCATCACCTCGTCCTCCCCCAGCTCCGAGCGCACCGGAATCGCTGCCGCCTCCAGCACGGCGGGGTGCCGCATCACCAGACGCTCCACCTCGTACGAGCTGATGTTCTCCCCACGACGGCGGATCGCGTCTTTTTTCCGGTCGATGAAATAATAGAAGCCGTCGTCGTCGCGCCGCAGATAGTCGCCGGTGTGGAACCACAGGCCCTGCCACGCCTCCACCGTTTTTTCCGGCATCTTGTAGTAGGAAAGCATCATCGACCACGGCGCCCTGGGTCTCACCAGCAGCTCTCCGGGCACATTCGCTCCGAGTTCGTATCCGTCGTCGTCCACCAGCATCACCTCGTAGTCCGGATACGGCTTCCCGCAGGACCCGGGGCGTGCATCGTCCGGATCGCTGAGGAGGGGAAGGCCGATCTCGCTCATGCCGTATCCCTCGACCAGCTTCACGCCGAAACGCTTCTCGAACGCCTCGTGGAGGCCCGGAGTCGCGCCGGCGCCGAACATGACGCGTATCGGATTGTCCGCATCGTCCGGGCGCGGCTCCGCCTTCAGCAGGATGGCGAGGATGCTGCCGATGTAGTTGAACTCGGTGCAGCCGTAACGACGAACGTCGGGCCAGAACTGGGTCGCGGAAAACTTCTCCGCGAGCACCATGCGGGCGCCTGAAAGAAGCGCCGGCAAGGTGGAGAGGAGCTGCGCGTTGCCATGAAACAGGGGCAGCGCATTGTAGAGGCAATCCCCGGTCCCGTAATTGGCCACCGCGCAGGAAATCCCGGCCAGATGGACGGCGTAGTTCTGCGGCAGCACGGCGCCTTTCGACGGTCCGGTGGTGCCGGAGGTGAACATGATCGCAAGGGGATCGTCCCAGCGGACCTCCGCCGGGACGTACAGGCCATCGTTCCCGATGAGGAGTTCGTAGCTGTGGCAGCGTTTGCCCGGCAAGGCCGCCGCATCTTCCCCGCCATCGACCACGACCACTTCCCGCAGCCTGGGGACATCCCCGGCGATTTCCACCATCAACGGCAGGAAGGCGCGCTCTACCACCAGCACGGCGCAATCGGCCTGGTTCAACTGGTAGCTGAGAAGGTAACCGCGATGGGCGGTATTGATCGGCACCTCCACCGCGCCAAGCTTGCTGAGGCCGAACACGACGGCAAGGAACTCCGGCCGGTTGGACATCATCACCGCCACGGTGTCGCCCTTGCCCACGCCGAGCGACTGGACTCCCGCCGCCACGCGGTTCGCCATGCCGTTCAGGTCCGCGCAGCTGTAGGAGTGCTCCCGGAACCAGAAGAACGTCCGGGCGCCGTCGTTTTCCGCGCGCGACTGGAGAAGGTGGTGGATCGTCCGCTCGCGAGGTGACCGCGACTCCGTTGTCTTCATCGTCATCCTCATGCGGCCCGGGTCGGTTTCGGCGTCGGGTCGGGATAGTCGCCGTAATAGCGCAACACGTTGTCAGGCGGCCGCAGTAACGACCATTCGCGGACAAACTCCTCGTACGGCTTCGCGCGTCGCTTCCGCTCCTCCCTTGCCTGCCGGCGCAGCGCGGCGGTACCCTCGCTGTCGAGCTGAAGCGTCTCGGCGTCGAAAACCACTTGGTATATTTGCCGGGCCGCCCGGTGGGTCACGAGGTTTCGCCGCAGGTCGGCGATCACGCTCTCCGGCGCCCGCTCCAGGACATCGCCATAGCCGGCGCCCCCGGAGATCGGCACGTAGAGGGTGTCCCCGCCGGCAAAGAGCTGCGGCGGCGAACCGACGTGTTTCAACCGCCGTTCCCCTTCCTCCACCGGCGGCTTGCCGTAGATTTCCCCGAGGTCTCGAGGCAAGGGGGTCCCGCCATCCGCCATAAGGGATGTCACGTTGCTCCCGCTCACCGTCTGGATGAAGACGGTCGGGGTGGCGCGTCCGCCGAAGATCCCCAGCGTCGCCGGGAATCGCGTGCCGAACCCCATGCCGCCGATGGCGACGGCGGGCACGCCATGGACCTTGAGCCCGAAACCGACCCCGGAGCCGCCGCGGAACTTCCCGTGGCCGTACGAATTGTTGAAGAAATTCCGGAACAGGTACAGGAAGGGCCGGTCTGACTCGATTGATTCGATGTCGCCGCAGTCGCTCATCGTGGCGAAGAAGGCGCCGGCGGCATCGACGCCGTCCATGTCGGGACGCGCGCCGCATCCGGTGGCGTTGATCTCCGGCATGATGTCGGCGATGGGCTCGCCCCATTGGTTGAAACCGCCGAAGGGCGTTACCGTGAATCCCGAATACCAGCAGGCGACCGCCCGTTCGGGATCGACGGCGTATACCATGCGCGCGCCGCACATGAAGATTCCCTGGGTGAAGGCAACCTGCGTGGCCGGCGCGTAGGAGACCGGCATATCGCCCTTGGCGTTGATGAAGGAATCCTCCGGGAACTCCCAGTCGAGGGCTTCCAGCAGACCGTTGTTGGCCGGCAGATCGTGGCAGAACCATCCGCAGAAATACACCATCGCGAGGCCGATCAACCCCTGGAAGTAGCTGTTCACCGGCCGGTCCGGCACGGCGGGCGACGAGCCTGCCAGGCGGAATGTCATCCGGTCGCCCTTTTTCACCACCTCCAGGTTGATCTTCAGCAGGGCGTCCTCGGGACCGACGGTGTCGAAGAAGCGCGGCTGCCGGTAGACGCCGTCGTTCAGGCGCGCGACCTTTTTTCGGGCCGCCTCGCCGGTCACCTGCAACACCCGGCGCAAGGCTCCGACCAGTAAATCGGCGCCCTTTTCCGCAACGAGCTCCTTCAATCGCCGCTCGGCGATGCGGCAGGCGGCGAGGCGCGCCTTTATGTCGAGAATCATGGTGCGCGGATCGCGGGTCATGTTGGACAGCATCGCGAGAAGGTCTTCCTTCAACGCGAAGTTCTCTCCGATCTTGATCGGCGGAACCAGCAGGCCTTCGTCATAGCGGGACCGCGCACCGTTGACCATTCCGCCCGGCTCCGAGCCGCCGCACTCCCCGGTGTGGACCGCCGCGCCGATGAAGCACACAAGCCCGCCGTCGGCGAATACCGGAACGGCAAGCCCCATGTCGGCGTTATGCACGCCGCCGTAGAAAGGATCGTTGAAAAAGAAGGAGTCGCCTTCCTTCAACCCGACCGACGGATCGTCCCGCCAGTGCTTGAGGATGTATTTGACCGGGATCTGCGACAGCACCGCGTGATGGTAAATGCCGGTGGCGCAGATGGCCAGATCGCCCTGCGCGGTATAGATGCCGAACGCCACGTCGCCCCAGCGCATGGCCGTGGAGGCTCCGAGCTTCATCGTCGTCTCCTTGCCTTCCAGGGCGATCATGTTGGCCTTGTGCTGGAAGATCTCGAACTCGAGTCCGCCGATCAGCGATTGGGCCTGGCGTTCCCGCTCGGTCGCCGGTTCCGGACGAAGGCGCTGGACGATTTCGTAGTCGCGGCCGTACCGGAATGTTGCCTGGGAACTCATGGGTTTCTCCTCTTCAAGACTGCTGTTGCAGGATGCCGTTGCGCCACGCATCCATCCGATAGCTCCAGCCGGGCTCGATCACGTAGGTGGTCCCCGGCGCCTCGATCAGGGCCGGTCCGGAGATGACGTTTCCCGGCGCCAGGGAGAGCCATCCGAACACGGGGGCCTCCACCATGCCGACGGCCGGGTCGAAGCAGGCGGGTCGGCTGCCGATCCGCGCGGCCGCGGCGGGTTCCTCCCCCGCGGGCGCCTCGCCGTGGACCTCCGGCCGTTCCTGGCGGACCATGGCGGCAAGGTAGAAGCATTCGATATTGATCCCGCCGACCGGAAAGGCCGCCTCCGGGGAGTAGATATCGGAGTAGAGCTTCGTGAAGAGCTCGCAAAGTTCGCGCACATCGTCCTCCCCTTGCAGGATCAGCCGGGGTGCGGGCACCTTGGTGAGGTTGTGCTGGCTCCCATACCGCATGTCGAGCTCGAGACGGAACTCGATGCGGTCCTCGGAAAACCCCTCGAGACGAAGGTCGCGCACGGAAAGGTCCTTGAGCTCGCGCACCACGTGGTTGAAGGATTCCAGGTCGTCGAGATACGCCTGCCTGTCCCAGCGGAACAGCTTGATCGTCCGGGAGACATCCCACACCTGCCGGATATCCATGGTGGAGGCGCCGAAGGCGCCGAAGACCGGCGCCATGGCGGGAACCACGGCCACGCGCGCGCCGATGTACGGCACGAACCCGCAGGCATGGGTCGGGCCCGCGCCGCCGCAGGCGAAGACGGCGAACTTGCGCGGATCGTGCCCCTTCAGCGCCACCTCGTTGAACACCTCCTGGCCCATTCGCGCGTCCACCAGACGGCGCACGCGGTAGGCGGCCTCCAGCACCCCGATGCCCAGCGGCCCGGCGATTTTCTCGTCGATGGCCGCGCGGGAAAGATCCACGTCGAGCGGCATTTCCCCGTCGAGGTAGTTGTCCGGATTGAGGTAGCCCAGCACCAGGTCGGCATCGGTCACGGTCACCTCCCTGCCGCCCTTGTCGTAGCAGGCGGGACCGGGCATCGATCCGGCGGACTGTGGCCCGACCTCGAGGGCGTTTCCCATGAGATCGTTGATCCAGGCGATGGAGCCCCCGCCGGCGCCGATCGATTTCACCTCGATGGCGGGGATGTTGGTGCGCCAGCGGTCCACGACCGGGAGGAAATCGTGGGCGCGCAGCTCCCCATCGACGATGACGCCGATGTCGAAGGAGGTGCCGCCCATGTCGGTGAACACCACGTTTCGCCGGGCCAGCAGTTCGCCGAGGTCGGCGGCGCCGTGCATGCCGGCGACGGGACCGGCGTTGTGGGTGAAAACCGCCTTGGTGCGCGACACCTTCTTGGTGCCGCCGGTGTTGTGGACGAGGATCAGCGGGCGCTTGTACCCGCCGTCGCGCAATTCGTTGCCGAGCTTGTTGAGGTTCTCGGCCATGATGCCGTGGATATAGGCGTTCACCACCGTCGTCATCGTGCGCGTGTACTCCCCGCATTTCGGCGAGATTTCGCACGACAGCGTCACCGGCATGGCGCCGAGGTAATCCTCCGGGTACTCCTCCTCGATGATCTGCTTGACCATCCTCTCGTGCTCGGGATTCAGGAAGGACCACATGAGGCTGACGACGAAGCCCATCGCCCCGCGATCGACCAACGTCTGCAATTTCTCCAGCACGTCCTTCCGGGACAGAGGAGCCACCACCCTGCCGTTGCAGTCGATGCGCCCTCGCACCCCCACCACCATGTCGGGATCGATCAGCGGGGCCGGCTTGGCGATCCGGGCGATGTCCCGCGCCTCGTGGACCGGGATGCCGTCGGCCCAACTGCGGGAACGGCCGATGAAGATGGTGTCCTCGAACCCCGCCGTGGTGATCAGGCCGAGCTTCGGCCCGCTTCGCTCGATCAGCGCGTTGGTTCCGACCGTCGTCGAGTAGCGCAGCGCATGCACCTGCGCGAGGTACTCCTGGCTGCGGAATCCGCTCCGCTTCGCCAGTTCCCGGATGCCGCGCATGAACCCCACGGAGAGGTCATAGTGCGTGGTCGACGTCTTGTAGACGGTGATCCGGCCGTCGTCGCCGATGGCGCAGAAATCGGTGAATGTGCCGCCGATGTCGATGCCCACATGGAATCCCATTCGCTCGCCCCTTTGTCTTTTCTGCCTCTGTATCGACCTTGTCGTGCCGCTTCCCGCTACCGGAGAACTCTCACCGGCGGATCCCGAGACCGACGGACTTGAGGAATTCGATGTCCGTTTCCTGCGCCGCTCCGCAAAGGTAGGCCGCAACCGCGTCCGAATCGCACGCCGCCAGCGCCTCGTCCACATCGCACCCCGCCGCCACCGGCAGGCCCAGGCTCGTCCATCCGGCGGCCGCCGCGGCCTTGGCCGCCGCGCAGGCATCCGGCAACGCGCCTTCGGGGTCGCCGCCGAGCATCAGGTGCGCCACCCGCAGTCCGGAAAGCGAGGCGATCGCACCTGGCGCGTCGGCGATGCCGTCCGCCCGGAGTCCGTAGCCGACGCCGTAGTACTCCGCCACGTTCTTCAAGGTGTTGTGGAACCGGCGCAGCTCCGGGGTGGCCTCCGGCGAGCGGCCCGCCCAGTCCTCATCGATGAAGACGACATCCGGCCGCGCTTCGCAGATCAACTCCAGGCACCTGAGCAGGCCCGCCTTGAGCACCTCGAGGATGCTTTTGGACGGCATCTCGCCGAAAAGGGCCAAGCTGAGCGTCACCGGTCCGCTCAGGAACACCGCCAGCTCACGCTCGGGCCGGACCGTTTCGGCCAGCCTCCGGCTGGTTTCGAGCAGGTTGGCCAACGGCGCGGCGCACCAGGGTTCGGACACGGGCGCGTCCGGACGCGCGACCACGGAGGCGTTCGCACCGACGCGCACCACAGTTGCGCCGAAACTTTCCGCGGCGATCATCGGAAGGACCCCGACGGCGATCGCTCGGGCATCGACCAGCCGGGCGGCCCTCGGCACGGCGTTGGCCCAAAGCGTCGCGTCCGCCGTCAGGGCCGCCGGCATCCTGTTCTCCATGGCCGCCGCCAGGCCTTCGAGGAAGGGGAGGAAGAAGGCGCCGGACGGTTGGCCGCCGGGCGCGAAATGGGCGAGGAAGGGCATCCCCGCGGACCTCAGGCGACGCCGTGCCGCCGCTTCAGGGCGGAGACGTCGAGCTCGATGTCATGGGTGATCGGGTGCCCCGGCGGCAGGTATTCGTTTTCCAGCGTGATGCCGCAATGCGGGCAGTAGAACTCGATCAGCCGGCAATAGCCGGGGTCGGGCGAGAAGGAGAATCCGCCGTCGGTGAGGGGCGGGTGGGCTTCCGCCATCGGCACTTCCGCCACCAGGCACCCCTTCTTGTAGTTGTCGCGGGCGCCGTGGATCCGTCCGCCGCAGCCGTGGCACACCCATTGCTCCGCAACGAGGTCGATGTCGAGGGATTCGGTGATCCTGACCTTCATCTCATCAACTCCTCTCGATCATGGCGTTGTCGTACGAATCGACCGCAAGCGTCCACCCGGCCGGCACGACCATGGTGGTCTGGCGCGATTCCACGATCGCCGGTCCTGCCACCCGGTGGCCGTTGCCCATGCGCTCCCGCTCGTACAGCGGCAACTCGACGAAGCCGTCGTTCGGCCCCAGGTACACCCGCCGGTGCCCCCGCTGACAGTCGCTCACCGGGTGCGCGGCCGCCGGAACGGGCCGAAGGCGGTAGTGCGGCACTTCGGCGCGGCAGAACAGGCCGACGGTGGAAAGGACCAGGGGCGACGTTTCCGGCAACTTCAGGAGGAGCGTCGCCCGCTTCCTTACCGCAGCGAGGGCATCGGGCTTGCGGTAGAAATCGACGGGAGCCTGCAATTTCGCCTCGCCCTTCCCTCCGTCGCCGACGATCAATTCCAGGTGCCACCGGATCCGTTCCGCCCCGAACCCTTCGCCCCGCATGTCCTGTTCGGCGCGCAGGCGCATGTCGCCCACCGCGCGATCCAGCGCGGCGTGATCGCCGTCCGGCTCGAGGCGGCTGCCGAGACGGTGGTAATAGACGTGGCCGATGTCCATCAGCGACGACGAGTAGGCCGAAAAGACCGCCGAGAACGGTGTGACCACCAGCCGCCGGATGCCGGCGATTTCGGCGATGGCGCAGCTATGCAACGGGCCGGCGCCGCCGTAGCAAACCAGCAGCGGGTCCGGGTGCGGCCCCATGTCGCCGCGCAGCCGAGCCAGTTCGGAACCGACGTCCGCCTCCACGGCCTCCCTGATCCGCCATGCCGCCTCCTCCGCGGAAACGCCGAGCGGCCCGGCCACATGCTCCTCGACGGCCGCGCGCGACTTGACGGCGTCGAGGCGTTTGGCGCCGCCGAGAAAGAATTCCGCGTCGAGCCATCCAAGCACCAGGTTGGCGTCGGTCACGGTCGCCTGCTTGCCGCCGAGGCCGAAGCAGGCGGGGCCCGGCAGGGCACCGGCGGATTGGGGGCCGACGCGGAGCTTGCCGTCCGCCACCGACGCGATCGAGCCGCCGCCGGCGCCGAGAGAGCGGATGGACAGCATCGGCAGGTTGCAGACAAACCCTTCCACGTCCGGGCGCAGGGAGTAGCTCGGCTCGTCCCCGACGACGTAGCCGATGTCAAAGGAGGTTCCGCCCATGTCGCCCGAGAGCACGCAGCGGGCGCCGTACAGCGCTCCGATTTCGTGGGCGCCCAGCAGGCCGGCCGCCGGACCGGAATTGTAGGTATTGATGGCGCGTGTCTTCGCCACGCGGGCCGCCGCGCCGTTGTTGTGGCCGATGAAGAGGTGCCCGCGGTATTGCAGGCGCCTCAGGTCCTCGCCGGCCTTGTACAACAGGCGGGTGAGCTTGCCGTGGATGTAGGCATTGAGGACCGCGGTATTGATCCGTTCCTGATAGCCGGGACGCTGGATGATATCGGAGCTGAGAAACACCGGGACGGAGCCGAGATAGTCGCGCGGGTATTCCCGCTTGATCACGTCCCGCACGGCACGCTCATTGGCCGGATTGACATCGGCATTCGCAAGAGCGACCACCAGGCAGCGGGCGCCGCTGTCGATCAGGGCCTGCGCGGCGTCCATCACGTGGGCGGCATCCGGAGCGTGACGGACGGCGCCGGAGGTCGCCATCTCCTCCGCCAGGGACATCACCATGTCGGCGGCCACCAGGGGCGGCTTCCCGCCGGCATCATGGCAAGGGACGAGCGGCTCGTGACCGGCGGTCACGATCAGGCCGATCTTGGAGCCGTCGCGCTGGATGATCGAATTGGTGCCGATCGTGTTGGAGAAACGGATGATCTCCGTGTTGCCGAGAAATTCCCGCAACGGGAGCGAGAACGCCTTCGCGGACTCCTTGATGCACTCCATGAAGCAGATCGTCAGGTCGTGGGGCGTGGTCGATGTTTTGACGGTACGGAATTCATCGCCGCGGGTGACGAAGCCGTCGGTGAACGTCCCGCCGGTGTCGATATCGACGGTAAACCCCATGTGACTCTCCCTTGCGGTTTTTATTTCCGGCGGGTTGCTTCGGGAATTTCAGCATTCCCCGGGCGGAGTGCCGATGGCTCCGTAAAATACGAATGAAATGATTTCCTCGTAAATCCGGTCGACCGGAATCGGGCCATCAGGGCGGTACCAGCGCAGATACCAGTTGATGACGCCGAGAACGTTGAACGCCACGATCTTCGCGTGGGCGGATCTGACGAGTCCTTCCCGGCGCAACTCCTCGATCACCTGGACGTAGATGTCCAGAATCCGCCGTTGAATGTCCTGGGCGATGGCATCCCCGGAGGGCGACAAGCGGTTGAGATCGACAAGGAACATCTTCGATTCCTTGCGGTAATACTCGGACGATTCGAGATGCGCCCGCAGCAATTGCCGAAAACGGTCGGTCGCGCTGCCGCCGTCCTTCAGCGCCATTTCCAGCCTGCGCGGCAATACCCTTACCGAGTAATCGATGATCTCGGACCACAGCCCTTCCTTGTTCTGGAAGTGGTGGTAGATCACGGACACGCTGACCCCGAGGCTCTTGGCGATGTCGCGAATCGACGTCCCATAAAACCCTTTCTCGGAGAAAAGATTCGCGGCGACTCGGAGTAAGTCTTCTCGCCTGCCAGACTTCTCTCCCTCCGGCACTTCCGCCACCATCCCCACCGTTCCATCTTGCGCGGTTACCATATCCCCCCCCTCGAACGTTCGTTCTGGAAGCGGCAATATTTATCATACAAAATTATCAACCCGTGTTATGAATAAATGTTTATGGATATACTTACTATATATTTATTTTATAACATGTTTTATAGTCAACCAATAACAACGAACGTTCGTTCTGGATATAATCATAACATTATAAAACCTGTTGTCAACCATAGTTTTAATATTAACAAGGATAGATGCTTTTATTTTTATCCCGGACCCTCGACAGCGATCCGCAGTCATCAGGAATCGATATCATGCTTAGGGTTCCGGTGCCGGCCGCGGCCTCTTGATGCACTTTGTAGACGATACCGGAGAATGGGCTTTGGTATGATGCGGGAATGAAGATCGTCCTCCTCGGCGCCGCGGGGTTCACCGGGCGCGCGGCCGCCGTCCTGCTCTCCCGCCGTGACGACGTCGGTGAACTGATCCTCGTGGACTACGACATCCGGGACGCGAAGCGGCTGGCGAAGGCCCTGTCCCCGAAGTGCCGATGGGCGATGGCGGACGTCGGGAAGCCGTTGGAGCTGCCCCGCCTCCTCGCTGGGATCGACGCGGTGGCCAGCGCCGTGGGGCCTTGCGCGGAGTACGAGAAGGCGATCCTGCTCTCTTGCGCGGCAGGCGGGATCCCCACCGCCACGATCGGGGAGGGGACGATCCCGGCGGAGGATCGGCGCGAGATCGACGGCGTGTTCCGCGACGCCGGAGTTCCGGCGGTGGTCGGCTGCGGGATGATGCCCGGTTGGACGGAGCTGCTCGCGGCGCACTTCCTGGACGCGGGCGACGGCGCCATGAATCCGCCCGCCGCCGCCCCTGCGACGCGCTACCTCTTCTTCTCACCCGCCCGGTTCGGGGGGTACGCGTTCCTCCGTGAGGTGGCGAAGGGGATCACGAGCGCCGCGACGGTCCCTGCCGGGGCGCCTTCGGGGAACTATTTCGCGATGCCGGACGGATCGCGGATCGGCGTGCCGGAGGGGAAGGCGGGAACCCGGCTGGGGTGGATCGTGGGCACGGCGGCGAAACTGGGCGTCGTGGGGAAGGAGTTCTCCGCGGCGCTGCTGCTGTGGACGCGCGGCGGGATGCCGGAGCCCGCGGGCACTCCCGTCGCGGTTGCCGGCGTCGCCACGGGCGATCGGTTCGCCCGCGTGGAAGACCCGCGGGGGAATCTCGGCGCGGCGCTCCTGGCCGAGACGGCGGTCCGCCTGGCCGCCCGTCCGCGAAAAACAACCGGCCTCCTGCCCCTCCCCGAACTGTTCGGGGGGCAGGAGGCCGAAGAGCTTGCTGTACGCAACGGCGCCCGTGTCGTTACAGGGTAGCGGGCGCCCGTCCTGCGTCACCCGCGACACAGGCCACAGAGAGATCTTCGCAGCAGAGTGTACGGCAGGGAAAAGTCACTGTAAGGTGCAGGCGCTTTCGAGGGACATTCCTAGAGGTTGTCGGTACTGCGGTTGGAGGAGTGTCCCTCGCCCACAACCCACAAGCCAGCATCACAAGGTGCAGGCGCTTTCGGGGGACATACCTGCCAGGGGGGAACATTCCTGGTTCTGACCCGGGAGGAAGGTAAGGAGTGTCCTCCCACTGCGGGGAAGAGTGTCCCCACTAATGCGTGACCACATCCCCTTCCGGCGCGCCGCCGTCCGGCGGGACCGCCTGCGGGGTCCCCTCCTCTTCCGGGGGCGACGTCCGCTCCTTCGGCAGGTCGATCGCCAGCGCCATCACCTCGTCCATGTGCTCGACGAAATGGAACGTTAAACTGTTCTTGATCTTCGCCGGGACCTCCGCCAGGTCCTTCTCGTTTTCCTGCGGCAGGATGACGGTCTTGATCCCGCCGCGGTGCGCCGCCAGCAGCTTCTCCTTCACCCCCCCGATCGGCAGCACGCGTCCCCGCAGCGTGATCTCCCCGGTCATCGCCAGGTCGTTGCGCGCCGGGACCCGCAGCAGCGCCGACGCGAGCGCCGTGGCCATCGTGATCCCCGCCGAGGGGCCGTCCTTGGGCGTGGCCCCCTCCGGCACATGGATGTGGATGTCGTTCTTCTGGTAGAAATCCTTCTCGAGGCCCATCAGCTCCGCGCGGGTCCGGATGTACGACAGGGCCGCGGAGGCGGACTCCTGCATCACCTCGCCCAGCTTCCCCGTGACCTTGACGTTTCCCTTCCCCGGCATGATGGCGACCTCGATCAGCAGCAGCTCTCCGCCCACCTCGGTCCACGCGAGGCCGGTCGCCACTCCGATCGACTGCTTCTCCTCCGCCTCGCCGTACCGGTACCTCGTCACCCCGAGGTAGTGGCGAACCGCCTTCGGCGTCACCGTGATCCGGTCCTTCGCAGGGTTCTTCACCACTTCCCGCGCGATCTTGCGGCAGACGGAGGCGATCTCCCGCTCCAGGCTGCGCACCCCCGCCTCGCGGGTGTAATACCGGATGATCTGGAGAACCGCCATGTCGCTGAACGTCACCTTCTCCTTCGAGAGCCCGTGCTCCTGGACCTTCTTCGGGATGAGGTACCCCCGGGCGATGTGGAGCTTCTCCACTTCCGTGTACCCGAGAAGGCGGATGATCTCCATCCGGTCCTGGAGCGGCCCCGGGATCCCGTGGAGCATGTTCGCGGTGGTGACGAAGAAGACGTCGGACAGGTCGTAGTCCACGTCGAGGTAGTGGTCGTTGAACGTGCTGTTCTGTTCGGGGTCGAGGACCTCCAGCAGCGCCGACGACGGGTCGCCGCGGAAATCCGCCGACATCTTGTCCACCTCGTCGAGCAGGAAGACGGGGTTGACCGTGCCCGCCTTCTTGATCTGCTGCATGATCT